>Ga0326728_10016448_pt1 | contig 15089 bp, 14 predicted proteins | sample MB3enrmetagenome_FD_207602 | JGI IMG/M metagenome (GOLD analysis project Ga0326728, IMG submission 207602) | Lab enriched peat soil microbial communities from McLean, Ithaca, NY, United States - MB31MN | ecosystem: Environmental > Terrestrial > Soil > Wetlands > Peat | place: USA: New York...
GACTTCCCCCACACGTCGAGTGTCGCAACTCGGGTGTATGCCTTCGCAAACAGCCAATGCACCCACCAAGACCTGTGGATGCGCATCGTGGCGCTACGCGAGACGATGGAAGACGAACTTCGTCAAAGGCTTATGATTCTGGTACCAAACTTGAAAGCGGAGTACTGCGATAAAGAGGAAGGCTTCGGTGAGGCAGTTGGGAAAGCGTTTCCATCCTCAGTGCCAGAAGTGAAAGACGCCTGCAACTGCTACGCCCTTGGCCTGAACACGGCCTGCGTCTTCCACTTGATGCGGGTGCTTGAAAAGGGCCTTCGAGCAATGGCCGAATCTCTAAACGTGCTCTGGCGCTTCGAGGATTGGGGAAGAGTCATCGAACGAATGGAACCAGTCATAGCAGCTATCGACAGGCAGGAAAAAACGCCTCAGAAAATTGCAGACCAACAGTTCTACGACGAGGCTGCGACTCAGTTCCGGTATTTCAAGAATGCTTGGCGTAATCACGTAATGCACGCAAATGTACGCTATGACGCTGAAACAGCGCTGCGAATCTTAGAGCACGTCGCTGCGTTCATGCAGCAACTCTCGACGCGCCTTTCAGAGTGAACGATATTGACAGACAAGAAGAGTTTGTTGCACTGTGAAAACTGAATAGAGAAGCCCTGCCGGTAGCGCTAACTACCAACAGGGCCAAATCCCAGGCGTGGACGTAACCCACACCGTGAGACCGTAAACGGATTGTCGGGCTTCTTCCCGCCGAAGTCAAGGAGCCCGATATGAAATGCCCTTTCTGCCAGAGCGAAAACCACAAAGTCCACCAGAGAAACGGCCATACCTGCAACACGATCTATCGTTGCTTGGCCTGCAACCGATGCTTTTCTGAGCGCCGCTTCAGCGGTTATTCTGGTCTGAAACTCGCCCCGGAAAAGATCATTCAAATCGCGCATTGTCTCGTTGAGGGAATCTCGATCCGTGCGACCTGTCGGCTTCTCGACGTGGAGAAGAAAACCGTAATCCGCGTAATGCTCCATGCTGCCGACCTTTGCCAGCAAGTCATGGACGCGAAGCTCCGCAACCTGCGGCTGCGCTACTTGGAAGCTGACGAGCTATGGTGCTTCACCGGAAAGAAAGAGCAGAACTGCACGTTCAAAGACAAACACCGCGACCAGCACATGGGCGATACGTGGGTGTTCCTGGTGACAGACGCGGAAACGAAACTCGTCCCGACCTTCCTTGTAAGCCCCGACCGTGGCCTTCCCGCCGCACAGCGTCTTATGACCGACCTTGCAGAGCGACTTGCGGCCCGACCGCAAATCACCACGGACGGCCTACAGTCGTACCTTGGGGGAGTAGAGCAAGCCTTCGGCGCAGACGCAGATTACGGGATGCTGATTAAAAGCTATAAGGAGGAAGATGGCCGGCTGGTGCTTACGGGAGCGCGACCAAAACCCATTTCTGGCCGGCCTGATCCGTGGCACATCAGTACGAGTTACGCAGAGAGGAATAATCTCAACTGCCGCACCTTTCTCCGGCGACTGACGAGGCTCACCAATGCGTTTTCAAAGCGCATCGAGAATCTTGTTGCGGCGCTGTGGTTGTACTTCGCGCACTATAATTTCGTGCGCGTCCATGGCTCCTTACGCGTCACCCCGGCAATGGCCGCAGGTGTCGCAGACCATATTTGGGATATTCAAGAATTGCTTCAGGCAGGGACAATGCGTGCTTTTGAGAGCTAACGGGTTTTTCTGATGTACTCAAAAACCGGCGTCAGCAATAATTGTGACAGTTCAGAATGGTCGGCGAAAGGTTCCCCGTTGCGCTTCACTTGGAGTCTGCCCTGAAGGTCAGAAGTGATTATGAATTGGCCCTCTACTTCTTCCATGAAGCTTGGATGGTCAAATTTCCACAGGCGCTTGTACGTGATATAACCGTTTTCAACCTTGACCATAAGTTCGATCATCGGAAATTCCCGGCGTGTCACAACAAGTGCGCTTGAAGGAATAAACTGCGCTATCAGCCGAGGGTCCCCACCGCCATCGTGGAACTGAGCTACATCCCCTTCCACCTGCTTCCAGAGCGATTTGAAGAGGGCCAATGACCCAGCGGACACAAACTGTGCTCGGCGCAAGTCAGCCTCACGCTGTTGATCGTCGTGGTTCCAGGATTCCATGTATTTGTTCACCCAATCGTTTGGCACCGATTTCGCCTCTCCCCAATTCAGCGCAAAAATAAACCTTCCCATTTCGGCCTCCGCATGACACAATGATGCGGGGCCGTGTGCTCAGCGGGTGCCCTTAACATCTGCCGTGCCGAACAGCCTCTGAAGGCCGATAACCTACCCCTGCCGTCTCCTTCGCGGATAGGGACTCCCGAATTCTAAGGAGTTCCACCCATGCCCGTCAATCCCTTTCTTCTCAATCACGCTTTACTCAAGAATTCCGTAGTAGTAGACTCTGCTCGCAATGCGTCGAGTCCTAAGTTGGCTAAGCCGGTCACTGGCAAGACTGTCGGACCTTCCAGATTGGCTGAACTGGCTGCTTTCTGTCGTCGAGCCCTTGGTCGTGCTCGGAATTTCCGCTTGGATCGCTTACGGAGCTTGGTGTTTGGTAAGGCCAGAAGTGAATGGCAGACAGGCACGCATTCTTGTGCTGATGAAGCACATGAACGACAATTGGAAAGCAGGTCTGATTCTGCTGGTGTTGCTGTTCTACCGCACCGTCAGGATTTTCCTGGAGCAGGCAGAGGAAGCGTGGGGAGTAAAGCGGCCAATGAAGGGCGAGGAACAATCGGGGAGCAAGGACAAAGAATAATGCCAATGGCTCTTATCAAGCCGAGAGGCTATTTGAGGATTAGGTACAGCGTACCGCGCCGAGGTCTCATTGAATACAACGTACAGGCCGATAAACCGGTGAGCACGTATATACTTGACGAGCAGGGACTTAGCGAGTTTTTGGGAAAAGGGGAAGATGTCTATTCCTATTACGGCGGATTTCCCCGTCGCCGTGAACACCGCCAGGAACTGCGCCTTCCATTTCGAGGGTGGTGGTATCTCGTAATCGACAGTGACAACAAGGAGCCCGTTGCGGTTCACTATGAGGTGTCGGGCTGAGTTATGGCTTATCGCTTTAATGGGATCGGCACGATTTACTACGGCCACCGGGACAAACTCCAGGATTCGTCTTACATTGCCACAAAGTGGTTCGTCATCCTCTACCTGCCCGTGGTCCCACTTGGAAGCTTTAGAATCTGGGAAGAGAAGGCAACTGATCCGCCATTGGTGATTTTCAACGTAATCTCACAGGAGCGCTCAATGATGGTTCGTCCTGTCCCGCTGAATCGAACCCAGGTCTTTCTAACGTACCTCGCATTCTATGGGTCAATCGCCTTCGTCTCGTCCTCAATCCTATTTTGCGAACGGTTCTTGGGTTGGTAACCTTTGCACGAAGCCGCGATTCAGCAACACACACTCAGGACGCCAAAACGAGCGGTGAAATTCCTTCAAACCAAAAGACCCCACTACCCACTCGTCACTGTTCTTGCGCGCGGATTCCCCGATGGAATAGAATCACGGCGGGGGTTCATGTGCACAGCCACGATCATGGCCACGGGCACAGTCATAGGCACGGTCAGGCCCACATTCAGAGGCCGGATTGGGTCGTCAAGGGCGCGCTGCTGATCACGCTGGTTCTGGTGGTGATCGAGTTCGTCACGGGCCATCTTTCGCACAGCCTGGCGCTGGTCAGCGACGGCTGGCACAACCTCACTGACCTTCCCTCGCTGGTACTTGCCTGGATTGCCCTCTACTTTGAGCGCAAGCCTCCCGATCAACAACGAACTTATGGCTACCAGCGCGCCGGCGTGCTAACCGCCTTTGTAAATTCGCTGCTCCTGGTGGCCGTGGCCATCTTCATTTGTTATGAGGGATACGAGCGCATTCTGAGGCCGGAGCCGATCGCCACGCAAGCCATGTTGGTGGTGGGGGTCGTGGCCTTGGTTATAAACGGAAGCATTTCGCTCTCCCTGGCCTCCGGCCGCAGCGACCTGAACCTGCGCGCGGTTTTCATTCACAACCTGGGCGACGCGCTTTCCAACATTGCCCTTATCGCGGGCGCCTGGCTGATTCACAGAACAGGCCAGACACTGATCGACCCTCTCATAGCCTTCTTGATCGCTGGCATGATCGTGTGGACGGCACTCGGCGTCGTCACAGAATCAACGAATATCCTGCTGGAAAGCCTCCCCAAAGGCATGAGCCTGGAACGGGTTGCGAACGCCATGCTGGAAGTTCCGGGCGTGCACGAAGTCCACGATGTTCATATCTGGAGCCTGGGGACTGACTCTCACGCGCTTTCCTGCCACATCCAGATACTGGACATGTCTACTTCAGACAGCGAGAGAATCTGCCAGAAAATTCGCGAGGTTCTGACCAGCAAGTTCGGCATCGAACATTCCACCATCCAATTCGAACACACCCACCCACCGGGCGACTTTCACCGCTACATGCCGGAACCCGCCCCGGGAAGCAAACGGAACTGAGGCAGGTGGGCAGGTCGGCAGGTGGCAGCGGTGATTCCAGGGCGAGCGCAGAGCATCTTAAAGCGCAGGGCGCAAGATGCAAACGGCGAAGCCCCAGTACCGTTTTCTTATTTCTTCCTATGATTCGCCCTTGATTAATCGTGGTGCTCGCGTCTTGGAAACTGCCCAAGACTGTCAGACACCCGTGCGTGTAAGCCCCGAGCTCGACTCGAGTCCACTTCAGTCAGCTGCCCATCTGCCGATCTGGCCACCTGCCTACTGCCTGCTGATCTTCTCCTGTCCGTCGAGGTAAGGCCGCAGGGCTTTTGGAATGATTACCGAGCCGTCTGCTTGCTGGTAGTTTTCGATGATCGCCACCCAGGTTCTTCCGACGGCCAGGCCGCTGCCATTCAGCGTGTGAAGTAACTCCGTCTTACCGGACTTGGCGCGCCGGAAGCGAAGGTTGGCCCGGCGGGCCTGGAAGGCCTCGAAGTTTGAACAGGAGGAAATCTCCTTATACTCGCGAGCGGCGGGAAGCCAGACTTCCAGGTCGTACGTCTTTGCCGAGCTGAAGCCCAAGTCCGCCGTGCAAAGCGCCACCACCCGATAAGGAAGCTCCAGGCGCTGCAAGATGGCTTCAGCATTGCGCGTGAGGGACTCGAGTTCGTCGTACGAGCTTTCCGGAAGGGTGAACTTCACAAGTTCGACTTTCTGAAACTGATGTTGGCGGATGATGCCCCGCGTGTCCTTGCCGTAAGACCCCGCTTCACTCCGGAAACAGGCTGTCCATGCGCAGTGCTTCACGGGCAATTTCTCAGCTTCGAGCACCTCTCCATCATAGAGATTCGTGACCGGAACCTCGGCGGTAGGGATCAGCCAATAATCCGTTCCTTCCAGCTTAAAGAGGTCTTCCTTGAACTTGGGCAACTGGCCGGTGCCGAAAAGGCTGGACGAGTTCACGATGAAGGGAGGGAGAATCTCGGTATACCCGTGCTCTTTTGTGTGCATGTCGAGCATGAAGTTGGCCAGCGCGCGCTCGAGCCGCGCCCCCGCGCCGCTGTAAACAGCGAAGCGCGTTCCCGCGATCTTTCTTGCCCGCTCGAAATCCAGGATACCCAGGGCCGGGCCAAGGTCCCAATGCGCCTTCGGCTCGAAATCGAACTGGCGGGGCGTGCCCCAACGCCGAACCTCCAGGTTTTCCTCTGAGCCGCGGCCAATGGGAACGCTCGCGTGAGGCAGGTTGGGAATGGTGCGCAGGAGTTCCTGCAATTGCTCGTCGTATTGTTTGGCTTTCTCGTCCAGTTCCTGAATTTCCGCGCCCACCTGCTTCATTTCGGCGATCAGGGTAGAGGCATCCTGCTTCGCCTTCTTCAAGGCCGCTATTTCGTCGGATACCTTGTTGCGGCGCGCCTTGCGGGTTTCCGCCTCCAGAAGGAATTTGCGCCTCTCGCGATCGATGGATTCAAAACCGCCCAGCGCCTCTCCTAAGCCGCGCTCGCGCATTTTCTGCTTCACCAACTCCAGATTGTCACGGACGAAATTCAGATCGAGCATGTTGACTCCTTGTTATTCTTAGAATCGTCAATTTAAACCAGGCGCGTGAGTGTGTCAAACCTAGCCGGGTTGATGGCCCCAAGATCTTGGGTAGCACAGGCACTCCTGCCTGTGCCCGAGGCGAGCTCGTCGTGTCACAAGCAGAGGAAAGAGACCTTGCGCTCCCCCTCCTTTGACAATACCACAGCACAAGGCTAGGCTTGATCGAGACAGGGGAGGTCCCAATGCGCGCGGCGGTGATCAGTCTTGTAGTGCTGAGCGTGGCTACTTCGGCGGCCTGCCGCAAGCTCGGTGGAATTGATTCGAAAGCGGCAGTTCAGCAGGCAATCGAGGAACACCTGAAACAGCAGCCAAACGTCTTTTTTCAAAACATGACGATAGAGCTTGGGGACGTCACTTTCAGCGGCGATACGGCTCTGGCGCAAGTGAAGTTCCGGAGTAAACAAGCACCCAGTATGGCCGTGGGCATCGTCTATCGATTGCGCAAAACGGGCGATAGATGGCGGGTTGAATCCACTGCAACGGCGAGCACGCCCGGCACAACTCCGCATGGAGGCGCCGCCGCTCCCATGCCCCCTCCCCCTACAAACCCCGGCGTCGGCCCGCAGCCAAGCCACTGAAGAGCAGGGGCTGGGGACTAGGGATCAGAAACTCAGGACTGACAGTTGGACACCCTGGAATAGTCGGAGGCAACAGTGTTCCAGTCCCTGCCCCCCAGCCCCTAGCACCTAGCCCCGAGGTCTCGGCACGACGGAACGCCGCCCAGGCCTTCTGCGGTCTCTACGGCCCTCACCACAGCTTCTGCGGTCGCCTCGGCCGCGGCTGCCCCGACAGTGTTCACTTCAGCCTGCTTTCGGCCCACAGAAAGCGCGAAGACCAGATCGCCATCCCATTGGGTGTGAACGGGGCGGATAGCGCGCGCCAGTCCATCCTGCGCCATCTGGGCTACTTTTGTCGTCTGGACTTTATCGAGCTCGGCGCTGGTCAGGACGACGACCAGCGTCGTATGGGTAGCTCCAAAACCTTGGCCGACGCGGCCTTCGAACATGCTTTCCGCAGTTCCCACGAACTCCGCTGAATCACGCGACACACGGGCTCCGGCAAGCACTTTTCCGGTCCTTGGGTCCACGACATCGCCAAAGGCGTTCACCACGGTGAGGGCCTGCACACGAACTCCGCCCTGCAACTCCCGGCTCCAGAAGCCCAAACCACCCTTGGTGGCCCGGTCGATCCCGAAGAGTTTTCCGACCGTAGCTCCGGTCCCTGCCCCAACCGACCCTTCGACAACTTCCCGGCTGGCTTTCCGGCAGGCGCGAAGCGCCATCCGCCGGTCGGGACGGGCGTTTGAAGACCCCAAGTGGAGGTCGAAGATGACCGCGCCAGGGACGATGGGCACACGGACTTTCCCGGCCGGAAATCCGACGCCGCGCGCTTCCAGGTACTCCATAACGCCCGCGGCAGCGTCCAAGCCGAACGCACTCCCTCCACTCAGGAAGATTGCGTGTACCCGCTCCACCACATGGCCGGGAAGGCAGGGAGCCAGATCACGCGTGCCCGCCGCGGAACCGCGAACGTCCACTCCACAGACCGCGCCCGCTTCGCAGAGGACAACACTGCACCCCGTCAGGCCTTTGAAGTCGCTGGCGTGTCCGATGCGGACGCCTGGAATTGTGTACAAATCGGAAACCTCACTGCCGAGTTGCAGAGACCCAGAGACAAGGCCCTTCGTATTCAATGCCCGCGATTCTGCGCCTCCGCGATGCGAGAGTTTTGAAGCGTCCTCTTAGATGTGCTTGAGGGTGGTTTTGATTTGATCGTCCAGCTTTTTAACCTGTTTATCTTTTTCCGCGTTAGGCGTCTCTTTCAGCAAGCCTTCCGCCGCCTTAACCGCCTCGGACGCTTCGTTGCAGACCGCTCGGAGTTTCCCAGGATCGTTGCCGTGCTTGCGGTCGAACAAGCCTGCCCCGTCGACAAGTTGATTGCCGAGGAAAATGGTGAAGTCCAAACCGTCGATCGTAGTTGAGCCGGAGGCCAGGGCGCTTCGAGCCTTCGAGCGATCGCCGCCGACGGCGCCCGCCAAGGCATCGTCAACCCCTTTGTTGAGTGAATCGACCGCCGCGGCATCCTGGTGGTCCGGCTCAATCCAGCCGCCCTCCTTGACGTGCGCGAGATCAGCCACTTCAAAAGGGCCCTCGACTGAAGGGTAGGGCGTTTCCAGAATCAACTGCTTCGATACCTTGCCGCCTTCCAATAACTGGTGCGCGGTTTCGGCCAAGCCTAGCGCGGCCTTCATCCCGTCTTGCAGGCTGTCGTGACGCAAGCGCTCGTATTCGGCTTTGAAATGCGTGTTCTTGGTCGTGTCGGCGCCTTTTGCATAGGCTTCCACCAGCTCCTTGCAGCTCTCGACCTGCCCGGTGAAAATCACCGCACGGAGCACCTGCGCCCGTTCCGTGTATTTCGTCGCTGGTGTAGCGCTGGCCAGCCCGTCCGAAAACTCCAGGGATTTGTCAAAGCGGCTGCGCTTGAACATATCTTTGGCGTCCTGGTAATCGGCCGCGGGGCCGGTTGGCTTTGGCACGGGCGCCGAACAACTCATAACGAGTGCCAGGCATGCGAGCAACACTGCCGGCACCCGGTGAAAATGTAGGAGCGAATAATTGGCTTTGGGCATTTGCTTATCTCCTGAGGGAGTGAAGGCGCGGTTCATTTCCTCTGAGGAACGTCCATCGCCGCTTCGCTCAACACCCCCGTGAGTCACTTCGTGTCCCTTGCCGCGTCGTCTGTGCCGGGCTGGTTCGCCAGGCAAGGCAGCAAGGCAGTACAATTGGGCGCCCGAACTATATGACAAGCCTGGAACGAATTCAATAGGGTGTTCGTTACATTCGGTCCTACCCCGACGGGGACTCCACGCCTTTGCCTTACAACTCGTATATAATCACTCAGACGCGTAGTGTCCTATTTTGAATGCAGCGCCGACATTCAGGTCGGCAAATGCTGACCTAAAGGCCAGCGCTACGAGTCAAATCAGGACACTGCCCTCAGACGCATATGCGGCTCCCCAAATCAAAGTGGCTGCTCTTGATAGGGGTAGCCTTGTTGTTCCTGCTGGGTTTCGCAGGGCTCGCCGTCTGGAAAGCCTCGCGAGCACTTCGGCAGGCCAGCTCGGAAGTGGCGGCGGAAGAAAACCTGAAATTCACGGTTTCGCGCTTAGACCGTGCGGTCCCTCCAGGCGTCGAATGGATCAGTTCGCCGGCGACATTCAATGATGCGGCCTTCTTTGGCGGCCGTCTGTACGTTTGCGGCCCTTCGGGCCTCATCGAGTACTCCATGGATGGGAAGCCCACGGCGCACTTCCGAGCGGGCCTCGAGTTGCCCGCAGCGCCTCTAGTGGGGATGTCGGTCGGCCGCGTGGCAGATGCCACCGGACCGGAACTCTATCTCGCCACGGCGGGCGCCGGCCTTCTGGCGTTCAGCGAAAAGCGTTCGCGGCAAATCCTTCCGCAGGCCGGGCCGCTTCGCCAGATTACTGCTGTATTAGCCCTCCCAACAGGACGGGTTTTGCTGGGCACGGAGAAAAGCGGCGTCCTGGTTTACGACGGCACACACCTCTTATCTTTCAATTCCCAACTTGCGAACCTGCATATTACGGCGCTGGCGGGTGACGACTCGAGCCTCTGGGCGGGCACGCTCACGAACGGCGCCGTCCATTGGCACGCGGGCCAGGCCGACCGCTTTGCGGAGTCCGAGGGGCTGCCCGATCCGCGCGTTCTTTCCCTGGCGGTCGACGGAGACCGGACCTTCGTAGGCACCCCAATGGGTGTGGCGGAATTCCAGGGCGGTAAGTTCGCGCGTGTGCTGGCCCCGAGTTTCTTCGCGAGTTCGCTGCTGGTCGACGCCCAAACGCTCATCGTGGGCACGCTGGACGAAGGCATTCTCGAGGTTCCCCTCGCGGCCGGCTCGAATGCCGGCTCGCGCCCGCGCGGCCAGGAAATCCCAGGCCGCATCATGCGCCTGTTGTCGGCCCAGGACAACCGCTTCGCATTGACGGACAGCAGGTTCTACAACTTCAATCCGCGCGGCGGCTCGTGGCGTCCCGCTTTCGAGCGCGACGCTTCGTTGCTGGCGGACCGCAACGTCTCCGCGCTTGAATTCGATTCCTCCGGTCGGCTCTGGGTGGGCTACTTCGATCGCGGCCTGGACGTGCTCTCACCCGGCGGCGAGCGTGCTACGCACCTGGAGGATGACCATCTCTTCTGCATCAACCGCATCGTTCATGACTCACAGCGCGACGCCACCATCGTGGCCACGGCCAACGGCCTCGTGGTGTTCGACGCAGGCCTGCGGCAGCGCGAAGTCTTGGGCCATAACGATGGGTTGATAGCCGATCACGTGACCGATGTGGCCTTGACGGCAGGCGGCATGACCTTGGCGACGCCCGCCGGCATCACCTTTCTCACCTCCAGAGGCGCAAGCAGCATCTACGCCTTTCAGGGCCTCGTTAACAACCACGTCTATACCCTGGCGGCGGACGGCACCAAGCTGCTGGCGGGGACACTTGGCGGCCTGTCGGTTCTCGATGACGGCAAGGTACGCATGAACTACACCACCGCTAACTCCGGGTTGAAAGCCAACTGGATTACCGCCCTCGCGCGCGTTGGCGACGAGTGGTTCGTGGGAAGCTACGGGGGCGGGATCTTTCGCCTCGATCCCACCGGCCGCTGCGAAAGGTTTCCCGACGCCTCGCAGGCGTTCGTGGTGAATCCCAACGCCTTGCTTGTTACAGGCCAGCGCGTTTACGCCGGAACCTTGGGGAAGGGATTGTACGTTTATGAGCGCGCGCAAAGGCGGTGGAACAACGTTACGGCTGGCTTGCCTTCAGCTAACGTCACCGCCCTCGCGGTTCACGACGGGTTCCTCTACATAGGCACGGACAATGGTCTGATCAGGACTTCGGAAGAGAATCTCTCGGCTGCTCGACCATGAATCGGAAGCTACTCTGCCAAACAACGGTCTGCATGGCCTTCGGCGCTTTTGCGCTCTTTGCGGCCATCCCCTCCGCGCCCGGCCAGACACAACGAAAACAGCCTTCTGCCCCGGACTTGGTGGAATTTCTCAGGAGATTTGTGGAAACCAGGGATCATAGCAGGACTACCCGCTATAGTGCGGTTTTCACTGATCTCAACGGTGACAGAATACCAGAGGCTATCGTCCTCTTGCGCTCGGGAGGGTGGTGCGGAAGCGGCGGCTGCACCACCCTCATCCTGACCCAAAGCAAGTCCTCCTGGAAAATAGTAACCAGATTAACGATAACACGGCCACCGATCCGGGTACTCAAGGAGTCGACGAACGGTTGGCGCAATATTACAGTCTGGGTGGAGGGAGGCGGTATCTACCCCGGCTACGAGGCCCTGCTTCGCTTCGATGGCTCTTCTTATCCGAGCAACCCAACAGTTCCGCCGGCTCAGAAATTGGAGAGAGAAGCAGAAGGGGCGGTCGTGATAAGCCCGACGCAGGAAGCTGTGCCTCTATATGACAATCGGGTTCCCGTAGCCGGACAGCCGTGATCTATTGCGTGCGGTGCCGGTTTGGCTCCGGGCGAGGCACAAGGAGCTATGAGCGTTTGGAAGCCAGCGTTTCATCCTAAGACGGGTTCATCTATGAAGCGAAATTGTTGCTTAATGATCCTCGTTCTCTTCGCCACCGCCTCCTGGTGTTGCGGCGACGCCGGCGTCATCATCCCCCTCGGAGAAGAACGGCCAAACCCTGCAATTCTGTCGCTCGATGAGATGCACATCACCGTCTACATCGACAACGGCGATGCGCGCGTCTTCATCCAGCAGATTTACGGCAGCCATCGCGAAGGCGTCCTGGAAGGCAATTACATCTTTGCCTTACCCAGCCGCGCGGCAATCTCCGACTTCGCCGTCTGGGACGGAGTAACTCGCATCCCCGGCGTCATTCTGGAGCGCAAGCGCGCGGAGGAGATTTACGATGCGCTGAAGCGGCAGTCGATCGACCCCGGCCTGCTCCAAATGGGCGAGCGGGGCGCGGAAGAGGCGCGACGCAGCCAGGTATTTAGCGCACACATCGTTCCCATTCCGGGCTTCGGCACAAAGCGCGTCGAGATCGAGTATCACGAAACCCTCCCGGTCGAGAATCTCGAGTCGCTCTTCGCGGTGCCGCTGCATCCAGATGCCTACCAGGCTCAATCGGCGGCTCATCTCAGGATCGATTTCGAGTTACACAGCCAACACGCGATCCGGGACTTTCAGGTCGTCGGACAGACGTTTCCGCTGAAAATTACGGAGCGCGGACCGACAGTAGTGAAGGCCTCGCTCGAAGCCAACAATATTCTGTTCAAGGAAGATTTTGTCGTCCGCTATACGTTGGACGAAGCCAAAGCTGATTCGCTCGAGGTCCTGACCTATCGCAACCCGCGCCCTCCGCAGCCCGATGCCGCGGCGACGGAGGCTCCGCCCGGCCGTTCGAGCGAGCCGGGCTTTTTCGAGGCCTCGGCATTGTTCGCCACTCGCGGCCATGTTCCCTCATCCGGCGGCGCAGCCTCTGTCACACCGCCGCGAACTATTCTGGTGTTGTTCGACACTTCGCTTTCGATGCAGTGGGAGAAGCTGGAGCGGAGCTATCGCGCCATGGAAGCGCTGCTCCGCTCGCTGCGCCCCAACGACCGCTTCAACCTCCTCCTTTTCAATACCGAGCTGAACTGGTTTCAGAAGCAGCCCACCAAAGCGGACAAGCCCTCGGCGGAGCGCGCACTGGAATTTGCGCGAGCCAGCGGATTGCGCGGCGGAACCAATCTTCAACAGGCGCTCGCTGCCGCCCTCGAGCAGGCGAAAGGCTCGCCGGGCGAGAGCTACATCATTCTCCTAAGTGACGGAGACGCCACGCGGGGCCTCATTGGCACGGGCCGGTTGGCGGCGTGGTACTCGCAGCAGTGGAAGTCGTTGCCCGAGACGTCGCGTCCTCGCACCTATACCTTCGGCGTCGGCGATGACGCCAACCAGGCGCTCCTCCGCCTGCTCAGCCTTAATCGCGGTCTCACGGAATGGGTCCGATCAACGGAGCCGATGGACTTCAAGCTGAATGCCTTTCTCGGCAAGATTGGCCGGGATTCGCTCGCACAACTCAAACTCAGCACCACCCCGGCGGCGAACTTCGACCTTGTCTATCCGCTCGAAGACGCAGTCTTCCCAGGCTCTGTCGCCGCCTGGGTCGGGCAATACAAAAAGCCGTCGCCTACTGCACAGTTCGATGTCCAGGCCATTCGCGAAGGCACTCCTGCCAGGATGCACGCGAGCGTGCCGCTGCCGCAGGAGAATGTTGAGCATCCGGATCTGCCGCGCACCTGGGCCAAAGCGCGCGTCGATGCGTTGTTAGCCAAGATCGAGCGCGACGGCGAGGACCGCGCTTCCGTGGATGAAATCATCCGCCTGGCTCGCAAGTACAAATTCGTCACGCCTTACACCTCGTTCCTCGCGGCGCCCCGGGCTCTCTTGCGGCCGCGAGTTATTCGGCCCGGCGACCCGGTGATCCGCGTGAAGACAGATCCCTCCATAAATTCCGTGGTGGCGCTCTTCCCCTTTGGTTTGATTAAAGCCCTGCGTTACCTGCCAGGAGAGGATATTTGGCAAACCCGCTTCCTGGCGCCTGAAGACATGACCGACGGGACCTACGTGGTTCGTCTCATCCTGCGCGACCACGACGGCCATGTTTATCGCGAATCGAAGAGCTTCGTTATTGTGACGCAGCCTCCGGTCGTAAGGGTTCGCCTCGACAAGAAACGATTCCGGCGTGGTGAGTCGATTCCCCTGCGTGTCAGCGCCTCGGAGCGAACGCGCACCGTGGTGGCTCGCCTGTATGGCGTCGAACCCGCTTACCTCACCTGGAACCAGGACGCCGGAGCGAACACCGGCAACCTGCCCATCCCGGCGGACCTTCCTGCGGGCGCTTACACTCTGACCGTGACGGCGGAAGATATTGCCCACAACATCGGCAGCCAGGAGGTGACCATTGAAATCCTCCCGTAGCTCGCGCTCCCGAATTCTTCTGACCGTTCCGGTTACTCTCCTGCTCTTTGCCGGGCTCACGGCGCGTGGCGAACTCATCGAATGGTTACAGAACCTGGAAAGCAACGGCCGCTTTGAAGCTGTCTTCTTCCGCACCATGACGTTTTCAGACGTCCCGGTGAGCGTTCGCCGCCCACCTCTCGAGGCTCGCAACGCCTTAAACGACCTCGTCTCGAAATCTCCCAATGATCCCGACTTGTACCGCATGCGCGCTCGCGCCGACGAAGCGCAGTTGGATTTCGCCGCTGAAGAATCAGACTGGCAGAAGTATGCCCAACTCGCCCCCGACAAGGCTGACGCCCAATTACAGCTCGCCGACTTTTACCATCGGCGTGTGCGCCCGCTGGACGAGGTCAAGGCGCTCGCCGCCGCCGCCCAGGCCCCTGCCTTGCCTGCGGACAGACTTCGGCCCGCGAACGAGCAGCGGTCCTGGCAGGCGTTCGAACGCATCTTCGAGGTAATCCGCCTGCAAGCTTTGCCCGAAACGCTTTCGCTCCAGCAATATGACGCGTGGCTGGCGCGCTACCCCCGCGAGCTAGCAGTTTATTCCCGCTTCTTTGATTTTCTTACGGGCGGGAAAAACCTAACTGAGAAGGCAGAGGGTGGGAGAGCCGAGGTTCATCCGTCTTCCAACTCCTCGACTCCTCGACTTGCTGCGGAGGCTGAGCGGCTCATTGACCGGTACGAAAAGGCCTTTCCCAGCGACCAGGTGTTTCCCGTCGAAGCCCGCGCAACGCTGGCCTATAAGCGCCGCTCAACGGACGAGGCGCTGGCAATTTACGATCGCAACTTTCAACCGCTCTGGCCGCCAGAACTCGTCCAGGACTACTTTTCCCTGCTGAAGGATACCCATCGGTTGCGTGAATTCCTCAGCCGCGCCCGCGCCGCTGTTGCCGCTGATCCCAGCGACGTGGCGGCTGCATCGCGCCTCTTTTATTA
>Ga0326728_10016449_pt1 | contig 15089 bp, 14 predicted proteins | sample MB3enrmetagenome_FD_207602 | JGI IMG/M metagenome (GOLD analysis project Ga0326728, IMG submission 207602) | Lab enriched peat soil microbial communities from McLean, Ithaca, NY, United States - MB31MN | ecosystem: Environmental > Terrestrial > Soil > Wetlands > Peat | place: USA: New York...
TCGAGAGTCCAAAATCAATTGAACTATCTGGCTTTATCTTCAATAACTTACGTCGACACCAAGCACAATAATATGATTTTTTGGAGCTTCGCCCTCCCGGCGTCCATGAAAAACTGTATTCTGCCTTGGGGGCAAGCCTAGAGTCTTGGCGACGCGATCCCAAGACTCCGGAGCCTGATAGAATGCCGCACATCAGTGAAATCGGATCTCAAATGCGCGCATGCGACCGAGGTTAACTCGGTCCCTCTTCTCGACCTCCGCCGCCAGTATGACGGCATCCGTGACGAAGTCCTGGCCGCCATCGCCCGCGTTTGCGACTCGCAGGGGTTCATCCTTGGCCCCGAAGTCGAAGCTTTGGAGCGCGAGATTTGCGCCTTCACCGGAGCGGCGGGCGCGGCGGGTTGTGCCTCCGGGACCGAGGCGCTCTGGCTGGCGCTGGTGGCGGCCGGAGTCGAGCCGGGCGATTCGGTCATTACTACCGCGTTCAGCTTCTTCGCCTCGGCGAGCGCCATTGTGCGCGCCGGCGCGACGCCTATCCTTCTCGATGTCGACCCCGGCACGCTTAACCTGGATGCCGCGCTCGTTGAGCGCTGGCTGCGTGATCACCGCGATGGCGGCGTGTCGGCCTCGGCTACTACGACTGGCAAAAGCCGCGCATGGAACGCACCTGCCGGCGGCTCCGGCAATGGCAATAGGAAAGTCCGTGCCATTCTGCCCGTCCATCTCTACGGCCAATGCGCCGACATGGATGCCTTTACGCGCATCGCGCAGGAGTTCAAGGTCGCCATCGTCGAGGATGCAGCCCAAGCCATCGGCGCCGCCTGGCGCGGCCGTGCCGCCGGAGCGCTCGGCGCAACTGCTGCATTCAGCTTTTATCCCACCAAGAACCTGAGCGCCTATGGCGACGCCGGCATCGCCACCAGCACTAACTCCGACATCGCCGAGCGCATGCGCCGACTGCGCAATCATGGCAGCCCGCGCCGTTACTATCACGACGAATTCGGCTGGAACGGCCGCATGGACGCCATCCAGGCCGCAGTGCTGCGCGTGAAGCTTCCCCACGTCGCCAAGTGGAATGAAGCCCGCCGCCAGCATGCCGCAACCTACGACCGCCTGTTTGCCGAAGCAGGCTTGATCTCATTCCCGTCGGCAGGCCACCCCGAAAGCCCGGCGAATCATGCGCCCATTCAGCCGCTCACGCGCGACCCTCGCGCGACCCACGTCTTCCACCAGTACGTCATCCGCGCTCACCGCCGCGACGAACTCCGCCAGTTCCTCACCGAACAGAAGATCGGCTCGGAGATCTACTATCCTCTGCCGCTCCACCTCCAGCCCGTGTTCTCCAATCTGGGATTGAAGGCAGGCGATCTGCCGGTAGCCGAGCAGGCGGCGAAAGAGGTTCTCGCGCTCCCCATGTTCCCCGAGCTGACTGAGCCAGAGATTCACCGCGTGGTCGACCGCATCGCCGACTTCTATTCTCGATAGTTTTTGGAAATCAACTAGACTGAACCTAGACTGAACAAAGAGGCTTCCGTGAGGCTAATTCATAACTACCTGTTCCCCGCTATGTGGCTCACATATGTGGCCTATTGGTGGGCAATGGCAGCGCATGTGAAGGAGACTAAGCAGCGCGAGTCGGTCTGGCCGCGCCTGCCGCGTCAGATACTGTTGATTTGCGCAATCCTTCTTCTCGCCCTTCCACGAATCCCCTTGCCTTTTCTGAGCGCGCGATTCCTTCCTCTCGGAGACTGGAGCTTTTGGACTGGCGCAGCCATCACCGCCGCCGGCTTGCTTTTTTCTGTCTGGGCGCGCAGGCACCTGGGCGCTAACTGGAGCCAGGCGGTTACCCTCAAACAAGATCACGAGCTCATCACCAGTGGTCCCTACGCGCTGGTTCGTCACCCGATTTATACCGGACTCCTACTAGCTCTTCTTGGCTCCGCCCTCGCCCGCGGCGAATGGCGCGGACTTCTCGCTGTCCTCATTGTTTTCGGTGTGCTGTGGCAAAAACTGAGGCTCGAAGAAACATTCATGCGCAATCAATTCGGCGAGTCGTATGAAGCTTACTCGCGACGTGTGACCGCGCTCGTGCCCTATATCATCTGAACGTACGCCGGCGAAAAGTCGGATCCAACATGAAGAACAACCTAACCGCTCTCGTTGTGATTGACGTGCAATGCGGCATTCTCGATTTCCCCGGCCTGGCGCGCCCGGAAGAAACCCATCGCGCTCTCGACCAGACGATTCTTCGCATACGCTCGCTGCTCGACCGTGCCCGTCAGGCGAATGCGCCCGTCATTTTCGTCCAGCACGATGGCGGCCCGGGTCATCCGCTTGAGCCCAATACGCCAGGGTGGCCCATACGCGCGGAGATCGCCCCGCTGCGGCAAGAGCCTGTCATTCACAAACGCGCGTGCGATGCGTTTTTCGAGACCAATCTTCAAAAGGAACTTACCAAGCGCGGTGTCACGCAACTTGTAATCGCCGGCTGCATGACGCCCTATTGCATCGATACTTCAGTGCGGCGCGCCATCAGTCTCGGCTACGATGTTTTGCTCGCCTCCGACGCCCACACCACCGCCGACTCTCCCACCCTCAAGTTCGAGCAGATCATCGCCCACCACAATGCCGTGCTCGATGGCTTTGGCGCGGGCAGGCATGAAGTCCGCGTTATGCAGTCATCGGAGATAATTAAGCAACTGTAAGCCGGGCATCCGGCAGCTCCCGGCTTAGAACCTATTGCTGGGGATGCGAGACGCTCAACCCGGAAGAGGCCACCAGGAATTTCCCCTCGTCGTTGTCTACCGGTTCGAGATCGAGAGAAAAGCTCGAGGCGCCTACGGAACCACCGTGTTCCACGATCCGCGCGCGGAAATAATAGAGCTTGCCCGGTTCTGCCGTGAAGCCAGCAAACCCGGCCTGTTTGGAAAATCGCTTCCAGTGCGATTGCCAGTTCGTGCACAGATGGTGCTCGCCGGGATCGACCGGGAACGATATATAGGAGTCACCTTTGTTCGCGCCGACCCAGGAACCATCGAGCCCAACGCGCAGCGTTGGACGGCTGAGTTCACCCACGACCTTATCGAAAACCTCAATGACATACACCTGGGCTTTTCCCGTTTCCACTTGGGCGACGGGCTGATCCTTGACGGTTTCAGTTTCGAAGGAGACTTCGTTGGGCCCGCAGGCAGCTTCGGCGGCAGCGATGGCAGTTTTCTGTTGAGCGAAAGCGGAAGCAGCAAGAAGGATTACCGCCAGAACGGTTTTCATGGTTTTCCTCCGCTGGAAGCTGCGTTGGTGGAGGGGCTAGTTCTTACTCCGGAGCGCAGAACCAGTTAGCCCAAGTCTAAGCGCGCAAAACCGACTTAGTATGAAGAGATTTGTCAAGTCCTGTAAAAGTATGTCGAAGTCCCATCTCGCGCGAGCTTCAGCCCAGGGCGCGCGCAATCGTTCCAGAGACTACCGCTTCCGCCGCCGCTTCGCCGCCGCTGACTTGTTCGTTGCCTTGCGCGTCCCCGCGTGCACCGGCTCCTCTCCCGGCGCGTACACTCTCCGCACCATCGGAGTATTCAGTTTGTACTTGCGTTCGCTCACGTTGCCGGCGTCATCGAGCACGCGCACCGTGAACTCGGGCAGCACACCTTCTTTGCCGAAATCCTCCTGCCCCACTTTCACCGGCAGCATGCCTTCGCTGCGCTCGCGGTATGCGGTTTCGTAGCGGTGCCGTTTCACGTTCCAGGTGAAGACGCGAAACTGGTTGAAGTCGAATGGCAGCCCATCCTTGGGCTCGGTGAGCACGGTCAGATACTGCGGCACCTTCTTGTCATCGTCCTTCACCTGGTTCAACACAAAGAACGCGACTATTCTCTGCCCTTCGGCGTACTGCGCCACTTCCAGCGGTATGTCCGTATCCACCATCCGTCCCAGCACCCAACCAACGCGCCCGTGACTGTCGCGCACCAGCCACCAGTCCTCCAGGGCAGGGGGCGGAGCCAACGCGGCCGCATCCTTTTTCTCGCCCGGCGCTTCTTTGTTCGGCGCGCCTTTGCTCACGCCCGTAGGCTCTTGACTCATCCGCGCTGTCGCGCCCGCCTTCTCCACCGCTGCTTCTTTCTTTGACAGAGGCGCCCCCGCTCCCGGCTTCGCCGCCGTGCCTCGCTTCAGCAACGCCAGCTTCTCACCCGCGGAAATCTGATACAGATGTTCCGTGTCGCGTCCCGGCTCCACGTGCAGATTGGTGTCATTGCGCGTTACCCCCTGCGCCTGCACCGGATCGTTCGCGTTCTCGGCCGTCAGTTTCTGGAGCTCGTTGAACACCTGTTCGCTGACCAGAAAGCGCTGCTCCATCCAACCCGTCTGCCCCGTCTCGGTGCGCACCTTGACGAAGCGCCGGTCGTGATCAAGCACTTCCACGCGCTCTCCGTTTTTCACCAGGCCGGCCTTCTCAAACACAGCCGCCACCCGGTCGCGCAAAACCACCTGCACACCCGAAACGTAGCCGACCTCCAGCACCTTCACGCCGCCGCGTTTGCAGCCCGCAAAGAAGACCAATCCCGCCGCGCACAATGCGAGCGCGACAATCCGCAGTAAGAATGTAGGAAGAAACTTCACAGGATCAAGCCGAACTCCTCAATATACAGCGAAGCAGCCCGGCGCAAAATTAGCAGGATAGGAACGCCGTCAGCGATAAATCAATGATGAAATGACTAAATGTCTAAATGACTAAATGATTCAATCCCCTCAGTCTCCAAACCCAATCCCAACCGCCCGCGCCGCCTTCACAATCTCGCCCTGCGGATCCACCGTCTTAAGTTTTCCCACCGCATCGGCAATCGTCACCGAGCGAATCGATTCCTGCTGCAGGCAAACCATCTTTCCGAACTCACCCGCCGCGATCAAATCCACCGCGCCCACGCCAAACCGCGTCCCCAAAATGCGGTCATAAGGCGACGGCGACCCGCCCCGCTGAATATGCCCCAGCACGCTCACCCGCACTTCCTTGCGCGCCACGAGCGAGATCGCGTCGCCCACCATGTTGCCCACGGCCATGCTGCGCGACATGTGACTCATCTCCGGCGGCAGCTTGACTCCCTCCGCCACCACCACAATCGTGAAGCGCTTGCCGTAGCGTTCGCGCATCTCCAGGTGCCCGCAAAGTTTCTGGAGGCTGAATTGAATCTCTGGAATGAGGATAATGTGCGCCCCGCCGGCAATGCCCGCTTCCAGTGCGATCCAGCCCGCGTCGCGCCCCATCACTTCCACCACCATCACCCGATGATGCGACTCCGCCGTCGTGTGCAACTTATCGATCGCGTCGGTCGCCGTGTGGATCGCCGTATCGAAACCGAACGTCACCTCAGTCGCGCAAAGATCGTTGTCAATCGTCTTCGGCACGCCCACGACTTGCATCCCCTTCAAAAACAGCTCGTGTGCGATCTTCATCGACCCATCGCCGCCGATCGAAACCACGGCGTCAATCCCCAGCTTGCGCGCGTTCGCCAGCACCTCATCCGAGATGTCGCGCACTACTTCCTTCCCGTCTTCGACCGTCTTGTACTTGAACGGATTGCCGCGGTTGGTCGTGCCCAGAATCGTGCCGCCGCGCGGCAGGATCCCGCTCACGTGCTTCAGCGTCAGTTCGAACGCCCGCTCCGGCCAGATCAGCCCGTCAAAGCCATCGGGTATGCCGATGACTTTCCACTTGTACTTAAGGATGGCAGCCTTCACCGCCGCTCGAATCACGGCGTTCAATCCCGGAGCGTCTCCGCCCCCGGTGCAGATTCCAATGCAACGAATGTCCGGCATGCGCTGTGTGCTCTTATGAACCAAATATCATAGCGCGGAAGGTGGCATAAAGATGTGACGAATGGCCGCGCCTCACATTGCAACCTCGGGACACCTTGTCCAGCCACGTGTAGAATCGCACCTCTACAACTTCATAAGGAGGCGGTACGATGGTTCACAAATTCGGCGCACTGCTGGTAGGCACTCTTCTCTTCTTGCATGTCTCTGGGCATTTCTTTGGCTTCGGCATTGCAAGCGCGCAGGCGGCGACTCCCGCGGCACAACCGGCCACGGCTCGAACCCTGACGGCACCGGCCGCAAAGTTCGGTTCCAATCCTGCGGCCGCGGGCACGTTCACGCACGACGGCATCCGGTTCTATTACGAAGTTTACGGAACGGGCGAACCGCTTCTTCTCGTTCACGGCAACGGCGCCAGCATTGCGAGCTTCGCGGCGCAGATCGATCACTTCCGCAAGCACTACAAAGTGATTGCCATGGACAGCCGCGACCAGGGGAAATCCGGCGACAGTCCCGACAAAATCACCTACGAGAAAATGAGTGACGACCTCGCCGCGCTGCTCGATCATCTCCACGCTCCGCCGGCGTACGTGCTGGGTTGGAGCGATGGCGGGATCGAGGCCCTGCTGCTCGGCATCCGGCATCCGGAAAAAGTGAAGAAGATCGCCGCCATGGCCGCCAATCTCAATCCGAGCGAGGATGCCATTTACCCGGAAGCGCTTGGGTGGGTGAAGTCAGGATTGGAATCTGTGAGCGCGGAGGCCAGGGAAACTCCAGCGGGTAAACGGAAGTTGAAGCTGTTGCGCCTGCTGCTGGAAGAGCCGCATATCGATCCCAAGGCGCTCGAGGCCATCACCGCGCCAACACTGGTGCTAGCCAGCGACCACGATCTGATCGTGGATGAGCATACGCTGGAGATCTACCACCATATCCCGAACAGCCAGCTTTGCATTTTCCCTGACGCAACCCACATGATTCCGTACGACGATCCGGCGCGCTTCGATGCGGCGATCGATCGCTTCTTCCGCACGCCGTTCGTCAAGAAGGATCGTCTGCAAGACGCGATCAAGTCGATCAACGAGATGCAGGAGCGGGGAGCGCATTGACGGGCGGACGTCGATGGCTGCGGAGGCTGCAGAGGCTGCGGGAAAGCTCCCTATTGCTCCTGATTTTGGGGTGGCGCAGCGCTTCAGCGCTGCGGTAAGCGCATTATTTTCAATTCGGCTTCAGCCGCTGAGGTAACGATTCTTGCCCACGAATGACTTTTTCCGCAACCGCTGCGGCCGCGATTTCAAAAGCCTAGTTTGACACCGGCACGGGCAGGATTTTTTTCTGGATGGCGACGGTTACAAGTTGCGCTTTGTTGTGAATATCGAGTTTGCGCATGAGGTTGAACTTGTGCGCTTCGACGGTTTTGACGCTCACGCCTAGGCTCGATGCAGCCTGGCGCACAGTCAGGCCCTCAGCCAGCAGTTTCATCACTTCCCTTTCGCGCAGCGTGAGGGCGCTGCGGCGCATGGGCACGTGCCCGCCGGAAACCGGTGTGCTCTGGCTCTGCATTTGCTTCTGGATTGACGGACTCCAGGAGTGCTGCCCGCGGCGCACGTCGCGCAACGCTCGCAACAGAACCGGCGTGGGAGTGTCCTTCAGAAGATATCCGCTGGCTCCCGAGCGCAGCGCCAGCTGCACGTAGTCCCTTTCTTCGTGCATGGTGAGGAAGACGACACGTGTGCCCGGGCAGTGTTCCTGAATAAGTTTGCAGGCCTCGAACGACGACATGCCGGGCATCCCGATATCCAGCAGAACCAGGTCGGGTCGCCGCTCAAGTGCAATCTTCAGCGCCTCGGAGGCATCGCCCGCTTCCGCGACAACGACAAAATCGGGCGCGTCTTCGAGCAGACGGCGCACGCCATAACGCACGAGTTCGTGATCGTCGGCCAGCAGGCAGCGTATGCGTTGTCCGCTTTCCGGAAGGAACGATCCACTCGTTGTGGCTAGAACCAAAGAAATACCTCGCGGTGTAGTTTCGATGAATCGCGCGGCGAAAACCGAACTCTGAGGTTCGGCGGCTTTGTAAAGTTAACTGCGGATTATTGTACTCAGATTAGAGAAGTGAGGCAAAAACCTAAAAAAGATTCCACGGACTCCGATCGCGATTTCAGCCGCCAGTGTTCGCCTGCGGCCGGCGCCAGCGGCACCGTCCTCAGAAGCCAGAGTCGCTACGCGCGCGTTTTCTTCGCGGCGGGCGGCGTCTTCGCGCCGGCGGTTTCCCACGGCCGCTTCGGGCGCGCCGCAGTGGCCTCATCGCGGTCCTTGATGCGGTCGTAATGGTAGGACTCGCTGACCGTGCCCAGCGATTCGTTGTACAGGCTGGGCAGGGCGAGCGCTTCTTTGAGTTCTTCAGCGAACTCGTGCAGGGCTTTCAGGTGGTCGGCTGTGGCAGGGACTTCGGTCTTTGTCGTTTTCAGGAATTGCTGATAGCCGCGGTTGACGAGCTTGGAGATTTCGCCGCCGATGAGGTAGCCGGGATAGGCGAATATCTTGACGCCCTCGCCATCCTTCTGGATGGCCGCCGAGCAATTGTATTTCTTGAGGAAGACCCGGGTCGCGGCGCCGGGAGCTTCGATGAGATCAAAACCGTGCTCGCGCAGCCATGAGACTACTTCTTCGTACGTTGGTTGTTCAACTTTCGTAGCCATTTTCGAACTTGACTCCAATCACTCTAAACTTTAGATGCAGCTTGATTCTTCGCCGTGCCGGAGAATCGAGCGGCTTCGCGCTTCGGACGTAGTATAGATATACCTTTTTAGAATTACGGGCACGTTACTGTAGTCACGGGGCCAAATCGTGTGCGGCTCTTACGATTTTCGATCACGGCAGCGGCGCCAGGGAATTCCGCAGGAGCGACAGAGGATTCTACAGGCTTGCGGCGGAAATAGCATCTGCGGTGAACTGGCCTGTGGAGGACCGGACAAGGAAGGCGATGCTGCGACTCGACCAGGATTCCTACGATGCGCTGCGGCAGCACGCCGAAGAGGCGTACCCTCTTGAGTGCTGCGGCGTGCTGCTCGGACGATTTGAGATCGGCGGCACGAAGGCCGCCACGCGGGCCGTGCGATGCGCCAACGCGCGCGCGGACTCGGCTCATGACCGCTACGAGATCGATCCAAAAGAATTGATTCGCATTCAACGCGAGGGGCGCAAGCGCGGCGAGGAAATTGTCGGTTTCTATCACTCGCATCCGGACCATCCGGCACAGTGGTCGCCGACGGATTTGGCGGAGGCGCACTGGATCGGGTGCTCGTATGTGATCACAAGTGTGGCAAAGGGCAAGGCGGCGGAGACGAAGGCATTCGAGCTGGCGGGAACGAATGAGAGTGACAAGAGATTTGTGGACGAAGCAATTGATGTCTGCTGACAGTTGGATAGAGTCCACAGTTATGACCGAAATTATGACCGACGCTGCCAGCGCCGCTGTGCACATCGAACCCTGATCCACCCGATAAATTTTATTGATCCATCCATCTATCAAAAGTTCACGAAAACTTCTCTCGAAGTGCGACAATAGAATTTCCCCACCATGACCACCGCCGCTATCGCTGCCATTACACCCGAAACAATCCTGGAGCACGGACTCACGCCGGAAGAATTCGAGAAGATTAAGCAGCTGCTGGGCGGGCGCGAGCCGACGATCACCGAGCTTGGCATCTTCAGCGTGATGTGGAGCGAGCACTGCTCGTATAAATCATCGCGCGTGCACCTGAAGCGGCTGCCGACGCGGAGCAAACTTGTCTTGCAGGGGCCGGGAGAGAACGCAGGGATCGTCGACATCGGCGACGGATGGGCGTGCGCGTTCAAGATCGAGTCGCACAATCATCCGTCATTTATTGAGCCATTTCAGGGCGCGGCGACGGGCGTGGGCGGCATTCTGCGCGACATCTTTACCATGGGTGCGCGCCCGGTTGCGGTGATGGACTCGCTGCGGTTTGGGCCGATTCAAACGCCCGAAAATGGGGGCGACGGCGCCCACGCTACACAAGCTGAGATTCACAAGAATCATTCCATAATGGAAGGCGTGGTCAGCGGCGTGGCCTCCTACGGAAATTGCTTTGGCGTGCCGAACCTTGGGGGCGAGGTCAAGTTCGAGCCCTGCTACTCCGGTAATCCGCTGGTGAATGCGTTTGCGCTGGGACTGGTGCAGCGCGATCAGATTTTCTACGCACGCGCGGCCGGCGAGGGCAACCCCGTCATTTATGTAGGCTCGAAGACTGGGCGCGACGGCATTCACGGCGCGACTATGGCGAGCGAGGAATTCAGCGAAGGCTCGGAAGCCAAGCGGCCGAATGTGCAGGTGGGCGATCCGTTTCTTGAAAAGCTGTTGCTCGAGGCTTGCCTGGAAGCCATGCAAACCGGCGCCATTATTGGCATTCAGGATATGGGCGCCGCCGGGCTGACCTGCTCGACGTGCGAGATGGGCGCGCGCGGCGGCACGGGAATTGAGATTGAACTCGACCGCGTTCCGCAGCGCGAAACGGGAATGACTCCCTACGAGATCATGCTGAGCGAATCGCAGGAGCGCATGCTGCTGGTGGCGCAAAAAGGACACGAGCAGGAAGTCTTCCGCGTATTCGAGAAGTGGGGACTGGATGCGGTGGAAGTTGGCCGCGTGACGGCTGACGCGAAGATGCGGGTGCTGCAACACGGCGAGGTGGTCGCTGAGATTCCGAATGCGGCGCTTACCGACGACGCACCCGTTTACAAGCGGCCGCTGAAGCGCTGGGAGCCACCTGTTGAGCGCGAGATGCCAGAGCACATACGGCTTGCCGAAAGCGGCGACTTCACAGCCCAGTTAAGGCAATTGCTCGCGAGTCTAAATATCTGCTCGAAGCGCTGGGTGTGGCAGCAATACGATCACATGGTGCAGACCAACACCGTCGAAGCGCCGGGCGCTGGCGATGCGGGCGTGATTCGCATCAAGGGTTCGAAGCGCGGGCTTGCCATGTCGCTCGACGGCAACGGCCGCTGGTGCTATCTCGATCCGCGGCTGGGCGCGATGCATGCGGTGGCGGAGGCGGCGCGCAAGGTGGCGTGCACGGGCGCCACTCCGATTGGCGCGACCAACTGCCTGAACTTCGGCAATCCGGAGAAGCCGCACATCATGTGGCAGTTCTCGCAGGTCATTGACGGCATGACTAAGGCTTGCGAGGAACTCGATACGCCGATCACGGGCGGCAACGTCAGCTTCTATAACGAAACGTTGGGCGAGGGAATTTATCCGACTCCGGTGGTGGGCATCGTGGGGCTGCTTGAAGACGTCCACAAAGCGGCGAAGATGCACTTTTCTAAGTTGGAGCATGCGCAGCCGGGGCGGCAGATTGTACTGCTGCACGCTAACGAGCCGGGCGACGCCGTGGATGCGCAGTCGGAGTTTGGATCCTCGGAATATGCGAAAGAAATTTTGGGCGCGGTGTGGGGTTATCCGCCGGAGTTGGATATTGAGAAGGAAGCCACGTTGCAGCGCGCGTTGATTGCGATAATCCAGGCGGGGCTGATCGAATCCGCGCACGATTGCGCCGATGGCGGCTTGGCCGTCGCGCTGGTGGAATGCGCGCTGGGGGCGGGAGTCGGCGCGAAGATCAATTTGGCGGGACACGAACTGGGTTCCGAATATTCTTTATTTGGAGAAGACGCAAGCCGCGTGATCATCAGCTGCGACCCAGCGAAGCTGGCGCGAATTCAACAGGTGGCCGCCGACTTTGAAATTTCGGCAGACGTACTGGGTGAAACCGGCGGCGATCAGGTTGAGATTGAAATTGCCGGCCAGCGCGTGCTTTCGGCGGGTATAGAGGAATTGCGCGCGGCATACGAAGGCGCGCTGGAGAAGGCGCTGACTGCCGATCCGGCCGTGAACGTGACAAACTGACGGGCCTGGTTTTAGCGACGCCGCGAAGGGCGAACGACGAAAAGCGAATGACGATCTCCGATAAATTTCGCGACGAATGCGGCGTGGTTGCCATCCACGCTCACCCCGAGGCCGAGAAACTGGCTTATCTCGGCCTGCACGCGCTACAACATCGCGGACAAGAGTCTGCGGGCATCGTCACCTCCGACGGCGAGCGACTGCGCCAGCACAAGGCGATGGGCCTGGTCGCCGACATTTTCGGCGAAGCGGTGCTCGCGTCCCTGCGAGGCATTCTTGCCATTGGCCACACGCGCTATTCGACAGCCGGAGATTCGGCGTTGCTCAACGCGCAGCCCATCATGGTGCAGTCAAGTAAGGGCGCGATTGCAATTGCGCACAATGGCAATTTAACCAATGCGGGAGAGATCCGCGCCCGGCTTGAAGCGCAGGGTTCGATTTTTCAGACCAACAGCGACACGGAGGTTCTGGTTCACCTGATCGCGTTGTCGCGCGAGCAGACGCTGCCCGACGCGATTGCCGATTCGCTGCGCCGCGTTGAGGGAGCCTTCTCGCTGGTCATGATCAGCCGCGACCGCATTTTTGCCGTGCGCGATCCGCGCGGGTTCCGCCCGCTGGCCATGGGTCGCATTCCGGCTCTCACCGGCGAGAAGAAAGACACCACTGTGTTTGCCTCGGAGACCTGCGCCTTCGATCTGCTCGGCGCTATCTACGAACGCGACGTGAAGCCTGGCGAACTGGTCATTGTCGGGCCGGAAGGCATCAGTTCGCGCTTCTACGCGCCTTCGCCCACAACTTCGAGTTGTATTTTCGAGCACGTCTACTTTTCGCGGCCCGATAGCATCGTCTTCGGCCGTTCGGTAGACGACAGCCGCGACAACATGGGCCGGCAACTGGCGCGCGAGGCACCGGTGGAAGCCGACCTCGTTGTGCCGATCCCGGATTCCGGCAACACCGCCGCCATCGGATACGCGGCCGAGAGCGGCATTCCCTTTCGCCTCGGTCTCATCCGCAACCACTACATCGGGCGCACCTTCATCGAGCCGCAGCAATCCGTTCGCGATTTCGGCGTCAAGCTCAAGCTGAACGCCGTTCACAGCCTGCTCGATGGCAAACGCGTCGTCCTGGTGGATGACTCCATTGTGCGCGGCACCACCAGCCGCAAAATTGTCCGCATGATTCGCCACGCCGGGGCTCGGGAAGTGCACATGCGCATCTCTTGCCCGCCCACCATTTCGCCGTGTTTCTATGGGGTCGATACGCCTTCCAAGCGAGAACTAATCGCCGCCAACAAGTCCATAGAGGAAATTCGCAAATTCGTTGGCGCCGACTCTCTGGCCTATCTTTCGCTCGAAGGCCTCAAAAAGGCTTGCGCCGATGGCGAGGGTACCACCTACTGCTCCGCCTGCTATACGGGAAATTACCCCACGAAGATTGACGTAGAAGAAATTTTGCCGGTGACTACGGCAGATTAGCATCACCCCGCCGCGGGCTTTTGCGCCCCGTGGTATTCTTTCAGATCTGTCGCTGTCCCGTGGGTGCACCCGACAGCCTTCTGTTCACCACGAATGAGGAAAAAGTCTTCCATCTTCGCGTTCGGCTCCACGCCGCTCGGCCCGTTCGAGCGGCAACTGCTGCGCCAGGTGTGGTCACGCGGAACGGCAACCGTTCGCGAACTGATCGAGCCTGGAAATATTCATCAGGCCTACACCACCGTCATGACCACGATGGACCGCCTCTACAAGAAAGGTCTGCTCGACCGCGAGATCGAGGGGCGCGCGTTTCGCTACTCTCCCCGGCTTACGCAAGAGGAACTGCAGCGCGGCGCTGCTCTCGACGGCATCCGCCAACTGCTGGGGTCGGGCGACGCGTCGTCGCTGCCTCTCTCGTATCTGGTGGAAGCGCTGAGCGAGCATGACGCGCAGCTGCTCGACGAACTCCAGGTTCTCATCGAACGCAAGCGGCGCGAACTCAAAGACGCCGAGCGCGCCCAGCCCACCGCCAAGCCCAGGGAGCGACGCTGATGTTCGCCCTGCGCGGCATCGCGGTTTCACTGACATTCTTCGTGCTGGTGTATTGCCTTCTGTCGGCGCTCGTTTCACTTTCATGGCGTTGCTTACGCTGGCTCCGAGCCAGTGAACCAGACCTCGCCGACCTGCTCTTCTTCTGGCGCGTGTTCCCTCTTTTCGCGTCCGTTATTGTCACCGTGGCTTTTGTCATCCCCTCGTTTCAGCTCCTGGAGCCCCGCTCTACCGATGAGGGCGTCGGGACGTTGCCGATTGCGTTGGGCCTCGCCGCACTTTCTCTGATTGCCTGGGGATTTTGCCGCGTCGTTCGCGCCCAGATTCAGACTTCACGCGCCGTCTCACGCTGGCTTGCGGCATCTAAGCCCCTTGGCCGAGGCGCGCACACCGTTGCGTTTCGTTCGCGAAGCGATGCGCCCCCGCTGCTTCTCGCGGGCACCAGTAAGCCACGCGTGCTGGTGTCGGAGGCGGCCGTCGAGCTTCTCACGCCGGATGAGCTTGAAGTCGCTCTCAAACACGAACTGGCACACATCCGCTCGTGCGACAACTTGAAGAAGCTGCTTTTCCGCTGCTGCCCTTTTCCGGGTATGGTTCCACTCGAATCGGCATGGTCACAGGCAGCGGAACTTACCGCCGACGACGACGCGGTCTGCGATATTAACGACGCCCTCAACCTGGCCGCCGCTCTCGTGAAACTCTCGCGTCTGCTTACGATCGCGCCCGCCTGCACCGTCGCCTTCGTTAGCGGCTCCCTCAACGAGCGCGTAAACCGCCTCCTCCGCTGGGAGGAATCGCGCCGCACCAGCCGTCTGCATGTTTTTCGCTGGGCGGCCATGCCATCGCTCGCGGCCGCCGCATTTGGCGCGTTCATGACTTATGGACCGTCTCTCGCCATGACTCACCAAGTCACCGAGTGGCTGGTGCGCTAGCGGTTCCCCGCACGATTTCGACCGCTTTTCTCAGCGACCTTCGCGACTCCTCAGCGTTCTCTGCGGTTAAAGGCTCTTAATCCTCGAAACAAAGACACTATCCCCAACCACTATTGCTGGTAGTACAAGGAGGCCTTGATTAGGCTGTCAGCGTAAGACTGCTCGTGCCGACTCCTCTTTCCAGATGCGTCAAACCGGTCGGTAGCCGTCATGCAAGGATGGTCTTTAACGGATGCGCATACTTCGCAGCATGCCCACGTGGGTTCGCTTCCATTCTCTGCTTCTGATTGCTTGTCTCATCAGCGTCAGCATGTCGGCCCAGAATTCCAGCGGAACGCTTCGCGGAGAAGTCGAGGACGCAAGCGGAGCGCGAATCGCGAGCGCCCGTATCGTCGTGCAGTCCACCGGATCTTC
>Ga0326728_10016450_pt1 | contig 15089 bp, 10 predicted proteins | sample MB3enrmetagenome_FD_207602 | JGI IMG/M metagenome (GOLD analysis project Ga0326728, IMG submission 207602) | Lab enriched peat soil microbial communities from McLean, Ithaca, NY, United States - MB31MN | ecosystem: Environmental > Terrestrial > Soil > Wetlands > Peat | place: USA: New York...
CGCAATACCGTTCTCCTTCTTCTCCTGGTAAAAGTTCTCGAGAACGAGGGGTGGGCCGGTGGGGATTCCCTGAGCGTTGTAATAGGTAAGTACGCGCGTGAGGTTCTGGGTGAAGTCGCCGGCTAGGAGTGGCACGCGATCGTAGAAGAGGCCGATGCCGGATCGGATGATCGTCTTGCCGTTGCCTCCAGGAGAATAGACCAAGCCAAGGCGTGGGGCGAATGCCGCATGCGCCCCGAGCGTCTGCCCGGAATAGCGCACCCCATAATCCAGGGCGAGATTGTTGTTGAAGGCCCAATGGTCCTGAGCGAATATCGCTACTTCCGCATCTTCTGCTTTTAAGACACCCGCACCCTGAAAGGTTATGAGTTCGGCAAGCGAACCCGGCAGAGGTGCGCATCCCGAGCACGGAAGGTCCGCACGCAGCAGTTGCACAGGATGGGATTTGCTGAGGTCGTTATAGGAGCGATGAACAAAATCCCCTCCCACTTTGATGGTGTGCCGGCCGGCCCAGTTGATCCTTCCGGATTGATAATTTTGGAGCAGTTCCTGCTGGCGGCCGGCCCGAGTCCAGGCGTTGAAGAAGTTCCCTTCCCAATTGTCCGGTGTCAGCATCATATCCTGAGAACCTTGCCCGTGCGCATAGCTGTCGAAGTCGGTGTACTGGAAGAGGGTTGTCAGCACACCGCCGTTCATGAACATATACCTTTCCGTAGCGCCCACGGAGAACCCGCTCTGGGCATAGTCGGTGGAGGCGGGCTGCATTATGAAGGAATTGATATCTTCGTATTGCACGCGCACCGGGAACACTTTCAAATTGGCGGTCACAAGGCTCTGAGGGGAAGCGGCGTAATAGACATCCGTGAAAGAGTCGAATCCCTGCTTCTTGATCTCGTTATGGGGCCAAGGGAGCCCGCGCACTGGCTGTTTATTGATATCGTACCTGGTGTACTCGGAGAAGGTCAGCTTGTCTTTATAGAGGGGGCCGGTGAAGCTGAGGCGGGGTGAGTCGTCCTCGACCCCTACCATATGGCCGCTTCGGAAACGCATGCTGGGGAGAAAGTCGTTCAGTTGCCAGCCCCATTTGTCCTGCGGAGCCTTGGTTTGGACGCTGGTCAATCCCCCCGTAAAGCGGCCAAACTCGGCTTGGTAGGCGGTCTTCTGGACTTCAACAGATTCCACCGCGTCGATAGGAACTTGAATCGAGAAACTCCCCGTAACCGGATCCACCGTCTCCGCCGAGTCAATCAGCAACATGCCTTGATTTTCTGTGGCGCCTTTGATGTTGATTTTTCCGTCGGGCGTTCGAATCACCCCCGGCACCAGCGGCAAAGCTGCTAGGAATTTTTGCTCCACCAAGGGCAACGCCCGAATCTCTCCTGAGCTGAGAGTGGCGGGGGGTGCGGTTGTGGGCTCTAAGGCGACGGAGGGCGCTTTCTCCTTTACTTCGACGTTTGTTCGAACGAGTTCCTCGCGGGGCAAGACGAACTGAAGAATCGGCGATTCTCCTTCGGTAATCTCGATGTCCCTCTTAATCACCGGCTCATAACCGAGCGCGGCACAGGTTAGATCATAGTGGCCGGGGATCAGCCCTGTGAATTCAAAGCCACCTCGTTCTCCAGTTGTTCGTGGGTGCCCTTGAGGGGGCAATCCGGGACCGGTAAGTGTGCAGGATGCACCGGCTATGGGAGCGTTGTTGTCTCCCAGCACTTCACCCTTGAGGGATTGAGTTTCCGGCGCCACAGCGCAAAGGTTAAACGCGATCTCCAAGAGGATTACCAGGGTGAGGACAGGGACTGCACATCGGTGTTCATTATTCTGGGGCATCAGCTAATATTTGATGCTAACCTGAGTTGCACCAATGAGAATATTCTACCCGACCTCAACCAAGAAGGCTACCCGGCACTTCATCACGGCGGATGTAACGGAGAACAAGAGGAGGGGACTATGGTCGCGGCTGCGCAGTGTCTTTCTTGAATTGCCATAGCACTGTGCACTCTCCGAAGTCGGCCTTCTGCGAGTACACGTTCCATCCTTCCACTTCGCTGTCCCGGTCGTCGTCGCATATCACCATAGTGGGGAAAGTGTCCGCCTTGATCTGCCGATCCACTTCCGCTTTGGGCAGAATGTGGAGGCGGGCGCTTTCGGCCGGATCGAACTGAAGCTTGTGCGCATCATCATGTTCCATGCCGGGGGGTACAGGCCAGCGCGCCATAACGTACAATTGCTCGGGTGCAAGCAGCGGCGCGCCCTTCGGTGTTACTTGCTTCACTTTGTCAGCTACGCGCTCGAGTTGACGCCAGGTGTAAGAGTCCCGATCATCATAAATAGCGTTACCCAAACATAGGGCCGCAATACAAAGCATCAAGATTACCGGGGCTCGGGGGCGCTCCGGATCCGCCAGGCGCACAGCCACGGCATAGAACCCAACGGCCCCCAACACAGTGAGAAACGGGATCAGAAAAACGTAGTACTGAGGGAAGGTTGGATGCGCAAACATGTTCTGCGCGCCGATGGCCAGAGCTAGCCAAAGGCAGAGACGAAACTCCGCGCGCCGGGAGTGGTCGAACCCGATCTTCTTGATGAACATCAGGCCGGCAACCGCCAACAGCACGAGCAGCAGGTTTTGTGAGCCGTTGACCCAGTCGGTGACGATGCCGATATCGTGCTCGGTAGCTCCTGGCCAGTCGATACGACGGTAAATCGAATGGTATTTGAAGATGTCGAAAATCACCTGGTGCGGTCCGTGGGCAAACAGAATCAGCACCGGCGTGCCGGGAAGGAGAGCGCCCGCCACAAAGGCAGCTCCTTTGTTCCAGCGGCTTCCGGCCCGATTGTTGAGCCACATCCAGATCAGCAGAACGGGGGATGCGGCCGCTGTCAGCAAGCTGGATGTCGCCGCCGCGCCAGCCAAGACACCGGCCAACGTACTCATCCCGTACCGGCGCCTGCCCACCGCCGCAACCGCCGCCCGAAACGCCCCCACCACCAGCAACAGGCAAAGCGCGTAAGCCTGCGAGATGGTCCCGTACTCCCACACCAACGAATGCAGTCCGAAAAGCGCCAGCGCGGCAAAGGCGACGGCCGGCTGCCAGCGGCGATCGGGGAAAAGCGCGAACAAATACTGCGCGATCAACAGGACGGAGCCGATGCTTGCAAGCGCCGCTACGGCATGGACCACGCGCCAACTCGGACCTAAGATTCCCATCCACACCGCATTCCAATAGGCGTTCAAAGGAGTTTGCGGAAAGAAGAAGTCGAGGTAAGGCCGCTTACCGGCGTCGATAAGGTATGCGGTAAGAAAGTGAAAGCCCTCATCCCAGTGAAAGGCCATGGTCTGTGAGTAGACCACCAGCCCTGCCGCCATTAGTGTGAACGCGGCGAAGAGCGCGCGCACGCCCTGTTTGCGGCGGTGCTCCTCGGAATCGGCTATCGGCGCTGTACCCATATCCAGGAAACTGTAGCAGGCTTTTAAGCAAGCCCGGCATCATTGTACTGGGCTCGTCCCGTTTTTTACAAGCGTGTAAGACAAGCAGTTGTAAGGGTAGGGCTTGCCCTAACCTGCAAGTGAGACGACGCTTATTTGCAGAAACCGGGCAATCTCATTACTCTAGGAGGCTGTAGGGGATAGGCTTCAAATGCGGAGGATGGATGACGGTTAGCTGCGAACGACACAATGTTGAGATTCACGAGAACCGCCGGCACTGGGAAAGCAAGCCGCTCCTCCGCAAAGTGTATTCACAATTCGGCCGCGAAATTGCCCGGCGCGTCGACCGCACACAACAAGGCCGGGTTGTTGAGTTAGGCTCGGGGATGGGCAACATCAAGGAGCACTTGCCGGATTGCATCACCACCGACGTGTTTCCTAACCCCTGGCTCGACCGCGTTGAGGATGCCTACGCTCTCTCTTTCGCTGATGGCACTGTCAGTCATTTGATTCTCTTTGACGTGTGGCATCATCTACAGTACCCTGGCACCGCTCTGCGCGAATTCTATCGGGTGTTGACCGAGCATGGGAAGGTGATTATCTTCGATCCGGCGATGGGTGTGTTGGGCCGGTTCGTCTTCGGCAACTTTCACCACGAACCGCTGGGGCTGAGCGAGGAGATTCAGTGGGAAGCCCCTGCAAGTTTGATCCGTGAGGATCTTGGTTATTACGCTGCGCAGGGCAATGCCAGCCGCGTCTTCGGATCCAACGCTTTCCGGGAGCAACTTCGCTCCTGGCGTGTGGCCGAGGTCTCGTACTTTTCCGCGCTGGCTTATTTGGGAAGCGGTGGATTTCGAGGGCCCCAGCTCTACCCGATGGCCGCCCTGCCCCTGCTTAATCGGGTGGACTCTTTCCTCTCCAGGTTTCCCAGTCTAGCTTCGCGGATGCTGGTGGTGTTGGAGAAGCAGGGCGAGCCTCCGCAGTTGGGGTGAAGCCCCGAAGGGGCGGCCTAACGCAGTCCAGGCCAACGGCCTGGGTGCGAGAATCCGCACCTTTCTGGTGGCGAGCCCTGAAAGGGCGAAACAGCGTCGGCGAGGCCGCCGCGTCGAGCCCTCCATCGGGGAAGTGGTTTCATTACGCCCTTTCCGGGCTTGTGGACCCCGGCGGCGAGGGCTCTTGACCCAGGCCGTTGGCCTGGGCTGCGTTAGGCCGCCCCTTCGGGGCTTAGGGTGTACGTTCCGAGCTTTCTCGGCTTGCGGGAATGAATGAGGCGAACGGTCAGCCTTATGGATGAGGGTAACGCGAGAGACATGCGCTTATCTAACGTCGCTGATGCGACAACTCCGTCCCCTAAGGACTCGGCCCCTGCCTGGGGTCCAAAGGCCCTCCAATTACAGAATGAGCGCAATCGTCAGCACCAGTCGGTATGGGCTGCGACCAGGGCTAAGTGGATTCGGCGAAATAAGTACTATTACGAGTGTCTTAAACGGCTGCTTCTCCACCTGGTCGAGCCGGGCAAGCGCGTGCTGAACATTCGTTGCCAGACAGGGTTTCTCCTCAATGCTTTGCAACCCAGTTATGGCGTGGGCCTGGAAATCAGCCCCGAAATGGTTGCCGTAGCGCGGGCCGCGCACCCGAAGTTTACGTACCATGAGGCGTTTCCCGAGGATTTCGCCTGGCAGGAGAAGTTCGACTACATCCTGCTCTGTGACGTGGGAGATATCGCCGATGTACAGAAGACGCTGCTGCAGCTTCAAACCGCGTGCGAGCGCCACACGCGCCTGCTCATCTACACTTACAATTACATCTGGGAGCCACTGATCGAATTGGCTCAGCGGCTGCGCCTGAAAATTCCCCAAACCGAGCAGAACTGGCTTTCCGAGAACGATTTGATCGGCATGCTGACCCTGAGCGGATTTGAGTGGCTCAAGACCTATCGTACCGCCTTGTTTCCGAAATACCTTCCTTTGCTTTCAGCCTTCATGAATCGCGTCGTGGCGAAACTGCCTTTGATCGGGCGCCTGTGCATGATTGAAGTGCTGGTCGCCAGGCCTGTCCCGAAGCCGGTCGATGCTTCCGACCTCGCCGTTTCTGTGATTGTGCCCTGCAAGGACGAGCGAGGAAACATTGAGAGTGCCGTCGTGCGTATGCCGGAATTGGGCCGCTCGACAGAGGTTATATTCTGCGACGACAAATCGACGGATGGCACGGCGGACGAAATCCGGCGCATGCAACGGTTATATCCGGAGCGGAACATCCGGCTGGTCAACGGGCCGGGCATCTGCAAGTCGAAGAACGTCTGGAGGGGGTTTGAGGCCGCACGGGGAGACATCTTGTTGATCCTTGACGCTGACCTCACCGTGATGCCGGAGGAGCTACCTTACTTTATCCATGCGATTACCCGTGGCGGGGCTGAATTCGTCAATGGATCGCGTTTGGTGTATCCCATTCCCAAAGCGGCGATGAAAACTACCAACGTGCTCGGAAACAAGTTCTTCAGCGCCGTATTCTCGTACTTGCTCGGCCAAAGGATCAAAGACACGCTTTGCGGTACCAAGGTGCTCTGGCGAACCGATTGGGAGAGGATTCGCCCCATGATCGGCACCTGGGGCACTCTGGACCGCTGGGGCGATTACGAACTCCTCTTCAGCGCCGCCAAGTTAAATCTGCGCATCTTGGATCAGCCTGTCCATTACCAGGAACGAGCCTTCGGCGCCACCAAGATGACCAAGGTCTTCAAGCATGGCCTGACGATGTTGCGGATGTGCGCTCACGGATTTCTAAAACTTAAGGTAGATTATTGAAAGCTGTCATTCTGAGCGGAGCGAAGAATCTCCGCAGATTGGGCGGCAATTCACTGCAGGGATTCTTCGCTCCGCTCAGAATGACAGATCGTCATCAGCTTAGCAGGAGACAACACTATGCCTACTCCTCTTGCTTTCATCACCGGCTCATGCGGACTCATCGGCTCGGAGGTAAGCCTGTACTTTAGCCGGCTGGGCTTCCGCATTGCCGGGCTGGATAACAATCAGCGGGCGGTCTTCTTCGGTCCGGCTGGGGATACAAGCTGGGTGTTGGAGCGGCTCCGAGCTTCGATTCCCGGATATCAACATTATTCCATCGACATTCGCGACCGCGAAGCGATTCTGCGGTTGGTGGCGGAGCTCGAACCAAGCGTCATCATCCACACGGCGGCTCAGCCTTCTCACGACCGGGCGGCGGCCATCCCCTTTGATGACTTTGATGTCAATGCGGTGGGCACGCTGAATCTTCTGGAGGCGGCGCGACGCGCCTGCCCGGAATCACCCTTCATTCACATGTCGACTAACAAGGTGTACGGCGATCTGCCCAACACCATTGCGCTGCGTGAGTTGGAAACGCGCTGGGAATACGATGATCCGTCGTACGCCAACGGCATCCCGGAGTCGTTTCCCATTGACCAATCCAAGCACTCCCTTTTCGGCGCTTCCAAGCTGGCCTCCGATGTCATGACGCAGGAATATGGAAGGTACTTCGGTATGCCTTCCTGCTGCCTGCGCGGGGGCTGCTTGACGGGCCCCAATCATTCCGGAGTCGAACTCCACGGCTTTCTCAGCTACCTGGTGCGCTGCAACGTCGAGCGGAAGGAGTACAAGGTCTTCGGCTATAAAGGGAAGCAGGTCCGCGATAACATTCACTCGGAAGATGTGGCCGGCTTGATGCACGAATTCTACCGCCATCCCCGCTGCGGGGAGGTCTACAATCTGGGTGGCGGCAAGGAAAACTCCTGCTCGATCCTGGAGAGCTTCCGGATGATCGAGCAGATTACGGGCAAAAAGCAGATATACTGCTACGTCGACCAAAACCGGGCAGGCGACCACATCTGTTACTACAGCGATCTCAGGAAGCTGAAAACGCATTTCCCAAGCTGGGGAATCACCAAGTCCCTTTCGACGATTCTGCACGAGATCGCCGATTCCTGGACCGCTCGACTCACTCTGAAGGGCTAGGCTTCCTCTACCCTCGACAACGGATGGGCCAGCCAACCGGACTCGCGGCGCCGAGGGGGTGATGAGCTATCTCACCAGAGGTACACTCTGTCCTTGTGTCTTTTACTCCATTTCGTGCATCGGTCATACCTGTTCGTGTATGATTATTGACCGGGGGCGGTCGTCATCCTTGCTCAGACTTGTTGGGAATTTTAATAACTTATTGTATTTCAATCACTTGGGGATTCTGAGGGCATTTGTGGAAAGTTGGCACATGCCTTGCTTAAAACAAGGAGGAAGTAATTCCTAAGGAGGTCTAGACCTAGCATGAAAAAACTTCTGACGATGTTGTTCACAGCGATGATCGCCTTCTCACTGGCCATGCCGGTGTTCGCGCAAGATCCTGCCGGACAAGAGACCACCAAGGCAACGAAGACAAAGAAGACTAAGGCGACGAAGACAAAGAAGACTAAGGCAGCGAAGACGACAGCTTCTAGTCCATCTCAGTAGGCTTCGCTCCTCTTTTCTTCCGGTCTGGGTAAGAGTTCAGACTGTAGCTTTAAAGCCCCCGCCCGCAATGGCGGGGGCTTTACTTTTTGTGGCCAGAAGAGAATTCTCCAAAAGTGAACGAATGAAGCCGAATGTCTATGAAAACAAAAGGCCGCTTGACAGCGCACCTCCCGGAAGCGAAACTATCCTGTTAGCTCTCTTGGGTAATCAAAGGTGGTTGGGGTTCATGCCAAGCGAATCGAAGGACGAGCGCCACGAAACACCAGCCATTCCCGCGAAGCCTGTCCTCCGCGAAGGCGGGGGAGCGGGAGTCCACACCGTTTCTCTCGAGCAGGAATTGATTTCGCGCGGCTTGCGCATGACGCATCAGCGGCGTCTTTTGATCGAGATCATCCAGAGTGCCGAAAGCCATCTAGATGCGATAGCTCTTTGGGAGCGTGCCAGGGGTCAAGATCCCACACTGAATAAGGTGACTGTTTATCGAACCTTAGCCATGTTGAAGAAACACGGCCTGGTGGACGAACTTGACCTCATGCATTTAGAGGGTGGAAAGCACTATTACGAGGCCCGGGCCAGCCGGGATCATATTCACTTGGCATGCCTCAAGTGTGGTCGTATTCAGGAATTTGAAAGTTCGCTTTTTGAGAAACTCAAGGGCCAGATCGAACGCCAGCGACGCTTCAATATTAAGGTTGTTCGGGTGGAAGCTGGCGGCTACTGTGAAAATTGTCAAGAGGGGTGAATAATCCCCCTTTTTGGACATTTCAGCAACAAACTCCCTCCGCAGGCACACTTTCGGACCGGGAACCGCCTCCCGCGTTTCTTCGGACATTTCTTCCCCTGGGTGATCCGAGAAAATTTCTGGAGCAGCTAACCACTTGGGATTCTTTTAGCGTCTAACCTCCCGTTAGTGTTCGTTGAAGACCCTCTCTGGTGAACAAAAGTAATGCTGGTACGCTTGTTTTATTGCTTACTGTCATTCATAATGGCGACTGTAAGCGAGAGATTGTGGGGTGCGGGAGCAAGGAACGATGACCAAAAAATGGCGCATCTTGGCTTCTTGTTTCGTTATGGTATGGCTGGTAGGATGTAGCCCCGGCAACGTGGCATACCGTGAAGCGCAAAAAGCGGAACTCCGCAAGGATTGGGATACCGCGTTGGTCGATTACGAAAAAGCGGGCCGGGACCAACCGGAGAATGCCAAGATCATCATCCACATGAAGTTGGTTCGTGCCCAAGCCTCAGCATCACACCTCAAACTAGGGGAACGCCTGTTGAAGGAAGGGCATCCGGACGAAGCGGCCGCCGAATTCCAGAAGGCCGTCGGCACTGATCCCACCAATGAAGCCGCAGCTTCGCAGTTGGCCAAAGTATTGGCGTCCCAGGCGGCGGCCAGGCAAGCCCGCGAGGCGGCGCTCAAGCAAGCACTGAAGGCCAACCAAGAGGCGGTGAATGAGCCGGAAATAAAGCTGAAACCTTTCCCGAAAGAGCATTTGGCTCACTTCCGAATCACGGCCGATAGCCGCAAGGTCTTCGAGGCCTTGGGCAAACTTGCCCAAATGAATGTTGCGTTCACATCTAACTTTCGCCCCACTCCGCAATTTTCTGTGGATCTTTCCGACGTGACCATTGAGGAGGCGGTGAACATTGTCGCCCTGCAAACTCACAGCTTTTGGAGACCCATCACGTCCAACACAATCCTGGTGGTTCCGGACACGCCTACGGACCGCCGGGACTATGATGAGGAAGAGCTCAAGACGATCTACCTCTCCAACCCTTTGGCGGCGGCAGATCGCACCGCCATCACCACCGCGTTGAAACAAGTTCTTGGACTAAATAGAATTATCGATAACACGGATTCGAATGCCATCGTGATTCGCGACAACCCCGCAAAAATTGCGGCCGCCGAACAGCTCGTGCACGAATTGGACCGAAGTAAAGCCGAAATCGTGATGGAGGTGGCGGTTGTAGAAGCCGACCGCGACCGCGCTCGGGACTTAGGCATCTATCCTGCCACGATTTCGGCCTCGGGCACAATCACTCCGGGAATTCAGGGTGGGGTGGTCTACGCACCGTCCCTTACGCCGACAACCTCAACCACGGGGACTACTTCAACATCTCCGTCCGGTTTTCACCTGAGCACCAATGATTTCGCTCTTGTTGTGCCCAGCGTCGCGGCCAACGCAATATTGAGCGATACGCGCACTCATATTCTCGAGAACCCTCAGATCCGCGCCACGGATGGCCAAGTTGCGAAGCTCAAGATTGGCGAGCGCGTCCCTTACGCCACGGGCAGTTTTCTCCCCTCGTTGGGCTCGACTTCGACGTCGAGTGGGGTTGGCCTGCTGGCTAGCACACAGTTTCAATTCCAGGATGTGGGCGTGATCTTGGAGCTTACGCCGCACTTGCTCGCCGACGGGGAAGTGGCGATCCACGCCTCGATCGAGATTTCGTCCGTGGGGGCAAATGTTACGGTCGGGGGGGTGAGCGAGCCTACGTTCGGAGAGCGAAAGATCGAGCACGACATTCGCCTCATGGAGAGTGAAACAAGCGTGCTCGGTGGCTTAATTCAAACCAGCCTGACGCATGTTGTGAATGGCGTGCCGTTCCTGGGAGACGTCCCGGTATTGCACTACTTGTTCTCCACCGAGCACGCGGAGCGGAATGAGCAGGAGGTGCTGATTATGTTGACTCCCCGCGTCGTCCGCCTCCCTGAACCCATCTTGGGGGGACAAAGCAACGCCACTTTGACCGGCGGCCCCCTGCCCCTAGGTTCGCAGCCGAACGCCGGACCTGAAACCCCCGGACAACCCCCCGGTGAACCGCAATGATTGAGCAAGAGCGCACGACTGATCGACAGCGCTTGGGCAGGGGCACGCGACGGTGCAGGCCTGGGCAAATCTCAAGGCCGCGCGAGAGCCCAGCGCGGCTCTTCTGCGCCAATTTGCGGAAAGGCCTCGAAGGTGTGGAGAAATCCCCCGAAGGTTTCACTTTTGTCGAGCTGATGGCGTCAATCACTATCATTTTGCTCCTGACTACCATTGCACTTCCCTTGGCTCGCTTACAGATCCAGCGAACCAAGGAGGTCGAACTGAGGAGGGAACTGCGGCAGATCCGCGACGCTATCGACCATTACAAGGACTTTGCTGACCATCAGATGATACCCGTCAAAGCGGATACCTTTGGTTATCCTCCGGACATTCAGACGCTCGTTGATGGGGTGACGCTGAAAGGAGCTGCCACAGCGAAGTACAAGTTCCTTCGCAGGCTTCCGGTCGACCCCATGACGGACTCAACCGATTGGGGGATGCGCTCCATGCAGGATGATACTGACTCGCGGAGCTGGGGCGGCCAGAACGTTTTTGACGTTTATTCCAAGAGCGATGGGACCGCTTTGAATGGGACGAAATACAGTGATTGGTAGATAGCTTGGAAATGGCTTTGGATGGCACGAACTGCGGTGATTAGTAGAAGGGAAGAGGCGCTGTGAGTGTGAGACGAATATCGAATCTGAGATTTCAAATTTCAAATTCCGAACGTGCGACCTTCTGCCCCGGTAGGGAGGGCATCGGCTTTCTCCGCGCCATCGCCTGCCGGACCGGGACGCGGCGTATCGCGCGGCTCTCCACCTCGGGGACCCAGACGTTGGGCATCGCGGCACGCCAACTTTCCGCCCCCTGCACCGGCAGGCAGGGCATCGGCTTTCTCCGCTCTTCTGCCTCCCGCACCGACAGCCGCGGCTTCACGCTTCTCGAACTGATGGTGGTCCTGACGATTCTCCTGATTCTCGCGACTATGTCCATGCCTATTTTTCAATCGGCCATCGTGCATGCGCGGGAAGCAGTCCTGAAAGATGATCTGTACACACTCCGCAAACTCATCGACGAATACACTCTGGATAAGGAGAAACCACCCGCAACCTTGGATGATCTGGTGGAGGCGGGCTACCTGCGGGCCGGGCTTCCTGTGGACCCTTTTACCGGCTCGAGCGAGACCTGGCAAACGGATACCGAGGAGGTCCCGACGGGCTCCAGCCAGACGGCCACTGGAATAGTGGACGTGCACAGTGGGGCGGATGGGACGGCGCTGGACGGGACGGCGTATAGCAGTTGGTGAGGCAGTCGAGAATCAAGAGTCGAGAGTCAAGAGTCGAGAGTCAGGAGTCAAAGGTCGAAAGTCCAGAGGACCTACTCTTGGATTTCGAGTCTTGAGTCTCCACCTGAGAGGGTTCGTTCTCTCGACTCTTGACTTTCGACTCTCGACTTAAAATGGAATTCGTTTGCAAACTCGGGACGGACACAGGCAAGGTCTTGGTCCAGACGGAGCAGGCTGCCTCGGAGGTGGAACTACGCCATCGGTTGAAGAACGAAGGGTTCTATGTTTTCTCTGTTCGGTCCAAAGACATCTTGGGCACCCAGTGGGTTCCACGACGCGCTGGCCGGATCAAAGCGGACGATTTCCTGGTTTTCAATCAACAATTCTTGACCCTTTCCAAATCCGGCTTGCCGCTGCAAAAATCATTGGAATTGTTGGCGGGTCAAGCGCAGAGCGAAGCGTTGCGAGCGGCGGTGACGAAAGTCCAAGAGAAAGTTCGGGCCGGGGCGCTGCTTTCCGAGGCCTTCGATTCGGTGGGACAGTTTCCCAAGATGTATAGCGCGACGCTGCGCGCCGGGGAGCGCAGCGGCAGCCTGGACCGGGTTCTTGCCCACTACCTCGCCTTTCAGAAGACAACGCGGACCTTCCGCAAGAAATTCTTGTCCGCCCTTATCTATCCTGCTTTCCTGTTGACCTTCCTGATTGGGCTGATCTCTTTTGTAATCACTTTCGTGGTTCCGCGCTTTGCCAGCCTTTATTCCGAACTGGAGGTGCAGTTACCACCCTTGACGCTTTTCTTTATCTCCTTTTCTCTGGGGGCGAAGCGTTTCGCGGTGCCCATTCTGGCGGGGCTAGTCCTGGCGGTGGTGGGGACGCGCGGGGTGCTGCGTTCCCGGCAGGTGCGGTTGGCGTGGGAACGCGTGAAGTTCGGGATGCCGATGGTAGGTAGACTTCTACTCAAGTTCTCCGTGGCGGAGTTTGCCCGTACGCTTTCCACCTTGTTACAGGGTGGAATCCCCATTATTGCCGCGCTGGAGAATGCGAAAGAATCGGTGACCAGTCCCCTGATGGCCCAGGCGGTTGGAGAAGCTGTAAAGGAAGTGACTGCGGGACGCGCGCTGAGCGCCAGCCTGCGCCCCTGCGGATTTTTCCCGCCTCTGGCCCTGGATATGATAGAAGTGGGGGAATCCACCGGGGCGATGCCGGCCATGCTGGAGGCCCTGGCAGAGTTCTTTGAGGAAGACGTAAGCGTTGATCTGGCCACGATGGTGGCTTTAGTTGATCCGATTATGATCGCCTGCATGGCAGTCGTGGTGGCGTTTGTGCTGATCGCATTCTACCTGCCCCTGTTCTCCATGGCCGCGCAGATTCACTGAACAGTGGCATAACCACTCTTGGCTGGGCAGGCGCAGCACAGCCACTCTTGGCCGTGAAGCCTGTATGAGTTAGACGCGCACAGGCTAGAGTGCCTGTGCTACCCCAAATGGAGGCTGTAGTTGGAACAACCGACTCCTGAGTTGAGCGCCGAATTCGACCAAGTACGTCAACTGGCCGCCCGCTATCATTTTGATTTTGTGGACTTGCGGGAATGCCGTCCGGACGGGGACTTGCTCCGCACTATCCCGCTGGACATGATGCTCCATTACCAGTTTCTGCCGCTGGAGGCGCACGATCACCAGTTGGTTATCGTGGTGGGAGACCCCACGGACTTGTCCCGGCTGGATGAGCTGGAAATGAAGCTCGACCGGCAATTGGTGATTCGGGTGGCCCCGCCCAGCCAGGTGCGCGATTTCCTGAAGAAAACCGAGCCTTCCCAAAGGGTGCTGGACGAGGCTACGGAAGAGTTTCGACTGGATGTCATCAGCGAGGAAGAGGCAGCCGGGGAAGGGCTTTCGCTTGAGCACCTGGTTGAGGAGCGGGAAGTCAGCCCCATGATCCGGCTGGTGGATTCCATCATTTTTGCAGGGCTGGAGCGGCGCGCCAGTGATATCCACATTGAAAGCCGCGACAATTCCTTAGTGGTGAAGTTCAGGGTGGACGGTGTCCTCCAGCAAGCCATGGCGCCCTTGGCCCGAGAGTTTCAATCTAACCTAATCACCCGCATCAAGGTGATGTCAGAGCTGGATATTGCCGAGCGCCGCGTCCCTCAGGACGGCCGCTTCCGGGTCCGCTACCGTGGCCGTCCGATCGATTTCCGAGTATCCATCATGCCCTCGATCCATGGCGAGGATGCGGTGCTGCGCATCTTGGATAAGGAATCGCTGCACGAGAAGTTCCGCCAGCTACGGCTGGAAGTCCTGGGGTTGGCGGACCGCGAAATCAAGCGGCTACGAAAATTCATCCGGGAGCCTTACGGCATGGTTCTCGTGACGGGACCCACAGGAAGCGGCAAGACCACGACGCTCTACGCAGCGCTTTCGGAAATCAAGAGTGATGAAGACAAGATCATCACGATTGAGGATCCGGTCGAGTATCAGCTTCGCGGCGTCACCCAGATTCCTGTGAACGAAAAGCGCGGCCTGACTTTCGCTCGCGGCCTCAGATCGATCTTGCGCCACGACCCGGACAAGATCATGGTGGGCGAGATTCGCGATAACGAGACCGCACAGATTGCCATCCAATCGGCATTGACCGGGCACTTGGTTTTCACCACCGTGCATGCGAACAACGTGGTCGACGTGCTGGGCCGTTTCCTGAACATGGGCGTCGAACCCTATAACTTCGTATCCGCTCTTAATTGCATCCTGGCTCAGCGGCTGGTGCGGACCCTGTGCGAAGAGTGCAAACGTCCCACGCAAGGATCGCGCGAAATGTTCGAGGAGTCCGGCCAGTCGCCTGAGGCTTGGCGCGGCGTAACTTTGTACGAGACCATCGGCTGCCAGGCGTGCAACCAGACAGGGTTCCACGGACGTACGGCCATTGGCGAATTGTTGTCCCTCTCAGACCGTGTGCGGGAGCTGATTCTCGACAAGAAACCAAGTTCGGAGATTCGCCGGGTGGCGCGGGAGGAAGGGATGGTGACCCTGCGGGAGTCGGCGCTCGAGAAAGTTAGGCTGGGAATCACGACGTTCAAGGAGATTAACAAGGTC
>Ga0326728_10016451_pt1 | contig 15089 bp, 14 predicted proteins | sample MB3enrmetagenome_FD_207602 | JGI IMG/M metagenome (GOLD analysis project Ga0326728, IMG submission 207602) | Lab enriched peat soil microbial communities from McLean, Ithaca, NY, United States - MB31MN | ecosystem: Environmental > Terrestrial > Soil > Wetlands > Peat | place: USA: New York...
TGGGTTGCTGGAACGCGGGCTGTTCACGAAGCTGGTCATGAAAGCTGGGAATGACCCCAAACGATTTGCCCATTATATCTCGGAACTGTTTAGTGCCATGGGACGTTCTCCAAGCCGCCGAGTTTCGCTTCAACGAGGCCAAGCTCTTGGGCCATGCCGTCGGCATGGATGTGGACCGGCTCGTTGCCGTCGGTTTGGTCTCGAAGTCCGGCGACAAAATCAAACTCCTCTCCGCCAAAGACCGTAGGCGCTCGAAAAGATTGGAGCAGGAGGAAATCGAGGAAACGCTCTTTGGCGCGATGCCGACCGGCAAGAAGAAGCGTGTCAAGAAGGGCGACGTGCTCAAGGTACATCCTAATGATATGCACTTCCGCACAGCGATTGATGCCTGCCATGCACTCGCGTTGCGATACGTGGAGGCCGACGGCGGCAATCCTGGTCTTGGTTCCGCGCGCCAACTGGCAGCGCAACAGGGCTGGAAAGGCGGCTCGCCCGTCGCGCGCCTGATGGAGGCTTTGCTCAAAGCCGCGCCGCCCGCGCTCTGGCACGAGAAGGGCAAGAAGAGCACCGCAGCGGAGTATCCCGAATTCCGTGCCTGGCACGCGATGATTGATCCGCTTTTCGGCATTACCCCGCCGGAGTGGCCGGAAGAATTGGAACCGCAAACCGAAATCTCCTTTGAATCGGACAAGAGTGACGAGAACGAGGAGGAATCCGAAGAAGAGCCGACCGAATGATCGCCGCGACCGCAAAGAACGCTGCCGCCGCCGCGCTGCCCGCCCCCAGCGGTTCTTTGCGCATCCACCCTTGGCCGCGTTTTCTTCGCGGCCCCGACAGTGAGTTGCTCGACAAGCTCTACGTGCCCGCCCTGTCCGAAGCCGTGCGTTACGACCGCTGTTGCGCCTACTTTTCCAGCAGCGTCCTCGCCGCAGCCGCACGAGGCTTCGCCGGTTTGATTTCACGCCTGATTGCATTGGGTGACAAGGCACCGCGGCCCGCAGTCCGACTGGTTGTGAATGAGGAGATGCAGGAGGAAGATGTCCGCGCCCTCATGGAAACTGGCGACACGTCCAAGCTGGAAGAAACGCTCACCAGACGTTTCAAGACACCCCGCGATCTCCTGGAGAAGCAGCGTCTCGCCATGCTCGGTTGGATGACCAAAACCGGACTGCTGGCCGTGCGTGTCGGCGTCATGCGCCAGGGCGAAGGCATCGTCCACGGCAAGTTTGGTCTGGTCTATGACGCCGCCGGGGATGCAGTCGTTTTCAACGGCAGCGGCAACGAGTCCGCCCAAGGTTTGCGTGCCAACTACGAACGCCTTGAAGTATCGCCTTCCTGGCAGGACAAGGAGCGTTTCGACGAGTACAGGCAGGAGTTCGACGACCTTTGGCAGGACAGCCATCCGCATGTTCACACGGTTACGCTGCCGGAGGCGCTCCGCCAGAAAATAATCAAATTCGCCCCGGCTGAACCGCCTCTCACTGAGCCGACCGACGCTTTGGCCCGCCGCAGGGCTGCAATGGCTTGGCGGTTCATTGCCGAAGCTCCCTACCTCGAAAATGGTGCCGCCGCGTGCGAAGCGACCGCGCCGATTGACCTTTGGCCTCACCAGCGCGTTGTCATTGAAGAAGCCGCTTCCGCCTGGCCGAATGGCCGGATGCTTTGCGACGAAGTGGGCACGGGCAAGACCATCGAAGCGATCATGGTTTTGCGCCGATTGCTCGCCGGGCGTGGAGTGAGCCGCGCTCTTCTTCTGCTGCCCGCCGGATTGACCAGCCAATGGCAGGAGGAATTGCGCGAGAAGGGCGGCCTTACCGTGCCGCGCCTGCAAGGCATTGACACCCTGGTCTGGCCTGACGGCCGCACCGAGCGTCTTGCCGGTCTGGCCGGGGCGCTCGACCAGGACTTGCTGATTATGAGCCGCGAAACGGCGCGCACCGAGGCCAACATGAGCGCCATCCTCGCGGCCAGGCCGTGGGATTTAATCCTCATGGACGAGGCGCACGCCGCGCGCCGGGGCAAGCAGGAGGAAGGCGAGTTCAATTCGGCCACGCTTCTGTTGAATCTTCTTCGCCAAATGCAGCTTCGCCGCAAAGTCCGCGGTGTGCTGCTGCTCAGTGCCACGCCCATGCAAACCGCACCGTGGGAGCCGTGGGATTTGCTCGCCGTGTTGGGCGAAGGTGGCGCGTGGCTGGCGGACTTTGAAGGCGTCCGATCCTTCTACGGCCTCATTCACCAACTCAAGAAAGGCACGCCCCTCCCCGAAGACGCCCGCCGCGCCGCCTTTCTCATCGCGTCAGACCCCGATTTCCCAGACCCGCCGCCGGGCTTCGCCAAAATCTCCATGCCCCAAGATGACGAACGCAGGCTCCGTTTCGTGCCGCCCGGCAAAAAAGAGGATGTCATCCGCTGGCTGCGTCAAGGCTCGCCACTCGCCCGCCGGATGCACCGCAACACGCGCAAAACGCTTCGCGATTACTACAAGCTTGGCCTGCTCCCAAAAGAGCCGCCAATACGTTTGGTGGTGGACTTGCCCTACGACTTCCAGCCGCCCAACGGCCCCGAGCGGCGGGTCTATGATGCTGTGGCGCGTTACATCGAGAGGCGATTTGAGGAACTCGAAGGAGAAAAGCCGGGCAAGGGGTTCGTTATGACGATTTACCGGCGGCGCGCGGCCAGTTCACCCTGCGCGCTGGAGCGCAGCCTGACAAGGCGGCTCGATGGCTTGAAGCGCGTCATGGGCCAGAGGGCAAGTTCCGGCTATATGGAGCAGATAGATGCGCCCGCAGGTCTCTCCGATGCCGACGTGCCCGCTGATATGGACCCGCGTTCCATCCCGGCGGGCCTGCCCACCAGCCCGGAAGACGCGCGCAAGGAAGCCACCGATGTCAGCGCGTTGCTCGACCAACTGCGCGCGCTGGGAGCCACGGATACCAAACGCGACCGCTTCTTCGACCGTATCCGTGCCCTCTCCGCCGAGGGCCGGCCCATCCTTATCTTTACGGAATACACCGACACGATGGAGTATCTCCGCGACAACCTGGCCAACCACTACGGAGGCGAGGTCGCCAGCTACAGCGGTGACGGCGGTGCATTTTTCAAGGAGAACCAATGGGTAACAGCCAGCAAGAAGGACATCACCGACGCGCTGAAGCAGGGAACTGTCCGCTACCTGGTATGCACGGATGCTGCCAGTGAGGGCTTGAATCTCCAAACCGCCAGCGCCCTAATCAATTACGACCTGCCCTGGAACCCCAGTAAAGTTGAGCAGCGGATCGGACGCATTGACCGCATCGGCCAGCGCGAAAAGGAAATCAAAATCTTCAATTTCCTATTGAAGGACAGCATTGATGAGAAAGTCTATGGCGCGCTCCGCCGTCGCTGCGGTTTGTTCCTGCATTTCGTTGGCACCATGCAGCCAGTGCTTGCCCGCGCCCAAGCGATGCTCAACCGGCCCAAGGATTTCTCTATTGACGACCTGGAGCGCATCGCCGCCGATGTCGAAACCAATTACCTCAACGCCGAAGCTTACCTCGATTCCGATGCGGTCAACCTCAAACCAGCGAATCCGCCAGTCAACCGGGCCGACATCCTTGCCGCTCTCGAAATGCTTCGCCCGGAGCTTGGATTGCAGGTCAGCCAAAATGCCAGCAAGGCCGCGTTGACCATCAAAGGGCTTGGCGGCAAATCTCTCCGGTTTGCCATTTCCGACCAGGCCCTTGACGCTGATACCGCAGCACGGCCACTGACAGCCCTCAGCCCGGAAGTCGCCCAAATCGCCGATTATTTGAGCCGTCCCGGTGAGACGCCACCGCTGGTGGTTGGCAGCAGTCGCGCCGGGTCGTTCCGCCGGTCATGCGCCTTTTGGGTCACGGAAAACGGCATGGAGCCTGTGACCACGTTCGCCGACTTGCAGGCACAGGTTGACGCATGGGACGGCAAGCTTCCCGCGCCAGAGAGAATCACCGCAGCAGTCCAGCACGCGCAGAAAGAGGCGGAAAAGCAGGTGCGTGCCCTTGAAACGCGCGCCCGCAAGGTCGAGCAGGCCAGCTTGGCAGCCCAACGGGAAGCCGCCGCCTTGCGTCTCAGCCGTGAAGTCGCCCGCCTTCTCCGCTGTCTTGACCCGAGTACTGCCGACCTGGCCCAGCTTGCCGAAATCCAAGCAGCCCGCCCCGGCCCATTGGCCGAACGAATCCGCCTCGCCAAGCACCGTCTTGGCGGAAAGTTCACCTGGACCGACCAAACCCGCTGGGAATTACAGCAATTCTTGAAGGACCTCACCCCCAACGACAAAAAATCCCGCCTCTCCGGCAGCAGCCTCGACGCCGCCCTGGCGGACCCCCGATGGGTCTAAAGTTGCAGTAAAACAGCACGCCAGAGACCTTTAGAATCAGCTATGCGGACGGAGCGTTGGTGGAGCGGGTGAGGGAAAGGTCTGGTCCACGCTTCTGTACTTGGTAATAGTGCCAAAGTGACAGCAGCCATGTTATACTCTCGCTCGGTGATGGGTCATGTTCCTTTTCCGATGCCAATGCCCAGGCGATTGCGTCTGGACGTAACATGTCCTCCCGTGAAACGATTCGACCGTCCTTTAATCGTGCTAACGCGCGTGCCACCGCTGCCTTGTCTTGCCGCCGAACCAGCACTTTCGCTGCCAGCTTATCGATACGTTCCCGAACTGATGCCAAATACGGAAACACGTCGTCCACGAAACTGTCGAACGTAAGCCTCAAATACGACTGACCCCGCTCATCATTCTTTCGGAGTGGCGAAAGATCGACAGAGAATTGCTTCAACAGTTTCAGAAAATCGCGGTCAAAGAGATGCTCAATCTCCTTCTCAGCGATCGGCCTGCCAAGCCCGCCTAATCTACAATCATAAAAGACGGCGAAACTGCGGATGACATAGCTACTCAGTTGAGCACGACTCGTGGGTTCAAAGACGCCATCCATTAGATAACTCCATATGATTTTCAGGTATTTCTCGACCGGACATGTGCATGAAAGTCGAAACTCCATGATGTCTGTCATGGATTCCAACAGAAGCTTTCCTTGAAGTTCAAACTCGCTTAATTGTTCGTTGTTTTCGGGTGTGCGGAAGCTCTCAAGTGAGAACTGATCGGGTGCGAGATTCTGGAGAACATGCATAATCTCGTGTGACATTGCCCAGTGCTTACGCGCGTCAAGGGCATCGGTCGGAGGAACAAGAAGAATATCCTCGGAATGCTCCATCGTTGGAGAGCGATGGCGACCGACGAGAACAAAGCCACCCCAGTGCTTTCCCAGGCGCAAAAGCAACTCGCCGGCGTAAAGTTCCAGCGCTTTCAAAATTCGCTGGATACCCATCCCAGCCGGTTGAATGCCAAACGACGCGCCCCACGGGGACTCTTCTACGCCGAGATACGCCCCTTGATATCGCTGGCTTATCGCCTGCTGTAGATACTGTAATCTACCAAGAAACCTGCTACGATCCGAAACGGTGATTGGAGTCCTAAGCTTCAGCGCTTCTTGTTTAAGTGCGGCCAAAGTACGCGCCATGTCTGAAAAGGCATCGAGCAACAATGGATTTGCGACCAGGTTGTTGAAGTGATAAATGGCCGTTGCGACCGCGGTACCTGCTGGTCCGAGTGAGACAAGTTTACGAGACTCGGCTGGGGAAAGTCGAAGCATCACAGTTTTGCGCTGATCTATTTTCGATCTTGAACCCGGCCAATTGTCCCCCTTGATCCGATACTGTAATTCAGTGTGTGTTCGAATCAATGCATTTCGATTATCAAGGCGAAAGAGATCAAGCCGCGAAAGAAGGTCGTTAAGCGTTTCTATGTCAGCCAATGGCACCGAGAAGTCCAGGTCACGGACTCCAAGCCTGAACGTGACGCGTGGGTCCCTCCCCTTTCCGCGTTTAAAATGCTTCTGCGCATACGCCTCTATAGAGGTCATTGCTCGGGGAGTACAGCTCGCGCTGAAGTGTACTTCCAAAGTGCCATCGCGAAGCTCTTTAGCGATTGAAACAACCTTGGGCTTTTGTGCCTTGGGATCAGAAACATCGAGATCGTGGCCCATCATGGTCAACGTTTTCTCTGCGAATGTTTCACGTTGAGTACCAGCACCGCCGAAAATGAGGCTGGGAAATTCTTGTCCAATACGACACAGAATCCCTTCAAGCGAGTCATCGGATATGACCAGGATGACTTCTGACCACCCCATCGTTCCAAGCATTTGCACCGAGGTCACTTTCGTGCGAATAAATTCAGCGAGACCGAGTTCGGGTATCAAACCAAGCCTCTGTGTCAGCAATGGATTGATTTTCAGAAAGCAAAGTCCAACGAGTGGTTTGGATAGCCCGCCCATCTCAAACGATGGCCTAGCACTCTTGCCGCATGATTGCCATTTGTAACAAACATATTCAGTAGAAGCCGTTATACCCGCAACGGAGCCCAGACGAACAAGGTCGGAATCGAGAAGCGTACAACCATCCTGAATGAAAAGGAGGTCATAGCTGCCAAAGAGACGAAAAATGCGGAAGCTCGCTGTACTAATTCTAGCCGCTTTGCACTTGCGTTCAATTAGCCGCCCAACTTGCACTTCATGACCAGGAAGCACTCGAAGGAGCACTAATCGGACGAGCCCTTCATTGATTCGCCATTGATCGAGTTCTTTAGACATGATCGGCCTCCACCATCGAGAGATACCAATGTTTCCATTTTGTGTATTCAGTCTCCGCGTAGTCGCACGGAAATGTCCGACAGAACTTTGTCACCAAGTCACCAAAGAGGTCCCCTGAGACTCGAAAAGGCCAGCATCGTTTTTCCCTCTGAAGTTCACGCATAAGCCCATATGTAGGACGTGAAATCCTTGCTATCTGATTTTCATGCACAGCCATGTAAACGTCGCGGAATCCATTCGCACGCAAGTGGCGAATTACTGGGACAAGCTCCTCATTCCAAGCGTCGTTTGGATCATGGTCGTTGAAGTATCCTGAGAAGCCAACGAGCACAATAGCGGCAATCTTCGCAGGGGTTGAAAGCACCTCCTTCGCTCCATCGATTTCACGCCGAAATCGAGTGCGGTCGCTGTCCCACGTCCAGTCTATGTACGGTCTAAACCCACCGATCAGATCAGCTTGGTTTGCGAAAGTTGTTCTCGGATAGTGTGCCATTTCAAACCCCATGAACGGGGCCTGTGTCGGAATGCGGTATTTCTGTGCAAGGGAATCATCGTTGGCCGAGATAGCAAACCTTGGCAACCGATAAAGGTGATGGGGCCCCCCGCGCCGCCCGCCGAAGCAGACATGGCTTAATGATCCGTGAATCTTCCAGTACCTTACTCCTGTCGCCGCCCTTCTTCTCGTCGCAAAATAACCTTCCCATGAGTGTTCGTCGGCTTCGGCCACTGGATTCTGATGAACTCGCATCGTGGGTGAATGTTCCCAGATCGAATCAAAGAACATGTCGTAATTGGTTGTGATGACGTCCCGACACACACCAGTCTCAACAAGCTTGTAAATGCAATAGTGAGCATACGAAGGAAGGGAGGTTGAGCTATAGTAACGTGCGTACTCGAAGTGCCTCCACTTGAACGCCTCAAATGACTTTGTCGTCTTGTAACGGCCACCTGCTTTCAAACGGAGCGCTTTGTCGTCAATGATATTGTTGACGGAATCGATCCCGTTCCCCACGACGAAGACCAACCACCTATTGAGCAGCCGCCCGCTACGCTTTTGGGCGATGAGACCATCGATAATGCGACCAAGATTCTCCACCTCTCGCATCCATGTTCGATTGCTATTCAAGTAAGCTTGGCGAGGGCACGAGCGCGAAGCGCCAACGCTTCGCGTTCATACCGAGTCGAACGCCTTGGCCTGTAATGGAAATTCCCGAAGGTGAACCGCCCGCCCGGTCCTTCGGACAGTTCTGTGGCTTCCGCCTCCGCTAGTGCTTGATACGAAGGCACGTCAGACTTGCCGGCAAATTCTTCCAGTGGAAGAACTTCGATCCGTGGAGCAGATTTTTGCATTTTTTTCATAATTCATAGCCGTGTCCGAACTGGCGCGTAAAATAGAGCGGAAAACCACAGCCTGCAAGTCCCTTGTTTGGCTCTTTTTCTCTCCGCTGCACTTCGCACCGTGCGCTTTCCAAACGACACTGGGTGACACATGCGATTTGAAACCTGTGCTCAGGAATTGTCAAGCCCGATTCCGAGCAGATCGATTCCGAGATTCCCCCCGCCCCCCCAACTGCATGAAGACGGTCTGGCTGGGCAAAAAACGGATTCCTTGCCCAGCCGTGCCGCCATCACCGGACTCCCAAGCCCCCCGCAACCCACCCGGCACAAGTGCCCGCCGGACGATCCCAAAATTGCATTCACGGTGAAAGGCCGGGGTTAAAGACCACCACCCTCCTTTGACGCGGGGGGTGGGGTGGGGACCGCCGGGACGGATCGCCGCGAAAAAAGAGATTCCTTCTTTTCCCAACATGACGGCAGGGCCGGGGCCGATCAGGGGCCGATCACGGTGCGAGCATCATGGCGCTGGACAGTTTGGGTGGTGTCCAAAGGGAGCGGGTTGGTGGTCAAAGTGGTTGGGAAACCACCTCATCGGGGTAAATCAGGCCGGTCTGGAGGGTGTCCAGGAGGCCGGTCTGGTCATCCGGGCGGCTCGCAGACGGCAGCAATGACTGAGGCGAGCGGTTTTGAGAGCTTGGCGAGGAGCTTGGGCGGAAGTCGGAGGATGGGCAGGCTTCAAACCCGGTCATCGCGTCGAAGTTCTTGCCGTCCAACACGCCCCTCGTGCATTTTTCCGCAACGGGGTCAGTTCAAACCCGGCCACCATGCGGATCGCCGCCACGATCAGCCCGGCTCGCAATCATCCGCTTGCCGATCCGGGCAAGCCGTCCACCCCGGCCAGCGCCACCGAGCCAACCCTGCCGCGTTTCGCCGCCGAGCCGTACGGCCTTTGCATTGGCCGCGCCGACGCGGGCTGACCTGGCGCACAAGGCGAATGGGGAAGCGTTGCGCGGTCGTGCCCGGCTTGGCGACAATCGGACAGCCGCCAATTCAGGCCCGCCATGTGCGCCAGCAAGGTCACAACCACCAGGTCCACCAAGACCACCAGAGCTACCAGAATGGCCCGCCTGGGGGTGAGCAAAACTCCACGGCGGGCTTTTGGACGGCGGACGGCTCAAGACAGCCGATGCCAAGACCGGCCTCCCTGCGTGACGAGGCGAGGCCAATGGCGACCGCGCCCCCGTCCAAACCTGCCACAAGCCGCGCCAATCGCGCACAATGCCCCGCCACGGCGCGTTTCCACTGCTGGCCCGCCGTTTTTTTGCTGTGCCCACCATAATCTGATGTTGGAAATCGGATTAGCGCGGAAGCGAGCCGATCTGGCGCGGCTACGGGAGTCAAGAGATCATCCAGAGTGATTCGCAAACTCGGAAGTCATCCGGCAATATCCGGTGATGGCGCCGGCACAGATTGCTGCACTCACCGCCCGCCTCTCTGTCGGCGCAACAGGGCGCCTTGCACACTCGCCCAGTCGTACAAGCAACGTCTGCCGATCTTGATATACGGGAGGACTCCGGTGGCCTTCCAAGTGCCCAGAGTCCGACGGCTGATTGGCAGTTTCGTCAGTAATTCCTTTTCGTCCATGAAGGCCCGCTCGCCACTCGCGTTTTGCGTCAAATCGGCCATGCCTCCATTCGGGAACACCCTGCCGGCAACAATTGCCGTGTGGTCTTTTCCGCCGCCCGGCAACTCTCGGCGCGGCGTCGGACTCGATACTTTTTCTCCGCAGGACGCTTGTTCAACGGTGAGCGTGGCCGCGGGCTGCCTCGCCAGCGGCAAACATTGATGTTGGTTAGCAAATTCGACCATACCCAATTATATGCCTTTCCAATAATTCTACCGGAATGTTTCTTGCCTCAAAGGCCACTCACCGGGCAGCATTTCAGGGTGCTACGACGAAGAGCACGAGGCAACAGGATTGCGTAAAGCATGCAAGTTGTCATTTTGACGTCGAAGTTGATTGTCGGAACATTTAAATTGGCGATCATCAACCAGGCACCTCCGTCGCCACAAGCTTGACCATCACTGCCGCGATCTGCTTCTCTTTCCGGTCTTTCAGCAACTCTTTCATGGTCGATGAACATGAGTTGTCTCTGGAATCATGCCCTTGCTTAAAGCTGCCGTAAACCGATAGGATAGCACGATCAGCACTACAGAGGGACGCCTCGGGGAAGTCGCATAAAAGCCAAACGCGGTACCTGCCTGGATGAGCCTTCAGATACGCGACCATACGTGCGTGCAAATCTGCATTGGCAACTTTGTTTGCTTGCTTCCGGATGATCTCTGTCCGCGACATTGCGCGACGACGAATTGACGGCGTTGAGTCCGGAAACTTGGCTTTCAGCACGTCCATCGCAAGGCTGCTGGGGATACCTGGATTTAGCTGAATCCAATCGACCATGCGGTTCATGACAACATTTTTAAGTCCTATAGGGATTACTGATCCCTTGGCCAGCACACGATTAGGGTCCATCTCAGTAGCGGACAATGGGTTTTCAATTACATCCCTTAGGCCAAACAGAAGTTTCTCGATATCGGCCTGCGTTGTGGAGGTACCCACCTGTAAAGCGATATCGGTGAGTTTGTTCTGGATTTTGGTCCGCATTAAACTGAATCCGTCCGGACTCCACTGCTGGGAAACAAAAACCATATCCTCTCTCATGTGCCGATTGCTGTCCTCGTCGGACGTCGTCGCATATACTCTTGCGGCCAGAATGCCGCCGTCTTGGTGACCGAGCCATTTGGCAACCAGGGCAATATTCTTGGTTCGCTCCAGCGCGTGACAGGCGAACAAGTGCCTGAAATCATGAGCGTGCATGAGATGCCACCCTGCGTTCACACAAGCCCGGCGAATCGATTCATTAATGTCAAAGACGTCGAAGATCTGTTCTCCATACTTCTTGTTATATTTTTCGATGTGCTCCTTCAACAGCAACTGAAGATCTATTGACATCGGCACAGAGTATCCTTTGGGCCGGCCCTTGGCGACACGGAAGAAAAGAATGCCTGTCGCAAAGTTTACATCCTCGGTGTGGATATTATGCACTGAATTCTTGCGCCCGCCCGACATCCAATAAACATCAAAGATTATGGGAGTGTGGGGATGGGTATTGCCGTTACCGTTGTACATGTGCCAGCGGATGCGCTGAAACATATCGCGGGACAATTCGCTGACCCTTTTAGGGCAAGTATTGTCCGGATCGGGAGCCCGCACATCCAAGAGGAGGTCGTGGTCATCTGGAATGCAGTGCTTTTTGACTGCCAACTTGATCAGGCTGCGTAGGAGTTTGTAATCGAGGTTCAGCGTGTTGAGTGCGTAGTGACGGAATATTGTGGTGCCATCATCGTATGTTTGGTGGCCGGAATCGACATACGTGCTCCACTCTGTAAGAATCGTTGAATTATCTAAAGCCGCCCAGTCAATTGTCATAAAAGGACAGCCGCGTAGTAGCCGTTTTGCGCTATTTGTCACTGTTACCACTGACTGCCTTCCTTTACACGTTGCCTTCCGACGATTCAATATGTCTTGGAGTAACGATGACAGCGACCCTGCCGTGGTAGTAACCTTATTCAAAGTCTCTCGCCAGTTCGCGTATTTTTCTTTTGCCTCCACATAAACCTCCGTCTCCAGGCTAAAACGGTAATCCACGCCATCTATAGTCTGGTAGACGTACCAACTCCCGAACGGAATGGGAGTACCGGGCGCTCCATCCTTCTTGCCATTTGGGTTGGGCTTGCCGCGCCGGGCGAGATAAGGTGTTTTTGCGTGCTGCACGAAGGGGTAGGATTTACGTTTTGGCTTTATCAGGTTCTCCGCCTTCTCAGTTCCTCGGACCAAGCCCATCTCCGCCAGAATTGCAAACGGTGGAGTTGTATGCGTGGCAAATTGTAGTGTGCCCGCCTCAGTGTATTCGGCTTTATTCATAATGGTCGTTTCATCTCATATGCGGCTTGAGAATCGGCAAAGTAGCGGCAAACCGCAAAATGCACCGCTACAATGCTATGTAAGACATTGAGTTTGGCCACTTTATGCACGCAGACGTGATATCGGAGTGATAACGCGCTTAATTCATAGGGGTATGCGATTGTATCGAGACAAAGGTCGAGACAATGCTCAAATATCGCCATTTCAGGCGTTTGATGCATGTCGAGACAAGCTTTTGAATTACAAAAACCCTTGAAAATGGTCGTCTTGAGCACGACCAACCGGCAACGAGAAGCCCAAACTACCGCAACATCACCGCAACACAGGGTCCAGATGGCTGTGGCAGTAATCGGTTGGGACAGGTTCATGAGGCGATGGGCTTCTTTTATCATATCGGCCTTATCCGCAGGACGGGGTTTCACGGGTTATGCCGGGGCGCAAAAGGATGATGCCGTTAGCGACTTCGAAAAATTTTCTGGCGGTCGGGTTGTTATTGCCGTACAGCCAGTTGAGCTGAAGCTTTGGCGATGATGTGATTATGCCGTACTTGAAGGGATCGGATCTCAGCATTTTGGTCGTCACGATGTCCCCTGGGTGATTTATCAAGTAATTGCGGAGCACTTCACAACGACTTCCACCAGGCAATTGTCCTGTGGGTACCCCCAATTCCTGTAGCGCAGCTGCGAGGCGTTTGGTCTCCGCTTCATGCAATGTTTGTTCATTGCGATGGTACTGGGCGGCAGCACGGTGGTTTTGTAGCGCAGTTTTAATGTCATCTGTGATCTTGAAGGTTGAATCGTTATAGGTAGGCACGGGGGAGTGCACCTCCCCATTTACCATGCTACGGGCTTTCTTTGCCGCCGTATCTGCGCGTGCGTCTCGACCGGCTATTTGGCTACCTGCATGAGTACTCATGCTTATATTGTAGGTCTCACTTATGCATTTGCTGGTGAAATGTAACGGGTGGGCGCTTTATAAGTGATGCCATGACGAGGGGCATAAGATGATTGAAAGATTGAAAGCTTGGCCTAGCATGTTTCACCCCTCCGAATCGCCAACACACGAACGGGTGTCGCTGGAAGCGGATGAAGCTAGGCGGATGCAATTTTGGGCGGAATTTGAAATGCCGACAACGCGCCTGGCTGCGTTGTTGAAATGTTGCCAGTCGGTTCCAGTCAGTCCAGTTTAAGTGGTTGTTGGTTGCTCCCCACGGCTTCTTTGATGAAGTCGCTTAAAGTCTCCAGTGGGACGCTTCCAGCGACACATCGGCTGGGGAAGGGGCCTGACTTCGCCAATTCATGCCGGTTCCACTTTGCTCCATTCCAGCACCGCCGTTACCGCCAGCCCCCGCAGCCACCATCGCAGCCGCCACCGCGCCCACCGCGGCGGTCAGGGAACCGCTCCACCAGCCCACGTTTCCATGCTTGCCGCGCCGTAGCCTGGCGAAGGCGGGTCCACTCCGCTACACCGTCTCAAATCGTCGAAGACAGGCTGCCCCGGCGCCATGAGCGCGTAAGCTTTCGCCAAGTCCCATCAGCCGGCAGGCCGCGCATCAGGGCCTTGCCGAAACTTCCACCCTCACAACGCCCCCAAATTCAGTCCGACCTCTGGCCGGTCCGGGCCAAGCCGCTGGCCTTACGCCTGCCCGCCAGACACAAGGCAACGGCCCGCGTCTCACCTTGTCGTCAGAAGTCAGCCCGCGCGGCCCCGCGTCCCGACCAGCGCCAGCAGCATTGTGCTGCGCCCAAAAACCCTCGCACCACAGCCGACATGCCAGCGATTGCCCGACCAGTGGAGTCGTTCCGAAACAAGGCGGAATTGGGCAATGTGGACGCACAATGGCGTCTTGGATTGATGTATCACTCTGGCCAGGGCGTCACGAAAAGCGAGGCCGAGGCCCAGAAGTGGTACCTGGAAAGCGGTTGACTCGTACCGTAAAGCGGCGGAACAAGCCGGCCCCAAGGCGCAGCACATGTTGGGTATGGCGTATTCCTCCCGCAGGGGTTTAGCTACCAACCTCGACGAAGCGGCGAAGTGGTACCGCAAGGAAGCAGAACAAGGCGACGCCGAAACACAGTACAACTTGGGCCGGGCGTTTTTGTATGGCGATGGTGTCGCAACCAACCGGGACGAAGCGGTGAACTGGTACCGCAAAGCTGGTGAACAGGGCGATGCTGGCATTCAATATGAGTTGGGTGAGGTGTTTTCCAAGGGTGTGGGTGTGGCCACCAACATGGCCGAAGGGGTGAAATGGTACCGCAAGGCGGCGGAACAGGGCCATGCCGAGGCACAATTCCGTTTTGGAATTATTTATGAGCAGTGACAGGGTTTCGCGCAAGATTTTGCCGAAGCAGTGAAGTGGTACCTCAAAGCGGCAGAACAGGGCATGGCCGGCGCACAATGGATGGTCGGTTTTTTCTATGAGCGTGGCCAGGGGGTCCCGCAAGATTTTGCCAAAGCCGCAAAGTGGTACCGCAAAACGGTGGAATTGGGCGATGCCGCGGCACAATACAGTCTTGGTTGGTCTTACTATCGCGGGCAAGGTGTCTCGCAAGACTGCGTCCGCGCAACGCCTGACATGGCTTCAACGCCGCGTTGCCGACCGCCCGGCCAGCCGTCAGGGTTGGGGAGCTTTTTAGGATTTCTATAGGCCCTCAACGCCGCTTTGCCAGACGCCACGGCCATTGGGCCGACCCTGGCCGCGCCCAGCTCGCCGTCATCCGTTTTGTGGCGCGGGCAGGCCGCCCGCCGTGGCCAGCGCCACCGAGATGGCCCGCCCGGACGCGCCAGCAAGGCAAGCCCGGCGCGTCATGCGGGCCGAAATCGGGGCGGCTGGCGACATCGCTCCGCGCCCAAACCCGACGCGGTGGTAAAACACAGGACGCACAGGACGACCCCGGGTTTTGGAGATTTCAGCCGTGAAAACCTCATCGTTCTCCGTCGGCCTGAGACCCCTGGGCGGGTGTCCCAACAGTTGAACGACTGGTCCTGATATGTTGCGACCGCTTTCCCACTCCGGGTTTTCCCACAAGTCCACAGAGTAGGCGGGCCGATTTTGCCAACGGCCCAGGCTGCAACGCAATCGAACCCGCTTTTTCTCA
>Ga0326728_10016452_pt1 | contig 15088 bp, 11 predicted proteins | sample MB3enrmetagenome_FD_207602 | JGI IMG/M metagenome (GOLD analysis project Ga0326728, IMG submission 207602) | Lab enriched peat soil microbial communities from McLean, Ithaca, NY, United States - MB31MN | ecosystem: Environmental > Terrestrial > Soil > Wetlands > Peat | place: USA: New York...
CCTGCCCGTCAGCCGCGCCGAGCAGCGCATGACAATGCTGCTGCACCGGCTCGCCCAGCGGCTGGACGATTTTTCTTTCCGTCTGGAAACCACGCTGCGGGAGCGCATCTCCCAACGCCGCCGCCGTGCGGAGCAGTTAACCGCCGCCGTTCTGCGCCACGATCCCCGCCAGCAACTGGCCCAGGCCCGCGAACGCCTTGCGCGCTGCCGCACCCGCCTGGATCGCGCCCTGGTGCGCACCCTGCACACTTCGCAGTCCGAACTCGGCGCCCTGCAAGCCCGCCTGCACGCGCTCTCGCCACTCGCCGTGCTCGACCGCGGCTACGCCCTTGTGCTCAGCACCGAGGGCGTCTTGATTCGCTCGGCAGCACAACTCGCCATCGACCAAAAAGTCGTTACGCGCCTCCACGACGGCGCCTTCACCAGCCGCGTCGAATCCGCGGCGGCACACTCCGCCGAACATTCCAAAAAAGAGAGATCATGACCCAGGAAAAAACCAGAAAACTCTTCGGCACCGATGGCATCCGCGCCGTCGCCGGCCAGTTCCCCCTCGACGCCGCCACCATCTACGCCGTCGGCCTGGCGCTCGGCCATTCTCTGCACAACCAGAACCAGGAGACGCCACGCGTCATTTTGGGTCGCGACACCCGCGAGTCCGGCCCCTGGATCGCCGCCACGCTGGCCGCCGGTCTGCGTGAGGCGGGGGCCGAAGTGGCCAGCGCCGGCGTGGTGACCACCCCCGCCGTCGCCTTCCTCGCCCGCACCCATGGCTTCGCCGCCGGGGTGGTTCTCAGCGCCTCGCACAATCCCTGGCAGGACAACGGCATCAAGATCTTCGGCGCGGATGGCTTCAAGCTCCCCGACGCCCTCGAGCTGGCCATGGAGGCGGAGATTCTGCGCCATGTGGCGCAGTTCGAGAAAAAAGGTTCCGACGCGCCCAATCTCGCTTCCCTGCCCCCTGTCGAAGACGACGCCGCGCTGCAAGCCGACTATATCCAGTTCCTCATCGATTCGCTCCCCGGCCTCTCGCTGGCCGGCCTGCGCATCGTGGCCGATTGCGCCAACGGCGCCGCCGCCGCCATCGCCCCCGAGCTCTTCCGCCGCCTGGGCGGTCAGGTCGAACTGCTGCACATTGCCCCCGACGGCCGCAACATCAACGCCGCCTGCGGAGCTCTCCACCCCACGCACGTCGCCGCAGAGGTGAAACGGCGGGGAGCCGTGATCGGTTTGACCTTCGATGGCGATGCCGACCGCTGCATGTTGGCCGGCCCTCAGGGCAACGTCGTCAACGGCGACGCCATTCTGCTGGTGGTGGCCCGCGATCTAAAGGCCCGCGGACTGTTGACCGGCGATCTGGTGGTGGCCACGACCATGTCGAATATGGGTCTGGAAGCGGCGCTCAAGCGCAGCGGCATCAAGATGTTGCGCGCCCCGGTAGGCGACCGCTATGTGCTCGAACAGATGCTGCAACACGACGCGGCGCTGGGCGGCGAGCAGTCCGGCCACATCCTGCTGCCGCATCTGGCCACCACCGGCGATGGGCTGCTGACGGCGCTGGTCGTCCTGGATCTGATCGCCCGCTCGGGAAAGACCATCGACGAGCTGACCGCGGACTTGCAGGTCTTTCCCCAGGTGATCGTCAACGTCAAGGTGCGCAAACGCATACCCCTCGACTCGATTCCCACCGTCGCCGCCGCCATTCGTGCCGCCGAAGAAGATTTGAGGGAGACGGGCCGCGTGGTCATCCGCTACAGCGGCACCGAGGCCCTGGCCCGCGTGATGATCGAAGCCGAAAGCGAAGCCGCGATGAAGCACCACGCCAACGCCATCGCCGACGCCATCCGCGCCGAGTTGGGCGCGTAACTACCTATCGTCCCAACATGTAGGGTGCCCCCGGTCTCGATTTTGAGACCGGGGAATCAGGCAGAAAGCTCAGCGCCTTCCCCCAATACCACCCGCGAAAGATCGATGATATAAGCGCGCTTGCGCGTCTGGGCGATGTCGCAGGCGCTCTGCATGCGCATCAGTGTCTCCATCTGAACGCCGAAGGCCTTTTCCAATCGCAGCGCCATCTCACCGGACAGGTTTGCCTTGGCATTGAGCAGGCTGGACAAAGCCGGACGCGAGACGCGTAGCACCTGCGCCGCCGCCGTAACTGTCAGTCCTTATGCCGCAACAATCTTGATGTAAATGAAATCGCCGGGATGGCGCGGATTCTTGATGGGCATGGCGGGCCCTGCTGAGAGCCTAGATGACTGGTTCCAATTCGTCCCCTGGGTCTGGCGCCCGGTCCGGAGCGTTGCGCAATATATTGAGAAAATCGACTTGGTCCGCTCCCTGCGATTTCCGTTGGAAGAATGCCTCAGCAGTTTCCGCCGAACTGATCTTCTGAGCAACCGCAATCGAGACCCATTGGTTGAGCGTGACGCCGTCTTCTTCCGCCAATCTCCGCGCTGCATTTCCTATTGACGGAGGTAGCTTGACTGAAACTCCCGATCCGTTCATTTCAGCACCTCCCTTAGCAGGCTCGCTGGGGTCAGGACGCGCAGGTTGAAACGTGACGCGGCAGAAACAAAGTCCCTGACATTATGTGTCGCGATCACGTCTGCACAACCGTTGATGGCTGCATCCAAGACCATCTCATCGTCCACATCCCGCATCTGCGGTCGCCATCGATAGTAGATCTTGACAGGTTCCATGATACCAGCAAGTCCAATCAAGAATTGGTTGATGCGCTCCGGTGTCATGCCATGCACGGCGCGATGCTCGCCTCGCCCCAGCACCTCTTCATATTCCAGAAAGAGAGCCGGCGTCGCCAAAACCTGCAATGTACGGGTGAATGCCATTTGAAGCAACAGGTTGCTTGCCCCATGGCAGCTACGCAGTGCCGCAACGACAACGGAAGTGTCGAGAACAGCTCTCACCCGTTCTCCGATTTGCTGCTATCCTGGCCGCTGTTTTCACCGCCATACCCAGTATGATACCCCCATTTCTCCGGTGACTGAAGTCATAGCCGCGGGCATTTCCAACCGATATTCTTTACTCTGGAAGGATCAACATGGCCCCGCAGATCACCGTTCCGCTCCCCGCCGGGAAGAAAAAGTTCGTGCGCCGCGCCGCGCCCGACCGCTCGCAGCGCATCCGGCTGATCGTGCAGGGTCTCTTCGTGGCTCTGAATCTCTGGATTGGCGTACAGTTCCTGCTCTGGGTGGGCTGGATCGAACGCGGCGGCGTGGGTTTGGAGGTGGCGCGTCCTGCCGGCGCCGAGGGCTGGCTGCCCATCGCCGGGCTGATGAACTTCAAGCTCTTTCTGCTCACCGGCCAGGTCCCCGCGATCCACCCCGCGGCCATGTTTCTCTTTGTCGCCTTCCTAGCCATGAGTTTGTTGCTAAAGAAAGCTTTTTGCAGTTGGCTCTGCCCGGTCGGCACGCTCTCCGAGCTTCTTTGGAAGGCCGGTCGCAAGGTATTTGGCCGCTCCTTTCATCTGCCGCGCTGGGCCGATCTGCCGCTGCGCTCGCTGAAATACCTGCTCTTGGCCTTTTTCGCTTTTATCATCGGTTCCATGTCGGCCGCCGCGCTCAGCGAATTCTTGGAGACCCCTTACGGCTTGATCGCCGACGTGAAGATGTTGAACTTCTTCCGTCATCTCGGCCTGACGGGAGGGGTAGTGCTGCTGACGCTGGCCGCGCTCTCGCTCTTCATCCAGAACTTCTGGTGCCGCTATCTCTGCCCCTACGGCGCGCTGATGGGCCTGGTCTCGCTGCTCAGCCCCATGAAGATCCGCCGCGACCAAGAGGCCTGCATCGATTGCGGCAAATGCGCCACGGCATGCCCCGCCGCCCTGCCCGTGGACAAGCTGGTGCAAATCCGCTCCGCCGAGTGCACCGCCTGCATGGCCTGCATCTCCGTCTGTGCGACCGAGAACGCACTGCACTTCGCCCTGCCGCCCAGGAGTTTCGCTCGGTCCTCGGATCGGTGGTACAGACGATCTTTTGGCCCGCGCACCGTCGCCGGGTTGCTCGCCCTGATCTTTTTCGCACTGGTACTGACAGCCAAACTCAGCGGCCATTGGCAGACCCACCTGCCCAACTCGCTCTATTTCGACCTGGTGCCCCGCGCCGACGAACTCAGCCATCCAATGAGATAGAACTGCGCCGCCCCTCCCGCAAAACAAAAATCCTCCCGTAGTGTTCCTGGGAGGGCCGTCCCGGTAGAATCGACTCTGTATGCAATCGAACATCACCACTTCCCCCTTTGCCGCTCCGGAGACAATTCTGGACGGCAGCCGTTTTGTCCGCGCCTGTCTGCGCCGCCCTGTCGACCGCACCCCCGTCTGGTTTCTGCGCCAGGCTGGCCGCTACATGCAGGAGTACCGCGACATCCGCAAGCACCACACCCTCGTCGAGATCTGCAAGCAGCCGGAGATCGCCGCCGAGGTCACCATCACCGCCGCCGAGAAGCTGGGCGTGGACGCCGCCATCATCTTTGCCGACCTGCTGCTGCCGCTGGAGCCGATGGGCCTGGACTTCGAGTTCCAGGCCGGCGAGGGCCCGGTGGTCTATCACCCCGTGCGCACCGCCGAGGACGTCAGCAAGCTGCGCACCGACCGCGCCGCCGATCTGGCCTACGTCGCCAAAGCCATCGAAAAAGTCGCGGCGCATTTCCAGGACCGCCTGGGCATCATCGGCTTCTGCGGCGCCCCCTTCACCCTGGCCAGCTACATGATCGAGGGCGGCGGCTCCAAGAACTACATCGAAACCAAGAAGATGATGTACAACGATCCCTCCGCCTGGCGCATGTTGCTGGACAAGATCATCGTTGTGCTCACCGAGTATTGCCGCCTCCAGATCGAGGCCGGCGCCGACGTCATTCAGATCTTCGACTCCTGGGTGGGCGCGTTGAGCCTCACCGACTACCGCGCCTACGCCTACGAGGCCTCGCAGCGGCTGGTCCACGCCGTGCAGGCCATGGGCGTGCCGGTCATTTATTTTGGCGTGGAGACCGCCGGACTGCTGGGCGAGATGGCCTCCACCGGCGCCGACGTCATCGGCCTGGACTGGCGGCAGCCCCTCGACGAGGGCTGGGCGGCGGTAGGCCACGGCCATGCCGTGCAGGGCAACCTCGATCCCATCACCCTCTTCGCCCCGCTCGATGTGCTGGAGCAGCGCGTGCAGGAGATTTTGCGCGCCGCCAATGGCCGCCCCGGCCACATCTTCAACCTGGGCCACGGCATCGTGCCCGGAACCCCGGTCGAAAACGTGCAGGCGGTGGTCAAAATGGTCCGCGAGTTCAAGCTGTAGAGGAAGGGACTAAGGGACTCGGGACTGAGGAACTAGGGACTGAGGGACTAGGAAATCTCTGATTTAGCCGGTGGTTTGAAGGGTACGGGCTTTAGCCCGTACATGAATCCAGCGAAATCAATGGGCTTTAGCCGCTGAGGGAAGGTCGGCTTTTTAAAAGAGAACTTAATCAGATGTTCCCTAGCCCGCATCCCGTCAGGGATGAAACGAGGATAGCCCCGCACGGAGCGCAGCGACGTGTGGGGAAAGGTTCCAATTCAGATGCGCGCCCTGTGAGGGCGCGGCGAATGGTCGTGACTCTCTATCATTTCTTCAACCCTTGCGGCGTTCCGTTCGAAGGCTTGAAATCGGGTCCTTCGCCGTCGATGGCGCATCGAATCAATGGACAAACTCATGGCCAAACAAGCAGTCCTTCTTCTCGCCCACGGAACTCCGCAGACTATCGGAGAGATTCCCGCCTATCTGCGCAACGTGACCAGCGGCCGCCCGCTGCCGCCGTCCGTGGTCGAGGAGATTCAGCACCGCTACAGCCTCATCGGGCGCAGCCCGCTGACCGAAATCACTCTGGAGCAGGCCCGCCTGGTGGAAGCCGAACTAGCCGCCGCGGGCCAGCCCGTGCGCGTTTATGTGGGCATGCGCAACTGGCGTCCCTATATCCCCGATGTAGTAAAGACGATGCGAGCCGACGGCGTGGAAGAGTCGGCGGTGATCTGCATGGCCCCGCAGAACTCGCGCACCAGCGTGGGGCTCTATCGCCGCTCGGCGGAGGCGGAGGCGGGCTCCATCCGCATCGACTTCACCGCCGGCTGGGCGCGCCATCCGCAATTGATCGAAGCCTTCGCCGAGCGCCTGCTCCCCGCCTGGACCAAGCTCCAACAAGAAACCGGCGCGCCGGTCCCGGTGCTCTTCACCGCGCACAGCGTTCCCACGCGCACCGTCGAACCCACCGCGGACGGCCAGCCCTCTGACCCCTATGCCGAAGAAGCCCGCGCCACGGCGGAACTGGTTGCGGCCACTCTGCCGCCAGAAGCAGAGCACCGCTTCGCCTTTCAGAGCCAGGGCCAGAGCGGCGGTCCGTGGATTGGACCCACTGTCGAGGAAACGCTGACCGCACTGGCTGCCGCCGGCCACAAAGCTGTCTTGCTCCAGCCCATCGGCTTTCTCTGCGATCACGTGGAAATCCTTTACGACGTGGACATCGCCTTCCGCGCCTGCGCCAACAAACTCGGTCTGCGCCTGGAGCGCCCGGCGTCGCTCAATGCTTCCCTGCCCCTGGCCCGCGCCGTGGCCGATCTGGCCCGGCTGGGGCTGGCCCGGCTCTCTGCTTCATTGAATAGCGATTAAGCATCTCTCTTCTTTTGCGTTAGAATGTCCGCATATCGATTCCTCGGGCGATAGCCGTTTGCTCCATCGATATTCGTGCTCTTAGAAATACTGGGAGGGCAGATTGGCACTCCGTTTTTGGTCCCGATTCCGTGTAAACGATATTTCCGTCCATTGTTCGGGTTGCGCCATCAAACTGCGCCGCGTACAGAGGAACGGCATGGTTCAGAAGTACATTCTTCCTCGCTTCGGCTTCTATCCATGGGAGTGCCCAGTCTGCCGCGAAATGCTCTTCTATCGCAAGCGCGACAAGCAGAGGAGCTACCCGCAAACCCCGCAAATGTGAAGCGTACATTCACAAAACAACTTTATTTGCGCCTTCTCAACTGCGAAAGAAGTTGCGGGCCAAAAACAGCACATTGGCTGGCCGCTCGGCCAGCCGGCGCATGAAGTAGGGATACCACTCCCGCCCGAAGGGCACATAGACGCGCACGTTGTAGCCTGCGCGCACCAGATCCCGTTGCAAGTCGCGGCGCACCCCGTAGAGCATCTGGAACTCGTAGCGGCTGGGTGCGATGCCGTGCTGGCGGGCGTATTCCCGGATGGCTGCGATCATCTTCTCGTCGTGGGTGGCCAGGCCGTGGAAGATTCCGCTCTCCAGCAGGCGATAACTCAGGCGCAGATAATTCGCATCCACATCGGCCTTGCGCGGGAATGCGACGCTAGCCGGCTCCTTGTAAGCCCCCTTGCACAGGCGCACGCGTATTCCCTCGCCCATCAGTTGCTCGATGTCGTCCTGCGAACGGTACAGATAAGCCTGAATCACGATGCCCACGGCGCTCTGTGACTCCGCCTGCGCATGGAGCCGGCGAACGATCTCCAGCGTGGCGCCGGTCAGCGACGAGTCTTCCATATCGATGCGTACGAAGCTGCCGATGGCAGCGGCGTGGCGCGCCAGGGATTCGACCACCGTGTAGGCCAGCTCCGGCGCGATCTCCAATCCCATCTGGGTGAGCTTGACGCTGATGTGGGCGTCGAGTTTGCGAGCGGCGATCTCGTCGAGCAGACGGTGATAGATCTCGGCGGCGCGATGCGCTTCGGCATCGGTGGTCACGCTCTCACCCAGCGAGTCGAGGGTGACGGAGATTCCCTGGCGGTTGACGGACGCGGCCACGCGCAGCGCGTCCTCGATCTCCATCCCCGCCACAAAGCGGGAACTGAGGCGGGCGCCAAGGGTGGAGTTTTCGCTAAAGCGGCGCATCCCACGGTTGCGCGACAACCCTATAAAGAACGAACGCAAAAGAGGCATAACGGACCTGCCGGCCAGGGCTCTCACTTCAACCCAGAAGGCCGGACTGGTCATTTTCGCACAATGGACTGCCAGGTGGCGCTGTTGCTTGGCCGGATTTGCCACGGATCTTCCGCCGCATAGCATTCTCAAAAACGACTGCAATATGATGCGGTAATTTGAAAACCATTTGAAGAGGAGTGCCCCACCCTCGCCGCGTCCTTGTTTTTGCGGCTAGGGTGGGATCGAAAATCAGATCATTCCCAATCTATAACGGCCTCACTCCCTTAGACACATCGGCAGGAACGACATGCCGCTCTTTGTCTCCCATTTTTATCAAAGCGCATCCATGTGCAGGAATGGTCAGATCAAAAGTCGGAGAAGAAGGCATGGATCGGCCTTCAAAGAGACTCGACGCTGTGTATTTCCCCAGCCCCAGACCAAACTCCTTCCAATTCCCATGAAGCGTCACCGATTTGTCATCGAGATTAAAGAAGGCTAGATATTCAGCCAACACTTCGGGAACCACAATCGCCTTCCACACCCGCACATTCTCAAAGCCGGCAGGTAGATTCTTCACCGGTTGGCTGTGCCAGGCTTTCTGATCGATCTCCATCAGTTCCTTGTTGGTCATCAGAGACTTGGTGAAATCGTCGAGTTTGGTCAGGTTGCCACCGAAGATCAGCGGGGAGCGGGTGATGGCCCACAGGGTCATCTCCGTGCGCTGCTCGTCTTGGGTATAGTGCGACTGCCGGGGTTCGCCCCAGCCCGGATGCGGGCCCAGATAGCCTTCGGGCAGCATGTCGGCGTCCGGCCAACTGCCCGGCTTCACATACGGCGCCCACTTCTCGATCATGTCGAATTCGTTCCTCAAACCGAAGGGGAAGCCGTCGTCGGAGTGATGCTCATAGGTCCATGCGTCCCAGTGGTCGTTGTTGATGCGCCACATCTGCGCATACTTCGCCACTTCGGCGGCGTGCTCGATGCCGGTCGGCCCCGGCGAGAGGCTAAGCACGATGGGCCGCCCGGTCTTCTTGATCGCTTCAGCAATCTGGCGGATCTCGGTGGGCCGGTAAGGATGGTCGCTGATGCAATCCACCTTGATGTAATCGAGGCCCCAGCCGGCATAGAGCTTGAGCATGGAGTCGTACCAGGCCTGGCCGGCGGGGTTGTCCTGGACGCCGTAGTTGGCGTCGTCCCAGGGGCAGGAGTCGCCGGTGTCGGCGGCGTCCACGGCGTGGAAGCTCGATCCGGCGATGGGCAGATTCTCCTTGACCACCTGCTTGGGAATGCCGCGGACGATATGAATGCCGAACTTCAGCCCCTGCGCGTGCACCCAGTCGGCCAGCGGCTTGAAGCCCGCGCCGCCCGCCGCGTCGGGAAAGCGGCTGGCGACGGGAATCAGCAGGCCATTCGCATTCCACAGGTATTTGCGCGTCTCCAGCTTGTCGCCGAAGGGGTTTTCCATGTACCAGCCTTCGTCGATGACGGCATATTGCCAGCCCAACTGCTTCATGCCGGCCAGCACCGTGGCGTTGGCCTTGAAGTCGGCCTCGTCGATGGTGAAGCCGTATGCGTCCCAGCTATTCCAGCCCATGGGCGGGGTGGTAGCGGGGTTCTGGGCGCGGCAGAGGCTGGGGGCCAGGGTGAAGGCGGCAAGACAGGCGGCGAAAAGCAGGCGTGAGCGGAGCATTGAAAACGTATACCACAACCGCCGCGCCGTCCGCCGAAGTCTCTCTGCCCAAGACAATCGCATTTGGATTCTGGAAGAAAGAATGAAGGGTACGGGCTTCAGCCCGTACGTCAGCAGTGCAATATACGTTGGGCTTTAGCCCCCGAGGGAGACAATTGGGCGGATTTACTCTCGATCTGAGCAGGACACGGGATGCAGATTACCTGAAAAGAGAGGATCTTGCGCGCCTTCCATCCCTCCCCTCAGGGGCTAAAGCCCATTTCTCCTCGACGAATGGATGTACGGGCTAAAGCCCGTACCCTTCAACCGCCCAAATGCGGCGATCGCCTTGTTTCTCTACTCTGTCCCGATTCCCTCACTGCCCCTCCCGTGATAGCCTTTTGGGCAGCGCCGCCGGTCGTGAACCGGCATTTTCCTGTTTTTGTGGATGCGGAAACCGGTCCGGGGCCTGAGAACACTCCCGCCAGTGAAGAGGCGAGAAACCTGGCGGTTGTCTTGCGTCTAAGAAAAAGCTGCGAGTCTTCGCCTTCCCGCGCCTGATTGCGCCTATGAATGCGCCGATCGACTCCATCACCCTCCGAGGAAAACAGATGAATCGCCTTCGCTTGATCCCAATACTCTCCCCCATTCTGATGCTGGCCTGCGCTAGCGCGCTGGCGCAAGCGCCTGCCAGCGCCTCCAAGCCTGCGCCCACCGCAGCCACCAAGAGCTTCGATCCGGCTGCCATCGACAAGACCGCCGATCCCTGCTCCGACTTCTACCAATACGCCTGCGGCAACTGGGTCAAGAGCAACCCCGTGCCCGCCGATCAGACGCGCTGGGCGCGCTCCTTCTCCCTGCTCCACGAGCGCAACCTCTACCTGCTCTGGCAGGAGTTGGACGCCGCCGCAATGGATCCCAAAACCCCGCTGCAAAAGCAGTATGGTGACTACTTCGGCGCCTGCATGAATACCGATCTAGTGGAGAAGAAGGGCTTGGCGCCGCTCGACCCGGCCCTGAAACGCATTGCCGCGATCAAAGATGCGCACGCGATCTCGGCGCTGATCGCCGATCTGGCCGCCCAGGGAAGCCCCATCGCCCTCTTCCGCTTCGAGACCGAACAGGATGAAAAGGATTCCAGCCAGCAGATCGTGGGCATCGGCCAATCCGGCCTCTCCCTGCCCGACCGCGACTACTACATCGTCGACAGCAAGCGCTTCCAGGAGATTCGCAAGCAATATCTGGAGCACGTTACCAAGATGCTCGTCCTGGCGGGCGACAGCCCCGAGCAGGCCGCCAAGGAAGCCGCCGCGGTGATGGAGATCGAAACCGCTTTGGCCCAGGCCTCCACCAGCCGCGTGGACCTGCGCGACCCCGAGAAGCGCTACCACATCTACACTGTCGCCGACTTCCAGAAGCTGACCCCGGATTTCGATTTCTCCCTCTATTTCAAGGCCGTCAAGGTAGGCAAATTCCAGACCCTCAACGTGGCCACCCCCAACTTCTTCAAGGCCGTCAACGAACTGCTGGACAAGGAGCCGATCGAGGCCTGGAAGTCGTACTTCCGCTGGCACACCCTGCACGCCTCGGCCAGCAACCTGCCCAAGGCCTTCTTCGACGAGAACTTCGCCTTCTACGGCAAGACCCTGGCCGGACAGAAGGAACCCACCCCCCGCTGGAAGCAGTGCACCATGGCTACCGACAACGCCCTGGGCGAGGCTGTGGGCCAGGACTGGGTGAAGAAGAACTTCCCGCCCGCCGCCAAGGCCAGCATGGACCAGCTTGTGGCCGCGCTGGAGAAAGCTCTGGGCGACGACATCAAGACCCTCCCCTGGATGAGCGAGGCCACCAAGAAGGCCGCCGAAGAGAAGCTCGCCATGATTCGCAACAAGATCGGCTATCCAGAGAAGTGGCGCGACTACACCGCGCTCAAGGTGGAGCGGGACGACCTGATGGGCAACCTGCACCGCGAAGCGATCTTCGCCCGCGACTGGGATCTGGGCCACCTGGGCAAGCCGGTCGACGAAAAGGAGTGGGGCATGACGCCGCCCACGGTCAATGCCTACTACGATCCGTCCATGAACGACATCAACTTCCCTGCCGGCATTCTGCAGCCGCCCTTCTTCGACTTCACCGTCGACCCGGCGGTGAATTTCGGCGGCATCGGGGTGGTGATCGGCCACGAGATGACCCACGGCTTCGATGATGAGGGCTCCAAGTACGACGGCAAGGGCAACTTGCGCGAGTGGCAGACGGCGGAAGACCGCAAGGCCTTCACCGAGCGGACCGATTGCGAAGTCAAGGAATACAGCGGCTTCGAAGCGGCGCCCGCGCACGGCGACGTTCCCGCGCAGATGCTCAAGGGCGACCTCACCCTGGGCGAGAACACCGCCGACAACGGCGGCCTGCGCATCGCCTACATGGCTCTGCTGGACACTTTGAAGGAGCAAGGCAAAAGCATCAACGACAAGATTGACGGCTACAGCGAGGCACAGCGCTACTTCCTCGGCTTTGCTCAGGTCTGGTGCCAGAACCAGACCGAGCAGTCGGCGCGGCAATCGGCACTCACCGATCCCCACTCCCCCGGCCAATGGCGGGTTAACGGCACGGTGCAGAACTTCGACGAGTTCGGCAAGGCCTTCGGCTGCAAGCAGGGTCAGCCCATGATGCCGGCGACTTCCTGCCGCGTCTGGTAGAGTCCATGCTTGGCGGGAGCCATGGCGCCAGCCGCGGCTCCCGGCGAGTTCTCGCACCATGTTTTTTGCTCCGGCAAACAATTCTCACCTGGCACTCTCGCCGCCGTTGACCTTTTTCTTCCCCCCAGCGTCCAAACCGCAGTCGCCTGGAAAGGCCTCCTCCAGACCAAATGCGGCGCTTTCTCTGCCCTCGGGGTAGAATTGTCTTGAATAAGCTGCTTGTTTCCTGCCGTCTTCTGTGGAAACTAGGCACAACCACCCCTCGGCTTTTACAATGCATCAGGGACCCGTCCCAACCCAGCTTTGCTGTGGAACGATCAAACTTGGCGGCGTACGCCCTGCCAGGATGAAGGAATCGCATGAAGTTTACGAAATTCGGCAAGGCCCTTCTGATGGGCGCCCTCTCCGCGGGCGTTATGATCAGCATTACGTCTTGCATCCAGAGTTATTCGGTTGGTTATCTGTATGTGACGGGAACGGTGACGGCCCAAACTTCCGGCAACGGCATCGTCAGCGGCTTCTCCATTGACCACAACACCGGCAAGCTGACCGCCATCCATGGACTGCCCGTCTCCAGCGGCGGCGCCAACCCGGTGCGCGCCGTACTGCTCACCGGCAGCCGTTTTCTTTATGTGCTGAACCGCGGCGCCAATTCGACCGGTGGGGACTGCACCACCGCCAATCCCTGCGCCAACGCCAACATCACGGAATTCGCGGTGGGCGCCGACGGCATTCTCAGCGCCCAGGGCACCTTCTACACCCAGGGGATCAATCCCTTCCGCCTCTTCGCCGACGGTTCGGGTAACTATCTCTACGCCCTGGACCACGACTCGATCGGTCAGGATGGGCAGAATCCAGCCACCCCCCAGAATCCCAACACCAGTTGCGGGCTTGCTCTGGGCAACGGCTCCAACGGCAAACCACTCACCGTCTGCGGCGACATCACAACCTTCAAGATCGATAGCACCACGGGTCGCCTGACGCTGCTCCAGAACGCCCAGGTTACCGCCGCCAACGGCACCCCCTTGGCCTACTTCCCGGTTCCCGCCAATCCTGTCGATTTCGTCTTCGCGCAGGGATCGATCCTCACCTTGAGCGGCTCCGCGGCCACGAATTACCCCTACACCGGCGGCAGTTCGATCTTCCCCTATTCCTACAACGGCTCTACCGGCCAGTTGACCATCAGCCAGAACAGCCCGCAGGTGCTGGGCATTGGCGCCGGCACGGCGCTGTCCTACTCCGGCAGCTATCTGTACGTGCTGGACAACGAGCCTCTCACCGTCAACGGCATCACCGCACCCAGCCAGATTCTTCCCTACCAGGTCAGCACCGGCGGATCGCTGGCGGCGCAGACCGGCGGCCCGGTGCAGGATGACGTGACTCTCTCCAATCCCATTGCCATGCTGGTCGAATCCAAAGGCAAGTGGGCCTATGTAGCCAACCAGGGAAACAATACCGGCACCTCGGGGACGGCGCAGAGCGGCATCGCCGGTTATGTGCTCGACCCCAGCACCAAGGTACTGACCACCCTGCCGGGCGAACCCTTCGGCTCCGGCGCCGCTCCCCAGTGCATCGTCGAGGATCCCTCCAACCAGTTCATCTACGAGGCGAACTTCAACGATTCCACGGTCACCGGTCGCCTGGTGGATCAGAACTCCGGCGAGTTGAACAACTTGGCGGGCGGGTCCAGTTTCCCGCTCACCGGGCCTCCCACCTACTGCCTGATGGATGGCCGCACCAACTAACGCTGGCGCGGAGATAGATTTAAACGGAGCGCGGGCGCCGCAACATTGCCCTGCAACCGCGCTCCGTATCGGAAATGGATCGACGCTTGTCAACCGCACCGAATTCCCGGCATTGTCTGCGCGAGGCGCCCGGAGTTCGATACCAAACCGTTTCACTTGCGCCAGATTTCTGGCCCGCTGACGAAAGATGCGCATGAAGTTCAACAGAACAGGCCAGCTGCTGCTGGTCTCCGCGGCCAGCCTGCTGGCGGCCAGCTTGGTGACCGCCTGTGGCACACTCACCGTGGATTTCGTTTTCGTGACCAGTTCCAAGGCCGCGGGAACCAACAACTACGGCGAAGTGGATGTCTTCGAGATCAATTCGGAGTCTGGGTTTATGCGCCAGATCCCCACGTCGCCTTTCCCCTCGGGCGGGCGCAATCCCGTGGCTGAAGCGCTTTCCGCGGACAACACGACGCTCTACGTCGTCAACCGCGACGACAGCAGCATCGTGCAATTCGCCATCGGCAACGATGGCAAGGTCTATCCCCAAAATACCCTGGACACCACCGGCGACGTAGCCCATCCGGGGGCGGCCGGCATCTTTCCCGTGGCCGCCACGGTGGCCGGCACCAATCTCTTCGAACTGAACACCTACCAGCCGCTGCCCACCTGTACGCCAGCTTCGCCCTGCTCCGGTTCCGTGGGTGTTTATCCCATCGCCACCACCGGCGCACTGGGGGCCGCGGTCGCCAACGGCTCGATCAGCTATTGGCCGCTCTCTCTCTCCGGAAAAAGCTCGGGAGACGTGATTCTGCCCACCGGCGTGGCCGTCCTTGCTTCCGGCGCCGATCTCTATGTGAGCGCCTACGACACCACCGCCAGCAGCGGCTACGTCTTCGGCTTCACCATCGGCAGCGGCGGAGTGCTCTCGGCGATTCCTGGCAGCCCCTGGGCGGTCGGGACCCATCCCTCGGCACTCGTCGGCGACCCTGGCAGCAAGTATCTCTATGTGACTGACTTCGCCAACGGCAATGTCTACAGCTATTCACTGTCTTCATCCGGTGCGTTGACGCAGGTGGGGA
>Ga0326728_10016453_pt1 | contig 15086 bp, 10 predicted proteins | sample MB3enrmetagenome_FD_207602 | JGI IMG/M metagenome (GOLD analysis project Ga0326728, IMG submission 207602) | Lab enriched peat soil microbial communities from McLean, Ithaca, NY, United States - MB31MN | ecosystem: Environmental > Terrestrial > Soil > Wetlands > Peat | place: USA: New York...
TTCGTTGATTACATGCGACACTGTGCCGATCGAGACTTGGGCACGCTCGGCGATTTGCCGCATTGTCACAGGTTCTGTCATTGCTTGCCGCGTTCAATCACGGCGGGCAGCGCTACAAACCTCTGCCAAACAGATTACTGCGAGTCTACTACGCAACGGAACCCGACTCCCCCGGAGCGGTCCATGCTGGGGGACATCAGCAGTAGCTTTCCGTGCTCGTTCAGCTTATAAGCCTGAGGAAAGTACCAGATCGAGCCCTGCGGCTGATAGTAACTGCCACCACGAAGAATTCCGCCCCGCGTGTGCTCGTCAACAAATTCCTCCGTCCATTGCCACACATTTCCTACCATGTCCATCACGCCGAATGAACTGGCTCCCTTCGGATGTCCGTCAACCGGATCTGGACCTCGCATTGTGCGCGATTTGTCAGGTGCCGGCACAGCGCCGTCATCCCACTCGTTTCCCCAAGGATAGAGTCGGCCGTCCGTGCCTTGAGCTGCGTACTGCCACTCCCACTCATGCGGCAGGCGTTTCCCAGCCCAACTCGCATATGCCCTCGCGTCTTCCTGTGAGACCCACGTCACCGGTTTATTTTCCCATCCCGCGGGATAGCCTCCATCCTTCCAGTCACGGAGAAAATTCAGGTCGTCTTTGGGGTGATAGTGGGTGGAGTCTAGGAACTTCTTGAATTCAGCGTTCGTAACTGGGTACTTATCCATATAAAAAGAAGTGACGTGCATGGTGTGCTCGTGAAAGCGTCGAGGGGAGTCCTCCCACGGATATTGAACATCGACGCCGATATCGTTGAACCCCTCAATCTCGATTCCGGAAACCTTGAAAAGAAAATCGGCCTCAGGGACCTTGACCATGCCCCCAGGCGCACTGCTTGCGGCCTTCGTCGCTGGGATAGGAATGATCTGCTGCGGCAGGACTTTCCATTCGTGCGAGTAGTTGGCCAGCGGCGTTGCCGTCTGCTCCTTCATTGTGGACATCAGGGCTACTAGTTTCTGATCCGGCGCGGTGCTAGTTGCCAGGATGGCGCCATATCCCTTGGCTTCGATCGAAAAGGCAAGTACCCTTCTGCCCCCCGGCCCAGTTTGAGGCTTGAGTTCCACTCCGTGGTAAAGATCGAAGTAACGAAGATTGTCTTTCGCTGCGACCTCGATCTGGTTGCCCTCGACGTCGTATTCGTTTCGGTTCACAATTGTCCAAACTGCTTCTCCACCCAGCGGCCAGCGGCTGGCATAAACTCCGTAGCGAAGCATGGGTGACATCGGTTCCCAGTCCTTACTGATGAGGAAGGGCGATACGCCGCGTTCGATCGTGGCCGCGCGTCTCGTGGCTTCTGCGTCGCGCGGCGTGATTCCATTCCAAATGCCCCAGATGTTCTCCCAACTCTCCCAGCCAACTCCGTTGAAAAAGGCGAACTGTAGATCGTCGGTTTTGTCACGATTCCACCGGTGAGAGATGTTCACCATGTGCCGAGTTTCAAGCCACTTGTATTTGTCTACGAGAGGAGTGAATGGAAATTCATATTGGCCCCACGTCATGACATTCCACGCCAAGGCTTCGTCGGACGGCCCCCCTCGGGTTCAAAAACGAGTGGATGTCCAATTTTGTCCGCGGCTAGGGAGAATGCGAGGGGAACACCGTCCTGCGTGTCGCCGTTGACGCCGTCAGCGTCGACTTCCGCCAAAAGGCTGGCGATGGCATCAGGCCACGACTTTCCGGGATGGCGCGTTCCCTGATCCCACATCATCATCGGAAACAACACCCGCACACCGCGGCGATGGAAGTCGGCAATCATCTGCTTTACGCCGGGAAGGCCGCCGGGCATGCTACGAATCAGATCGTGCTGATTCCGATTGTCGATTCCCATGTTCGGGTAGGTTGGCCAGATCAGGACCGCATCAATACCGCCGTAGCGCTTCTCAAGGTCGTCAACGTAGCGGTCCACGGTGTACTTCCCAACAATGGGATCATAGAAGTACCGATCCTGAACCATCATCTGGGGCTGCATGAAACTCGACTGCGTCCATTTCAAGGCGGCCAAATCGTACCTAGCACCATCGTAGCCGACACGAATACGACGTTCCATCCTCCAGTGTGTGATATCGGCAAGCCATGCCTCATGTTCTGTCTGGCTGCACGGTTTCGAGCCGCCCTCCCAAAGTCCCTTCATCGTCAGGCATTCCGGCACGGGAATCTGCTGGCCCTTGGGTGAGAAGTGCGAGTCCTGGGCAGAAGAAATCGTGGCCAGGGCGAATGTAAGAAATGCGAGTTGCAGGAATACGGACCTCATGGAGTGTCACCTCAGCCTCGATATCAAATTCCGCTCGTAATATAAAACGTTTCAAACCGGTTGTCCACCTGACGCAATTCCGCAAGCGAGACGCTGTTCTTCCCTGAGTGGGGTTATTGGCGTATCTCCGGAAATGAGATTGTCCTACTATCGGAAAGACGGTCGTACTGATTGGTCCGATGCAAGACCTGGATCTAAGCGAGAGTCGAACGCTTCTGACCATCGAAGAGGGGCAATCTTTGGCAAGATGAAAACCCAGCCCAGAATACCCAGATTGTTTACCAGGCCGGCTAGAACGCCGTTTCAAACCGGCCGGTTGCATTAACGAGGAAGCCGGGAATGGCGGGGGCGAAGATGCCCGCCAGATTGCCGCACATCGATCCAGCACCGTTGGGACGCCAAGCTCTCGCACCCCGCCGTCCGGTTTGGGGATTTCCGCCCCCCTCACCGGCTTTGGTTCGTCGGCTCCGTTCAGCAGTTGTTCCCGGATCGCTGGCCAATGCTGTTTCAGGTAGTCAGAGAGTTGACCGACGGTGATCCCGTCTACTCCCGCGCTACCGGCGCGCGAAGAGAAGCAGGCAAGCAGCCGTAAACAGATTGAAGACCTCGGATAGAACCTCACATGCATGGCGCGATTGTGAATGCGGTGAACTACAATACATCCATTGATCCATCCGTTGCACTCTTAGAGAGAGGAGGAGAATACGGACGACGGAGCTCGGCGTTGAGCTCGGCAGGTGCGAGCACGCTGTGTGGGCCCTGTCGGCCACCGTTTGTGCATTTTTGATCTCAACCCTCATGCGCTCCAGGTACTCTCAGATCTTCTCTCGGGTGTTCTGCCGGATGTTCGCTGCGGCAGCGATGCTTTTCCTGTTGGCGGGAGCGGGCAGTGGTCAGAATACGACGCGGATCACTCTTGATCAGGCCATTGATCTGGCTCTGGTGCACAACCATTCGCTCCAGGCTACGCGAACCCAGATTCTTCAGAATCAGGCCCAGGAAATCACCGCGAACCTGCGCCCCAATCCGACTTTGGGGTTGGATACGCAGTTCGTTCCATTTTTTAGTCCGCAAGACTTCTCCGGGGAGAATCTGAACGAAACTCAGCAGTTCGATATTGGGCTCTCTTACCTCTTCGAACGCGGTCACAAGCGGCAGCGGCGCCTACAGGCTGCCCGTGATCAAACGGCCGTCACGCGCGCCCAGGTTGCCGACGCCGAGCGCACCCTAGCGTTCAATGTCGGCCAGCAGTTCGTCAGTGTTTTGCTGGCGGAATCGACGCTCCAGTTTGCCCTCGAGGATCTGAAGGGTTTTCAGCAGACGGTCGATATCAGCGAGGCGCAACTCAAAGCCGGATACATTGGGGAAGGCGATTATCTGAAGATCAAGCTCCAGCTTCTGCAGTTTCAGACCGACGTCTCTTCCGCCCGCCTCGCGAAAAAACAGGCGCTCGTAAGCCTGCGCGAGTTCCTGGGCTACAGCGCGGTGCCGGCCGACTACGACGTGGTGGGCGATCTGGAGTATCAGCCGCTCAAAGGGAACCTGGAAGACCTGCAGGCGAGGGCATTGCGCGAGCGGCCCGACTTCCGTGCCGCTGAATTGGGGATCACAGCTGCACAGAGCCAGATTCTCCTGGCCAAAGCGAACGCCAAGGTCGATGTAAACGGTACCTATGATTTCGACCACGTTTCCGGCGAGAACACGGCTTCCATCTTCGCTAATTTTGAGTTGCCGATCTTCAACCGCAATCAGGGAGAGATTGCGCGCACCGGCCACGCGCTCACCCAGGCACAGGAGCAGCAGCAAGCGGCCAGCGATACGGTTCTTTCCGACGTTGCCAATGCCTATGAGGCGGTCCGGAGCAACGAAGAAGTGGTGCAGCTTTACACCTCCGGCTACCTCAAGCAGGCGCAGGACTCCCGCGATATCAGTGCGTATGCTTACAAGCGCGGCGCCGCCAGTCTCCTGGATTTTCTGGATGCCGAGCGCAGCTACCGGGCTGTGGAACTGGCCTATCGCCAGGCGTTAGCCGCTTATATGACGGCGCTGGAGCAGTTGAAAGAAGCGGAAGGAACGAGGAACTTGCCATGAGGAAACGACCATGAACGTTCGCTCCGGTCGCTGTCGATGGCTGGCTGCATTCGCTGCCGCGTCGGCGATCATGTTGCTTGCCGGCTGCGGAGGGTCCGGGCCGAAAGTCTCGGCGGATTCGAATAGCGCCAAGAGTTCGGACAATGCAGAATTGTTCGCCATCCCCCAAGAGCAGATGGCGCATGTGCAGGTGCTGACGGTTCAACCCGCGACGCTGCCTCGAACCCTTCGGCTGACGGGGGCCGTGGCTTACAACAGTTTTCGCACGACGCCCGTCATCACGCAGGTGAGCGGCCCGGTCAGCCGGGTGGTGGTCGTGCCCGGGCAGAAGGTAGGCAAGGGCGAGCCCATGTTGTACGTGGCGAGTCCCGATTATTCGCAATTGCGCACGAATTATCTGAAAGCCAAGGACGCCTACGCTCTGGCGCAAAAGGCCGATGCTCGCGCCCGTGACTTGTATGAGCACAAAGCGATTGCCGAGCAGAACCTGGAGCAGGCGGAATCGGCCGAAGTGCAGGCGGGCGGCGATCTGGCATCGGCGCAGGCCGCGTTGAAAGTGATGGGAATCACCGACCCCGACGCACTCGTGAAGGCTCCGCCTTCTTTTGAAGTTCCCGTGCGAGCGCCGATCAGCGGCGAGGTCGTCGAGCAGGATGTATCCGCGGGGCAGCTTATTCAACCGGGCACCACCCAATGTTTCATGATTTCGGACACCGGCAGTGTCTGGGTGCTGGTCAATATCTATCAAAAGGATTTGCCCTACGTGCACGTTGGAGATACGGTTACAATTCAGACCGACACTTATCCGGAAGTTTTTCACGGCCGCATTTCCTATGTCGCCGCATCGCTCGATCCAAACACGCGTACGCTGCAGGCACGCATCGAGACGAACAACCCCGGCGAGAAGCTGAAGAAAGATATGTACGTGGTTGCAACGGTAAACGCGGGCGCGATTCCGAATGCCATTGCCCTCCCTGATGCCGCCGTCCTGCGCGATAGCGAGAACCAGCCTTTTGTTTATGCCGCGGCAGCTTCGAACCAGTTTGGCAGACGCTCGGTCACGCTCGGAGAAAGTCTGAACGGACGGACGGAGATAACTAGCGGCCTGAAAGCTGGGGATAAGGTCATCGGAAATGGCAGCTTGTTCCTGCAGTTTGCGAATTCGCTGCAGCGCTAGCGTGACGATGGAGAGACGGGCGTCTCGCCCGTCCGCCGGGATTTTGGCAATGCTGGATTTAGCTTGAGCGCGGAGGCCGGCCCGGGACGCCCGGCTCTCCACCAGCAGATAGGAATTCAACGATAGTGTTCACCACAACCGAATGATCCACCGAATAGTCCAAGCGGCGCTGCGTCAGAGGTTTCTGGTGCTGATGCTGACCGCCTTCATCACGGTCGCGGGAATCATTTCTTTTCAGCGGATGCCCGTGGATGCCTATCCCGACCTCTCGCCTCCGCAGGTCGAAATCATCACCCAGTGGCCAGACCATGCCGCGGAAGAGGTGGAACGCTTGGTCACCCTTCCTCTTGAACTCGAGATGAACGGCGTTCCGCACATGGTGGTGATGCGTTCCATCTCGCTCTATGGTTTGTCCGATGTGATCCTAACCTTCGAGGAGCGCACAGACGACTACTTCGCGCGGCAAATCGTGTTTGAAAGGCTCGCGCAAGCCACGCTGCCGACGGGAGTAACCCCGAGCCTCTCGCCCCTGTTCAGCCCCAGCGGCCTGGTCTATCGCTATGTCCTCGAAAGCCCCGACCGCACGCCGCAAGAGTTAAAGACAATCGAGGATTGGGTGGTGGAGCGGGCCTACAGATCCGTGCACGGCGTAGCCGACGACTCGGGCTTTGGTGGAACCGTGATGCAATACCAGGTGCTGCTCGACCCGGCGCGCATCTACGGATATCACCTGACAATTCCGCAAGTGGTGACGGCGCTCTCCGCCAACAACGCCAATGCCGGCGGCGGGTTCTATTCTCAGGGCGGACAGTTCTACTACGTGCGCGGCATCGGACTGGTACGCAACACGGATGACATTGGAAATATCGTAGTTGGCGCCAACAAGGGCGTGCCGATCCGAGTGCGTGATGTAGGAGATGTGACGATCGGGCACGCGCCACGCCTGGGTGAATTCGGCTTTCAGAAGAATGACGACGCGGTAGAGGGCGTCATTCTGATGTTGCGTGGGGAGCAAACGCAGAACGTCCTGAAAGGAGTGGAAGCAAAAACGGAGGAACTAAACCGCCAGATCCTGCCGCCTGACGTCAAGGTTCATCCTTATTATGATCGCAGTGAACTCGTCGACCTGACTACGGACACAGTAGAAGCGAACCTGCTTCGCGGCATGGTGCTGGTCTTGGTCGTGTTGATTTTCTTCCTGGTCAGCTTCCGGGCCGCGATCATTGTTGCCCTCACTATCCCGCTCTCGCTTCTGTTTGCCTTCATCGTGCTCCATGCCCACGACGTTGCCGCGAATTTGCTCTCCATCGGCGCCATCGACTTCGGAATTGTCATCGATGGCACCGTGGTCATGATGGAAAACATTTACCGCGAACTGGCGCTGCGGGAGGGACAGCAATACAACCTGAACGAAGTTATTCTTGCGGCAGCCAAGGATGTGGATCGCCCGATCTTTTATTCGGTGGCCGTCATCCTCGCCGGGTATCTGCCGATTTATGCGCTGAGCGGGCCTTCGGGCAAACTGTTCCACCCCATGGCTGAGACCATGTCGTTCGCCCTCGTCGGCGCGCTCATCCTGACGCTTACCTTGGTACCCGTGCTCGCCTCCTACTGGTTCAAGAAGGGCGTGCACGAGAAACCAAATCGCGCCTACGAATGGATGAAGCGGAAATACGCAGTGCAACTGGATTGGTCGCTCAATCACCCCAAAACGACCATGTTGATCGCAACCCTGATCTTCGGAGCGACCTTGCTGCTGGTGCCCTTCATCGGCGGCGAGTTCATGCCTCACCTCGACGAAGGCGCGCTCTGGGTCCGGGCGACGATGCCGTACACCATTTCTTTTGAGGAGGCCAGTAACATCGCTCCTCAGATACGCGACATTCTGATGTCTTATCCGCAGGTTACTGTCGTGGGCTCAGAGTTAGGACGGCCCGACGACGGTACCGATCCCACCGGTTTTTTTAACTGCGAGTTCTACGTCGGCCTGAAGCCATATAAGGACAAATCGTGGACCGGCGAGACCAGTGATAAGAAACAACTGATCGAATCGATCAACAAGAAACTTACTGCCTTTCCCGGAATCATCTTCAACTATACCCAGCCTGCGGAAGATGCCGTGGACGAAGCACTCACCGGCCTCAAGAGTTCTTTGGCGGTCAAGGTCTATGGCGAAGACCTGAACGTACTCCAGGACAAAGCGATCCAGATCAAGAATACGCTATCCACTGTACCCGGATTCACCGACCTCACGGTGGTGCGCGAACTAGGCCAGCCCAGCTTGCTGGTCGATGTCGATCGAGATAAGATCGCGCGATACGGGATCAACGTTGCGGATGTAGAAGCGGTGATTTCAGCCGCCGTCGGTGGGCAGGCGGTCACCCAAGTTATTCAGGGGGAGAAGCTGTTCGATCTGGTGGTCCGAATGCAGCCCCAGTTCCGCAGCAACGCGCATGAGATTGGGAACTTATTGGTGGGCACACCCGACGGACAGCAGATTCCACTCAGCCAGCTAGCGAAAATTACTCAGGGGAACGGTGCATCCTTCATTTATCGCGAGAATAACTCGCGCTACATCGGCGTGCAGTACAGCGTCGAAGGGCGTGATTTAGAGCGTGCGGTACGAGACGGCCAAGCGGCGGTGAAGAAGGTCGTGACCCTGCCGCCCGGTTATACCATGGCGTGGGGCGGCGAATACAGCCAGTTTCTTGAGGCCAAGTCGCAGATGTATTTTATTGGTCCGCTCGCGATCGTGCTGATTTTCATGATCTTGTTTGCGCTCTACGGGAATTTCAAATTCCCGGTCACCATTGCCCTGGGAGTAATTATGACGGAGCCGGTGGGAGCGCTGATTGCGCTGAAACTCACTCACACTCCCTTCAGCGTTTCTTCAGCCCTGGGCCTTATGGCGTTGCTTGGGGTTTCCGTGGAGACGGCCGTCATTCTCGTCTCCTACATCAACAAGTTGCGCCAGGAGGGAATGGGCATTCGCGCGGCCACACGCGAAGCTTCGCTGCTTCGGCTCCGTCCCATCATGATGACGGCCCTGGTGGCTTGCCTCGGATTGCTGCCGGCCGCCCTTTCCACCGGCATTGGATCGGATACGCAAAGACCGTTCGCCATAGTCATCGTGGCCGGCCTGATCTCCAGGCTCTTCATCGGCTTCTTCGTGAATCCCGTCCTATACGAAATGGTGGCCCGTGATGGCGATGTGCTCCAGGTCTAGACGACAATTGCGGTAAAGCCAGAACATTCGCCCTGATTGCGTCAACCAAATGTTGATGTGTGTCCATCAGTCAGTTGCGCCGGGAGGTTTGCGTTTGCGCACTAGGAAAAGGGACACTCCAAATAGGACGACTGGCTCCCCATATCCACGCACCAACGTAATGGGAGCGACTTCACTGATACCGTACGCCTTTTGCCCTTCATCGTTTGCGCGAAGTGTGACTGAGACCAGCATGGGCTTGGGATGCCTTTGAAACCATGCGATGTATGTAGCCTGCGACGTGTGTATGTGCTCCGGGGCACGCGACCCACTGAGGTGAAACCCTATGCTCCTTTCAGAGTAGTATCCAATTTGAAAAACCCCTGTTAGCGGTCCGATTGCACCTTTCGTTTGCTCGACGATGCTGTCCGCGTCCAGAGGAGCTTCACCGCTGTCCTTCAAAGCAGCAACGAATCGTTCGATATCCTCGTTGGGGGACAGAATCGAATACAGAAACGGCAAGAATGTCGCCGCCATGAACAAGGTCGAGAGGGCGACAAGAACGATCGCGTACACCGGGCGACCCGACTTAAGAACCAATAGGTTCCTCCGAAACTGCAAGCGAACATACCACGGTTCCGAGGCGTAGTTGACGAAATATCGCGATTACACTCATTGACCTTGTCCTGAGTTGTAAACGCCTTCTTGCGAGAGATTCCAGTGTCGCGGCTGTTTTGGTTAGAGCGTGTTTCAAAAATGCGTTTCAGCATAGAACGTGCGGCCCTCAGGGGCTGAACAGGCTGCGGAAAAACTCTGATTCACGCAGGTTTTTGGGAAAGGCACGACTTCAGTTGTGCCGTAAGTCATTGAAGTGTGTTGCGCTTTAAGCGCCTGCGATGAGCTTTTCGCGGCCTTGTCGAGTTTTGCCGCAGCCTGTCAAGCCGTGCCCTATCCAAAACCGATTTATGAAATACGCTCTAGTCATCGAGCCGCCGTTCCGTCAACACATTCGTCGGAACCCGGTAAAGAGAGGACTGGCGTCGGTTCCCAAAATCAAGTGCAACGCCAGCTTTTCCGCAGCCTGCTAGGGCTTCTGGGTTGGCCGCAACAAGATTTCGCTGGCGAAGGATTGCGGAGACTGAGTCACAAGCATGGCTACTACGTGGGCTACGTCTGCGGCTTGCAACATCTTCTCGGCGTTCTTTCCTGGATGCGGGCTGAACTCGGTGTTCGTGGATCCCGGGCAAATGACCGATACGCGAATGTTGTGCGCACGCAACTCCTCGGCAACGGAGTAGGTCAATCCATTCAAGCCCCACTTCGAGGCGGCGTAGGCGGCTCCGTTGGGCAGGGCATTCTTGCCGGCGAGGGACGAGATGTTGATGATGTGACCACTACGGGCCTTGATCATCAGCGGCGCGAGGCTGCGGATGCAGTAGTACACGCCGCGCAGGTTGGTGTTCAGCACGCGGTTCCACTCGTCGGGCGAAAGTTGGTGGAGAGGGCCTCCCGCGCCCCCGATGCCGGCATTATTGACGAGAATGTCGATGCGATGGAAGGTACGCTCGACGCGTTCGGCGAGCGCTTCGACGGAATCGAGATCGGTGACATCACATTCGATCACGGAGCTTGTGCCGGAATGCAGGCCGCCGCTCGACTGGATGGCGGCGGCGGTTTGTTCGAGGGCTGCGCGCGCGCGTCCGCATAAGACGGTGCTGGCGCCGAGTTCAGCGAGGGTCAAGGCGACGGCTCTGCCCATGCCGCGTCCCGCGCCGGTGATGACGGCGACTTGCCCAGCCAGGGGCGGGTTCGATGCAACTTTGGTCAAAAGGAGCTCCTCTACGAGAGCATCATTATAACGTTTTGCATCGCTTGTATTGTGCATCCAAGGGATGGGCTGGGGGATCCATAGTGGGCCGATTTCCGGCATCGAAGCTGCCGGCGCGGAAATCAGCGAGCGAAGTGCTTGCCATAGCGGGATTACATCCTTATAATCCGCTCACCGGAATAATGTTAAGCCGCGACGATAGCAATCAGGCGGCCCATGATTTTCGGGCTCAGTTAATATGAGTGTCAGTGAGAGATTGTTTCATGGTGCAAGCCCGGCACCCAGATTGGGTGGAATCGGCAAGTTGTCAAACCCCACTTCCCTGAAGAGTTAAGGAGCCACCGTAATGAAGAAAATCGTTCTCGCGATGTTGCTGGTAGCTGCGATTACCGCCGTCGCTCAAACCGCTGCCGCGCCAGCGCAACCCGCGCCGCAGCAGAGCACCGCCCCATCCCCAGCACCTGCCCCGAAAAAAGAGATGAAAGACCCGGCCGAGTATAACGCCTACATGGGCGCCGAGCAGCAGCAGGACGACGCGGCCAAGATCAGCGGTTTTGAAGCCTTTCTGACCCAGTATCCCAACAGCTCCTATAAGGAAGACGCGCTCGAACTTCTGATGACCGCCTACCAGAAGACGGGCAATCAGGCCAAGATGCTGGAAACGGCGCAGAAGGTTTTGCAGATAAACCCATGCAACCTCCGGACATTGGCGGTGGTCGCCTACACCAAGCGCGCGCTGGCGGAAGCGGGCCAAAACGCGGCACAGAATCTTACGGAAGCCGGCCAGAACGGTGAGAAAGGCCTGCAGTGTCTGCAGACGGCGCCAAAGACGGAAGGCATGTCGGCGGCAGATTGGGAGAAGCTGAAATCGCAGACCGCGGTGATCTTCAACGGCGCGGCTGGCATCAGCGCCTACCAGGCCAAGGACTACGCGAAGGCCCAGCAGTATCTGCGGGCCTCGGTGGAAGGGGATCCGGCCAACCCCACCATCCTGCGCGACCTGTATCCGCTGGCGCTGGCTTACCTGGCGGCGGGACCGGCGGAAAAAGACGTGGATGGACTTTTCTTCATCGCACGCGCTTCCAATCTGGCGCAGGGCGCCGGCAAGGATCAGATCGCCAAGTTCGGCAAGAGCAAGTACACCAAGTACCACGGAAGTGACGAGGGATGGAGCGATGTCGTGGCGCTGACGGCCACCACCCCGCTGCCTCCGGCCACTTTCACAGTCACGAAGTACGTGCCGCCAACTCCCGCCGAGCAGTGTACCGATTTGTTGAAGACGAAGAAACCGGGAGAGATGAACTTTGCGGAGTGGCAGCTATGCCTCTCCGAGGGCAAACCAGAAGACGCTGACAAGGTGTGGAGCACGCTGAAAGGGAAGCCGTTGCAGATGGGAGCCCACATCATCAGCATCGACGCCTCGAGCAAAACCACAACCAAACTGAAACTGGCGGGCAGTTCGGACGATGTCGACGCCAAGCGCGCGGACATCGATCTGACCATGTCGGCGGCCATCCCGGTGAAGCAGATGCCGAAAGAGGATACCGACTTCCAGTTTGAAGGAACGCCGATCTCCTACGTGGCGAAGCCGTTTGTGATGACGATGAACGATGGGGCGTTGCTGGTGAAATCGGCGCCGAAACCGGCACCCACCCACAAGAAGCCCGCTGCGCACTGAGAACAAGGTCTCAGGTGTCAGGTCTCAGGTCTTAGGAAAGGCTTGACTGGGAAGATCTGTCGCAGAAACAATCAGGCCGGTCCCTCGGGACCGGCCTTTGCTTGTGCCACAAACCGTACGCGACTTCCAGGGTTTTCCTGAGACCTGAGACCTGAACTAGCGGACCTGTCTTCTCTCCAGCGTGAAGGGACGCGCGCTGCGCGGCGGACGCTTGGCGCCGGCGCGCAGCGGACGAACATCAATCTTGAGTTCCTGCACGGTCCGGCTCAGTGTGTTCCGGTGCATGCCTAATTGCCGCGCCGCCTTGCACTGATTGCCCCGATTTTCTTCGAGCACAGTGATGATGAAGCGCTTCTTGAACTCACGGACCGCTTCCGAATAAAGGATGTTGCTTTTGTACATCTGAAGAATGAGTGCTTCCAGTTGATCTTTCACTTGCTGCCTCGTTTCCGCGCCTTCACAATCTCAAGAATCTTTTACTGACAAATGACCCGGCAAGCGCTACTTCGACGGCCCCGGCGATTGCGCCGGAATCTTCAACGCTGCCGAATGCGCCTGCCGCACGGAATCCAGTCCCTGGTAGAAGCGGTGGCGCAATTCCGAAGGTGCGAGCCAGATTGCAGCCCTTCCGCCTACCAGGAAATACGGAGCCAACTCCGATCCCTCCAGCCATTTCGCTGCCGGCGCAAAAGCGGCCATGGCGGTAAGCACGACCGCCACCACCAAAGCGCCCTTCAACAAACCCAGAACTGCTCCCAGAATCCGGTCAATCGCGCTCAGACCGGCTTCCTTCATTACCGAACGCGCGATCCGTCCGGCAATGCCGGCAACCAGCAGGACCGCGAAAAAAATGATAAGGAAACCAGCGATCTCGCCTAACCACTGCGATTTCAAATGAGGCGCGAACCAGTCCGCCAGGCGATGATACTGCCACGCGGCCACCAGGTATCCCACGACCAAGCCAGCCAGCTTGAAGGCTTCATAGAAGAAGCCTTCGAGGGCTGCCCCAATCACGGAAAACACCAGAAAGCCGAAGATGATCCAGTCCGCAATGCTCATGGTTCCAGGATCCGAAGCTCACGGATCTGAAATTCGTGATCCGAAGCTCAAGGATTCGAATTCAACGATCCCAGCGCACGCGGGCTAAATCTCCAACTCGCGTCCCGTCAACTGCCGGTATGCCCCGAGGTACTTCTCGCTCGTCCGCAGCGCAACTTCTTGGGGGAGGGCCGGCGCGGGCGGTTGTTTGTTCCAGCGAATTTCTTCGAGGTAATCCCGTACATACTGCTTATCGTAGGAATCCTGCGCCTTGCCCGGTTGATAAGTGTCGGTCGGCCAGAAGCGCGAGGAATCCGGTGTGAGCACTTCATCCGCCAGGGTGATGCCCTGGGCGGTTTGTCCAAATTCAAACTTGGTATCGGCGATGATGATGCCGCGCTGCCGCGCATAATCCGCGGCCTTCTTGTAAATGCGCAAGGTGATGTCACGGAGCCGGCGGCTCAATTCGGGATCGACCAGCGTGCACATTTCTTCGAATGAAATGTTGATGTCGTGTCCGGTGGTGGCCTTGGTCGCGGGCGTGAACAGGGGCTCCGGCAGTTGGTCGGATTCCTTCAATCCCGGCGGAAGTTTGACGCCGCAAACCGAGCCCGTCGCTTTGTACTCCTTCCATCCCGATCCGGAAAGGTAGCCGCGCGCGACGCACTCGACGGGAAACATCTCGGCGCGCATCACCATCATGGAGCGGCCGCGGAGTTCGTCGGCGTATTTGCGAATCGCCGCCGGGTACCGATTCACGTCGGCAGTGACGAAATGGTTGGGAACGATGTCCTTGAGGAAGTCGAACCAGAACAGCGAAATCTGCGTCAGAACCCGGCCCTTGTGCGGAATGCCGGTGGCCAAAACGTAGTCGAAGGCGGAGAGGCGGTCGGTGGCCACGAACAGCAGGTGCTCACTGTCGAGGCAGTAGACGTCGCGCACCTTGCCGCTGGCGTGCAACTCCAATTCGGGGTAGTCCGTTCGCAGCAGAACGGTATCTAAAATTTCGGGGCTCATCGCTAAATTCACCGGTAGAAAACTTTGCACATTCTAGCTGGCGCGAAAAATTTGTCAACGATTTCGATCACACACGGCCGGTTATACCAACCGCAGTTAAACGGAAAAGTGTTGACAGTTCCAGTGTAAGCTAGAAGCCTTGTCTGGAGCCGGTTTTCGAGAGACCGTGATGTGGAAAAGCTGAGGAAGGCTCTGGAAAAAAAGACAGCGGACTTTCCAAGGGAAAGCGGAAGACGGTGGAAGTTGTCAATAAGTTTTAGTTTGTGTTTTGAGGCGTGAGCCGGGGCGTTTCAAAAATGGCTGGGCCATTTGCGGGCGGCATGGAAGACACGAATCAACTGTACAACATCGCCGCGCACGCGATAAGGAACAATGTGTGGCGTTCCCGAGACGACTAACTCGCGAGTGCCGGAGATCCGGCCGGCCCGGCCTGAAGATGGAAACCGCTCGAGATTTTCGACAGCACTCCGAATTGCCGCAACGGTTCTGTCGGCAGCGCCTGGATTGTCGCGCGCGATATACTCCGCCAGACCGTCCAAATTACTAAGAGCAAGTCGCAGCCACTCAACGCGCACGACGCGTCCATTTCTTCATCACCTGCTGGACTTCCTCGTCGGTGGCGAAGTCTCCCGCGTCGGCCTCGGCCAGTCCCTTCTTGATTTCGTTAATTTGCCATTCATTCACGGAAACATATTCCTGAATCGCCTGGGCGGCGACGAACGAGCGGCTGCGGTTCATCGATTTCGACAA
>Ga0326728_10016456_pt1 | contig 15084 bp, 10 predicted proteins | sample MB3enrmetagenome_FD_207602 | JGI IMG/M metagenome (GOLD analysis project Ga0326728, IMG submission 207602) | Lab enriched peat soil microbial communities from McLean, Ithaca, NY, United States - MB31MN | ecosystem: Environmental > Terrestrial > Soil > Wetlands > Peat | place: USA: New York...
GCACTGTCTGCCCTTCACGGCGAAATGCCTCGCGCACGATACGGTTGATCACACCGCCATCCGGCAGTTTTTCTCCTGTCCACGGTGGGTATTCCCCCGTGGAAATCAGGACATCCTCCGCCTGAACCAGGCTGCTGCACAGCAATAGCCCGAGAACCAGACATCCCGCAGACCAGCGCATTACGGTCTACCCCAGGGTAATTGGCACATTTCTATTTATAGCCAATCTGAAAGCCCCCGGGCGCCTTGTGGAAAAGCGTCATCCGCCTGGTGGAAAGGGAAAATGCCGTTCATCCCTTACAGGATGAACGGCATTTTCTTTGGGTCAGACCCGGGTGCGATGGCCATTGTCGTCCGGAGATCCGGATCGGGGGCCATCACCCCCGTCATGCAGGATTACTGTCTTTCAGCCGAGGCGTTAGCCGGCAGTTGGCCAGCAGCAACCTTCTTTTCGTAGCGGCTGAACATCCACAGAGCGATCGCAGCGAACACGACCACGCCCATGAAGGACATACCGGCTTCTTGCAGGTTATCGCTCACGTCATTGCCCAGCGCAGCTTGCATCAGCGGGAAGGCGATGGTGAAGATGTTGGCGAAGCCAATGATGATCATTGCAATCCATGCCAGCGTGATACCGGTCGACTTGTTCTTGAAGACCTGAACCGGCTTCTCGAGCGCATCGTTGTGCTGATAGTGGATGTAAGCGTAGATGATGAAGATCACCGGTACCGACATGGTCACGTTGGTCAGCGAGATCAGGCACTGGATCAGGCTGGCTACGGTATCGCCACCACAGGTGTTCAGGATCACCATACCAATCACGATCAGCAGCTGATAGGTCAGCGCCTTGGTCGGGATGCCGTTCTTGTTCAGCTTGCTCCAGGATGCCGGGAAGATGCCTTGCGGAACACCTTCGACCATTTGCTTGATCGGTGCGTAGATCAGGACGAAGAATGCACCGGACAGCGCCAGGAACATCGAGATACCGGTGTAGGCAGCAAAGCCGTTACCCATGGTTACCTGGCTGGCTGCGCTCATGCCCAGGGCATCGCCCACGCCGGAACCCAGCTTGAACATGAAGTAGTACACAGCGTTACCAGCGTAGAACAGGCCGGTACCACCTTGCTTCGGCTTCATGATGTCATGGATGACAGCAGCCGAATCACGGTCGATGAAGAAGGTTGCAACAAAGATACCGAAGCAGTAAACCACGATACCGACGAAAGCACCGATCAGCAGACCGCGCTTAACGTTCTTTTCCGGGTTTTCCAGCTTGTCGACCAGACCGCCGACCGCTTCAGCACCACCGTAAGCGAAGATCGCGTAGACGGAGAAGCCCAGCAGGCCAACCATTTCCATGATACCGGTGCCGCCGTACTTGGAGTGATCCGGTACGGAGGTCATGGCGTGCCAGGAGTAGGTCGAAGCCGGATGGAAGCCGTGCGCAGCCAGAATGATGACCGAGCAGACAACCAGAACCACGTTCAGGAACATGATGGAAATACCACCGATGGAAGCCAGCTTGGAGATGCGCTTCACACCGAAGGAAATCATCAGGGTCACGAAGGAGATGATCAGGATACCGATGATACCCATGCCGATCGGGCCCAGGATGTTCTTCACGAAGTTGGTCGCGTGAGAGAAACCACCCGGGATGAACGGGGACAGGACATAGGAGATCGGGATGGTAATGGTTTCAGCTACGTTCATCATCCAGACGACGTAGGAGAACCACCACATGAAGATGGTGATAAAGCCGAATTTTGCGCCGGCGGTACCGCCCATACTGCGTTCGATCCAGGAATAGATGCCGCCCTTTTCATTTTTGAAGCTGGCACCCATTTCCGCGCAGATCACGGAGTACGGCAGGAAGAACAGGAAGCCGATTACGACGTAAATCGGAATCGAGGCCTGGCCCATGTAGAAAATACCACGCGATACGTTGGAGAAACCCAGTACCGAGGTGAAGAACATCAGAATAAACGCGAAGAGCGTAATTTTCTGTGTTGAAGCTTTAGTAACAGACACGATGACATCTCCCTGAGTGACTCCGATACCTCTTTTTGCCCGATGAGACTGGAGCAGAAAACAGAATCCGAGCCGGTTTCACTACAACCTGTTGCCTTTTGGGCAGTTCGCCCGACTTATTTTCGAATTGCTCGTTGTGCGGGCAACTCGACCCACTACAGGGCGTCAGATAGCTGACGCAAGCCTTTCTGCGAATAACTCTGGCGAATCAGATGTAGTACGTTGCCTCTATGGCCATTGCAAAGGTTTGGCTCTTTGCTTCGCCCACGTTTAAGGTTGAAAGTATGACCTGAGCATAAGGCCATGGACCCTCTGAAATTTTATTCACTACACTTGAGGGTGCGCGCAGATTATGCGCTAGAGTGCTACGCCATGACACGTGTTAATAAAAAAAAACCACCCTTTCATCCCATTTGTCGCAAACATGCCACGGAATGACGCATAAGGGGCATAATCTTTATTTATGCCTGCGCATTCAACTACTTATTACACCCCTCTTCAACGCATATTTCGCACCAAATCAGGGCACGCCCAATATCAACCATTCTGTGAGAGTGGTCTCAATAAAGCTAAAAAAATCATGGACATCCCATGATTTTGGGCACCATCTTCCGCAGAAGACATCGGTCGGGCCCCGCTACAGACAGGCAAAAATCACGACCCGCCCCACAAATATGTCAAAGGCATGGCAAGAAACGGCAAAAATCCAGATTTTTGAGGACGCGTTGCCGGCAAACCGTCCCCGGAAGGCTTTATCAAGTTGATTTTCCATCATAAAAACATATCGCGAATAACAAAATGTAATGACATGAGCGCTGAAATATCGCCAGACATACAGAAAAGTAAATAAATCCATAATTAAATCTTAAACGGACTAATTCACCATATTGCATAGCAGCAACGTGTTATCGCTGTGCAGCATCAGGGGAAATTTCTCCTGAACGCTTGGGCAGGTTTACTAAGATCAAAGCTAGAACAATTGATTACGCGGGAACGACATGCAACTGAACTTGCCCACTTCCCTGTTTGTCGCCAATCGTTTCACTCAGTCGGGGGAGGACGAATTTCGTCTGACGGCCCGCTATCGCGACGCGCTGCAAGCCGAATGCGAGCGCAAGCCCGTCCTTCCCGCGCTGGAAGAGATGGCCGCTTCGCCACTGCAGGATATTCCGCTGCTGATCCGTCACTTTGACCCCATTCTGCGCAATGCACTGAACATCAACGGGCTGGAAGACAAGATCGTCTTGCTGGCGCGCACTCTGATCGCGCGCGTGCGCCGCAATCGGGATGGGTATCTGGCGACCATTCTGCTGCAGGTGGATCGCGACGGTTCGACGACACGGCATGCTTTATATAGCGCGATCATCGCCATCCGTATTTGCGATGCGCTGCAGGCAAGCGAGCAGGATACGGTGTCCCTGGTCTGTGCGGCACTGACGACCAACGTGGGCGCGGTCCGGCTGCATGACGAGATGAGTCGTCAGCAGGCCGCCCCGACGACGTTGCAGCGGCAGCTGATCGGTATCCACCCGCTGACCAGCGCGGCCATTCTGACCGAAGCCGGCGTCACCGACGAACGCTGGCGCCAAGGTATCTTGCTGCATCATGAGAAACGGGATGGAATGGGCTATCCATTTGGTTTGAGCGACAAGGATATCCCGGTGCATGCGCATCTGATGCACATTCTCGACATTGTCACGGCCAAGCTGATGCCGCGCAGCTACCGCGAACGCCTGCCGATTCCTCAGGCACTCGGTGCCTTGTATACCTCGCGGCACGAGCCGATAGACGTTCACATCGCGGCTCACCTGGTACGCATTCTCGGCTTGTATCCGCCGGGCAGTTTTGTCGAACTGAAAAACGGCGAAATCGCGCTGGTGGTTCAGGTCGGCGCCAACGCCGCCGCCCCGCTTGTCGCGTCGCTGTCTTCCGCCTCACCTCAATTGATCGATACCGCACAGCCCAGCCACCGCATCGCGCACGATATTACGGTGCCGATCACGCAGGAAGTCGTCTCGGGATTTGCAAAATACTGGAAATTGGCGCGGGAGTCCGCGGTCGGATGACCCGTCGTTCCGGAAGGAACGACGGGTCGGTCAGTCCATCAACCCAGCGAAGGCAATACCTCACCCGGCATCAGGTCATTGAATACCGCCTGTTGCACCAGCAGCAGCGCCGCTTCGATATCCGGCGCGAAGTAGCGGTCCTTGTCATAGAAGGCGATTTTTTCCCGTACGCGCGCCTTGGCGATTTCCAGTTTGTCAGAAGCTTTCAGCGGTGCGCGGAAATCGATGCCCTGGCAGGAAGCCAGCAATTCAACCGCCAGAATACCGCCGGTATTGCCCGCCATGTCGCGCAGGCGACGCGCGGCAAAGGTGGCCATCGAAACGTGATCTTCCTGATTGGCTGAGGTCGGCAGGCTATCGACCGAGGCCGGGTGGGCAAGACTCTTGTTCTCGGAAGCCAGTGCGGCCGCGGTGACCTGGGCAATCATGAATCCCGAGTTCACCCCGCCGTTGTTGACCAGGAAGGGGGGAAGCTTGCTCATGGCGCTGTCGATCAGCAGGGCGAGACGGCGTTCGGACAAAGCACCGATTTCCGAGATGGCAAGGGCCAGCCCGTCGGCGGCGAATGCAACCGGCTCGGCATGGAAATTACCACCGGACACGATTTCGTTATCGGCGGAGAACACCAGCGGATTATCGGAAACGGCATTGGCTTCGACTTCCAGCACTTCGGCGGCCTGACGGATCTGGGTCAGGCAAGCCCCCATCACCTGGGGCTGGCAGCGCAGACTGTAGGGGTCTTGCACCTTGCCGCAGTTTTTGTGCGAATCGCCGATTTCGCTGCGCTCGTCCAGCAGATGGCGGTAGACACGGGCGGCGTCGCGCTGCCCCTTGTGTCCGCGCACGAGATGGATGCGGTCGTCGAACGGACGGCGGCTGCCCAGCGCGGCTTCCACCGAAAGTCCACCCGCCACACTGGCGGCGGCGTACAGATCTTCGGCGGCAAACAGCCCTTCCAGTGCCAGCGCCGTGCTGGCCTGCGTACCGTTGAGCAAGGCCAGACCTTCTTTGGGTGCCAGGGTAATCAGTTCCAGGCCGGCGGCGCGCATCGCTTCGCTACCCGATACACGCTTGCCGTCCACAAACGCTTCACCCTCGCCAATCAATACGGCGCACAAATGGGCCAGCGGCGCCAGATCGCCCGAAGCCCCCACCGAGCCTTTTTCCGGCACGACCGGCAGGATATGGCGGTTAAACAGGGTGATCAGCGAATCGATGACGTTGCGGCGCACCCCGGAGCAACCACGCGCCAGCGAGTTGGTCTTGAGCGCCAGCATCAGGCGCACGGTCGAGGGCGACATCGGCTGACCGATACCGGCCGCGTGCGACAGGACGATGGAGCGTTGCAACAGTTCCAGTTCGCCGGCGGCAATCCGGGTATTGGCCAGCAGACCGAAGCCGGTGTTGACGCCATACACCACGCGGTCTTCTTCGATCACGCGATTGACGGTTGCCGCCGAGGCATCGATATCGGCGTAACTGGCCGGATCGAGTTTCAGGGACAGGATTTCGCCACGATTGATACGACGCAGATCGGCAAGGGTCAGCTTGCCGGGAGTCAGGGTCAGTGTGCTCATTGTTTATCTCTGTGTATTGTTTCTGTGTGTTATGTCTGATTGTCGTTTCGGCTATTTCAGCATCGGCAGGTCAAGTCCCTGCTCGCGCGCGCATTGCTTCGCGATGTCGTAGCCGGCATCCGCATGACGCATCACACCGGTGGCGGGATCGTTGTGCAGCACACGGGCCAGACGGACATCCGCCGCATCGCTGCCATCACAGACGATCACCAGCCCGGCGTGTTGCGAAAAACCCATGCCCACGCCGCCGCCATGATGCAGCGACACCCAGGTCGCACCGCCTGCGGTACTCAGCAGCGCATTGAGCAGCGGCCAGTCGGATACGGCGTCGGAACCATCCAGCATCGATTCGGTTTCGCGGTTGGGCGACGCGACCGATCCCGAGTCCAGATGGTCGCGGCCGATGACGATCGGGGCTTTCAGTTCGCCGTTTTTCACCATTTCGTTGAAGGCACGTCCGATGCGGGCGCGGTCCTTGAGGCCGATCCAGCAGATGCGGGACGGCAGCCCCTGGAAGCTGATGCGCTCGCGGGCCATATCCAGCCAGTTATGCAGATGCGGGTCGTCCGGGATCAGCTCTTTGACCTTCCGGTCGGTTTTATAGATGTCTTCAGGATCGCCGGACAACGCCACCCAGCGGAACGGACCGATGCCTTCGCAAAACAGCGGCCGCACATAGGCCGGCACAAACCCCGGGAAATCGAAGGCGTTCTTCACGCCCGTTTCGAACGCGCGCTGCCGGATGTTATTGCCGTAGTCGAAGGTTGCGGCACCACGGGTTTGCAGGGTCAGCATGGCCTCGACATGGCGCGCCATCGATTGTTTTGCCGGTTCGACGATGGATTGCGGGTCGGATTCGCGCGCCTGTTTCCACTGCGCCATGGTCCAACCCTGCGGCAGATAGCCGTTGATCGGATCGTGCGCCGAGGTCTGGTCGGTCACCGCATCCGGTGTGATGCCGCGCGCAACGAGTTCGGCGATCACATCGGCAATATTGCCCAGCAATCCCACCGACACGGCCTTGCCGGACTGTTTCGCGTCTTCGATGATGGCCAGCGCTTCGTCCAGTGTGCTCGCTTTGCGATCTACATAACGCGTTCTGATACGAAAATCGATGCGGGTTTCATCGCACTCGACGGCCAGCATGCTGAAGCCGGCCATGGTGGCGGCCAGCGGTTGCGCGCCGCCCATCCCCCCCAGCCCGCCGGTGAGAATCCAGCGTCCTTTGGCCTGCCCGCCGAAATGCTGGTTGGCGACCGCATAGAAGGTTTCGTAGGTGCCTTGCACAATGCCCTGGGTGCCGATGTAGATCCACGAGCCAGCCGTCATCTGGCCGTACATCATCAGCCCTTTTCGATCCAGCTCGTTGAAGTGCTCCCAGTTGGCCCAGTGCGGCACCAGGTTGGAGTTGGCGATCAGCACGCGCGGCGCATCGGCATGGGTTCTGAACACACCGACCGGTTTACCGGACTGCACCAGCAGCGTTTCGTCGTCTTCAAGGCGGCGCAGCACGTCGAGAATCTTGTCGAAGCATTCCCAGTTGCGCGCCGCGCGGCCAATCCCGCCATAAACGACCAGGGACTGCGGGTGTTCGGCGACCTCCGGATCGAGGTTGTTCTGGATCATGCGGTAGACCGCTTCGGTCAACCAGCTCTTGCAGGCTTTTTCGGTTCCGCGGGGAGCGCGGACAACCCGTTCCGGATCAAATCGTGCATCGGACAACATACATTTCCTCTCTCGTAACCAGGGTTTGTCATTTCCAGCTGTGAGCAATGCGCCAGGCCAGACGCGCGGCGGTTTTCGCGCCGTGTCCGTCCTGATCGAAACGGGGGTTGAACTCGACCAGGTCGGCGGCGGCCAGCCGGCCGCTGGCGGCCAGTTGCACCGCGATCGCCTCGATGACCGGCAGCGGGACACCATAGGCAGCCGGGGCGCTGACGGCGGGCATCTGCGCGGCGGGCAACACGTCCAGATCGATAGTCAGATAAAGCACGTCCACCGAATTGGCGAACAGCTGCAACTCGGCAAGGCGCAGCGGCAGTTGGGCTTCGCTCATGGCGCAATCGCTGTGCCATTGCACTTTCAGGTCGCGAGCCCGTTCGAACAGCGCCTGGGTATTGGAAGGCTCGGCGACGCCCAGACACAGATAGCGGAACGCGCGCCCGTTGTCGTGGCAGAAGTCGGCAATCTGTTTGAAGGGCGTGCCCGAACTGGCTTCGTCGGCGACGCGCAAGTCGAAATGCGCATCAAGATTGACGATGCCGATGGTTTTATCCGGGTAGGCCGCAGCCAGGCCCAGCCAGGTGCCCCAGGCGGTCTCATGTCCGCCGCCAAGCACCAGGGGGCGCTGCCCGCCTTCGATCAGCGCGGCAACACAGGCCCCCAATCGGGCCTGAGCGTCTTCGAGCCGACCGTCGGCACACTGCACATCACCGGCGTCGTACACCGGGCGCGCCTGATGCCAGGCGAGATTGGACAAGGCCTTGCGCAGCTGGGAGGGCCCTTCGCTGGCGCCGACACGGCCCTGGTTACGCCGCACGCCTTCATCGCAGGCGAATCCGAGCAACGCGATGCCGTGCTCGCCGACGGCGGGGACGGGTTGTATCCGTTGATGCCAGCGCGTGGCCAGCGGCCCTTCGGCCGGATCTGTCCGGCCGTTCCACAGTTGCATATCGACGGGTGAATCCGGAGTCATGTTTGGGGAGCCTCAGTAGTCGATCGACACGGCCAGCAAGGGCTGGCCACCTTCAAAGCGACACTCGATGCCGTCCGGTGCGTCCAGCAGCAAGGTATCGTGGCGCATGAGCGTCACGGCGCAACCGGCGGCAAGGGAGACGTCAATCTCGCCATCCGGGCAGAACAGCGCGAGCTGACGGGCTTTCAGGGCATGGGCGCCGGCTGACAGCAGGTCGATACGGCCCCGGGCCTGCCCCCGGCGCAGCATCAGATTGAAATCGCGGCACGGTCCGTCGAGCAGACGCGCATGAATCGCGGTCTCGCCGGCAAACGCCAACGGCGTCAGCAAACGGTCGAGCACGATAGCGTCGGCCTCTTCCCGGTGCAGGCGCATTCCACGCCCGGCGAGCAGCAATAATTGGCGGTCCACCCCGGGAAACGCCGAAAAAGCGCCGTCTTCGCCCACTTGCGCCATGCTCAGCCGCCAGACGAAATGATCCAGATCGGCGTCCTGCGGATAACGGGCGATTTCTTGTGTCGTGCCCCCGCCGTTTTTCCACGGCATGACCGGCAGCTGTTCGGCACGCAGGACGCGCCATGCGGAATGGATATTCATGCGTGTCCCTGCAACGAATGCGAAACCCCGCGGAACACGCGTCTGACCAGCGGGTTGGTACCCAGCGAATAGGACAGCTCGGCGGGGTGATCGATATCCCAGACCAGAAAATCGGCAAAGTAGCCGGGGGCCAGCCGCCCGTGAGTCGTACCGCGCCCCAGCGCTTGCGCCGCATGGCGGGTGACGCCGGTCAGCGCTTCTTCCGGCGTCAGGCCGAACAGCACGCAGGCCTGGTTCATGGCCAGACGCAGGCTGGCGAACGGGCTGGTTCCCGGATTGAGATCCGAGGCAACCGCCATCGGCACGCCCGCGGCGCGCAATGCGGCGACAGGCGGTTTGTGGGTTTCACGCAGGAAATAAAAAGCCCCGGGCAGCAGCACCGCAACCGTGCCGGCTTTGGACAGCGCGTCGATTCCGGGCTGTTCCAGGTATTCGATATGATCGGCGGACAAGCCGGCAAACTCGGCGACCAGTTCGGCCCCATGCAAATTGGAAAGTTGCTCGACGTGCCCCTTGACCTTCAGTCCGTGGCGGCGGGCGGCGTCGAATACCCGGCGGGTCTGCGCCGGGCTGAAACCGACCGTTTCGCAAAACACATCGACCGCCTCGGCAAGCTTGCGCTCGGCGACCACGGGAAGAATGCGTTCGACCACCAGTTGAATATAGGCGTCGGCCTGGCCGGCATACTCTGAGGGTACGGCATGCGCGGCAAGCAGGGTGGGAGAAACATCGACCGGCCAGTTGTCCGCGAGCTGTCGAATGGCCTGCAATTGCTTGAGTTCTTCGTCAAACGAAAGCCCATAGCCAGACTTCATTTCAATGCAGGTCACGCCTTCGTTGATCAAGGCCTTGAGCCGCGGGGTCGCGACATCGACCATCTGCTGCTGCGACAGCGCGCGGGTCGCGCGCACCGTCGAGGCAATACCGCCCCCCTGCGCCGCGATGTCCTGATAGCTGACACCCAACTGACGTTGTTCCCACTCGGCGGCGCGACTGCCGCCGTAGACCAGGTGGGTATGGCAATCGATCAGCCCGGGCGTCACCCAGCGCCCGCCAAGATCGATCGTCACGCCATCGAAACGGGCCGCATCGAGTGTGTCCTGGGGGTGCACGGCGACAATCCGGTCGTTTTCCACCACCAGGGCGTGGCGGTCGAGGGCCCCATAGGGGGCCGCCACGCCGGGATCGAGCGTGGCTAAACGTGCATTGATCCACAAACTGCGCGAGCTGCTGGAATGCTGATCCATGGCTGCCTCAAACAATATGTATATACATCTGAACACAAGCGCACGTTAAATCAATACGTGAAGGTCAAAGATATATCCACATCTTTCGGTCAAAAAATCCTTTTTTGACCGTATTTGACGCATTTCATGTTGGTTTTGGACCACACAAGACGATTCGGGGCGAAGGCCATACCTGTATAGACAGATATGACCCGCAAATATGACAGGGTCAGCGCAAGCGGGTATGCGAACGCAATTTGTAGCGACTGCCCGGATGCCAGATACGGGCAAAACTGACCAGATGCTGTCCGGACCAGGTACGGCGATGCACCAGCAGACAAGGCTCGCCCGCCGGAATATCGAGCGCGGCCTGCTGGGCCGGATCAGGCAATACGGCTTCGACCGTATGCTCGATGTCGGTCAGAGGACAGGCCTCCATCAGATACTCGTGCGGGGTGATCCTTGTAAAGTCCTGATCGAGAAAATCAGCGGCCCAGGCAAGATTGACGAAACGGTCTTCGAGCAGAATCGGCACGCCATTGTCGCAGTGGACAATCTGGGCATGCCCGGCGATGTCGCCCAACCGGATACCCAGTTGCAGCGCAATGGGTTCGGTCACCGGCCCCGATCCGTGCACCAGCACGCGGGCGCTGTAAGCATGCCCGCGCCGGCGGATCTCGGCGGCGATATTACTCACATCCATCAGAGGCGACACCGACTTGGCCTCGGCAACGAAGGTGCCGCTGCCGGCAATGCGGGTGACCACGCCGGCCTTGGCGAGATCGTGGATCGCCTTGTTGACCGTCATGCGCGACACCCCGAAATCGGCCGCCAGTTGCAGTTCGGAAGGAATGCGGTTTCCGGGGAGGTAACGCGCTTCGCGGATACCTTCGAGGATGGAATCCTTGATCTGTTGATATCGCGGGACGGAGGAGTCCTTGGCCATGGTGTCCTTTTGTTCTGGTAGGGTGCCGTCACCGGAGGCTCAGCGCCAACGGCAAAGGAAAGCGTGCGGCGCAATGCCTTCGGCGATTGCGCCACAGGGATGCGCCCTGTTTAAGTCGTGCCACCATACATATAGCGCCGGGACCAGTCCAGCGTGTTGCTTGCATGGCCTGCCTTGCGGCACAACACCTGATAGATCGATACGTCATCCTGATCGAAAGCGTAGGCGCAACCGGCCAGATACACGCGCCAGATACGGAAACGCTGCTCGTCGACCAGTTTGCGGATGGCGTCGGCATGTTGCTCGTAATTCCGGCTCCAGATCTCCAGGGTTCGCGCATAGTGACGGCGCAGGTTTTCCACGTCAATCGTCTCCAGTCCGCCCTTCTGCATTTCCCGCAGCACCAGACTGATGTGCGGCAGTTCACCATCGGGGAAAACGTAACGGTCAATGAAACTGCCGGCACCGTAGGGCGTTTCGTGGCGGTCGGTATCGGTCAGGGTAATACCGTGATTCAGGCACAGTCCATCGTCGGTCAGCAGGCTGTGGATCTTGCGGAAGTAGGCTTCGAGATGGGCCCGGCCGACGTGCTCGAACATGCCGACGCTGGTGATTCGGTCGAACGATCCCTGTACATCGCGGTAGTCGCGCAACTCGATCCTGATCCGGTCGCCGAGCCCCAGTTTTCTGACGCGCTCGGTGGCGAAATCGTACTGATTCTGCGACAGCGTCACCCCGGTGCACTGTGCGCCAAAGCGCTGCGCGGCGCGGATGACCAGCGCGCCCCAGCCGCAGCCGATATCCAGCAACCTGTCGCCTGGCCGTACCTTGGCCTTGGTCAGAATGTGATCGAGCTTTTTGATCTGCGCCGTGGCCAGATCCTCGTCACCCTGCTCGAAATAAGCGCAGGAATACAGCATGTTTTCATCCAGCCACAACTGGTAGAACGCATTGGAAACATCGTAGTGGTACTGGATCGCATGCTGGTCGGATTCACGGCTATGAATCAGCTTTTGCGCGGTTCGGGCCAGCAATGAAGGTTTGCCCCCCCGGGCCTGCGTGAATTTGGTCAGCGCATAGCTCATGTCGATGATATCGGTCAGCGAACCGTCGACATCGATATGGCCATTGACATAGGCGCCGCCCAGTGAGTCGAGCGATGGAAAAATAAGGTGAGGCAGCGCAGTGGGGCCACTGACCGAAATTTCGATCTTGGGATCGGGGTGATCGCCCAGTTCGAAGGTTTCACCACTCCAGAGTTTGATGCGGGCAGACAAATTCGCCTGTTGCCGTACGGCACTCGTGAATTCGTAAAAACGTTTCTTAATCATCTCTACGTTCCCGTGCATCGTCCTTGGGAGAAGGACTCGAAAATCGCGGGCCCCTTTCGCGCGACCCGTGCATACCCGTTCAGGCAAACGCCTGTACCTAAAAAGCTGTTTAACCATATACCAATACATTACCGATGTCGTCGCCACCACCACCATACGGACCTGATCAGAAGACACATTTTCGGAACCGTCTCATTCTGCCGACACCTGTCTACCCGTATTTTAGTCATGCCATTTGAATTTATTTAGCACTCGGACGCGCTGAGCAAGTCCGGGAGACAAGGTACCAATGCAGATCAAACAGTGTGTTCTCGCCCTGACATGCGGATTCGGCATGCTTGCCACCGCACCCTCCTGGGCATCGGCGCCGGCCGTGCAAGGTTGGCCTTCCGGCACCATTGCCATGGGCTCGGTCATTAACGGTGGGTCGGAGACTTCGGCGCTGGCCCTGAGGCCGGTGTATGCGTTTTTCACCTATGCGGGCAATGACGGCGGCGGCGATCCGGGCGTATTCATCGCACGCGATACCAAGGTCGACAATGTGATGAAGCAGATTCGCGGCCTCGAAGAAAAAATGCAGGCCCCGACCATGCCGACCTTCGTGTTCTACACCGTCGACGCCAGTTCCGGCACGGACAGTCTCAAGCGAGACATCAAGCCCGACTATCTGGTCAAGCATTACAAAAACCTGTTCAGCCTGCTGGCCCAGCTGGAAGGATATCGGGATGCCCGGCATCCCGTTCCCGCCACCGTCGTGCTGAATCCTGACTTTCTCGGTGAATTGCACAAACAGTGCAGCCCGACCTGGTGTCCGGTCAGCCTCACGACCCCGATCAATGTCAAAGAATCGCTGCAAACCGCCATCAGCGAGCTTGGGCTGAAGCTGGACATTCCGCAGGATCTGCTGGGAGCGCAGCAGAGCTTTCCGGAATATGTGCAGTCACTGAACTGGATCTTCAGCCAGGCAGGCCCGAACATCACGTTCGGCTGGCAGGACAACGTCTGGGCGGGCGACGGCATGGGCCATGGCTGGCTGCACAAGTCGAAGGAAAATGCGGCTGAAATCCAGCGCCATGTCGACACGGAAGCCGCCTTCTGGAAACGGATGAAGGTCTATACCGGCGACGCTGAGCGAGATCCCGACTTCATCGCGTTCGACAAATACGAGCGCGATACTTTCCAGCTCGCTGACGACAGAACGCTGCCCTACGTCAACAGCGGGGTCATGTATAACGCCCAGGATATGGATGTGTACATGCAGTACGTCAAAGGCATGTCCCGTGCGCTGGGAAACCAGCCGACCATGCTGTGGCAAATCCCGGGCGGTCATCTGCAGGTCGAGGGCGACATCGATGCACGCGGCAACAACGCTTCGTCCGAAGCGGATTACATTCTGGGGAACCCGGCGCTCAAGCCAGACCTGAGCAATCTGCAGGCCTATATCAAAAATGCACCGCTGAGCAACGCCGGTTTCTACGATACCCGCGCCACCACGGTCGGCGACTATCTGATGGCCTGCCCGAGCGGCGACAAGGCCTGCCTGCAGACCGATCACCTCGCGGCACTGAAAGAAGCCAATGTCTTTGCCGTTCTGTGGGGCGGCGGCTCGACCACGGGTGTAGCAGGCTTGAGTTCGGCGCTGGATGATAACGGCTGGCTGTTCGGCCGCATCAAGGCCCACGGACTGAACAACGGCGACGGCTGCCAGACCGACTGCGAAAAACCGCTTCCACCAGGCCCGGGCCCCGGACCGCAACCTGTGCCGGAGGATCCGTCATGCGCCGATGACATCGGTGCCAGCGGTTATGTGAAATGGTGCGATGCCGGTGTATTCAACGAGGGCGATAAAACCGACCTCGACGGTCAAGGCTATGAGGCCAAGTGGTGGACACGGGGATTCCGTCCCGACACGCAGGTGGCCAACGAATGGGACTCCCCGTGGAAAAAGCTCGGCGGCGCCAAACCCGACCCGGTCAAGCCGACACCGGTAGAGCCGATCGAGCCGGTCGAGCCGATACCTGTCGAGCCGGTCAAACCGCTGCCGATCGAACCGTCCCGGCCGGTTGCACCGGACGCATGCGATGATTCGGCTGGCGCCAGCGGCTTCGTCAAGTGGTGCGCCACCACCGATCATTACAACGGTGGCAGCAAGGTCGATTTCAATGGCAAAGGCTTTGAAGCCCAGTGGTATGCCGGCAAGGGTGAACAACCCGAAGGCAGCTCCGGCGTCTGGAAACAGATCAGCGGCGATGTCGACGCCGCCTGGTCTCCGGAAAAAGTCTACACCGCGGGCATGACGGTCGTGCTCAACGGGGTGGCCTACCATTGCAACAGCTGGAATCAGAACAAGAACCCCGAGCAAAACAATGGACAATACGGCCAGCCCTGGACCCGGGTCGGTCCCTGATCATCCGGTCATCCGTCGGGGATTGAGTCCGCTACGCGGACAATGATTTAAGCCCGTCCCGCCCGGCGGGGCGGGTCACTTTCGTTTGCGTTGCCAAACGAAGGTAACCAAAGAACAGCACCTTCGTGCACCACCTATCAACCTGTCATCCTCGCGAACGCGGGGATCCAGGCGATTGGCGAAAGCGATGACTGGGACGAGGATTCCCGTC
>Ga0326728_10016458_pt1 | contig 15082 bp, 10 predicted proteins | sample MB3enrmetagenome_FD_207602 | JGI IMG/M metagenome (GOLD analysis project Ga0326728, IMG submission 207602) | Lab enriched peat soil microbial communities from McLean, Ithaca, NY, United States - MB31MN | ecosystem: Environmental > Terrestrial > Soil > Wetlands > Peat | place: USA: New York...
AGGCGCTTCAAAAAGAGAAGAATAGGGGCTTGACAAAGGACGCTTGATGGGCGTGTAATGTGCCGGACTCTGCAAGAGGAGTTTTTTCGTTTTATGCTAAAACGTTTGACCTCTACAACTGAAACGTTTGAGCTGGAAAATCCCAAAATGCGGAGAAACGGGAATTGCCTCTTCCATTCCACGGAGAAGAATCGGATGGCTCCGGCGCTGAGGAAGGCGCGGCAAGGGGTAAGAATTGGGGCTTGACAACGGACACTTTCAGGGCGTCTAATGTGCGCGACCTTGAAAGACAAGAGTTTTTTCATCCTGCTGAATCGCTTTACCTCAACAAGTAAAGCGATTCAGCATCGAAATCCAAGAAAGCGGAGAAATGCAGGATGGCCTCTTCCATTCCACGGAGGAAAATCGGTCGGCTCCGGCGCTCGGGCAAGCGTCATTCAACCTTGGGCCGATAGGCCGTGACCGACGGTTGGCCGGGATTCTGAGGTCCATTCCGGCAGAGGAGAGAAACAGGACGGCAACCCCCGCGTTCCGGTGTTTTTCGATGCCAGCGGTTCTCCGTGGCGGATTCGCTTAGGGGTTGGCGGGTAAGACAGGCATGGTGAACTGAAGGATCGCTGGGCATGTCGATACTCTTGAGCGGTTCTTCGGTGCACTTCAACGGGCTTCAGTCCCGGCCAACGGGCCAGCGACTGAAGTACGAGACAAGGAACAGAAACACTTTTGAAAAGGATGGTCACATGAGACAAGCGAAATACAGGTTTTTCCTGCTGCCGCTGTTCTTCGTATTGGCATGCGCGGGAGCATTTGCGCAGGCCAACTCCGAGGTCACCGGCATCGTTACCGACCAAACGGGAGCTGCTGTGCCGGGAGCGAGCATTGTGCTCACCGATCAAGCTACCGGCGCGGTTCACTCAACCGTAAGCGGATCCACCGGCCTGTACGACCTACCCGGCTTGAACCCCGCCATCTACAACCTGAAGATCACGGCCAAAGGCTTCGAGGCGTACGTCCAGAACGGCATCGTGGTCAACGTTTCCATGACGTTCACCGTCAACGCCAAGCTCACCGTTGGCGCCGAGACCCAGACGGTTTCGGTCGAGGCCGACGCCTTGACGGTGCAGACCGACTCGAACGTGGTCAGCACCCTGATCAACTCGGAAGAGATCACCTCCATCGCCACCGAGAACCGCAACTTTGCGGCTCTCGCTGCTCTTGGCCTGGGCGTCAGCTCTGAACTGCCGGACAACAACTCCCTCGGCGCGTTTGGCGCCAACTTCAGCCTCGAATTCAACGGCCTGCGCGAGGCCCACAACATCTGGCTTATCGACGGCGGCGAGTCGGCTGACCGCGGCGGCGGCGGCGGCACGCAGATTCAGCCTTCGCAGGATGCGATCGCCGAGTTCCAGATGATGACCTCGAACTATCCTCCCGACTACGGCATCTCCTCCGGCGCCACCATCAGTATGTCGATCAAGTCCGGCACCAGCCAGTTTCATGGCGGAGCGTGGGAAGAGAATCGCGCCACCGCTTACAACGCCAACTCCTTCTTCAACAAGTACAACGGCGCCACGAATCCCCGGCCGGCAACGCATTACAACGTATACGGCTTCAACGTCGGCGGCCCCATCTACATTCCTCACACTTACAACACCAACAAGAACAAGGGTTTCTTCTTCTTCAACCAGGAGTGGCGCAAGACGTCCGCCGTGGCTTCCAGCAACAACGCCACGATCGACCCAAAGGATGTTCCCAGCTCTGCCAACATTACGACCGTCGGCGGGGTAACCGGTCTTCCGTATGTGCTGCCCACGTATGCTGGCACGTCGGGGATTACGGGCCTGGTGGTTCCAAACGTCTCCCTCACCTCGGACTACTACCTCAACAAGTTGAAGCCGCTGGGGCTCACCCCTGGGAAGCCTTTCCCCAGCAACGTGATCCCTCAGACGCTGTTCGATCCCAACGCGGTTATTTACCTCACGGCAGGCATTCTGCCCGCGCCGAACGTTGGAAGCACGGACTATAACGTCGCCAGCGTCCCGCTCCCGCAAAAGGTGGAAGACACCGTCGTCCGCGGCGATTACAACTTCAACGATAAGTGGGCGCTCCTGGTTCACTACATCGGCGATCATCAGAATCAGAACTACGGCAATCCGGAGCTTGGCTGGTGCGGATGCAATTACAACACCCTCACCAGCATTCTCGCCTCGCCGGCCCACAGCGCTACCGCCAAGTTGACCGGCGCCATCAAGCCCAACCTGCTGCTGGAAGTCAGCATGAACTATGACGGCAACGGGGCCGACATCGTGCCCAGCGCGAACACCTTCCTGCCCTCCGGCTGGGGCGTCGCCCCGGTTGTGCCGGCTTATACCATCACCCGGAGGACCTGGCCGGGCATGGGTTGGAACAGCACCCTGGGCGGCGGAAAATCGGAAGACACAGCCACCGAACCCTATCACAATGCGGCCCAGGACTACTCTCCCAAGGTGGACGTCTCCTACACCAAGGGCAAGCATCAACTCAAGTTCGGCTTCAGCTACAACCGCTACACCAAGAACCAGATGCTCTACGGCGATTCGCAGGGCTATTACAACTGGGGCTCGTTGTCGGGCGACACGCTCATGGACACTCTTTTGGGCCTGCCCAGCAGCTACAGCCAGAATCAGTCCGCGCCGATTCGCCACTACGCCAACCAGACTCCTTCGGTTTACGCCATGGACAACTGGCACGTGACCCCGCGCCTCACCCTGCAGCTCGGTCTCCGCTATGACGCCCTGCCGCACGCCTGGGAGCGCGATAACCTTCTCGGCAACTTCAATCAGGCTACTTACCAGACGGGCGCGGCCGCTGCCCCGGTGTGGAACGCCGACGGCACCATCAGCTCGGCCAGCCCGACTCTGTACACCTTCGGCGGTATCCCCGCGTACATCAACGGCACCAACCTTGCCGGCGTGAACGGCTACCCGCGCGGCGTGGTCACCAACGACTACAAGACCTTGCAACCCCGCATCGGCTTCTCCGAGGATCTCTTCGGAAACGGCAGGACCATTCTCCGCGGCGGCTTTGGAACCTTCTATGAGCGCCTGCAGGGCAACGACATCTTCGGTGTCGCCACCAGCGCGCCCTTCGATCCTTCGCTCAGCCTTAACAACCCCTACTTCAGCACCCCTGGGAAGAACTGGAGCACCGGCAATGTGATCGCGCCGACGTCTCTGATCTTTGCGGGCGCCGGCGATAGCCTTGCTCAGACCTACAAAGCTCCCGGCGTGGCCATGTTCAGCCTCGGCGTGCAGCGTGAAGTAACGCGTTCGGTCATTTGGGTTGCCCAGTACGTTGGCAACCTGCAATGGCATCAGAACATTGTCAACAACTCGCTTAACGGCTTGCCGACCAACATTGGCCTGGTGAATATTGCCAGCGGCGCGTCGGCGGCCCCCTGCACAACTCCTTCGGCAACCTGCGTTGACGCCCGCCAGGTGGCTGGTGACGGCGGCGGGCATTTCGGTTCAGACGCCCCGACATCTTTCGGTAACATCGCCGGCGAGAACGCCTACCGTCAATACCCGGGCTACGCGGGCATTACCCAGGATGAGAACGTCGCCACCGGCGACTACAACGGCCTCCAGTCGGCTGTTCGCATCCAGAACCGCTGGGGCCTGAGCGGCGAGGTCGATTACACCTACTCGCATCAAATCGACATCCAGTCTCAGGATCGCAATGAAATCGACAACCCCTGGTATATCAAGTACGACAAGGGTTCGGGCTCATACGATCGCCGTCAAATCCTCAACGCCGACTACGTCTACAACCTGCCCATCTTTACCAAGAGCCAGGGACTGGTCAAGTCCATCGCCGGCGGATGGCAGATTGCGGGAACCTTTGTCAAAGAGACCGGCATCCCCCAGGAGATCAACATAAGCGCACCTTATGATCCGGTCGGCTTGGGCGGCGGTTACAATGCCCATCCAAATATGACCCCCGGCGGCAAGCTGCACTACCCCAAGACGGTGACCCAATGGTTCGACAGCAGCCGGATCAATAACAAAGTGACGCCCGTCTGGGCAGGCGGAACTAACCTGGGCTTCGGCAACTGGGGCAAGGACGCGCTGGTATTGCCCGGCCGCTTTAACCTCACCACGTCTCTCTACAAGTCCTTCCAAATCCACGAGCAAGTTAATTTCCAGCTCAAGTTCGAGTCGTTCAACACGCTGAACCACACCGAATTCAACTCAGTCAACACGTCGACCGGTGCGCTCAACGGCACCCAGGATCCACGCAACCTGCAACTGGCCGGCAAGTTCACCTTCTAACTTGCGACCCTCAACCGGGGCGCGGCGGGCAATTCCTGCCGCGCCCCTTTTCTCATTCGGAGGCGTCTGAGCAATTCCACCTCCACATCTGCTTTTTAAGGGGCACGGCCCGAACGCCCGCCCAAGCCTCCAATGGGCTTCGGACGACGCGCAAGACCGGCTCAGACGCGGCAACCCCCAGAGAAGCGACCGATGGGAAACTCCAGTTTCAGGCGGCCTGCATTTCGATAGCCATTTCTCGCTGGAGAGTGTTACAACAGGAGTATATGGTCAAGCGAATAAGGTCAGGGCCCAGGCCGCTGCCGGGACAGCCCATTAGCCTGCGTACGCTCGGCGACTATCTGAACCTCTCGCCGGCCACCATCTCGCTGGTGCTGAACAACGCTCCCGGCGTGCGCTCGATTCCCCAGGAGACCAGGGACCGGGTCACCAGGGCGGCGGCCAAGTTCGACTACCGGCCCAGCTTTTACGCGCGGTCGCTGCGCAAGCGCCAGACCTTCTCGATCGGCGTGCTGGTGCCGGATTTGAACGACCACTATGTGGCGCCGATATTGGCCGGCGTCGAGGAATTCCTCATCGAGGAGGGTTACTTTTACCTGACCGCGAGCCATCGCCGCAAACCGGACCTGATCGAGGAGTACCCGCGCCTGCTGATGGACCGCTCGGTTGAAGGGTTCGTCCTCATCGACACGGTGCTGGAGCACAGCATGAAGCTGCCGGTGGTGGCTGTGGCGGGCCATCGCAAGATCGAGGGAGTCACGAACGTGGTCCTCGATCAGCGCCGGGCGGCGGAGCTGACCCTCAGCCATCTCTACCAGTTGGGGCATCGCAGGATCGCATTCATGCGCGGGGGCAGCCACAGCTCCGACGCCGACGAGCGCTGGGAATGCCTGATGAACGTGGCCGCGGAGATGAAGCTCGAAGTTCTGCCCGAATTGACCGTGCAGGTGAAGTTGCGGGTTTCCACCCCGGAGCTTGGCTTTGGACCGGCCAATGAGCTGCTTGATCGCGGCGGCGAATTCACGGCTATCGTCTGCTACAACGACGAAGCCGCCATTGGAGCCATCCGCGCCTGCATGAATCACGGCTTGCGCGTGCCCCAGGACGTCTCCGTGGTGGGCTTCGACGACATCCAGAGCGCGGCCTTCCACAACCCCACCTTGACCACCATTCGCCAGCCGCTCAATCAGATGGGAGTGGAGGCCGCGCGCATACTCTTGCAGCGGATTCGCGGCCAGGAGGCCTTTCAGGATACAGTGCCGATCCTGCCCGAACTGGTGATCCGCGAGTCAACCTGCCCGCCCAATCCCCAACGCGCCCGCTCTGAGCGGAGCTGAAAGCCTCCCGGCGCGGATGTGCCGGCGGCCGCCCTCAGGCAAAGGAAGCGCTCAGCGAGCGGAGATCGGCGACGGGAGGAGGATCCGCGTCGCGGAGGGATTCGCCGGGCAAGGGGAATCCGCTTTGCTCGCCTGGACCGGCCTCCAGGAAGGCGTCGAAGAGGACGGTATAGAGAGCCTGGCGGCCGGCCAGCCGCTCATTGCGCGCGCGGAGAAAAGCGAAGCGGAAGGGTGACGACGGTTCGAGATCGGCCAGAAATGCCGGGGAGAAGAACTGCTGGGCGTTGGCCACGGCCATCAGGATGAGCGATCGCCAACTCACGCGCAGCAGATCCTTGAGCAAGACAGTGCCGTGGGGCAGACGGTCCATGCGGTCCGCGACTTGCTGGCTGAAGGCGAGAAGCTGCGGAACGAGGCTGTCGAGTGGCTTGCCGAGAGCGGCGGCGCGGGTGAAAAGCGTGACCGATCCACGGCCGAGATCCTCGCCCACGTCCTGCAAATCGTCTCCCAGTTGCAGCAAAACTCCCCAATCGATGGAGAACCGGCTTTCTTCCAGGGAAAGCCGCGGCTGCACCAGGCAGGCATTGGCGAGGACGGAGGTTCCGCCTTTCGAGCAACTGATGCGCAACAGCTCGGAATCGTCGAGGTAGTTGCCGGGTGAGCTATCGAACCGGCCGCCGCCGCCGAGCTGCGCGATACTCCGCTCCTGAGTGCGATGGATGGCCAGCAGGCAGTCGAAGACCTGGGGGTAGCAGGAGCGCGGATACTGCTCTTCGATCAACTGAACCATGGCCCAGACGGCCGCTTCGCGCGCGTTGCAAGCGGAGGGCCGCAGCCCGCGCAGACGCAGGCGGAAGCGCTCGCTGAAGCGGAGCTTCTCCGCGGTGGACAGCTCCGCATGGTCGAGACAGTTGTCGCTGTAGGGATAGAGAAGACTGTAGGCAAAGATGGATGGCGTGAGCTCCATGGGCCGGCCAAGCAGCGCCTGCAGGCCGCAAGCGGTCCAGGCATTGCGGCAGGCCTGGATGATCTCGGCCACGCTCAGGGTGGGGTCGAAGCCGCGCGCCCATCGGGCAAGCTGCGTGCCGGCGGGCAGGAAGCTGCCGGTGAGCAGCTGGACCGCTTCTGGATGGAGATCGAGCGCGATGGAGGCGAAGCGCGGGAACTCGTCCACGATGCGGCGCTGGGCGAGGAGACGCCCGGCCGGGTTGCGCGGCGCCCTGCGCGCCTCTCGCTCCACGGCGCGCAGGGCCTGGTCGTAGGCTTGCTCGCGTTTGCGCTGCTCATCCCGGCTGTAGCGCGGACCAGCTGGGAGGAGGCGCCCAGCGCAGCCATTCCACGCTTCGCCGGCCTGCGCCACCTGCGCCTCGATCCACGACCAACTGTAGCGATGTTCCATGCTGATGAGGGTTACGAAAAAGCGCGTCGAAGGGTTCCATGCGAGGATTAGACAACCGCAGGCTCGACTGCGGGTCGCTCGCCGGCAGGGCGAAGGACCTGCGATCCTTTCCTGTGTGCGCGCATGCGGAGCGCGGCGGCGGATGAGCAATCGGGGAAGGTTGGCGATGTGCGCGTGGCGGGCAGCACCGTTCTCGTGGCAACAGGACGGCTTTTCCTTCCGGGATGCACATGCTTTCAACAGGCATTCATGAATGCAAGTGACGGAGTGTGTTAAGCCTAGCCAATTCTCGCGTGTTTCATTGGAATTTTCATGTTAAATTTCGCTTACCTTTCCCTCTTTTCAACGTCGATAAAGACTCGTAGTCTTGGTTTTCATTGAAACAACTTAACCGGCGCTTATGCCGGACTTGACCCCAGGTCCTATGCACAAGCCGATCGCAAGCGTACGTTAGCGTCCTGGGCAATCGAATGCCGGATGCTGTCCTGTGGGAACGTCGCGCCCCCAAAGCCGCCGACGTTCCACGCAAGGCCGCTCGGATGCAGGATCAACCAGGGAAATGGCAGCCTCGTCGGCGATCGCCGGCCTTGGAGAAACATTTGCGCGTGCCAGCCGCAAGAGCGGGCAAGGGCGAAGTGTTGCCCGCCGGACGGGCAAAAAACTGAACCGGAGATTGAACCAAGGAGCAAGCCCCCGATCATGCGACCGAAGAAGATTATTCTCTGCGTAGACGACAATGAACAAGAGCTTTCCGTACTCAAGTTCATGCTGGCAACCAACGGATACCGTGTGCTTTCGGCCTTGACGGGGCAGGAGGCGATTGGCATCTTTGCCGAGATTCAAGTGGATCTGGTGCTGACCGATTATGCGATGCCGCAGATGAACGGCAATCAACTGGTCGACCGGCTGAAGCAGATCGCGCCCCATATCCCCATGATCCTGTTGGGCGATCCGCAGCGCATGGGCGGCGAAATGCACGTTGCCGACGCCCTGCTGGCCAAGAAGAGCTGCTCGGCGCATGAATTGCTGGAGCGGATCAAGGTGATGAGCGCGCGCAAGCGCGGCCCCCGCAAGGGCACAGTGCGGACGGCGCACACGGTGGAGCTGGCAGTGGCGTCGTAAGACAGGGATAAGGCGTCAGGGAGTAGGGAGTAGGGAGTAGGGAGTAGACGCCGCCCTGTTGCAGCGAACGCTTGGGGATCGGAGACCGGGATTCCGCCAATTCCCATCCAACGGCTCACAACTGTCCACACCCCCGATCCCTGAACCCCAAAGGCGTTAAGATGAGCGAATCGATTCAGCTCCATAGGAGCGCGCCAGCTGGTTTTCGGCGGCGGGGAGCCGTTCGAGGTTCTTTTCGCTGGCGGCGACAAGCCATGCGCCGTGGCCCAGAATCGCCGCGCGCAGCAAACATAGACTCATGCGAAAGCGCGACCGGGAGCTAGGCGTGTAACTGTGGCGGCCGTAGTCAGTGCCCTCAGGGGGAAAGCGCTCCAGCCGGCTGCGCCAACTCCTGAGCCAAGGCCGCGGCCAAGAATCGCGCCAGCATCCATGACCCCGCGCTTGGACCCCGCCGGGAAGGCAGCGGATCCAAATGAAGCTGAGATTTCAGCCGTTTGAAGAGCACCTCGATCTGCCGGCGCGGACTACAGCAGCCAAGAAGGCCAAAGCCGCGTGGTCCTCATTTCCCAAGCCTTTCAAACGGGGCCGGCCGGCGCAGACCCCTCTCTTTTCCCCGGTCCTCCCGCCCTTTGATGTGCTGCCGCTTCGCGCCAGACTTGTTTTGCCCCACGCATTATAAATCCGCGCCAGCGCCGGCAGGAAAGAGGCGGCAGGTAGCCCGTAATCGCGGATATGCGGCCGCCGTCAGCAAGACGCCTTGACGAGACTATGCGAATGTGGATTGAACCGGAGTCTTGAGTTTATGGACGAAGGCAAAATAGGCCACCATCACGCGAAATGCCTTGGACCGATTCACCCCGCCGAGAACCTCTCCGCCAACTCTTTCCAGCTCATCGGCTATCTCATGGGTCAATGGGAATACGAATGCGGTGTCGATACTCTGAAATGGAATGTTCTGCCACGGGCCGTTATAGAACGCAACAAGCTGCGCCTGCGCGGCCTTGGTTTTGAAACTCATGATGATGTTTTCGGCCAGGGCGTTCTTTCTCCGGATCTTGAGCACGGCAAAAAGCTGGCTGAAATGGCTCTTGTTTAATCTGGAATCGACGGTGAGCCGGAGCTGTGTGCGCTTCTCCGCGGGAGAAACGACTCTGCGCTTCGGCCGGGCTGCGGCTTTCTTGGCGGTGGGCATGCGGTTTTCCTCGTTGTGATGTATCTTACAGCACACGTGTACGGGCTTGGAAGATGATCTGCAAACCGATAGCAACCAAAAGAGTTCTCCTGAACCGAGCGCCGGACAGTAGCGGATTCATTGCATGAAGTGGCGTGGGTTCAAGCCGAATGAACCACAGCAAGCCGAACCGTCAAGGGAATGGAGAAAAGAGAACTGGCCGAAGGCCAGGAGCGCGTCAAGGTTGGAGCAGGTTGCGCTCCGAGTCAAGAAAATGGCTGGAACCTTCTGAGCGCTCCCAGACCTCAAGCAACACCGTTCGTCCAGTCTGCCATAAAATGGTTCGCCGGGATCAGCTGTCTTTGCCCTCTTGCGCGCTTCATTCGCAAACCGGTAAGCATGGTTTTTTGCCGGCGGAAGACGCCGCTGGACTGCAAGCGGTCAGAACAGCTCGATGGCTGGCCGGTTGTGGTCCCTGCTCGACTGGCCGCCGGCCACGGCGTGGTGGGTGCGAGTCTGGCTGGCCATCCGATAGCGGTTGAGGTGCGCGGCCAGAATCTCCTTGAAGGTGTGATCGAGTTTCCCCGTCCAAACAAAATCGAAAGCCCTTTCGGACATGTATTGCATGTGGTCGCGCATCTGCACCAGGGCCTCCTGCACATGCTCCATTCTCTGCCGCATCACGTCCTGGAACTGGATGTGCCCCAGCGCCTGGGACAGCCGGTTCACGCTCTCCTCATAGCTCGAATCCACCTCGGTGATGACCTCCAGAAGCAATGCGCCGTTCTTCGAGAAGTCTTTCTGCATCTCTCCCAGGTCGACGATCAGGTGACTCATGGCGTCGTCCGACTCGTGCTCTTGCAGAGAGGCTTGCGCCTCGGCCATCTCGGTGTCCACCTTCTTGCAGGTGGCATTGATCTTCTCGGCAATGTCGCCGGCCGCCTTGGTGGTCAGCACCGACAGCTTCCTGACCTCAAAGGCAACCACGGCAAAGCCCTTGCCGGCGCTGCCCGCCCGCGCCGCCTCGATCTCCGCATTGAGGGCCAGAAGGCTGGTCTGCTGGGCGATGGAGGTGATCATCTTGATCAATGGCGTCAGCGCGCGCACTTCGCCGGCCAGGTTCTCAATGCGCTCGAAGTTGCTCTTGAGTTCGTTGGTTTCCGCTTGCAACTTCATCTCGACGGCGGCGATGATCTGCTTGTTGTTTTCGACCCGCAGATGGGTGCTTTCCGTCAACTCCGTGCCGCTCCGAATGGACCGGGCGATGTTGGCCCTCTGCTGGTTGGACTGGGCGACGAGCAGGCCGATCTGCTCGATGACCTTCATCACCTCGCGCTCGGATTCGGCCAGCGAATCGGCGATCTGCTCGCGCATCACCTCGATGTAAGGCTCGGAGGCTTTGAGTTCGTCGCGCATCGCGCCGCGGCGCGCGGCCACATGGGCGAGCTGGGTCTTGTTCAATGTTCCCATGATCCCCAGTTCGGCAATACCGCGCTTGGCCTGGGCCCAATCCCATGATTGGCCGATCAGCAGGGGAAGGACGTTGAGCAGCAGCATGAGCCAGACGGTCCCCCTCCAGTATGGGTTGAAGACCGGCCCCAGCAGATGGGACAGGGCAAGATAGAACACCAGGAAGCAAAGGAGCCTGACGACCGTCTCGGCGAGCAGCCGGTTGCGCACCTTTTTCAGTCGCGGCGTCCGGTCGAAGTCAGCCCCGTCGTCCTGGCCCGCATAGGGCCCGCCGGCGATGGGCGACAGCTTCGCGTTTTGGAGGGCCGTCGCCGTCGCCATGACTCTACGCTCCCGGCAGAACCTTCTTGATGACTCGGATCAGGTCGTCGCCCGATATGGGCTTGACCAGCCAGCCGGTGGCGCCGGCGCGCTTGCCCTGGTCGCGCTTGGCGCTGTCGCTCTCCGTGGTCAGGGTCAGGATGGGGACGAACTTCAACGCTGGAATCGCGCGTATCTTGCCGATCAACTCCATCCCGCCCATGACCGGCATGTTGACGTCGGTGAGGACCAGACTGGGCCTGATTCCCGCATTCAGCTTGTCCAGCGCGGCCTGGCCGTTGCCGGCCGTCTCGACCTCGAAGCCGTTCATGGTCAGAGTGGTCTTAACGCTCAACACCATGGTGACTGAATCGTCTACAACGAGGACCATCTTTGCCATCGAGGTTTCCTTGCGGCGCCGATCGCCGCGCATTCTCCGGCCGGGAGCGCATCTCAGCGGATGGCGGCCGACTGAATCGGGGGCCCAGTTCGTTCATCGGCGGCAATGGGCGGAATGTTAGTAGATGCGGGATGCCCGCGCAGGCGGTTCACGAGCGCCGGTAGTCGACTCCATGCGCCTTCAGCCATGGAACATACCCCTGGTCCTCGGTCTGCATATGCTTGGTTTGGTAGTCCCGCACGAAGTACAGCAACGGAATGTACACCGTCGCGTCGTCCTGTTCGTGGCGGGAGACGAACTCCGCCATCTTTCCCATCATCTCCCGGTGCTGGTCGCGGTGCCCGGCCAGCCCGGGATACCGGGTCGACTCCATCAGCCCTTCCTCGGTCGAAAAATGCCCGCTCGCCAACGAAACCAACCGGCGCAGAAGCGGACCGGCAACTTCGCGCGCCTTGCCTCGCATCGCCGCCGCATGAAGTTCGTTCAGGGCCCTCATCATGGCCTTGTGCTGGTTGTCCAAGGCTTCGATGCCGACTGAGTACTTATTGCTCCAGGTCATCAAGGCCATCCGGCCCTCCCAGGGTTGGTTCCAATAGGGATTCAATCGGCCCGTCGGCGAAAAAGGTGAGCCGGGCGCGCCGCCGCCGAAGACACGCGCGGGGCGGAGGGGTTGCATCCCGGATCGGGAGACGGCATTCGTTCCGGGAAATGGAAGGAAGTCTCTCCGCCCCGCCGTTCGAAAGACGCATGGCGGCGATGAGTTCGCGGATAGAGTTTCCATAGGCCCTTTTGCCATGGCAGTTCGCGGAGGCCATTGGAAAGGGCTAATGAACAACTGCCCAAATGCGACTCAGGAATTGCTCCATACAGGCAGATGAAACATGGTTGCGCCGGGGCGAGGCGACCCAGTCCCTCCAGCCTTGGCGGTCCCAACCACTCGAAGACCTTTTGCACCGCTGACGTATTCCCCAACTTTCGCGTTCGTTCCAAGCCCGCGGTGGGGCGGGCAAATAAAGGAGCGTGAAGTGCCGGTGACTCTGGAAGAGAACGATGCGCTGAGCCGGATTCGCCTGGAGGGGGCAATCGACATCGGTTGCGCGGCGGAGTTGAAGACGCTGCTCGTCCAGGCGCTCAACTCCGGCAAGGAGGTGCGCCTGGCGATCGATGGCGCAACCCATTTGGACGTGACCGCGATCCAGTTGCTCTGGGCCGCCGGGCAAGCGGCGGCGCGCTCTGGCGCGGGGTTCGCGCTGGGCGGCCCGATGCCCGAGGGAATCGCCGCCGATCTGCGCGAAGCGGGCTTTGACAGGTTTCCAGTACCGGAGTGCGCCACCTAAGCGAGCAGGGCAAGAAGATGTCGATGGCCAGCAACGCCGATCAGTTCAAGCAGAGCTTCCGGGAAGAGGCGCGCGAGGTTCTTGTCGATCTGGAGGCGGCGCTGCTGGAGCTGAACAACCATGCCGGCGACCCGGAGCTGGTGGGGCGGGTCTTTCGCGGCCTGCACACCATCAAGGGCTCGGGGGCCATGTTCGGCTTCGAGGAGCTGGCCGCGTTCACTCACAACCTGGAGACGGCCTTCGACGAAGTTCGCAACGGACGGCTGGCGATCGGCTCGGAGCTGATCGACCTGACCCTGGCCGCGCTGGATCGGATTCGGGCCATGCTCGAGGAGGGGGCCAGTGGAACGGCGGCGGCCGACGAGGCGGCCTGCACGCGGATTCTGACCCAAGTGCGCCGGCTGACGGGCGTGAAGGCGGGGACTGCCGAGCGCCGGCCTGGCGCGGAAATGGCTGCGCCGACGGTCGCCTTGGCGGCTGCCGGAGGACCCCTGCGGGAGTGGTCGATCCGCTTCGCTCCCGGACCGGATCTGATGTTGAACGGAACCGATCCGCTGCTCCTGCTGGGGGAGTTGAAACAACTGGGAGGCCTCTCGGTGAAGGCCTCGATGGCGGCGGTTCCGCCGCTGGCCGAACTGGACCCCGAGCGCTGCTATGTGGCCTGGGAGATGGTGCTTTTGACCGAGGCCGGACCCGACGCCATCCGCGATGTGTTCATCTTTGTCGAAGATCACTGCGAACTGACCATCGAGCCGCTCATCGACCCGGCCCTCAAACCGGCTTCGGGCGCGGCCTCGGACTTTGCGCTCGCGCCCACGGCCGACCTGATCGCCCGGGCGCTGGACGATCCGCGCTCCCAGGGCGGAGGCCGCCGCACCTACGACAGGCCCGACAGCGCCTCCAGCCTGAGGGTGCCGGCCGCCAAGCTGGACCAGTTCGTGGACCTGGTGGGCGAGCTGGTCACGGTGCAGGCCCGGTTGAGCGAGCTGGCCGCCCGCCGCGACGACCCCGAAATCGCCGAGGTCTCGGAGGAGATCGAGCGGCTGACCTCGTCCTTGCGCGAGAACTCGATGAACATCCGCATGCTGCCCATCCGCGGCACCTTCGAGAAGTTCCGGCGGCTGGTCCACGATCTGGCCCGCGACCTGGGCAAGGATGTCGAGCTGACCATCGAGGGGGCCGACACGGAGCTGGACAAGACGGTCATCGACCAGTTGGGCGATCCGCTCATGCACCTGATCCGCAACAGCATGGACCACGGGATCGAGCCGGCGGAGCTGCGCGCCGCCCGCGGCAAGCGTTCCACGGCGACCATTCATCTCTCGGCGCGGCACTCCGGGGCCAGCGTGCTGATCGGAGTCTCGGACGACGGAGGCGGCATCGACGCGGAGGCGGTGCGCTCGCGCGCGGTGGAGAAGGGACTGGTGGACGCCGACGCCCAGCTCAACGAGGCCGAGATCTTCGCGCTCCTCTTTCAGCCCGGATTCTCGACCGCCAAGCAGGTCACCGACGTCTCCGGCCGGGGCGTGGGCATGGACGTGGTCCGGCAGCGGGTGGACAGCCTGCGGGGCGCCATCGACGTGGCCAGCAAGCCGGGCGCGGGAACCAGCGTCACGCTCCGCCTGCCCCTCACCCTGGCCATCATCGACGGCCTGCTGGTGAGCGTGGGCGATGCCTGTTTCGTGCTGCCGCTGGCCAACACCCTGGAGTGCATCGAGCTGACCAGCGCGGACATCGAGCGGGCCAACGGCAAGCATGTGGCCGACGTGCGCGGGGTCGTCGTTCCCTATATCCGGCTGCGCGAGCACTTCAACATCCGCACCCCGCGTCCGGAGATCGAGCAGATCATGCTGGTGGAAACCGAGGGCGGCCGTTACGGCTTTGTGGTGGACCGGGTGCTGGGCAACTGCCAGACGGTGATCAAGAACCTGGGCCGCTTCTACCGCCACGTTCAGGTGGTGAGCGGCGCCACCATTCTGGGCAATGGAACGGTGGCGCTGATTCTCGATCCCGAGCGGCTGGCCTCCGACGCGGTGCGCCTGGGACGGCAGGGCCGGCGCGCTCATCCGGCTGCTCATCCGGCTGCTCATCCGGCCGTTGGGGCCGCGCCGGGCGGCCGCCGGGAAAGCGCCCGCACGAATGCAATTTAGGGCCTCGTCGGCGCTGGCGCGCATGCCAGCGCTTGTCAATAACGAATTAACCAGCTGAGTCTCGTGCTCCTCCCATCCAGCGGCCT
>Ga0326728_10016459_pt1 | contig 15080 bp, 9 predicted proteins | sample MB3enrmetagenome_FD_207602 | JGI IMG/M metagenome (GOLD analysis project Ga0326728, IMG submission 207602) | Lab enriched peat soil microbial communities from McLean, Ithaca, NY, United States - MB31MN | ecosystem: Environmental > Terrestrial > Soil > Wetlands > Peat | place: USA: New York...
ACAACAACTACGGCGAAGACCCCGACAAGGCCGTGATCTTCCACTGCTCGAACCTGCCCAAACACTTCTTTGAAGACGTGAAGATGGATTTCCAGGAAATCATCGCCGGCTCGGTGGGCAAGAACAATACCTACGGGACGGTGGTGGGGAAATTGAAGAGCGGCCCCCTCACCTATTGCCGCGTCTCGACGGACGACCTTAACGGCAAGCTGCGCGCCTACGTGGGCGAGGGCGAAATCACCGGCGACCGTCCGCAGAGTTTCGGAGGCTACGGCGTGGTGAGGATTCCGCAAATGCAAAAGCTGTTGAAACACATCTGCCGGCACGGCTACGAGCACCACGTGGCCGTCAACCGCAGCCATTATGGAAACGCCGTCGCCGAAGCCCTGAGCAATTACAAAGGCTGGGACACGTACCACCACCAGGCCGAGGGGTGCTGAGACAAGATTGAGCTGTAGGCTGACCTGCCTTCGCTGCTTGGACAATCCAACCTCAGGAACTTCGCCCTCCCCATGCGGCGGCTAACCGAGCCAAATGATACGCTACTTATATAGCCTCGTCCGACCCGGGCGAACGGCTCTCTCACGGTGCCGATGATCCCCCAGCTTGCCTAGGGCGATTAAAGTCACCAATTCTGCCACCCCGCGGAAGCGGGGGGCCGCCGGCAGATTCCCGCCGGCGCGAGAATGACGTGGTAAAGAGAGAAAGCTCGCTTTGCCTGGGTATTTGGAGACCGGAAGACCCGGGGGGAGATTCTTCGCTCCGCTCGGAACGAAAGCGTTGGATGAGGATTCAAAAGGGCCGTTTTTGGGGCTCACTGCGCGCATTTGGCACCCGAATTTGAATTCGTTTTGGGTTCGTTTTCCAACGCCGTCCTTTGTTTTCAATAACATATTGGCTTCGATCGTATTATTTGTGGCGTTTTCTCGCGTTTTCCCAGCCCCCGGAGCCCCACTGGGGGCGAAAGATAGATGGGGCCGGGGCCGGTCTCGAACTCCCAGATCCTCGACTCCTCGACTCTTTGACCTCATCCTTTGTTTTCATAGACATTCCCGGATCGCTCGTCGATTTTTCGAGTGCGGCAGCGCAGAGGTGGGCGCATTTTACCCTCCTCCGCAGTCTTTTCTCGCGGCGTTTGTCCGGCGCACGTCCCCCGCTATTGCCGCGTCGCGCGGGGGAGTCGAGCACAGAGGTCGATCCAGCGACATATTGTCATTGTGCTTTGTTTTCATAGACATTCTCGCTTTGTTCCCCAAAAAGCATCTCTCAACAATCAGCTTTCAGCTCGCAGCCGCGCCATTCCGGGATGGCGCAGACCCCGATGTGTGGGGTCTGCGATGTCCCGAAGGGACAGGTCAGGGCAAGCGGCAGAATCTGACCGAGCCGCGCCTTCGGCGCATCGCAAACGTTCAAAGGCAAATCTGAGCCACCCTCCCACCACCCCCACCCCTCCTCACCGGAGGAGGGGAGCCCGCGCTTCCCCTCCTTGCGTAAGGAGGGTCAGGGGTGGTCGATTGCTGCATCGATCCTTTGTTTTCATAGACATTCTCGCTTTGTTCCCCAAAAAACATCTCTCAACAATCGGCTTTCAGCTTCCAGCCGTGCCATTCCCGGATGGCGCAGACCCTGCTCTGTGGGTCCGCGATGTCCCGAAGGGACAGGTGAGGGCGGACGGCACAATTTGTCCGCCCGGTCCGTTAGGGCGGGCGCACGCCCGATTCTAGCCTATAGGTTTAGGTGTACTTTGCCAAGGGATTTCCCTCTAGTGGGGCATTTGGGCGACCCAACGGACGGTTTGAAGGGCTGGCGCGAACCGGAGCATCTTGGAGGAGGAGCCGCAGAAGATAACGTACCTGACACTCTTACCTGTTTGGACAAAAGGTCGTTTCCACTCGCGAACACCTTGAGCGCTTCTTGGGGAAACCCTGTAACGCAACGCACGCCCGCCTGGGCCGGCTAGCCCCAGTGGGTCACCCCATACTGTACCACACGATGCGCCTCCAAGTCAGCTCTGGCCTCACCAAGCACAGATGGTGGGCGCGGCATGCGGTAGGAATTCAAGCTGGAGATGGAATATCTCAATCTGACCTAACTCAGCAGGTTCGCGCCCGTGGCACGACCTTTGGAGGTGTCCTAGGTCCTGCAAGCCGTCCGCCTCAGCCAGTGTAGTGCCCTGCACTACCCTCAACGCCCCGATTCGGTCCGCAAAACCCTGTTTCAACCGGCCTAGCCACTCGTTAGACGTCAGAGTTTGCACATACCCGAGCATCCCACCAGCAGTTTCGTGAATGCCATATCGGCCGTCAATGAAGCAACCCAACCCATCGCTACCGAAGTACTCCTTTACTGAATCAGACCTATAAAGGCGCTTGGCCTCGATATGAAATCGCAGCCTCCCGCCGCGACCTGACGAACGCCTAAATTCAATGTCCACTCGCGGACGACTTCGACCAAGCCTGCCTGCTACGTTTTGAGGTGGATCGTCATGCACTTCGAAGGATGGCATCCAATCCTCAGCATCGTCGCTTTCAATAACTTGTTGGATGCCCCGAACCAACTCACCCGTAATGCTGGGCTCTTCGGCTTTGCTAAGGTCTTGATCTCGCGTCAATACGTAGCCGCGCAGGACCAAGATGTAGCAGTTCCGAATGAACGCTAAGCGATAGACCGTGCGATCTGGGACCGGAACGGGCGCCATCAGCCTCCAACCCTTTCACTCTCCATCGCGTCCGGCTGAATGGATTCTGCGATCACATCTCCGGCATCTTGGATGGCTTGGGTTTGTGTCCATTGCACGCGCTGCAGCGGTTTCAGGATGTACGTCCTGGACGGTTCATAGACCCTCAGATTGCGGCGAAAGTAGAGCCATTGTGCATGTTTCTCGATAAGTCGGCCGCGGGCCTCCGCGAAGCCACGTGCGGCTCCATCAGTCGCTCTCATAACCCGGACCGGCAAGCGCCCGGTGGCTCCGCCCACGATCTCGATAATAGTTAATCCCGAGCCGCCGTCCGAAACGACATCCACACGGTGGTGCATATCAGCTTTGTCTCCCACAAAGGCGTCTAGTTCGTTGCGAAGCGTTCCCGCGTACGTTCTCAATTCTTCCGACGTCGGTGGGCGGATCGCGTCCTTTCCGATTTTGCCCTGATTGAGGGCAAGTCGAACGTGAAGCAGGTCATGAATTGCCGCCCTCGCACGAGAGCCGAGCCGCAATGAGTCAGACGTCAGTTCGTTCAACTCGCGAATCAATTCGGGGCGATCAAAGTCGTCCTGCCCTGGAATCGCCGCGGCTATTCGCGCGTAAAGAGATTCCCATTTACCAAGTGAATCGGGGCCATCCCCAAAAGGGATCGGCAGGGTCCGCAAGGCCTTGAGCGTCCCAACGGTCTTCTGTATTCCCGCTTGCGTTGTCGTGAGGAACTGATGGTAAGCGACAAATTCGGAGTTGAGATAGAGCGCAAGCGCCTTGAGCAGGGGCTTGTTTCCGTCCGGAGAAATCACGCCGATTTGTCTGGCGGGTATGAGAAGAGGATCTTCCGTGTATACCGCGAAATTCCTCGATGCCCCCACAATAACGTGCGGCGGCTGACAAACGCGGAACGGCGTCTCGAACCTGCCGTGTCTTACATTCGTTTCGTCTGCCGACACAAGATGGAGCAGTTCCTGTGGGAAACGGAACAGATACCGCCTTTTCCTCAGTGGCTCGACCGTCAACGTGAGGATGCCGGCAAGTTCAGGGTGTTGCTCAGTCCGCTCGCGCTTTGCTTGTTCGTCACTCCGCAGTTCAAGGCCCTGTGAAGCGAGGAGCACGCCGCCCTTCTCAAAGGCTCCAAGCGTTCGAAAGCGTCCTGCGACCCGGGCGAGAGTTTTCTCGTCAATCGGCGACCCCCACATTGCCAGTTTCCAGGGCTGGGAACTTCCATTCAGAACCTCTGCGTAGGTCAATTCGCGGAGATCGCACGCGTCGACGGCAAGGTTCCATACAGGAACTCGTCTATTCCTCCGTCCTTGGGCCACGGGTTGGGTAGCCAGAAATGGAGAGTATACCTCGACCACCTCGCCACCGCTTTGAAGGCCAAGTTGCTCGGGCTTCGGCGAGTAGAAAAATGCCGCGGCGGGAAGTCTGGCGCGGCCTGCAAACAAGACCTCCGCGAGATTCGCAAAGTTCGCGACGAACCAGAGTTGGTTCTCCCTCAGGAAAGCCTCGCGAAACCCCTTTGATTCGTACTTGAATAAGGTCATGGCAGGGAGCAATAGGCCGATGACGGCTTCTGCCCGAACGAAGTCATCGGCCCGCCATGCGAAAGCTTCAGCCATCTGGTTTCCGCCGACTGGGCGCTCAGTTCGGTTGCTTTGCATCCAGTCCAGCGCTGGCCTATCGGCGTCATCCAGACGATCGGGGTTCAGTTCCTTCCAGGGAGGATTGCCAATAACCCAATCGAATGACTCCCACTCCCTCGGCCCTTTCCAGTTAGCATTCCCAACGAAGGTATCGGCGCGGAAGATATTTCGGTCTCTCAGGGGCGGAAGCTTGAATTTTGTCGTGGTCAGATCGGGCGGGTGAACGTATTCGAGTAAAGTAAGCGATAAGCTGAGCTCCGCGATTTGGCAGGCGTCTTCATCAATATCGATTCCAAAGATGTGCCGGGTAAGAAGACGGCCCAATTCGGCAGGGCGAAGGCGCCTTTGGGCGAGCGCCAACCGGCGCTCGATGAGCTTACGGTAACATTGAACGAGGAATGCGCCAGACCCGCACGCGGGGTCCAACACTCTCATTCCTGACCTGAGTGGCCTCTGAGAGTCGAGCCGATCGACCATGAAGTTCACAACCGGCACTGGCGTATAATAGGCGCCCCGGGCGGCACCTTCTGATTTCGCCGAAGGATGGTGAGTGGCGTGAAGGAATTGCTCGTAGATGACCGAGAGAGTTTCGATAGGAATCAGCGAAAAATCGTAGATATCAAACAAGGGGAGTTGTCCACCGGCGCTTCCCCCTGAGAATACAGTGGCTACCTGCCGCAGCCGCTCCTGGCCGAACTCCTGAATCTTGCTCTTTGAAAGTGGGAAGACCGATCCATTCAGCCATTCTTCAAGCCGCTGCACTAATTCCAAGAACGAGGCGATCCGCGTGTTTTGACCGAGAGCCTCGTCGTAAGAAATCCTCCACTCGTTCAGCTTGGCGTCGGAAAGTATGTTTCTTTGCCGCAGATAACGAAGGTAGACGAATTTCCCAATCATGGCGTGAGAGAGACCGCGATCTCTGACGCCATTCCCGAATAGCCAATCATCGAGGGTGCGAAGGTTATCAAGGAGTCGCCAATCAACTCGCGACTCCGGAACCACGTATCGGCCCCATTCTCTCCACACGACACCTGAATCGATACACTCTCCCCGAAGCGGGGCCAGTTCGGCTGCAACCCGGTTGAATTCGTTGATCGTGCGAATTGCGCCAACATTTGGGTCCTCATCCGCGCGACCGTTGTAACCGAATCCCGGGTAGAGGCGTACCCATCCTGGGCTGACCACCACAAGGAACGGGACCACGTTTTGATTCCAGACGCTTCTGTGGATTTCCCGCGCCTTTTGTTCCGAATCAGCGCGACAAACGTAAACGACAGGAACATCCGATTGGTGGGGATCGTAGGCGCTAGCGCGGAGGGTGTAAACTCCTTGAAGCTGGCAGGCCTCTTGCGCCTTGCGCAAAATGTGGCCGAAATTCGAATCGCGTCCAAGGGCGTCCCCGGAGAGATAATTCGGCGAGCCGGCGTACTGAAGGGCAACCAGCACGTCCTCAAGAATCATGTTGCTCCCATCGGCTGGCACTCTTTTTCCGTTGAATTACGACCGCACTTTTACCCACCCATGCTCAAGCATGAAGATGCGCTACCTACGACTGGCTGCGCGGCATGTTTTCTAATGCGTTCCGTTTATCCCGCCCCAGCAGCCGCAGATTACCCTTGCACGTGCATCACTCCGTGAGCCAGAGTATATCACGATAGCGCAAGCGAATAAAAGGCGAATCTTGCGGTGAGCTCTTGAGTAACACATGAATGCACGGCACTGGAAAGCCCCCACTGAAGCCGCCGGCGCGTCAGTTGGATCGATCGTCGGCGAACCAGGGATGCCGTTTGGGCGGATGTCGTCTCTGACGGTCAATCCTGGCTACGGGCCATTCGGAAGTTAGACAAAGGCGGTCAAGTTGCCGGTGAACGGCCAAATCACGGCTGTGCAGGGCGGCGGAACCGTTGGGTGCCTGGGACGGAAGCGAGTAGCGCCGAGTCTTCGGGTTTGAGGCCCCTCGGCTCTTCCTGCTGTAGATCGTTGCTCGCGGCGCGATGCATGTGATTTCTCGAAAGAACCGGCGAGCGGCGGAGTTTCGCGGAAACCGCTGCTCAGTGGAATCGTTGCATCAGGGCGGCGATGGCCTTCAGATAGATGTGTTCGGCCTGGGGATCGAAGTGGGTAGAAGCCACTTCATAGCCGCCTTCAGCGAAGGCCTTTTGTTCCGGGAAATAGCCCACATAGCCATTGGTGTATCCCATCAAGTGCGCGAAGGTGGCCGGCGAAGCGGCTTTAACCTGTTTCCCGATGTTGCTGAAAAGTTCGCCCGGAAACGTCGTCCACATCAGGTCGCCGATACGAATGATGGTGGTCGGAACCGTAATGGCAGTGGCCGCGAAATCCTGAAACAGCTCGCGATAATTCCGCGGCAGCAGAATGTCGGCGGTTTCCATCTGAACGCGGGGGCTGAGGCAGGATTCCGTCGACAGCCCTCGATAGACTCGGGCCACCTCGCGCCCGATCTCTTCGCCGAGCGCCCAGGTGGCCTCGATGTTATCCGCGTTGCCATCCAGGCCGCCCACGACACGCGGGTTGATATCTCCCGCAGCCCCTTGCAGGTAAATCGAGCCCAGACCGGGGAACTGCTTCTCAACATACTCTTGCATGCGGCCCATCCACTCGCCGGAGATTTTGCTGTTGCGTCCCCCCAACGAGGTGCCGTGGCAGGCGTAGTGAATCATGATGGCCAGAGGCGCGCCCGAAGCCTTATCCACGCGCACGATTTGCACCGCGTCGTCGATGGGACCCTGAGGGTTCGCGCCCAAGCGCACGACGCCGCCGAACTCGTGAATCATGACCGGATGATCGGTCTTGTGCTTGCCGAAGGATTGGCTGGCGTCGTTCTCATCGAAGGTCAGGGTCGAGTCCGAATCGGCCGGCCGCGCCTGGCGGCGGTTCATAGCGATCCGCGAGTGCCCGGCGCCCGCGGCAATGCGCACAGGCTGCAAGTTGGCCACGGCTTGTTGCGCGGCCTTTATCACGCCATCTCCAAACTGGCGGTCCCAGTCGATCTTTGGCTCGGCATTCGGCGAAGGCGCGGAATGGTTATGAACGTCGCCCAGCAAAACGTTGGCTTCCGGAATACCTGTGGCCTGGGCGATGCGGCGGCGGAAAATATCGTGCCCCTGAATCTCGATCACGTCAGCAACCACAAAAGCCACACGAACGCCCGAGGCGTCAAAGACCAAGGCGCGGACGTACAGACGGTCGTGCCCGTGAACGCCGTTGGAAGGCTCGCGGCGCAAGTCATACCCGCCCATGAATACCGGCACTGAAGGAGTGACGTCGACTTTCGCATACCCGGCGCGCAGTTCCTGGGCACGGCTGTCGGCTGAAACGAACAGCAGCGGCAGCACAAGAAGCATTGCGCCTCCAACGGTCCTCCATACCTGCCCGACGATGAGTTCTCGCATGTGGTTTGGAATCCTTTCCTTAGGACTTCGGCCTTGCCAGCGGAGAGAGTTTACCACGAAATCCAGGAAGGAGCGCGATGCCGCGTGGGGTCCTAAGTTGACTCGTAGCGCCGGCCTTGAGGCCAGCGCTACGCCGAAACTAGGACAGCGCCCGACCCTTCGCTTCGCTCAGGGCAGGCTCTGAAGGCCGGCGCCACTTTCAAATCAGGACACTGCCTTTCGATGGCGGCAGTCGGCGGCGGCCTGAGTTCTAATAAATCACTCGCCAAGTGGAATACGGGACTTGTTCTGAGCGAGCCACTGCTCGAAGCTCTGCAGCGCCGGGTTGAGGGCCCGGGCGGTCTCGGGGTTGCGCGCGCCACAGAAGTACTCGTTGAAGTCGCACTTGAACTGGAACATGTTTCCCAGGTCATCGGCTCCGGGGAACCCGAAGCTGCGGTAGACCGCGTGGGGCACGGGGTTGTAACGAACCTCCTGCCCCAGCACCTTGCTGAAGGCTGCGGCCATCTGCGCACCCGTCAAATGCTCTCCGGCAATGCCGACCGTCTTGCCGATCAGTTCGTGCCCGCGCTTGAAGATGCCGTAGGCGCACCGGCCGATGTCTTCGGCGGCGATGGCGGCAAGCTTCTTGTCCTCCATCGGCAACGCCAAAGCCAGTTTGCCGTCCGGGCCTTTCTTGGGGCCCATGCCGAAGTAGAGGAAGTTGTCCCAATAGAACGACGTCAGCAAGAACGTTACAGGCAGCCCAAGACCGGTGAAGACCTTTTCAGCCTCGCCCTTGGCGTCAAAGTGCGGCACCTTGTACTTGCCCTGGAGTGTCGGCATGCGGTCGTCGCTGAGGGGAACCCACTTGCGCGTATCCTCGAGCGTTGACCAGATCACGTGCTGGATTGCCGCGTGCTTGGCCGCCTGAGCCATGTTGGTAGCTTCAGCCAACTCTTTCTCGGGCGAGAAATGCTCCCAGAAGAACGTGACGCAGAATGCTCCGTAGGCCCCCTGAAACGCCTTTTCGAGGCTCGCAAGGTCGTCGACGTTGGCGGCGACAACCTCCGCGCCCATTTCTGCCAGCTTCTTTGCCTTGTCGGAGTTGACGTCTCGCACCAGAGCCCGCACCGCAAAGCCACCCTGTGGGTCGTTCAGGATGGCGCGGACTAAGCCGCCCCCCTGCGCGCCGGTGGCCCCTACTACCGCGATAGTTTTTTTCGTAGCCATATGATCCTCATTGTGAGTGATTAGCTTTCGAAATGTCCCAGAAGGATTGCCCTACAGCCTACATAATTGATTAAGCCATCGCCGTGGCGGGAAGTCAAGTAGCCTGACGACCGCTATTTCGCCTTTCATTCCAAGGCAACACACGCTAAGCTTGGTGCTTCCAAAAGTCTGTAATGACATTTCTCGAAACGGAAGGAGACTTATGCTCAAGCGAGGAGTGTGGCGCCGGCTCGTGTGCGGATTGGCCATGGCGTTCCTGGCGGGCGGTCAATCGTTCGGCCAAAGCACCGTGACCTCAACCCAGCAGGATCAGAAAGATCTGGCGGTGACGGTTTACAACTCCAACGTGGCGCTGGTGCGGGATGTGCGCAGGCTGCGGCTGCCCGCGGGAACACTGGACCTGCGTTACATGGACATCGCGGCCGAGGTGAACCCGGCGACAGTGCACATCGTCTCGCTCACCGCTCCAAAGGACTTGAACGTTCTCGAGCAGAACTACGAGTACGACCTGCTGAGTCCTCTAAAACTTCTCCAGAAATACGTGGGAAAAGAATTGACCCTGGTGCGGACAGTGACGGAGAACAATTCGACCAAGGAAATTCCCGTAAAAGCAATCCTGCTTGCCCTGAACGACGGGCCGGTGTGGAAAGTGGGAAACGAAATCGTCACCGGAATAGGGACTGACCGGTATATCTTCCCCGACCTCCCCGAAAACCTGTACAGCAAACCGACCTTGATCTGGTTGCTGGAAAACGCGCGGGCCGGGGAGCAGACGGTGGAAGCCTCGTACTTGACCAACCAAGTGAATTGGACCGCCGATTACGTGCTCACGATCGGTGCAGACCAAAAGGGGGCAGATCTGAACGGTTGGGTGACGGTCAGCAATAATAGCGGGACGGCATTTCGGAACGCGCAATTGCAGCTTGTTGCCGGCGAAGTGCATAGGATCACCGAAGCGCTGCCTCAGGCGCCGCGACCTATGATGAAGGCCGCCGTAGCTGGGGCGGCCCAATTCGTCCAGGAGCCCATCTCCGAGTATCACCTGTATTCGCTCGAGCGGCGTACCAACATTCAAGACAAAGAAACCAAGCAGATCAGCCTGCTCGCAGCCACGGGCGTCGGCTTCAGCAAGGTCTTCGAAGTGGACGGGCAGCAATACTACTACCACAACGCCCAGAGCCCCGGCGCGCCCGTCAAGGAACCGGTCCAAGTTCACATCAAGTTCAAGAACTCGCAGGAGAATGCTCTTGGCATGCCCCTGCCGGCCGGCACCGTGCGTGTTTATCAGGGCGACTCGAAGGGGCGCGTACAGTTTATCGGCGAAGACCGCATCGGCCACACGCCCAAAGACGAGACGCTCGATCTTCACATCGGGAATGCTTTTGATGTGGTCGCGGAAAGAAAGCAGACGGACTTCAAGTCTTTTGGCCGGGCCTTCGAATTCGCCTTTGAGATTTCACTACGCAATCACAAACCAGACCCCATTACGGTGGTCGTCAATGAGCCCATCGGCGGCGACTGGACGATGCTCGACTCGAACTACAAGTATGAAAAGACCGCGGCGTTCGCGGCGCAATTCCAAGTGCCGGTGGCGGCGAACGCGGAATCTGTACTCAAGTACCGCGTACGCGTGCAGTGGTAAACCCCGTGCGGAGAGCGAGTCAGTTGTCCGTGGTGCGTTGTGCGGCGACCACCCGAGCGAGAGAGTGGGGAGAAGACTGAATTGTGAATTGCCCTGACTTGCAGAGGCTCCGCGAGGGGCGGGCAAGCTTTGTCAAGGCGCAGACTTGGATCCGGTGCTCGGGCGCTTCGCGAGTTGACACGCGGGAGGCATCGTCAGTTTGCGCGGATTCGGCGTCCAACTCGGAGTGGGCGCTGCGGTGGCTTATCAATTGCGCAACCCAGGACATCGCCCGGACATAGACCATGGCGTCTTCTTGCTGCTCCGTAGTTACGCGGGGCGGCGAGGGCAAGGTCGACGGCCGTGCAATCCACTCCCCGATACTACTGGAGAATAAGAAAAGGGTGGCCGAAAAAAGTATCACAACCGGTAACGGTAGTCTGGCCTTCTTCATAAGACCCTTACCTCCCTGCAAAGGCGGCTCTTGCCTTCCAGAACCCTTACTTCCAGATTTCCTGGTCAAAAGTTTAGACGTTTGACCCCAGTTTTGGTCACCAATGCTGGAGATTTTCAAATCCCTGAAGTCTATTGGATGTCAGGTCCGTTGCCCGGGTCGTGTTGAGGAAATCATAGAGAATTGGCAGTAAACGCGATGCCCAGGACGCCTTGAGAGAATACTAGAGCACTAACATACAGTCCCCGTAGCTGTAAAAACGGTAGCGCTCCTGGACCGCGTGATGGTAGGCGCGGAGTGTAAGGTCGCGGCCCGCCCGGGCGGAGACCAGCATGAGAAGCGTGGACTTGGGCAGGTGAAAGTTCGTAAGCAGCCCGCGAATCACCCGAAACTTGAATCCCGGATAAACGAAAAGGCTAGTTTCCCCTCTTCCGGGCTCAATTTTTCCGTCGTGTTCGCGCCCCACATGTTCGAGTGTCCGGAGACTTGTGGTACCCACGGCAATGATGCGCCGGCCTTGCTCGAGCGCCGTGTTCAGGGCGAGAGCGGCGGACTCTGAAAGCTCGAAGCGCTCACCTTCCATCCTGTGATCTTCCACTTGCTCGACACGTACCGGCTGAAATGTGCCGAGCCCCACGTGGAGCGTGATCTCGCAGGTTTCAATCCCGCGCCCGCGCAGCGACTCCAGAACTCTTTCCGTGAAATGGAAGCCTGCCGTGGGAGCGGCGACGGCACCGCGAACCTTGGCGTAGATCGTCTGGTAGGTCTCGCGGTCCTGCGTTTCATCGGCACGTCGGATATAGGGGGGCAACGGGACGTGGCCCAGACGGTCGATCGCGTTTTCGACGGTGCCTTCGCGTGCCCTCAAACGAACGCGCCGCACTCCATAATCGCCTCGCCCGATGACGTCCGCTTCTAATTCCCCCTCGCCGAAAAGGAGTATCTCGCCGGTTCGCACCTTGCGGCCCGGGTGGACAAGCCCTTCCCAAACGTCTCCGTCCTTCTGCCCTGTAAGCAGCAACTCGACTTCGCCCTTCAGAAATTCCCGCGCCGCAGGATTGCGCTTGCCGACGGGTTGCGAATGGAGACCCTGCCGGCGCCCCAACAAGCGCGCGGGAAACACCTTGGTGTTGTTGATAACCAAAAGATCGCCGGGATCGAGAACTTGAGGGAGGTCCCGGAAAACCTGATCCCTGAAGGTCCCTGCTTCGCGCTCCACGACCATCATCCGCGAAGCGTCGCGGGGATCCAGCGGCCGCTGGGCAATTAACTCCGCCGGAAGGTGATAATCGAACTCGTCAACAAGCATCGCTTAGGAATTGTAGCAGTCGGACACGTACGTTGTCCGTCGTCAGTTGTTGGAGTCGCCAAGAGGCAGGTCAGAATGGCAGTTCTCTCCCTGGGGGAGAGGGCGTTCCGCGACGGCGCTCTCTCCAACCGTCGCAGGGCAGGTGAGGAGTTTCTTCTCTCGGTCAGCCACGTGGCTCCGGAATAGCGGTATGGACCAGCGCCCCAAACACGAGAAGCGTCTCATTTGTGGTAGAGTTCTGGTATGCCTTCCCCAGCGGTCACTATCACCCAGCGCGGCGCCGACCGCGTGTCTTCCGGCCACGTATGGATTTACCGTGCCGATGTTCTGGACGAAAGCCAGGCTCACCCCGGCGCCATTGTTCGTCTCCAAGACCGCAGCCGGCATTACTGGGGTCAGGCGCTTTACAGTAGCCAGTCTCAGATTGCTCTGCGTCTGCTCACGCGCGACGAGCGGCCCTTCGATCGTGCCTTCCTGGCTGAGCGGATAGCCACGGCCACGAGTCTCCGCCAACAGGTGGCAGGCAGCGCGCAAGCTTATCGCCTCGTCTCGGCGGAAGGCGACCTGCTCCCGTCTCTCATCGTCGATCGCTACGGCCCCTGCTTCGTCATCCAGACTCTCACCCAAGGCATGGACCGGCTGAAGCCGCAGATCGTCGAGATTCTCCAGCAGGCCTTCTCGCCCCGCTCCATCCTGGAGCGTAACGATGTGGCGGTGCGGGGACTCGAGGGACTGCCGGAGCAGAAAGGGACTCTGGCCGGGGAAAGCATCAGCGAAGTCGAAGCCGAGGAGAACGGGCTGCGATTCACCTTCGACCTGATGGGCGGGCAGAAGACCGGCGGCTTTCTCGACCAGCGAGAGAATCGCCTGGCAGCGCGGCAATACGCGCGGGGCCGCGCGCTCGATTGCTTCAGCTATACGGGCGGGTTTGCGCTGCATCTGGCGGCGCAGTGCGATTCCGTCCTGGGCATCGACTCTTCGCCGGAGGCGCTCGGCCTTGCTCGCCGCAACCAGCAATTGAACCGCCTGACCAACCTGGAATGGAAGGAGGCCAACTGTTTCGACTTCTTAAAGGCCGCCGACCAGGAAAGACAACGCTACGACACGATCGTGCTCGATCCTCCGGCGTTTGCCCGCCAGAAGTCCAAGCTGGAAGCGGCCCGGCGCGGCTACAAGGAGCTGAACCTGCGCGCACTCAAAATGCTGAACCCGGGCGGGTTCCTCATCACCTGCTCATGCTCCCATCATGTGAGCGAGGCGGACTTTCTCGAAATCATCGCTGCGGCGGCGCTCGACGCGCACCGCACGGTAGCTGTTGTCGAGCGGCGCACGCAGTCGCGTGACCACCCGATCCTACTGACGGTGCCTGAAACGCACTATTTAAAGTGTCTGGTTTTGCGTGTCATCGGATTCTTTTCTTGAAATCTGTAATTTGAAATTTCCCTCGCGCCTGTGACGCGCCGACCGGTCCAGATATTGAATCGCAGTCTCCGAGGAGAAACATGTCTAACCGCGTTCCGACTGGCACTAATCATGGCACTGGTTGGATTCACGTCTTCGCACGGTGCGCCTGGCTCATTGCCGCAGCATGGTCTTTGACGCAGATCGCCGGGCCTTCTCGTGCAACAGAAGAAAATCTGCACTTTTCTTCCCAGGAATTCCTTGAGCCCATCAAGTTTCTGGCCAGCGACAAACTCAAGGGTCGCGGAGACGGCAGCAAAGAACTCAATGAAGCGGCGCAATACATTGAGAAGCGCTTCAAGAAGTTTGGACTGAAGCCTGCCGGTGACAACGGAACCTATCTTCAACGTTTCAAAATCACGGTGGGCGCCGAGCTGGGTACGAACAACTCCCTGACCTATCAAAATGGCGCCTCTCGCACCGCGCTCACCGCCGGACAGGATTTTGTCCCCTTCAGCTTTTCGGAGGTCGTGACGGTTCAGGCGCCGCTCGTCTTTGCGGGATATGGAATCACCGCTCCGGAATTCAACTACGACGATTACCAAGGCTTAGATGCCAAAGGAAAGATCGTGCTGGTGCTGCGTCACGAGCCGCAGGAAAACGACGACAAGAGTGTTTTCGCGGGAAAACAACTCACTACCCACTCGGAGATCGTTAATAAGGCCATCAACGCAAGAAACCACGGTGCGGTGGGAATGATCCTGGTGAACGATCTCGGGAATCATCCCGGCGATCCCGATGAACTGATCAAGTTTGGCTCCCTCACGGGCCCCGAAGAGATGCAGTTGGCAGCGCTCCAGGTAAAGGCTGCGGTGGCGGATGAGTGGCTCAAGCCTGAGGGGAAGAGCCTGGAAGAGCTTCGCCAGGCTATTGATAAGGATTTGTCGAACCACTCCTTTGCTCTGCCGCCTTCGGCGCAGGTAGTGCTGGCCGTGGACGTTCAGCGGATTCGCAAGGAGGTTTCCAATGCGATCGGCCTGCTGCCGGGCCGGGATGAAAAGCTTTCCGGCGAGTGCATCGTCGTCGGCGCGCACTATGACCACCTGGGGCTTGGCGACCAGCATTCTCTCGCCCCCAGTCAAATCGGCCAGGTCCATCACGGCGCGGACGACAACGCCTCCGGAACCAGCGCCGTGCTCGAGCTAGCCGATGGCTTCGAGCATTCCAGCCCTCGTCCCACGCATACGCTGGTATTCGTAACCTTCGCGGGAGAGGAAACCGGCTTGCTGGGCTCCAGTTACTACACCAGTCATCCCGCCTGTAGCCTCG
>Ga0326728_10016460_pt1 | contig 15080 bp, 15 predicted proteins | sample MB3enrmetagenome_FD_207602 | JGI IMG/M metagenome (GOLD analysis project Ga0326728, IMG submission 207602) | Lab enriched peat soil microbial communities from McLean, Ithaca, NY, United States - MB31MN | ecosystem: Environmental > Terrestrial > Soil > Wetlands > Peat | place: USA: New York...
CTCGGGGGAGGTTGAGCATACCGTTTCCGCTTACTGTTCTGTCACTATGTGCAACTGGCCCCGTTCGTCAACGAACGACACCAGCCTCGCGTGTCGATCCTCCGGCGGCGATTGAGCCAGTACGACCGGTGCGCTGGCCGCGGCCTTTCCGCTCGCTTCGTTCTCCTTTGCCCGGTCGTACTGCTCGCCGACCTTCCTCACGTAGTCCACCGTCTCCCGGTACGGCGGAATCCCGTTGTACTTCGCCACCGCGCCCTCACCGGCGTTGTACGCGGCGATGGCCAGCTTGTCGTCCTTGAATGTATCCTGCAGAAACCGCAGATAGCGGACGCCGCCTTCGAGATTCTGTCTGACATCGAACGCGTCGGACACGCCAAAGCGACGCGCCGTGGCGGGCATCAGTTGCATGATTCCCTGGGCGCCCTTCCACGAAACCGCCGACGGGTTGTAGCCGCTCTCCACGGAGATCACGGAATTGACCAGCGCCGGGCTCACGTCATAGTCCCTGGCGGTTTTCTCCACCAGCCGCTGTATGGCCGGGTCGGGAGTTCGTGGCGCCGGCTTGTCGCTCGCCGCCGGCGCGGGCGCTTTCATCGGCACCAGCACGCGGACCAGGCGGCCGGTCTGGGCATCCACGCGGACTACGGATTTCACGCGCTGCGCCGGGGCGCTCGGGGTTGGGCCGTCGCCCGGCCTTCCGTCCGTCCTGGTTTCCGCTCCGCGCATGGCCGGCTCGGTCATGACCAGCACGCTGGCCATCATAATACAAAAAGCGACCATTTGTTTTAAACAATTATAGCCGGATCTGATTACGATGGAAAGACTTGATTGCACGGAAGCGCCGCCGGACTGCGATGCTATTATTCTCTCATGCGGGAAGCGGGGTTTGTCCTGGCCGGTGGCCGCAGCTCCCGCATGGGACGCGACAAAGCGTTGCTCCGTCATTTGGGCGTTCCTCTCGTGGTGCGCGCCGCCGCTGCCGTCAGAAGCGCGGCCGGATCGGTGACCATTCTCGGCGACCCCGCGTTTTACGGCCGCTTTGGATGGCCGGTTCTTCCCGACGAGCAGCCCGATCTGGGTCCCATCGGCGGGCTGTCGACGGCTCTGGAGCACACCAAAGCCGAATGGAATCTTCTGGTTGCCTGCGATATGCCGGAGCTCTCCGCGGAGCTCCTGCGCGAGCTCATCCGGCGGACGCATCGCTGCCGCAGGCTCTGCGTCGCTCCGCTGACTCAGACTGGCTTTGAACCTCTTTGCGCCGTGTACAGGCGCACGGCCCTCCCCGTGGTCCGCAAAGCCATCGCCGACGGCCGGCTGAAGATGCGCGATCTGCTGCCGTTGCTCGACACCGCGCCTGTCGCCGGCCTCGATCCCGCCTGGTTCCGCAACGTCAACACGCCGGCCGAATGGTCCGGTTACAGCCATAGCCGATGACCGACGTCACCCATTACATAGAGTTTCGGCACGTCTATAAGACGTTCGACTACCCCGTTCTGGCCGACGTGAATTTCTGGCTGGATGCCGGAAAAACGCTGGCCATCATCGGGCGCAGCGGCGTCGGCAAGTCCGTCAGCCTCGGCCACATCATGGGTTTTCTGAAGCCCGACCGGGGACGGGTGATTGTGGCCTATCAGGACATCACCGATTTCGACGAGGCACAGCTTCGCGTTATCCGCAAAAAGGTCACCATGGTCTTCCAGTCCGGCGCCCTGTTCGATTCGCTCACCGTGGGCGAGAACATTCTGTTTTCACTCGAGTTGCGCGACGACTACGACGAGCGGAACAAGGAAGACGTAGTGGACGGACTGCTCAACATGGTGGGCCTCCTGCACTATCGCGATGTTTATCCCGCCGACCTGTCCACCGGCTACAAACGCGCGGTGGCCATCGCGCGCGCGCTGGCGGCGCAGCCGGAGTGCATCCTTTACGACGAGCCCACCACCATGGTGGACCCCATCATGTCCGACGACCTGACCAATCTCATGCTCAAGCTGAAGCAGCAACTGAAGCTGACCTCGGTGGTGGTGACGCACGACCTGGATCTGATGCGCAAAGTGGCCGATTCGGTGGTGTTCCTGTACGAAGGAAAGGCCATCTACTTCGGCCCGGTGGAAGACCTGGGGCGCTCCAATCACCCGCACATTCAGGAATTTCTGGCCATGGACCGGGTCGCGTTGTGAGTGTCCCTTCCTTCTGCCCGATCCTGGACACCGCGTTCTGCGCGGATCCTCAGGAAACCGCGCAAAACGGGCGCGGCCAGCGTCCGGTTTCGCGTTTTCAGGGAGGACGCCGCCGCGTCCGGTGTGCTCCTCTCGAAGCCGCGGGCGCCATTCTGGACGGCGGCGCACGCATCCTGCAGTTTCGCCACAAAGGCGTTTCTTCACGAGCGATCTTCGAAACGGCCCAGGCCATCGCGGATTTGTGCCGCGCCGCGGGTGCCATCTTCATTGTCAACGACCGCGCCGACGTGGCCATGATCCTTCACGCCGGCGTGCATCTTGGCCAGACCGATCTCGCGCCGGGCGACGCGCGGCGAATGCTGGGAGACGAAGCGATCGTCGGATTCTCGACGCACAACGAAGCGCAGTGGCGTGCGGCGGAGTCCGAGCCGGTGGATTATGTTGCGCTGGGACCCATCTTCGGCACAACATCAAAAGACCGGCCCGACCCGGCAGTCGGGGTGGAGGAACTGCGCAGGCTTCGCCCTCTGACGTCGAAGCCTCTGGTGGCTATCGGCGGCATCACGCGCGGGAATGCGCTCTCGGTTTTCGATGCGGGGGCGGACTCAGTGGCGGTCATCGGAGACCTGCTGGCGGGATGCACATCCGCCGCGGAGATCAGGCGACGGACGGAAGAATGGCTACAACTGACCAGCAAACCGGCACCGGTCTCATAAAGGGCCTGGGACTACTCGATTCCACCACGCTGGTCATGGGCTCCATGATCGGCTCGGGAATCTTCATCGTCTCGGCCGATATCGCTCGCCAGGTGCGGTCGCCCGGCCTGCTCATCATGACCTGGGTGATCACCGCGCTGCTGACCATTGTCGCCGCGCTCAGTTATGGCGAGCTGGCGGCGGCGATGCCCCATGCCGGCGGCCAGTACGTCTATCTGCGCGAGGCTTTCGGGCCGCTCAGCGGGTTCCTGTACGGCTGGACTCTGTTCACGGTGATCCAGACCGGCACCATTGCCGCGGTGGCGGTCGCGTTCGCCAAGTTCACCGGTGTGTTCTTCCCGGCGATTTCCGCGCACAATTATCTGGTCGGCTCCGGCAAACTGGGCATCACCACACAGCAGTTGCTGGCCATCGCCATGCTTGTGCTGCTCACTCTGGTGAATACGCGCGGGGTGCGGACCGGCGCTGCCGTGCAGAACACATTCACCATCGCCAAGGTGGGGGCGCTGCTCGGTCTGGTGGGGCTGGGTGTGCTGTTCGGCCGAAACCCCGTCGCCATACACGAAAACTTCGGCGACTTCTGGCGCAACGCGGACTGGACACTCGCCGCGATTCGCATCACCGGGGTCGCCATGGTGGGCGCCCTGTTCTCTTCCGACGCATGGAACAACGTGACCTTCACGGCCGGCGAGGTGCGCAACCCGAAGCGCAATCTGCCGCTGTCGCTGGCCCTCGGAGTCGGGCTGGTGTCGCTGTTATACCTCGCCTGCAATTTCGTGTATCTCAGCGTTCTGCCGCTGGGCGCCATCGCTTCCGCGCCGGAGGATCGTGTGGCCACCGCGGTAGCCTCGGGGATTCTGGGGCCGATTGCCGTGAAAGTGATGGCGGCGGCGATCATGGTCTCCACCTTCGGATGTCTGAACGGGATGATTCTGGCGGGCGCCCGTGTCTACTACGCGATGGCGCTGGATGGCCTGTTCTTCCGGCCGGTGGCCCGGCTGGACCCCGTTCATCGCACGCCGGTGGTCTCTCTGGCGGTGCAATGCGTCTGGGCCTGTCTGCTGACGCTGTCGGGCCGCTACAGCGACCTGCTCGATTACGTCATCTTCGCCGTCCTGTTGTTCTACATGCTGACCATTGCCGGCCTGTTCCGGCTGCGGCTGACCCGGCCCGACCTGCCGCGCCCTTACCGGGCGTTCGGCTACCCGGTGCTGCCGGCACTGTACATCGTGGCCGCCGGCGTAATCGAAGTCCTTCTATTGCTTTACAAGCCAAACTACACCTGGCCGGGGCTGCTTCTGGTGATACTCGGGGTGCCCATCTACTACCTGTCCCGCCTAATTCGGTGACGTACACCTCATTTCCGAATTTCCGATGGGGGCGGCTCGACGCTATGTCAACAACTTACGGCCAAAGCAGTTTCGGAAATGAGGTGTACGTCACCGAATTAGGAACGTCCGTGACGTTTCCTCCGTACCTCCGTCTATGTCAATGATTGGAAGGGAATACGCAGGCCGTGGCGGCCCCGGCGATCGAGTTCCGGCGAATGGATGAGTCGGCGCTGATCCGGGCGGCTCAGCGGGGCGAAGAGCGCGCCTTCGAAGAGCTGGTCCGGCAGTATGATCAGAACGTCTTTCGCATGGCGTTTCATCTGCTTGGCTCCGCCGAAGACGCCAACGACATTTATCAGGAGACGTTTCTCCGCGTTTACCGGAATCTGCACAAGTTCCGATACGACTGCAGTTTCCACACGTGGCTGTATCGCATTGTGACCAACCTCTGCCTGGACGTGCTGCGCAAACGCAAGGTCCGGAAGGAGGAATCGCCGACCATCGCCACCAGCGAGGGCGAGCTGGATCGCATGGATTCGGTGCCCGACGCACGGGCGCACGGCGATCCGCAACGCGAGCTGTTCAGCCGCCAGTTGGAGGGACGCATTCGCGACGTTCTGGGGACCCTGACGCCGCGGGAGCGAATTGTGTTCGAGATGAGGCATTACGAAGGAATGCGCCTGCGGGAAATCGGCGAGGCGCTGGGCACCACCGAGGAGGCCGCCAAGAACTGCCTGTTCCGCGCGACCCAGAAGATGCGGGCCGCGCTGGGGGATTTCATATGAAGTGCGACGAGGCAGCACGACTGATTCCGCTTTATCTGTACGGTGAGCTGGACTTCGACGAGGAAGAGCGATTCGAGTCTCATCTGGACGGTTGCGAGCCATGCCGGGCGGAAACGGACCGCCAGCGGAAGCTGCATATTCTGCTCGATTCGACGGCCGGTGGCGGGATCGAAGACGGCATGCTGACCGGAGCGCGGCTGGAGCTGCGCGGGCGGCTGAAACACGAATCGGCGGCGCATCGCGGCTGGCTGGCCCATTTCAGCGAGCTGTTTGGCGTGCGCTTCGCTCCGGCGCCGGCCATGGCGCAGGTGGCGGGCGCGGTGGCGCTGGTGGCGATCGGCTTCTTCGGGGCGCGGGTGGCGCCGTTGCGGTGGTTCGGGGGCAGTGCGACCAACGTGGCGGGGATTGTGGATCCGATGACCTCGCGCGTGCGCTATGTGGAACCGGTGGACGCCAATCAGGTGCGCATCGTCATCGACGAAACACAGCGGCGCACTCTGAGCGGGAATGTGCAGGACGAGCCGATCAGGAAGTTGCTGATCGTGGCCACCAGGGATCCGGACGATCCCGGGGTGCGCGTGCAGTCGGTGGAGCTGCTGAAATCGCAGTGTGGCTCGGCGGATATCCGCAACACACTGCTGTATGCGCTGCAGCACGATCCCAACGCGGGAGTGCGCCTGAAGGCTCTCGACGGATTGAAGCAGTTCGCGGCCGATCCGGAAACGAAGCAGGTGCTGACCCACGTATTGCTGACCGATGGCAATCCGGGCGTGCGCACGCAGGTGGTGGATTTGCTGGTGCAGCATCGGGAGGACGAGATGGTGGGTGTGCTGCAGGAGCTGCTGAGCCGCGAAAACAACGGCTACATCCGGCAGCGCTGCGAGCGCGCGCTGCACGACATGAACGCTTCTTCCGAGACGTACTAGCCGCTCGGTTTTCCGATTACGAGGAAGGAATGAGACGTTGGTGCAAATTCGCGGCGACGGCTGCCGCGGGGTTGCTGGTGGTGTGTGCGCCGGGCGCTGAGATGCGGCGCGAGGGAACCGTCCCGGCGGAGGGCGTGGAGACCGTCCGCATCACCGCCGCCGGCGCGGTAACGGTCCGCGGCGCGGCAACCGGAAGCATTGCGTGGATCGCAATCTCGCGGACCGGTGACGCCCGCGTCGAAAGCCGCCGGATGGCGCAGGCGCTGTCGCTGGCTTTCCCCGATGCGGAAGTGACCGTCACCGTTCCACGCGATGTACGGCTGTGCCTGGTGCGCACGAAGGCCGGTTCGGTGCAGGCCTGGGATCTGGGCGGCGCCGTGGAAGTGACCAGCGACGGGGGCCAGTTGAGCCTGGATCGTATTGGGGGTCCGCTGACGGCCCGCACGGTGGGCGGCGCCATTCACATCGGCAATGTGGCCAGCGACGCGCGCTGTTTCACCGGGGCCGGCGGCATTCGCGCGGATCGCATCGGTGGCCGGGCAACTCTGGAAACCGCCGGTGGCGAGATCTCCGTGCAGGAGGCGCACGGGGCGCTGGCGGCATCCAGCGCCGGCGGCAACATCGAGATCGCCCGCGCGGATTCCTCGATCTCGGCGCGGACCAGCGGCGGTCTGATCAGAATCGGTCAGGCGGCCGGACCGGTGATCGCGGATACGGGGGGTGGTGCGATCCAGATCGCCGGATCGAGCGGCGCGGTGTGCCAGGCGAGCCGGGGCGGCATTCAGTTGAAGAATGTAGCCGGCGTGGTGCGGGCCATCAGCGGTTCGGGCGATATTCTGGCGGAGCTCATGGCCGGCGGCCGTCTGCAGAACTCGCAACTGAGCACAAACGCGGGAGACATCACGGTGCTCATCCCCGCTTCCCTGGCGCTGACGGTGATGGCCCGAAGCGTGATGAATGGCGGCGTGGGACGGATTGTCTCCGATTTTCCGCAGATTCGGATGTCCGCTCCGGGCGGGCGCGCGGAGATGGCGGAGGGTTCGTTGAACGGAGGGGGACCGGTGCTGCAGGTGGTGGCCTCGGGGGGAGCGGTGTACCTGCGCCGCCGGCAGCAGTAGCAATTCGCGGAAGGTGAAGGAAGGAGCAAGGATATGTCGGTATTCAAGGGGATGTTGAGCGGACAGAGTGGCGCGGTCCGGGCGGCGGTGCTGGCGGCAGTGTTGATGGCGTTGCCGCTGGCGGCGCAGTCGCCTGCGCCACACGGGGGGTACGGCCCGCTGGTTCTGGCGCTCTCGGGAGGTCCCGGCGCGAGTTTTCTGGGAGTCAACATCTGCGAGGTGGACGCCGAACGCGCCAAAGCGCTGAAGCTTCCCGACGAGCGCGGCGTGGAGATTACCCGGGTGGAGTCGGACAGTCCCGCCGAAAAGGCCGGCCTGAAGGTGGGCGATGTGGTGCTCGAGTACAACGGCGAGCGCGTGGAGGGGATGGAACAGTTCGGCAGGATGGTGCGCGAGACTCCGGCGGGCCGCAAAGTGACCCTGCAGATCAGCCGCGGCGGCGCCCTGCAGACTCTGACGGCGGTGATCGCCAGCCATCGGTTCCCGCCGGGCGGGTTGACGGTGATGCCGCAGTTCGAGATGCCGGAAATCGTGATGCCGGATATTCCGGAAGGCTTTTCCGGGTGGCGAAGCGGCATGCTCGGCGTGGAGACCGAGTCGCTCAATCCGCAACTGGCCGAGTTCTTTGGCGTGAAGCAGGGAGTGCTCGTGCGCAGCGTGATGAGCGGATCGGCGGCCGAAAAGGCGGGGATTAAAGCGGGCGATGTGATCACCAAAGCGGACGATAAGGAAGTCACCACACCCGGACAGGTTTCGGCGGCCGTCCGGGCAGCCCGGAATAAGCACAGCCTTACTCTGCATCTGATGCGGAACCACCGCGAGCTGAATGTGACGGCGACCCTCGAAGAGGATCACTCAGGCTGGCCAGGCTTTCCGGACGCCGAGTTCGTCAACCGGGAATCTCGGAAGTAATGCTTTCGGCCGCCTGCTCCAGCTGTTGGACGCGGACCAGCAGCTCGACTTCCGGCCGCGCCAGGTGGAGAGTGGCGGCGACGGTTTCGGCGGGGGTGCCGCGCCGCAGCATACGCAGCGCCTGCGCACGGCTGTTGAGATTCAGACCGTTGTGCCTGGCGAGCTCCGGCTGGCTCGGCCGCGTCTCCACGGCGCGAAGCCGATCTTCCATCTCCCGCAAGCGGTCGAGGAGAGGGCCCACAGCGCCGGCGGACGTGTGTTCCAGGCTGGCAATTCGGCGGCGCTGGTCGATGTGCTCTCTTCGCAGGGCCAGGAAGAGAATCGTCGCGGCGACGGCGCCCGCGGTCAGCAGCAGAGAGGGCACAATGGAGATCAGCGTTCCGATTGGCATGAACATCACCTCAGCGTGCGCAGCCGCTCCTGGCGGCTGACTACCTCGTGCACGCGCACGCCGAAGTTGCCCTCGACAACGACAACCTCGCCGCGAGCGATAACGCAGTTGTTCACGATAACGTCCACGGGTTCCGAAATGGAGCGGTTCAGTTCGATGATGGAACCGGTGGTGAGCTTAATCACATCCTTGAGCAGCAACTGAGCGCGCCCGAACGATACACTCACGGGCAGCTCCACATCCAGCAGCAGCTCCATCTTCCGGGATCGGCGAACGGCTTCCTCGTCCGCATCGGGCACGCTGCGGGCGGGGGTAGCCGGCGGCCTCGCCGGCCGTTCGGCGTCCCTGACGGCGGTTTCCAGGGCGTCGGCCAGCGGCTGATCCGCGGCGTACAGGACGACCAGCGGTCCCACGCCGCCCCAGCTCACCCGCAACTCCCAGAGCTGCGCCGTTGGCGCGGCGGTTGCGGACTGGTCGTCCGGAGTGCTGGTCACCTGCTGGGCCAGGCGGCTCGAAAGGGTCCGCGCCGCTCCGCCGAAGGTCTGACTGATGATCTCGCTGAAGGTGCTGCGAATGCTCTCGCGATCGCCGTCGTCGATTCCGGCCGCCTTGAGGATGGCGTTCCCGATCGTGCTCCATGCATTCTCGGCGGCGCCCACATGGACGCGCGCATGCGGAGCCAGGCTGAGCGATTGCCGCCACCAGGAACAGTCCTCGGGCGGCGTTGAACCGGCCGGCATTTCGGCGACGCCGACCGCCGGCCGTTCTCCGGTCATCCCTTCGATGGCCTGAAGCAGCGCCGCGGATACCACTTCGGCGAGCGTGCGCTCAGCCCCGCTTGCCGGCATCGTAGCTTCCCTTCTGCGTGGGCCAGCGTTTCTCGATCCACGAACGGAGCCGCAGGATGGCCTGCGACTTCAGTTGCGAAACTCTCGATTCATGCAGATGGATGATGTGCGAGATCTCGCGGAGCGTGAGTTCCTCGTGATAGTACAGGCTGAGCACGAGACGTTCGGTCTCCGGCATGCGGTCGATCGCCTCCGCCAGCAGTCTCTGCAGTTCCGCGCGCTCCACGACGTGGGACGGCCAGTTTTCCTCTTCGTCGGAGATGTAGCGCAGCAGATTGTGTCCCTCCTCGGCGCCGGTAACGCTGTCCAGACTGCCGAGGTTGATGCCGCGGATATCCACCAGCCAGTCGTGATACTCGTCGATGGTCAATTTCAGCTCGGCGGCGATTTCCTCTTCACCGGGCATTCGCTGCAGCCGTTGCTCGACGCGCGCGATGGCGGCCTCGATCTGCTTGGTGCGTTTGCGCTGCTGGCGCGGAGCCCAGTCGAGGCCGCGCAGACTGTCCAGAATGGCGCCCCGGATCTTGTATTCGGCGTACGTCTTGAGCTTGACGTTGTGGCTGGGATCGAAACGGTCGATTGCCGAGATCAGGCCGACGATGCCGGTGGAAACCAGATCCTCGAAGTTGACGTTCTCGGGCAGGCGCTCGTGGATTCGTCTGGCGATCAGCCTCACCTGCGGAAGGTGTTCGAGGATCAGCCGCTCCCGTTCCTCCTCGGGGTTGCCCGAAGCCGCCGCATAGCAGCGCGTCGCACGACTTGATCCTGAACCCACACCACCTCCTGTATGCCCGCCCACGCCATCCGCTACACTCCCGCCCATGCCGCCCTCGTTCCCGCCGGCGTACTGGAAAGGACCAGATCGGCAATCCGCGATCGCGAGGCCGGCTCAATGTCGTCGGGAACATGCGGCCCGGCGGCGAGGAAGGATGCGGGGATTCCGGTGCGCACAATCTCGTTCAACAGCGGCCCGTATGTCTCGGTTTCATCGAGGCGCGTGAATATCAGGCCAGCCGGCCGGAAAACCGAATGGCTCTCGCAGACGCGGCGCAGATCGGCCGCCCGCAGCGACGCCGGAAGAACCAGTTGCACTTCCACCTCCTGGGCCTGCAACCGCCGCGCGACGGGGGCCGCAAAGGCCATTTCCGAAGGGCTGAAGCCGGGCACGTCCACCAGCACCAGCTGCTGCGCGTGATCGTCAATCACGGCGGAGAGCGAGGAATCGTGCGTGAGCGCCTCGAACCCAACTCCCAGGATCGACGCATACGCGCGCAGCTGTTCGCTGCCGCCGACGCGATATTCGTCCAGCGCCGCCACGTAAGCGCCGCGATGCATGGCGATCGCCTGTCGCGCGGCGAGTTTGGCGATGCAGGCGGTCTTGCCCGCTCCCGGCGGGCCGACCAGAGCGAGAGCGCGGGGTCTCTCTCCTTTTCCCTCGCCGGGCGTGACGCGCACCGCAGCCAGCCGCGTGATGTAGCGGTGGACCAGCGCGGAGAACCGGACGCCGTTTCCGGGAATGAAATCGCCGTCGGCGGTCTGTCCCGCCGCCCACGTTCCCGCCTCGCCCACGATTCGCTGAGCCAGGCTCGGTTCCACCTCGGCGGCCAGCAGCGCGGCCAGCATTTCCCGCACCGGTGCGGGCGCTCCGGAAGTCGTCGACGCAGTGCTCGCCAGGGCGATGGACGACTGGATACGTTCCATGCAGCGCCTCAGTTCGGCCAGTTCGCCGGCCAGCGTGCGAACGTCCGGATGGGCGGCGTTTTCCTCCGCACGTTCCACTCTTTCCCTGGGCGCCGCGGGGACGGAGGCAGTTTCGTCTTCCGGGAGCAGCGCGCAAACAACCTCGTATTCGCCGAACTGTTTCGTTTCGGCGGTGGTCCGCCGGGACTGTACCAGCACGGCCTCCGGGCCGAACTCCCGGCGCGCGTCGCTGAGCGCCTCTTCCACCGAATCCGCATAGAACGACTTGAGCTTCATCGCGGTGCACCCATGCTCATTTCACCGTGCCTACGGCGATCACCCGGACCCCCGGCGGGATCTCCCCGTGCGAAAGAACCGTCAGATTCGGCAGAGACGGCTCGGTGATCTGGCGAAGGAAATATCGCGATCCCGAACTCGTCAGCAGCACCGCGGGGTTTTCGGGCGCCCCGATCTGCGCGCTCATGCGATCCAGAATCTCCCTGATCCGCTGCGGCGCGAGTTTCAGGTGACTGGAGGATTCGCCATGCTCCACGGAAGCCTCGACCCCCTGTTCCAGAACGGAATCCGCGATCCATGCGGCGAGATCGCCCTGCGGATTGAGCAACGGCTTCACCAGCAGTCGGCGTATCGTCTGGCGCACGTACTCGGTCAGCAGAACCGGGTTCCGCGTGATGCCCGCGGCCTCTCCGAGCGCTTCCACAATGGTCACCGAATCCCGAATCGAAACGCGTTCTCGCAACAGATTCTGCAGAACCTTGTGCACCGCAACCAGGGGGAGCAATTTCGGAACCAAATCTTCTATGGCCCGAGGGTTCTCCTCGGCCACACGATCGAGGAATCTCCGGGCATCCTGCCGCGAGAACAACTCGTGCGCGTAGCGGCGAATCACTTCTCCCAGATGCGTACCGACCACGCTGGTGGAATCAACCACGGTGTATCCCGCGCGTCGCGCTGTTTCCGCGTTTTCCGGCGCGACCCAGAAAGCAGAAATGCCGAAGGCCGGTTCGCGAACGGGCATCCCGTTCAGCGGCGGCGCACCTTCCCCCGGACTGATGGCCAGGTCTACTCCCTGAGGCAGTTCGAATCGCGCCACCTCCACGCCCTTGATGGAGATGGCGTACTCCCGCGCCCGTAATGCGAGATTGTCGGCCACCCGGACGGGCGGCAGAACATAGCCAAGCTCGGAGGCCAGTTGCCGCCGGATGCTCGCGATACGCCGCAGCAGCGGCGAATTCTGCCCGCCCTCCACGAAATTCACCAGCCCCAGCCCGACTTCCACTGCCAGCGGCTCCACCTTCAGCAGGTTTTCGACGCTCTCCTTCGCCGAAGGCGCGGCCGGCGCAGACGTCTTCTCTGTCGCCGCGAGTTTGCGCCGCAGTCGCCATCCGACGAATCCCGTTCCCGCGCCCAGCACCAGAAACGGAATCTTCGGGAGGCCCGGAAACGCCGCCATAGCGATCAACACGCCGGCCGCCAGCAGGACGGGCTGCGGGTGGGAGAACATCTGCGCGCGCACATCGGCGCCCAGCCGGGAGTCCGACGAGGTCCGGGTGACAATCAGGCCTCCCGAGATGGAGATCATCAACGCCGGAATCACCGTGACCAGACCGTCGCCGATGGTGAGGACGGTATAGGTCTGCAACGCCTGGCGAAGCTCCATGTCGTGCTGCAGAACGCCGATCAAGAAACCCGCGATGATGTTGATGCCGGTGATGATGATGCTGGCGATGGCGTCCCGCTGCGTAAACCGCGACGCGCCGTCCATGGCCCCGTAGAACTCGGCCTCGGCGGCGAGTTGTTTGCGGCGCGCCCGCGCCTCCGATTCATCGATGAGTCCGGAGTTGAGGTCGGAATCGATGGACATCTGTTTGCCCGGCAATGCGTCCAGCGTGAAGCGGGCGGTCACCTCGGAAATGCGCACCGCGCCGTGATTGATGACCACGTACTGGATGGCGATCAGGACCAGAAAAATGACCACGCCGATGATGTAGTTTCCCCCGACCACGAACGCCCCGAAGGACTGAATCACCTCGCCCGCCGCCGACGTGCCGGAGTTTCCGTTCAGCAGAATCAGACGTGCCGAGGAGATGTTCAGCGCCAGCCGGAACAAGGTCATCAGCAGCAGGGTGGTGGGGAAGATGCTGAAGTCGGCCGGTTTTCTGATGTACATGGCCACCAGCAGCACGATCACGGACATGGTGATGTTGGTGCTGATGAGCACGTCCAGCACGAAGGAAGGCAGCGGCGTGATCATCGCCAGAATGATGGCCAGCACGGCGATCGGAATCGCCATTTCCCCCCAGTTGATGTCCCGGATCGCGTCGGCGGCGTGGATGCCGGCGGCGTTCTGCCGGCCCCCGCGCGGAGCCGGCTTCGCCGCGGTCTTCACAGCGGAAGGCGACTGCGCGCCGATGGCCGGAATCTGCGCCGGACCCGCGGCCATGTCAGGACCGTCCTTTCGGCCGCATCAGGCGATAGATGTACGCCAGGATTTCAGCCACCGCCCGGTACAGGTGCGCCGGAATCTCCTGGCCGACATCCACCGCTTTGTAGAGCGCCTGGGCCAACGGCTTGTTCTCCACGATGGGAACCTGATGCTCGAGGGCGATCTCGCGGATGCGGCGAGCCAGGTAGTTGCGGCCCTTGGCCACGACCCTCGGCGCGGCCATGCCTGTCATCTCGTAGCGAATGGCCACGGCGTAGTGCGTCGGATTGACGACGACCGCCGTCGCGGTGGGAACTTCCTTCATCATTCGCCGCCGCGCCAGATCCCGCTGAATGCGCCGAATGCGGCCCTTGGTCTGCGGATTGCCTTCGGTTTCCTTCACCTCGTCGCGCACTTCCTGTTTGGTCATGCGCAGGCTCTTCATATAACGTCGCTTTTCGCGGACAAACTGGAGGAGTCCGATGACCACGGCGATCGAGGCGCATTTCCATAGCAGGGTCCCCAGAGTGCCTCGCACCGCGGCCCACGCGTTCTCGACACCCATGAGAGGAAGCCGGGAGAAGACTTCCGTGCTGCTGCGGGCAACGTGCATGACGACTACCGAGAACAAAGTGATGAGCAGCAGGGCCTGCGCGAAAGCGGCGAAGTTCTGGCCGGGCATACTGCGGAGCTTCTGCAGGGGATTAAGGCGGGTGAAGTCGGGTACCAGCTTCTCGCCGGCCAGGCCAAATCGAGTCGCCGTCATCTGTACGCTCAGTACGGCGAGCATCAGGGCGAAACCGGCCGCCAGAAGCGGCATCGCTAACAGCGACGCAAGGCCGCCAGCCAGACGGCAGATTTCCGTCGGTTGAACCGACTGATGAAAGGCCAGGGCCAGGACGCCGCGAACCGCCAGCCGCAGCCGATCCAGCAGAACCGCGCCGAAAGTTGTGATCAGGTAGACGAAGACCAGCAACTGCAGGGCATTGAGCAGTTCCCGGCTCGCTGGAAACTGTCCTTCCGTGCGCGCTTTCTTCTGGCGCCGCTGTGTCGGTTTTTCAGTGCGATCCTGGGCCATTCAGCGCGTCACCAGCCGCGTCACGGACGAGAGCACCGGCCCGGCGTAGGATTCAAGCAGTTGCGGGACCGTGACCAACACCAGCGCCACCAGCGCGAGGCCCGCCAGCAGCTTCGCGGGGAAGGCGATGGAGAGCAACTGCAGTTGCGCGCTGAGGCGGCCGGCGATCGCGCAGCCGATGTCCACCAGAAGCAGGAATCCGACCACCGGCATAGCCAGGCGCAGCCCCATGGCGAAGATAATCGACCCCATGCGCGGGATCACCTCGCCGGCCGCTCTCCCCAGTTGCCAGGCGCCCGGCGGCGCGGAACGCAGGCTGGCTCCGACGATCGCAATGACGCGGTGGTCGAGACCGAGAGCGAAGAAGAGGATCGCGGAGAAGAGCTGCATGACAACATACAGAACGCCGGAGTCCGCCTGGGTCGTGGGATCGATAGTGGATGCGTAGGAGAAGCCCGCCTGCAGGCCCGCCATCTGCGCCGCCATCTGCATTCCTTCCAGCAACAGGGCCAGGGCCACTCCGATGGTCAGGCCGAAGGCCGCTTCATGGAACATGGCGAGGACCAGAAACCCGGGCGTGATGGCATCGATGCGCAGCACGGGCCACAGGGGAAACAGGACGCCGGTGAGGCACAGCGACAGGAACAGCCGGGGGACATCGGGCGCGGT
>Ga0326728_10016463_pt1 | contig 15078 bp, 10 predicted proteins | sample MB3enrmetagenome_FD_207602 | JGI IMG/M metagenome (GOLD analysis project Ga0326728, IMG submission 207602) | Lab enriched peat soil microbial communities from McLean, Ithaca, NY, United States - MB31MN | ecosystem: Environmental > Terrestrial > Soil > Wetlands > Peat | place: USA: New York...
AAAACCATTGCGATGGAGTGGCGGAATGGTGTCTGTCCTGTCCGTCAGGGCGCGATTCTGGCGCGGACTGTATCATGGTTGCGGCCCGGATTGCGGTTTCAATCTCAGCTTCGCCCGCCCCAGCTTTTATCCACTCGTTTGCGTCTTTAAATTCCGCCGGTGTCGCCACGCGCAAAACTTTTTTGCACCCAGCATGAGAGGCAACATCGGCCAGCCACATTTCGGCGGCAAATTTCCCTTTTTCGTCAGGCTTGTCGTTTTGGACAAAGGCAAAAACCGCAGCATCGGGCGCACACTGGCCTTTAATCAGTTTGCCGTTGTCCGCGCCTCGCGTGATAAAAACCGCGTAATCGGCTGGCGGGTTCAAGTGCCAGCCAAGTTTATCCATGACAGCAAAGGCGTCCCATTGGCTTTCAAAACAGAGCACGTACACGGCGCGGCCAGGTTCGCCGAAAACAAGCGGCTGCGTGCCGTTCCCTGTTGGATAATACTTCCACAGTTTTTGGTTGCGGTCGGCCAGGTAGTGACAGCCGACAACGCGCCCGGCCTTGTGAACCGCAAAGGCGATATGGCCCGCATGAATCCCAGCAACCTTTTCGCGATGTAGCCAGTCAACAAAATCAGGCGAAAGCCCGCGCCAGTCGGCCAGATTGCTCTTTTCTTCATCGGTCAACGCGGCAACGCATTTTTGCCAGTCAAAAGTTTTTCCTCGTGGCGCTGGCGATTTCACCGCGCCATTGAAAGACTTCAATATCTCGCCGTCCGTCTTGCCTTGCTCCAAGGCCATCCATCGGATTATGTCCCCGCCAATCCCGCAGTCGTTGCAATGCCACACCTGCTTCTCAGTGTCCACGGACACGCATAAATGCCCCGGTTTGTGTCGGACGGCGGCGCAACGGTTGGTTGTCTTTTGCGGCCCGGCTCCTGTTAAAATTAGGCCCCGGCCTATCAGGTAGGAGTCCAGCGGGTTTGCCCGTTTGATCTCGCTGGCGGTCATTGCGCCCCCCGCTTCTTGACCCGGCCAGGAAAATCAGATAGAGTTTTCATGCAATTAGTTTTTCCCGTCGCCGGTGTCGCAAATTGGCGGCGGGAATTTTTATTGACTCCCTCCACGCTGTAATCGCAACAAGGCGTCCTCCACGCTTTTCCAGTGAAATAGAACTCGACGCCCCGTGACACTCACGAATGGAATTTTCCCTGACGCTCGCCACGTTGCCAGAGTCCGGCGGCTGATTGGAAGCCGTTGCAAGATCGTTGCGGTGTCAATAAAACCCGCCTCGCTTGGCGGTGCTGTTTGAATTTGTTCTTTACTCATGTGTGTATCTTCGCACACGTAACGAGCAAAGGTCTAACCGACAACTATGATTTTAATTCTTGGGGGTTATCGTCACACCTGACCACACCCTTACTTGAAGCGGATTTCAACTACAGCGCGGCGATAGCGGGCGAAGACTTGAGATTTTGCCTTGGCAGGGCTGGTCTCGTCGTCCTCAAATTCTTCGATGAGATCGAGCCATTGTTCCCAGCGTGCGCGTTGTGGGGGGGTGGCCGGGGCGTAAAGGCGCAGATGGTCGCGGTAAGTCTTCACCATCAGTTGCCCGGCCTTTTTAGAATCCAAGTCGGGAGCAACCGCCAGTAACACTTTGCCTTGACGGTGTGCTTCAACGGCCCAGTGTGCGATAGCCGTTTCCCACTCACTTGCAGTCTGCGGATTTGTGAGTGGACAAAGGGGATTGATCAACTTGTTCAACGGACTCCATGCCTCGAATGCAAGACGAGAACTGACCGACTCGCACGTATCTATGTCCCAGCGGAAATCGAGTCCTTTTATTTTGCCTACGGAGCGTTTCCAGCTTTCCCTCTGGGCCAAAGTGAGGTTTGCCCATGACTTCAACCCATAAAAGCACGTCCAACCAAGAGAATTCATTAGAGGCAATTGGGAACCGATAGGAGGCAGCGTGATTTTTTTTGTCAACTCCTCGCATCCGGCAGGAAGCCTAGCCGTTCCCGGCAATCCCTGTTTGTGAAGCCATATTGCAATGTTCCAACGACTGCGGGTGTTTGCCGCGAAGTTTTTGAGCCACGTTTCGCGTACAAGCGGGTGACGGCGGGCGAGTTCATACAGGGCTGCGCAGGGTTCATTATTCGGCGACTTTTTCCACCAGTGCGAGCGGTCAAACTGAGCCTTGAACGGCGAGCGAAAGTACCATGTGTACTTTCTGCGGCCCGCCCGCCAATTCTTTTTGGCGAAAGACGCCTTGCGTTTTGAGTTCATGGTTTGTCCGCGCCAGCAGCAGCAAGCGGGATGACATTCGCGGCCCGGCCCGGTTGGACGGCGAACCATTTTTCGGCCTCGGCTTTGGTCGCCAGACCTTTGTAACTTTGATGAACCATTGACGGGGAGTTGCCCGCTTGCTGCGCAGTCAGGTTTTCGTTGCCGTGCAGGGCGAAGTGAAACGAGCAAAACGAGTGGCGCAAACCGTTTTTCTTGCGGGGTACTTCCGCCCGGTCGCAAATCTCGGCACAGCCTTTGTGGAAGAACCGCTCCGTACCCTGCCACAATTTGCCGGTAAGCGCCCGGCACGGTTGCAACCATGATTCTAGCGCCGGGCAAACTTCCACCAATCTGCGCGAGCGGGTCTTTGACTTGCCCGCCGTTATCTCGATGTGGCCGGGAACCCGGAAAACGTCTTCCCATGTCAGGCGCAGAATTTCTGCCGTGCGCAGCCCGGCCAGTCCGCCTATGGCGATCATGGCCCGCAACGGCTCTTGCGCCGTTTCCAGCAACGCGCGGAATTCGTCTGGCGTGTAGAAATCAGTCGCGCCGGTGTTGGCGTGTTCCGGGCGCATGGCGTCGGCTTCGTTCATGCGATGGGTTGCCGGAAGGTAATCTTTGCGGCAGCACCATTGCAGGAATTGCTTGATGCCGGCCCGGTGATGATTGCGGGCCTTTGGGCTGGCATCGGCCATCGCTTGAATGAAGGCATCCAGGTGCTCTTTGGACACGTCGCAGACGGCATGGCCGGGGAACGCCTTCGCAAATCGGCGCAGACGCAGCGCCCGGATGCGGGTGTATTCGGATGACAATTGCGCCCGCTGGCCTTCGCCAGCCTTTGTGCGCGGTTCATCGGCCAGGATGAATTCTTCGACGGCTTCCGCAATGTTCTTGCGTTTCACGGTGGCAACGGTGTTCAGATAACCTGCAATGGCTTCCGGCAATGTGCGCCCTTGCAGCTTCACGGATGCCTCTGCAAATTCGGATACTGCGGCCAGCAGAGACACGCGCCGCCCGGTTTGCTGGAAAAGACCTTGCAGCCGTTCAAGGGCGGCCAGCGCGTCGGTTGCCTGCCGGGGCGTGAGGGCCGTAACGTGTGAGCCTTGCGCCAATTCCTTGACCAGCGCATCGGCTTGGCGCTTCGCTTCGCTGTAGGTCTGGAAACGCTCCATCCGGCGCTTGCCTGTGACGCGCCATGCAAGGCGATAGGCCGGGAAGGCTTTCGTCTTGGCGTAGATCGTGGCGAGGACTTGCCCACGATGCCGGATGCGTTTTGGGAAGCGCATTGGTTCTTCGCCGGATTCGGGCGTTTTCTGTGTCGTTTCTGTGTCGCTGATGCCAAAATTTCCATCCTTAGAGGGAAAAATGGTCGGGGCGGTGGGATTTGAACCCACGACCTCTTGGTCCCGAACCAAGCGCGCTACCAAGCTACGCTACGCCCCGACAGCCAAGAAAACCCAAGATGCACCCAGCCGCCCCGCAATGCAAATACATTCTCGATAAATTCGCTGGCGCGCTCGCGGGGCGCATCTTGACACCGCCACCTTCGAGCCAACGAACCCCTCTCCCCTCTTCGTGGGGAACAGGAACAGTTCCCGGCTTGCGCAGATCGGGCTGGACGCCGCGGGGATGTTCCTCTAGCCTTGGCCCATGGCTAAAGTGAAAGGCGCGGAGAGCGCCAGCGAGGACATTTTAAAATTGCCGTTTGAAGAGGCGCTGAAGCGGCTCGAAGGCATTGTCGAAGCGATGGAGGCGCAGGATCTGCCCTTGGAATCGCTCCTGGCGCGCTATCAGGAGGGAACCGCCCTGGCCCAGCTTTGCCAGGTGAAATTGAACGAGGCCGAGTTGAAAATCCAGCAGTTGGAGAAAAACGCCAAAGGGGAATTCAACGTGAAACCGGCCCAAAACCCGGAGGAGGAGTGATGAGCCGTTATCTGGACATGGTGGATGACCCTTCGCATGTGAAGAAACTCACCTTCGAGCAGTTGCGAGAGTTGGCCGGCGAAATCCGCCACGAGTTAATCACCAAGCTCGCTGTCAACGGCGGGCATCTGGGGCCAAACCTGGGGGTGGTGGAGTTGACGCTGGCGCTCCACACGGTCTTCTCCACGCCCCATGACCGGTTCGTCTGGGATGTGAGCCACCAAAGTTATGTCCACAAGTTGCTGACGGGACGCAAGAACCGCTTTCATACCATCCGCACCACCCAGGGCCTGAACGGGTTTTCGCTCCGCACCGAAAGCGAGCACGATTGCTACGGGGCCGGTCACGCTGGCACGGCCCTGTCCGCCGCCCTGGGGATGTGCGCGGCGCGCGATCAACGCGGCTCGGATGAAAACGTGGTCTGCATTTTTGGCGATGCCGCGCTGACCAACGGCATTTCCTTTGAGGCGCTCAATAACATCGCCCACACCACCAAACGCTTCATCGGCATCCTCAACGACAACGAATGGAGCATTGCCAAGAACGTCGGCGCCATTTCCTCCTATCTCAACAAACTCATCACCAATCCGCGCTACAACCAACTGCAGAAGGACCTCGAGCGCCTGATGAAACGCCTGCCCAAAGGGGAACTGGCCATCAAGCTCGGCCACAAAGCCGAGGAATTGCTCAAAGGCGCCGTGGCCGACGCCGCCTTGCGCCAGAACATCCCCGGCTTGGGCGCCGACGGCCGCGGCGGTCATGGCAGCAGTTTGATCTTCGAGGAAATGGGCCTCCGCTACCTCGGCCCCATTGACGGCCACAACCTGCCAATGCTCCTCAGCTCGCTGGAATTCGCCAAGCATTGCACCGTGCCGGTGGTGCTCCACGTTCTCACGACCAAGGGCAAAGGATACGAGGCGGCGCAGAATTATCCGGAAAAATTTCACGGCCTGGGTCCCTATGACCCCCTGACGGGCGCAACTCCCCCCGCCAAACCGGGCGCGCCGCCCTCCTATCACGAGGTCTTCGGCCAGACGATGGTCAAGCTTTGCCAGAAAGACAATTCGGTCGTGGGCATCACGGCCGCCATGCCGACGGGCACCGGCCTCAAGGCGCTGGAAAAAGCCATGCCGGAGCGCTATTACGACGTCGGCATCGCCGAGGAACATGCGGTCTTGTTTGCCGCCGGCATGGCCACCATGGGCTTTCACCCCGTCTGCGCCATCTACTCCACCTTTTTGCAGCGCGCCTACGACTGCATCATCCACGATGTGGCCTTGCAGGATTTGCCCGTGATTTTCTGCATGGACCGGGCGGGCCTCTCCGCCAACGACGGGCCGACGCATCACGGGCTGTTCGACATCGCCTATTTGCGCTGTGTGCCCAACCTCATCGCCATGGCCCCCAAGGATGAAGACGAACTGGCCGACATGATGTTCACCGCCACGCACCAGAAACATCCCGCCTTCATCCGCTATCCGCGCGGCCCCGCCGAAGGGGTGGCAATGAAGGACCAGCCCAAAATCCTGGAAATCGGAAAGGCCGAGGTCACCCGCAATTTTTCCGGGAAGGGCGGGCCAAAGGCGGCTTTGTTCGGACTGGGCAACCTCCACTCCCTGGCATTGCAAACGGCCGGACAACTCGCGGCGGAAGGCTGGGACTGCGCGGTCATCAACCCGCGCTTCACCAAGCCGCTGGATGCCGGCGTGACGGAGTTTTTCGGGCGGGCGGCGGAAATCGTGGTGACATTTGAAGACCATGTTTTGCCGGGCGGCTACGGCTCCAGCGTGGTGGAATTCTTCAATGAAAAACAAATCGCCACCCCGGTGGTCTGCATCGCCTGGCCTGACCAGTTCATCGAACACGCCAGCTCGGTGGATTACCTCCGCGAGAAATACGGCCTGACCGCCGCCAGCGCCGTCGCGCAGGTCAAAGCATTGTCGAGCCGCCGCGAACAACAAATCGCGCCCCTGGCCGCGCAAGTTTGAAATTGCGGTTCCACGGCGTTTTCTCCGTGCTCACTTGTTCAAAATCCTGGGGTTGGCCGAGACGGGCGGCGGCCGCTTCAATTCGCTTCAATACTCCTCGCTCATCTGCATGCCGCCGTGCTCCGGGTTGGGGATGAGCTTGCCGTGCTTGGAGTCCACTACAAAATCCAAATATTCCAGAGGAATCTGTCCGAGCAGGTTGGGCACATTCTCGCCGACCTCCACCACGTTGAAATCGCCGTAGCGGCCCTGGACTTCCAGACGAACGGATTCATAGACGGATCGTTTCGCCGGCCCGTTGCCGGTTTGGGAAACGACGCTGTCCACCGTTTCCAAACCGAGAGCGCGAATGACGCTGGGTTTGAGGTATAGGCGCGTGGCGCCGGTGTCAACCAGCGCTTCGGCCTCCACCTCGCGGGGTTTGGCGGTGGACAGCTTGCGATGCTGCGCGCCCAGGTCGAACAGGTTGGTCAGCTTGATCTTGATTTGGACTTTTCCCATGAGCCAAATGTGGCCGATCTCCTCACGCTGCGCAAGCGCCGAATGAAGGCCCGACACCGCAAACCCCAAAATCAGACAGGCAACAGCCTAAAGATTTTTCGAGGATTCTTTGCTGGAATCGGTCTAATGCAGGGTGAAAAGCGAACTCGGATAACACTATGTCAACGAGCTGCAAATCGGCCCTGGTCCTGATCGCCGCGATGGCGGTCTGCGCGAACTCATCTCAGGCTGGCGAAGGCGGCCAACCCCGTCCGGAAGGCGCCCCACCCTGCCCATTCCAAAATCTCGTTGCGGACGACGCGGCCTTGGAGGCGTGGAGCAGTATCGGCCCGCCGCAACCAGAGGCCATCATCGAAGGGGCGGTGTTGAATGAAGTGGCGTCGAGCACAGCAAGGATGTTCCAAAACCAATTTGACCTCATTTTACCGCCCGCCGACCCCGACCTCTCCAAGATGGCGGTGCAAATGCGACTCAAGGACGTCCGCGCCATTGAGATTTTCAACGCCATGAATTTGTATTTTGAGACGGAAGGAATCCCGGCGCATTGGACATTGACGCTCAACGGCAGCCGCCCCACCGCGATCCTCGGAGTGGAAAAGAACCAGGCCGCCACGCCATTGGCCGAGACGGAAAAAACAAGATATATAGTGATTTCCGTCGCGGACATCTTGTATGCGTCCGGTCTGGCTCTGAACAAACCATTTGCGCACAACCTGGAGGCGGCGGTGGCAGCGGCTTTGGACGATGTTCGAAAGCCGGGACGCGCCAGGGTCAACACGCCGGGCGGGCCGGTGGTCAAGGTTCATGCACAAGCCGCCATTCTAGTCTTCAGCGGCACCTGGGGGGAAACCGATATAGTTCGCTCCGCCCTGGAAGCCCTGAAACGAACCGCGCTCATCCGCAAAGACATGGCGGAGGAAATCGAAAAACGGGCGAAATAGGAGGCGGCCCGCAAAGCGGCGGAGGACCTTAAGGCGCCGGCGAACTTGAAACAGGACGGGGGGAACGGTGGGACTGGGTGGAACAGGCGACCCGCCTGTGCCGGCCGGCGACTCGCCGGGCGGAGTGTGAGTTGGACACCATGCGGACCATCGCAACTTTATGGGAAAAGAGCTGCCGCGATCTTCCGCCGGGCCAGTGGCCCGGCGGCACGGGCGGGTCGCCCGTGCCACCCATCTCGAAGAAAATGGGCGGGCCATGCGGTAGCCACCGAATATTCCACTTGGTTCCACTTGGTTCCAGTTCCGGTGGGCCGGGGGGATCCCCATGCGTCCGACAGCATTTCTCAACATTTTCGGCAACGAGGGTAGGGCGGGCAGTCCCCTGCCCGCCGCAGGACGGCCCTGCGACGTTGGTTGCTCTGCCCATGTTCGACGGCGCGCACGGAGTGCGCGCCCTACCACCAGCGACTGACGCAGCACCCGAATGGAGGCTCGGGCACCGCCCCGTCCCAAAACCCGTCGACAAAAGAGCTTGCAAAAACCAGGAATTGGCCCACAATCACCCACAGATGATCCCCCAGACCACCAAACGGTTAAGGAAGGGTTTGACCGGTTCTCTGGCTTGCCCGTTGCGCCATGCGCGAAGAAAACCAAAACATGGGATTATGCGGGACCCCTTTTCTGGCCGGACATACCAGCTCCAATACAAGGCTGATCTGAGTCAGAGCGATTGGATCAGTTTAGGCGCCACCGTGACTGCCACCCAGGACCATGCCGGCGCGGCAGACACCATTGGCCCCGATCCACGGCGGTTTTATCGCGTCGTCCTGCTGCCTTGAGCGGGGAACGGAAGGAACCCAAGTCTTTGGCTTTGTGAAGAAGAAAACATTTTCGGAAACCAAACCATGAAACCCAAAGTCCTCCACTGCCTCGCGCTCCTCTTGAGCGGTGTTCTGTTTGGTTGTGTCGGCATTGTTCGTGCTGGTGAACTCCCCACCAACGCCGAACCGCGTTACCTGGACAAGTCTCTGTCCGAATGGATTCCGCTCACGGAGTACGCCGGCAGCAGTGAGGTCGATCTTTTCCGCCGACGCGACGAGCGAGCTTGCCCTGCGGTCCTTGCAATTGGCACAAACGCTTTGCCCTGGCTGCTGCACTGGATTCGATCTGAAAAACAGGAGACAGCCCAGCTTGGAATCGAGGGCTTCGGTGTGCTCGGCCCCATTGCAAAACCAGCGATTCCCGAATTGATCCGGCTGGCTGACGATTGGCGTTCCTCCTCGGTTTGGAGGAACGCCATTCCGGCGCTCGCCGCCATCCAGAAATCCAATGTCCCCTACGCTCTCCCATTCTTGCTGTCGGCCGCCAGGAAGCGGAGCGCTCCGGCGGAATTTCGTTTGCAAGCTGTCCAATCCATGGTGGAGAACCGATTGGGAAGGAAAGATGTTACTTCGGTTTTCCTGCTTTGTCTCAAGGACAAATACTGGGCGGTGGCAGCAAAGGCGGCGATCGGCTTGTGTGATCTTGGGCTCGAACCACGGGAGGTCGTGCCAGCATTGGCCGCCTGTCTGAGTTCGCGCACCAATATGCCGGTGCGTTCCCCCGCCGGAACGGTGGATCACAAGCCGATCATTTTGGAAGGTGATGACGCGGTGCGTTATAGCGCCGCAATGGCGCTGGTCGCCTACAGTTCGTCAGTTCACTCCGATAAATCCAAGAACCACGATTACCGGGAAACCATGCGTGCGGCGCTGCCGGTACTGGTCAAAGCCTTGAGCGACGAAGATTGGCATGTGGCTATGCTGGCGGCAGTAGCGTTGGGCTATGCGGCACTGGAACCAGACGTTGCGGTGCCGGCGCTGGTCAAATGTCTGAACCATCCCCAGCCCTATGTGCGAGACAGTGCGATTCGGGCCCTTGGCGACTTTGGCGAAGCCGCGCGCGCAGCCGTGCCAGAACTCGCCAAATTGGCGCAATCCGACCCAGGTGGTTACGTTGGCGGTGGATGGGCTTCATCGGCCTTGAAGAAAATAATTCCGCAAACCAAACCATGAAGCCCAAAATTATCCTCTGCCTCGCGCTCGCTTTAAGCCGCGGTTGGGTCGGTTGTTCAAAGGCTATTCCACCTTCAGTTCGTTCCCGTTCCAGAGGGCCGGAGGGGGAGACCCACACGTCCGACAGCATTTCTCAACATTTTCGGCAACGAGGGTAGGGCGGGCAGTCCCCTGCCCGCCGCAGGACGGCGCTGCGACGTTGGTTCCTCTGCCCATGTTCGACGGCGGGCAGCGGAGTGCCCGCCCTACCTTTCCGTCGCACCGAAAAGTGACGGCCTTTTTTGATTGTCTCCCCAGCGAGACAGCGTACGATTCCACAAACGGGTTGCGGAAGCGTTTGTTTCGCCGCAACTCCAAGCAACATTTAGACTTGACTCCCGGCGCCAAACTGAAACTGACGATTGACGACATCGCCTTCGGCGGCGAGGGCGTGGGAAGGGTGGATGATTTCGTGGTGTTCGTGCCGTTCGTCGCGCCGGGGGAAGTGGTCGAGGCGGAGTGTACGGAGGTGAAAAAGCGGTTTGCGCGCGCCCGGTTGCTCCAGGTTCTCCAGCCCTCGCCGGAGCGGGTCGCGCCGGTCTGCCCCTACTTTGGCGAATGCGGCGGATGCCAGTACCAGCATCTGGATTATCCGGCCCAGCTTCGGATCAAGCACAAGCAGATTTGCGATTTGTTCCAGCGCATCGGCGGTTTTGACGGCGCGCTCATTGATGCGGTGACGCCCTGCCCGCAACCCTACGGCTACCGCAACCGCATCATGATCCGCAGCCAATGGGACAAATTCAAACAGGGGCTGAACATCGGTTTTATCCGCGCGGACAACCGGCTGGTGGTGGACATCCAGGAATGCAAGATTGCCGAGCCGGCTCTCAGCGCCCAAATCCAGGAGGTCCGCCGCCATCCTCCGCCCAAAGGCGGCCTCAAGGTGGTGATGCGCCTCGCGCCGGAAGGCTGGGCCGTCCCGCGCGATTCGTTTTTCCAGACCAATTTCTTTCTGCTGCCCAGGCTGGTGGAAACCGTGCGGGAGCGGTTGCGGGCGGGCGGCACGCGGTTCTTGATTGACGCCTATTGCGGCGTGGGCTTTTTCAGCGTGGAACTGGCCGACTTGGTCGAGAGCTTTGCCGGGGTGGAAGTGGACACCGCGGCGATCCAGGCGGCCCGGCAAAACGCCCTGGCGCGCGGCAAATCCAACGGCCAGTTCCTGGCGGGCCGGGTGGAGGAACTGTTGCCGCGGGTGCTCGCCCGATTTGAGGCCGGGGCCGCCACGCTCTTGCTCGATCCGCCCCGCACCGGCTGTCCGCCGCAAATGCTCCAATGGCTGGCCCAAGCCCAGCCGGCCCAGATTCTTTATGTTTCCTGCCATCCGGCCACCCTGGCGCGGGACTTGAACGTTTTGTGCGCCAATGGTGTCTTTGAATTATCGAGAATCATTCCGTTGGATATGTTTCCACAGACACAGCATGTGGAATGCGTGGCGGACGTGCGAAGGAAGGCCGTTCCGCCCAGCCCCCTTTAAACCACAATGTATCCTTGCCAAGAGGCGGCCGGCCAGCCCAAACTGGAGCCATCCATGACGGAAAATGAAAGAACAATCGGTCCCGGCGCGCACCGCCCCATCATCCTGTGGCCGTGGCTGGTCGCGCTGGCGGCGTTCGCTCTGTACGGCTTGACCTTGAACCCCTGGGTCACCTTCAGCAGTCTTCCTTTTGCCTCGCAGATCACCGGCTGGGACTGGCATCCCGGTCCCCTGCCCTGGCGGCCCACTGCCCAATACCCCCTGTTCTTGATTTTGACCTCTCCGTTGCGGCTCCTGCCCGTGGAATGGCGCGTCCTGGGCCTGAACCTGTTCACCGCGGCTTGCGCGGCCTTGACGCTGGCCATCCTGGCTCGTTCCGTCAGGCTCTTAGCGCATGACCGCACCCGGGACCAGCGGCTGCGGGAAGGGGGAGAGTTCGCGCTGCTGTCGGTGCGCGCGGCGTTTCTGCCGGCGGCTTTCGCGGTGCTGCTGCTGGCGGGGCAATTGACCTTCTGGGAAAACGCCGTTGCCGCCACCGGCGAGATGATTGATTTGTTGGTCTTCGCCTTCCTGATTCTCTGTTTGCTGGAGTTTCGCGTCTCGCAGAGCGAGCGGTGGTTGAACCTGTTCACCTTTGTTTACGGGATGGGAGCGGCCAACAATTGGGCGCTGATTGGTTTCTTCCCCTGTTTCCTGCTGGCGCTGGTCTGGATCAAACGCGCCGGGTTTTTCCACTGGAGATTCCTGTTGCGGATCACCGGGTGGGGCGTCCTGGGGCTGCTGCTCTACACGCTGATTCCCCTTCGGGGCGCCATCCAGCAAGACGGCAGTTTTTGGGAGCTGTTGCGTCAGAAATTGACCGAGCAACACATTTATTTCATCGGCATTCCGCGGTATTTTGTGGCCATTGCGGCGGTGCCGACCCTGGTTCCGCTGCTCTTCGCCGCCATCAACTGGCCTTCCTCCGAGGGCGAAGTGATCGCCGGCGCGCACAACCTCACCAACGTGTTGTTTCGCCTCCTGCATCTGGTGTTTTTGGCCATCGGCGTTCTGATGTTTTTCGATGTGAAATTAAGCCCCAGCCCGCGGAATATGGGCCTGGGCGTATTGCCGGGAGCGCCCGGCTTCCTGAGTTTTTACTATCTGGCCGCCTTGAGCGTCGGGTATTTCAGCGGCTTCGTCCTGCTGGTCTTTGGGAAGGATGTGCAAATTGTCTGGGTTCGGGCCACGGGCCTTCTGCGCGTCTTCAACCGGACGGTGACGGGATTGCTCTGGGTGGCGGCCATTGGGTTGCCCGCCTTGCTGTTCTGGCAGAGTTTTCCGCACATTCGGGATTTCAACAACCGCGCGGTGGCTGAATTTGGAAACGAAATGGCCAAATCTCTGCCCGCCAAGCCGGCCTTTGTGCTGGCCGACGACCCCGCCCGGCTGTATCTGGCCATGGGCGCCAGCCAGAGCCTGGGTCTGCCCGATCAATATATTTTTCTGGAAAGCCGGTCCCTGGTTCATCATCAATATCTTCGTTTCCTGGTGGATCGCTACCCGGCCTTTCGCCAGGAGATCAAAGATCCGGACAGCCTGACCAATGAGATCACGGGCTGGCAGATCGGCGATTTTTTGAGGCATCTCGCCCAGCGCCATCCGGTTTATTATTTGCATCCCAGTTTTGGCCGCTACTTCGAGCGGGTTTGCATGGTCCCTTACCGCCTGGGCGGCTATTTGCTCCCCTACCCGGCCGACGCCCTGGATATGATGGGGTTGTCTGTGAAGGATATCCCTGCCAACCAGGCCTATTGGCACACCCTGGAAAAGCAATCACTGGCCTCCTTGCCGGGATTGGCCAAGACCAACACCGATGCCCTCCGCATCGCCAACTATTATTCGCAAGCCCTGGATTACTGGGGCACGGAATTGCAAAAGGCCGGCACCGAATTCAAGCTCCCGGCCCTGCTGGAGGACGCCAACAACCAGTTCGCGGAGGCCCTTCGCCTCAATTCAAATAATGCGGTGGCCCGCATCAACCAGCAATACAATGCCCATTTGCGCAATGTGGCGCCTGTCGGCCCTCTCCTCGATTCGTCCACTCTGGCCGCCAACGTGAACAATTGGGATTCCGTGTTTAATGTGGACGGCCCGGTGGACGAGCCTTACCTGGACATCCGGGCCGGCCAGTATTTTGCCATGCACAACGCCTACATGCAGGCCGCTCATTTATTCCAGCGCTGCCTGGAGCTGGCCACCAACAACCCGGAAGGCCAATTGGACCTGGCCAAAACCTATATTGACATGGGACTGGTGGACGCGGGCCTGGCCCTGATCCGAAACATCCGCGAACCTTTCACGGGCGATCCGCTGGAACTGGTGCGCGTGGAAGCCCTGGCCTATGTGAAAACGAACAATTTCGCCCAGGCCGATAAATTGTTGACAGAGGGGCGCGCCCGGCATCCCAAGGATGAAAATTTCCCCGGCGTGATGGCCAGTCTCTACCGGCTCATTGGGTACCGCGTGCTGGCCCAAGGCAGCAGCGATCCAGCCCGGGAGAATGAGGCGGCCCAATGGTTCAAAAAATCGCTGGCGGCCCTGGAGGAACAGTTGCAATTGCTCAATTCCCCCATGAATGTCACGGCCAACGCGCTCCGGGTTCCCCAAGTCAACCTCCAGAAGATCGAAATGCAAATGATGCTCAGGGATTACACCAACGCCATCGTCACCGCCACCGCCATGGTGCGCCAGGACCCGGAAAGCCCGCGCCCCCTCCTCAACCGCGCCATTTCCGAACTGCAACTCAACCGGCTGGACGCCGCCAAGAAGGATTATCAGGCTGCGGAGCAAATGACCCTGGAGCCGTTGCAAAAGGCCTATCTCTATTACGGCCTGGCCCAGGTCGCCCAAAAGCAGAACGACAAGCAGGCGGAAATCCGTTACTCCAGGCTTTACCTTGATTATGCCCCGAGAAAAACCGCGGAGTTTACCAACGTAACCCAGCGACTCCAGAAATTGGAGGCTCGCTGAAGCCAGCGCGGATGCGGGGGGCCTGTTTTCCTTTTTGGGTTTCCCCTCTTAATCTCAACTCCCGATGCGGGTCACCCACGTCATCACCCGGTTGATCATTGGCGGCGCCCAGGAAAACACCATCGCCACGGTTCTGGGCCTGCAACAGCGCCCGGGCATGGAGATCAACCTCCTGGCCGGCCCCACCACCGGGCCGGAAGGTTCCCTGGAATCCGCCTTCCAGCCATGCCCGCAAGTCCTTTCCATCGTCCCTTCCCTGGTGCGCCCCATCCATCCGCTCCACGACCTCCTGGCCTCGCTTCGGCTGACCCGGATTTTCCGCGCCACCCGGCCCCACATTGTCCACACTCACAGCGGCAAGGCGGGAATCTTGGGGCGCTGCGCCGCCCGCCGCGCGGGCGTTCCGATTATTGTTCATACCATTCACGGCCCCTCTTTCGGGCCGTTCCAGGGCGCGCCGGCCAACGGACTCTTTCGGGGCGCGGAGCGGTTCGCCGCCCCATTCACAACTCATTACGTCAGTGTGGCGGAAGCCATGACCCGGCAGTACCTGGCCGCCGGCATCGGCCGGCCCGGCCAATTTACGCGCATCTTCAGCGGATTCCCCCTCGAACCGTTTCTCGCCGCGGAGAATGACCCGGCCTGGCGCGCCCGTCTCAACCTTGCGCCGGACGATTTTGTCATTGGAATGATCTCCCGGCTGTTCAAGCTCAAAGGACATGACGACCTGCTCGACATCGCGCCCGACCTGGTCCGCCAGTGTCCCCGCGCAAAATTCCTGCTCGTCGGCGGCGGCCCGTGGCGCGGACGCCTGGAAGGCCGCGCCCGCGCGCTGGGCCTGGAGAAACACTTTGTTTTTGCCGGCCTG
>Ga0326728_10016464_pt1 | contig 15077 bp, 5 predicted proteins | sample MB3enrmetagenome_FD_207602 | JGI IMG/M metagenome (GOLD analysis project Ga0326728, IMG submission 207602) | Lab enriched peat soil microbial communities from McLean, Ithaca, NY, United States - MB31MN | ecosystem: Environmental > Terrestrial > Soil > Wetlands > Peat | place: USA: New York...
AAACAATCGTGGGCACGACCGCGGCGGCCTGGATGCGCGCCACAAAGCGCTCGACTTCTTCTTCAATCAAAGCCTCGGCGCGCGCCGCCTCCTCCGCGCGATTTCCCAGATTGGCGCCGACCACCGCCTGCAAGTCGTCAATGTCGTACACAAAGATTCCGTCCAGATCGTTCATGGCGGAATCCACGTCGCGGGGCACGGCAATATCGATGAAGAACATCGGCCGGTTGCGGCGGCGGTGCAAAAATCTCTCGCCGTGTTCCTTGCGAAACAGCACGTCCGGCGCGCCGGTGGAAGTGATGACAATGTCGGCCCGGTCCACGCTGTCGTAGAGCTGCTCGAAGGGCACGGCCTGGCCGTTGAACCGCCCGGCCAGATGGAGGGCCCGGTCGTAAGTGCGATTGGACACCAGCAGGGCGCCCGCTCCGTGCGTCAACAAGTGCCGCGCCGCCAGCTCACACATTTTTCCCGCGCCCACCAGGTACACGGTCCGGCCGGCCAGGGAGCCAAAAATCTTCATGGCCAAATCGGCCGCCACCGACGCCACGGAAACTGCCGAGCTGCCCACCGCGGTTTCACTGCGCACGCGCTTGGCCACGGCAAAGGCCCGCGTGAACAAAGCGTCGAGTCCGGAGTTCACCGCCCCCACGGCCCGCGCTACGGCATACGCTTCCTTGACCTGCCCCAGAATCTGCGGTTCGCCCACCACCATGGAATCCAGGCTGGCAGCCACCCGGAAAACGTGCCGCACTACCTCCCGCTCCCGGTATTCGTAAAGATACTTACTGAAATCCGCCGGCCTTAGCCGGAACTGTTCGGCCAGGAAGGCGGTCAAATCCGCCGTCCCGTTCATGGTGCGCGCCACAAACTCCACCCGGTTGCAAGTGGAAACGATCAGGCCTTCTTCAACTCCGGGAAATTTTGCCAGCCTTTGCACGGCCTCCGGCAAGGCCGCGTCGGAGACGGCAAAGCGTTCGCGCACATCCACCGGCGCGCTCTTGTGATTCACTCCGGTCAGGACAAAGTTCATGGCGCCGCGAACCTATGCAAGGTGCTGAAAAAATTCGCCGCCCACGCGCTTAGCGCCGCCAGAAACGCGAAGGCCGCCAGGTACGCGGCCCGCCGGCCTCGCCAGCCACTGTTCCAGCGCGTGTACAACAACACCACATATACCGTCCACATCAGCAACGAGAGCACTACCTTGGGATCGTGATAATACCCCGGCCCGAACCTGGCTTGCGCCAGGGCCGCGCCCGCGATCAGTCCAAAAGTCATGAAAGGGAATCCCCAGAGCAACGACTTGTATCCGATATCGTCGATGGTTTCCAGCGGCGGCAAGCGCGAGAACATGGCCCCGGCGTGTTTGATCGCGCCTTTTCGCTTCAGGCTGCGGGCCTGCACCAGGTACAGCACGCTGGCCGCGAAGCTTAGGATCAGCGCGGCATAGCCCGTGAGGATCAGCGCCACGTGCAGAAACACCCAGCCGCTGCGCAAGGACGGACTGAGCAACCGCAACGGCGCCTGGGCTATAGCCGAGCCAAACGTCAGCAGAAAAACCAGCGGAAAAACAAATAGCCCCGGGGAAGTCGTCTTGTACTTCACCCGGATCACCATGAAGACCAGCATGACCAAAAAGGCCAGCAGCGATTCCGAGTAATGCCCGGAGGCCAGCGTGGGGCGCCCGCTGGCGGCGGCCTCCACCAGCGAGACAAAATGAAACACCATTCCCAGGCTCACTATGGGAACGATTACCCGGCGCCACGACTCGCCGCGCCGGCTCAACAAAGCCATCGCATAGAACAATCCCGCGGCATAGCAACCCACCGTAACTCGCAGCCAGAGCAGCGGCATATTTACCGTTTCACGCTTTTCTTTGAACGTTTCACGCCCGGCGAAACCTTTGCCGTCCCGCGACTCCTAATTATACGTTTTCCCTTACCTGGTTCGTCCGCCGGGCCGTTGGATGTTCCCGGTGCGCCGGCTACCGCGGTCAAGCGTTCCATACCGACCGCGTAGCTGGGGACGAATGGCGGGAAACGAGTTTGCCCACAGGCGCCGAAAGGAACCTTGAAAACGTGTAGCGTGGAATGAGAAACGTGAAATGCTTCTACGGTACTACCGGGCTGGCCGACCGGAACGTCCCGGCGGCAGCCATGCCCCCCAAGATTCCGCCGAAGGTGGCGGGGCTGGCGAGATAGCCAACGGTGTTGACAGCCCAGCCGGGAATGCGCGGGCGGCGAGCGGCCGGAGGCGGAGGCGCTTGAACCCCATTCTCCGGGTTGTTTTCGGCGGTGGGCTGTTTTTCGTCGGCCGCGCGGCTTATCATCTGCCCCTGCGCCAAGAGCACCCGATTGGCGCCATCGCTGACACTCAGCACACCCTGCAGCACCACCAGCGCCATCGCAGAATCCGTCTCCTTCATCTGGAAGCGCGCGGCCGCCTTTTCGGGAGCAATCTTCAGGTTACCGAGCTGAGCTTCCGCTCCCGGCTGCGCAATTACCACGGCTTGCCCGTATTGCATCTGGATTTTACCGCCGGCATACACAATGGCCGAGCTGGCAGGCAGCATGGCAGTGCCAAACCGGCCGGTCAGGGTGGCGGTCGAATCCACTTCCGTGACAATCTTGTCACCGGCGTAAACCGTGAACGAGCCAGGCACTACCTTCCCGTTCACCTTGATCACCCCTGTGCCCCACACCACAGCAGGAGTCACTTCGGCGGTCATTGTGCAAACAGGAAAAATCAGCAGCAGGCACCAACACGTTACGCCCAGTAGCCTGGAGCAGGGGCCCATAATCGAAGATCTCCTAGGATATTTAGCTTAGAGCCATTGCCTGGTAAAGTCAATCAAAAGTTCCATTAGAACTGCACTTCCTCGCAGATTAGAAACATCCATGAAACGCCTTATCTCGTAAACCTAACGAATTACATGCGATTCTGTTCCAGCAGTATCGTAGATGGGCGTCAAGTCGCCGGAATCGATGTCAGCCACGAAAGAGCGTTGAATCAGTTCGATAGAGATCACCACCCGCAGCCCCGGCTTCCGCCTGAGCAATACGCCTTCCAGTCCCCGCAAGGGACCGGCAATGATTCGCACGCGCTGTCCCACCGGAATCCTGGGAAAGGGTTCGGCAGGGACGCTTCCCAGTCCGCTTCTAAGTCTTTCAATTTGTTCGCCATCCAACGCCGTGGGCTGCCCCCGGGCTCCCACCAGGCGCACTACACCGGGAGTCTGGAGGATCGGCAGGCGGTCCTTCAGGGCCGTTCGGGCGAACAAGTACCCCGGGAAAAGCGGCAGCTCAACGGTCATCCGGCGGTCGCTCCATTGGCGCAGCGTCTTGTATAGGGGCAGATAGTTTTCCACCCCGAGGTGCGCCAAGTGCACGGCCACGCGTTTCTCGTGATTGGCGCGCGTGTAAATGGCATACCACCGTTGTGTTTCCAAATCCGCTTTCAACGTAGGAACACTGCCTCCTTGCCGTCACGATATCCCAGGTAATGGGTCTGGTACGCCTTCACCTCTTGCTCGCATGCTTAATCTTCAGCCATCGGCCACGCATGGCGGGCCGCTCACTGAACCGTGACGCGTGAACGCGGGGCGCGCATGAATGGCTGCGTAGGCCGCATCCAGGACCAACTGGTTCTGCAAACCCTCTTCACCGGGACAGGAAAACGGCTGCCGGCCCTCCACTGCCAAGGCAAAACCGTCAAGCATACGCGAAAACGAGCTCGCATTAAAGAGGCGCTCGGTCTCCACCACTTTTCCGTCCCGCCGCAGTTCGAGAATAACCGGCTCCTCCAGGGACAATGCCGGATTGACCAGGAGGGCGCCTTCTTCGCCTACGATCTCGGCCGGAGTGCGGTAATCTGACCGGGAAGACACCCCCACGGCGCCCCAGGCGCCGCCGCCAAACTGCAACAGCAAACCGGCCGCGGTCTCCACGTCGCCGGAATTCTCCTCATAAACCGCGCGCGCGTCGGTGGCCACGACCTCATCCTGCAGGACAAAACGCAACAGATCAATGCAATGTACTCCCAGGTCAGCCAAAACCCCGCCGCCGGCCAGCGCGCGGTTGTACATCCACCGGCGCGGGTGGCCCTTTCCCGGAATGCAAAATTCAGCGCGGGCATAAATTGGCCGGCCGATATCGCCGGCGCCCACGCGCTCGCGCAAGCGGCATACGCTGTTGTGGAAGCGGAACACTTGGGCCGCGCCCAGCGGCAAATGGGCGGCCTGGGCGGCTGCAATCATGCGCCGGCACTCTGCGGCGTTCGTGGCCATGGGCTTTTCGCACAACACCGGCTTCCCGCGGGCAAGGGCCAGCAACGTATCGGCACAATGGCAGGCATTGGGCGTAGCCACGATCACGGCATCCACCTCCGGACAGGCGCACAGTTCCTCCTTCGACCCGAAGGCGTGAGGCACATCGAACCGCTTGGCTGATTCCCCGGCGCGGCCGGCCTCCCTGCGGGAAAGGGCCACCAGCCGGGCATGGTGGGCGCCCCGGAAGCCCTCCGCCAGGCGCTTCTCGGCATGCAAACCGAACCCCATAATGCCAAAGCGCACCATGCTTCCTATTGTGGCACACGCCCAGGACTTCTCCACTGGTGTATACTTTCGGCTTTGCCGGGCTTGCGGCCGCAGCGCACCAGCCCGGCTCAAAGGAGAACGCGAATGGATTCCCCGGCAGTGCGCTACGCGCGCGATAACCAGCAGCGCTTCCTGGACGAACTGAAAGATTTGTTGCGCATCCCCAGCGTCAGCACCCTCCCGGAGCACAAGGAAGACGTGCGCCGGGCGGCGGAATTTGTCGCCGAAAAGATGCGGCAAGCCGGACTCGAAAATGTCGAGATCATCGCCACGGAAGGCCATCCCCTGGTTTATGCCGACTGGCTGCACGCCGCCGGCAAGCCCACCGTCCTCTGCTATGGCCATTACGACGTGCAGCCCGTGGAGCCGCTGGATGAATGGAAATCTCCGCCCTTCGAACCTGCCGAACGGGACAACAATATTTACTGCCGCGGCGCGGTGGACGACAAGGGCCAGTTGTACATGCACATCAAGGCCATCGAGGCCCTGATGCACGCCTACGGCGGCAAACTTCCCGTCAACGTGCGCTTCATCATCGAGGGAGAAGAGGAAGTCGGTGGCGAAGCCATCGAAGCGTTTGTCGCCCGGCACCCCGAGCGTCTGAAGTGCGACGTAGCGCTGATCTCCGATACGGAAATGTTCGCGCCCGAATTGCCCAGCCTGTGCGTCGGCCTGCGCGGCATGTGCTACGCCGAAATCGAAGCCGCGGGCGCTAAGACCGACCTGCATTCCGGGGTTTATGGCGGAGCCGCTCCCAATCCCTTCGAGGCGCTGATCCGCATCATCGGCAAATTAAAGGATGAGAAAGGCAAGATTCTGATTCCCGGCTTTTACCAGCGCGTGAAGCAGCCAAGCAAAGACGAGCTGAAAGCCTGGAAGCGCCTGCCCTTCAGTGAGAAAAAGTATCTGAAGACCGAGGTCGGCTCCAAGGCCTTGACCGGAGAGCTGAAGTATTCGGTACTCTATCGCACCTGGGCGCGGCCGACGTTGGAAGTCCACGGCATGCCCGGCGGATTTACCGGCTTCGGCGCCAAGACCGTGATTCCCGCCAAAGCTTCCGCCAAAGTCTCTATGCGCCTGGTTCCCGATCAACGGCCCGAAGAAATCTGGAAGCTATTCACCCGGCATGTAAAGTCACTTGTGCCCAAGGGCATAGAAGTCAGTTGCAAGCGCTGGTCGGTGGCCGATCCGATTGTCGTCGGCACCGATAACCAGTACATTCGCGCGGCGGCCTGCGCCATGCACGGGGTCTTCAAGAAGGATACGGTGTTTATTCGCTCCGGCGGATCGATTCCTATAGTGGCGGCTTTCGAGAAGTCACTGAAGGTTCCCAGTGTCATGATGGGCTTTGGCTTGCCCGACGATAATATCCACGCCCCCAATGAGAAGTTTCATATCCCGAACTTCTATCGGGGCATCGAGTCTCTGGTGCAGTGGTTCGAGATCGTGGGAGAATGAACGCGGCCGCCCGGCATCTGGAGGCCGTTGATCAGCGGGGATGCGGATAGGGGGCGCGAATAGCCGTAAGCGCTTTGTTTTCGTTGGCCCGGGCGGACTTTCGTCAGCCCGGGATAGGCTTCAAGGAATGGTCCAACCGCCCCTCATTCTGCATAATCGGACTTCCCAGGCTCGTGCGAGCTCACAGCTTTCAAAAATTTTTAGCACTTTCCTCTTGACATCCCTCGGGCATCTGTTATAGGGTGCCTCTCGTTGAGTTTTCCAATTTCTCATTCTTTAGTGCGGGCGGTCGAATCTGAGGATTCGGCGGGCCGCAGGGAAAGAGTGAGAGTGGAGCGTACGCCTCCAGCCTAAATTCCCGTTCGCGCACGCTGCACCAGGCCCCAGGTATCACAGCGATAGTCCGGCCACAGGAAGGGATCCTGGGTCTCTCAGCTTCACGTACTGGGGTTCCGGTAGATTCTGACGGGTCACAGAGGGAAGGGTTTCCGAAAATTCATTCATGGCAAGGAGACAGGCGATGAAACATCATTCCCTGCAGTCATGTGTGCGTCTTCGTTTTGTGGTTTGCATAGTGCTGATTGGCTTGACGGCCTGCGGCCTGTACGCGCAAAGCTCATCGCCCGCACTCCCCCAACCCGCCGCCGGAAGTTGGGCGGCAGCGGGAGAGATGTCCACGGCCGGCACCGGCGCTTTGCCGTCGGCGGGGCAAATGGTACCGCTGCCGGTAGTGCAGAATCGCGTAGGCGCGATCGACGAAACCAAGCTAGTGACCCTCCCCGGCCATGTGAATCCGCTGGCGCGGGCGGAGTTCGATCAGGGCTTGGTCGATGACAGCCTGCCCGTGGAGCACTTGATTGTGGTGCTGCAACGCAGCGCGGAACAGGATGCCGCGGCCACGGTACTGGTGGATCAGTTGCACAACCGGCATTCGCCGCAGTATCACCAATGGCTGACCCCGCAAGACTTCGGTAAGCACTTCGGCCCTAGCGACAGCGACCTGCAAAAGCTCACGGACTGGTTGCAGGGCAAGGGCTTCGTCATTGAAGATGTTCCGCCGGGACGCACGCACGTCACGATCACAGGTACGGCGGGACAGGTGCACGAGGCCTTCCATACCCAGCTTCACAACCTGAACGTAAACGGCGAGAAGCATATTGCGGTACTGACGGAGCCGCAGGTTCCGGCGGCGCTGGCGCCGCTGATTGCGGGATTCCGTCAACTTCACGACTGGCGCCCCAAGCCGCTTTATCGTCCGGCGGGCGTCTTCAAGCGCGACAGCAAAACCGGAGGGTGGCAAAAGGTTTCCGGCCCCGGCTCGGCGCCGGAACTGAACATCAATTACGAGGGCAGCGAGTTTTACGCTGTTGGGCCGCAGGACTGGTACACGATTTACAACAGCCGGCCATTGTACGAGGCGGGGATTAACGGCGCGGGAACCACCATCGCGGTACTGGAAGAAACCGATGTGAAAGATCCGGGGGATGTGACCACTTTTCGCTCGCAATTTGCGTTGCCGGCCTATCCCGCCACCCCCAACAGCACGCAGGGCGGTGTCAACTGGGTCTATGGCCCGGGGAATGGGTGCTCCGATCCCGGCGTCTTGTCGGATGGGGAGGAGACCGAGGCGTTGCTGGACGTGGAGTGGGCGGGCGCCATTGCCCCCAATGCTACGGTCGATTTTGTGGCGTGCAGTCCCCCGGTCAACGGCAACGGCATTGGATCATATGGCACAGACCTGGCCGCTTCTTATGCCGCGAATTACTTGTCTTCGACGGTCGTGGCCACCGACCTGAGCTATGGCGAGTGTGAGAGCTTCGCAGGTCCGTCCGGAGCGCAATTCTACAGTAAGCTTTGGCAGCAGATGGCGGCGGAAGGCATTACCGCGGTCGTGTCTTCCGGCGACGCCGGTTCGTTGGGTTGCGATCAGGACAGGTCGTATGCGACGAACAACCTCTCGGCCAACGCGATGTCCAGCAGTCCCTACAACATCTCCGCCGGGGGCACGGACTTCAGCGATTTCTATCAAAGCGGGGGGTATGCAACCGAGAGCGCAGGCACCTGGTGGGGCACCACCAACGGCGTCGGATATGGCTCGGCGCTGTCTTATGTGCCGGAAATATCCTGGGGAGGCATGTGCTCCAATCCCCTGTTGGCTTCTTATCTGAAGTACATGGGCGACACAACATTTGGCGCCACCTATACGCCGTTGGCAATTTGCAACAGCGCCGCAGCCGGTCCCAACAATTATGACGACTTGGTTGTTCCCGTTGGCGGCGGCGGCGGTATCAGCCAGTACAACGCGCTGCCTAGCTGGCAAGGAGGGGTGTATGGCTTCGGCAATGCCGCAGCCTCGACGAGTTACCGCAACGAGCCCGATCTCTCGTTTTTTGCCGCTCCCGGTTGGTTGTGGCCGCACTTCCTGCTGTATTGTCAGTCGGATAGCGGCTATTCCTGCGACTATTCGAACAGCACGGATGTCGTCGCTCTCGCCGCCGGCGGGACCTCGTTTGTAGCGCCGCAGATTGCCGGCATGATGGCGTTGGTAAACCAGGAGACCGGCGCCCGCCAAGGAGTCGCGGACTATACACTCTACAATCTGGCCTCGGCGGAATACGGCACTCCGGGCAACCCTAACAGCGCCAATCTTTCCAACTGCTCCGGCTCAGCAATGGGAGCTGCGGTCGGCAGCGCTTGTGTGTTCCGCGACATCGCTAATGATACGCCGAATCTTCAGGGCGGCGCCATTATCAGCGACAATGTTGAGCCCTGCGCAACCGCATACGTTACGGACTGCTATGCCCCCGACGGTGAGATTTTCGGCCTGAGCGCCATCGCCGACTCCAATGGTCGGGCGCTGGCCTATCAGACCGCTCCCGGCTATGACTTGGCTACTGGCTTAGGCAGCGCCGATGTCAAGAACCTGGTGACGGAATGGAACACCGGAGCAACCTTCGCCTCCGCCACGTCGCTCACGGCGAGTCCGAATTTCGTTATCGGTCCGAATGGCACTTCGAGCGTAACGGCATCAGTAGTGGCCACAGGCCGGGGCGGACAGGTGGCGCCGGTGGGAACGGTAAGCTTTTACCTCGGCAGTACTACCGGCACGCTGCTGGGCACGACGAACCTGAGTTCCACTTGTAGCGGCGCCGGCGGCCACCGGACATGCACCGGCACGGCGAGCTTGACGATCACGAGCTCGCAATTGAGTCCCGGCGCCAACAGCATCGTTGCTTACTTCTGCGGCGATGGCGCCAATGATGCCCCGTCCACCTCTTCGGCGGTGACGGTTACGTATGCGCCGACGTATTTGACGATAGCAAAGAGCCACGCCGGCAACTACTTCGTTCAGGGGCAGGCGGGAGCGAGCTATACCCTCACCGTAACCAACGGTGGGAGCACCAGCAGCGGCACAGTGGCGGTAACCGACACACTGCCCGGGGCCCTGACGGCCACGGCCCTCAGCGGCGCGGGCTGGAGCTGCGCCTTGAGCTCGGTTACTTGTACCCGAAGCGACGCGCTGAACTCGCTGAGCAGCTATCCGGCAATTACGCTCACAGCGAACGTGGCGGCCAATGCTCCCGCCTCGCTGACGAACACGGCCACGGTGTATGGCAATTTCATTCCGGGTAGCAACAGCGCCAGCGATGTCGCCACAGTTCTGTTGCCCGGCCCCGATCTGATCATTAGCAAGAGCCACACAGGCAACTTCGTTCAGGGGCAGACGGGGACCTATGCACTCACGGTCAGCAATCTGGGCGGGGCGGCCAGCAGTGGGGTAGTCACGGTGAGCGACACCTTGCCCGCCGGGCTTACGGCGGCGGCGATGAGCGGTCCGGGCTGGAGCTGCGCGTTGGGCACAGTGAGCTGCACCCGGTCGGACGCGCTGAACCCGCTGAGCAGCTATCCAGCAATCACGCTTACGGTGAGCGTAGCCGACGATGCGCCCGCTCTGGCAACGAACACCGCCGCGGTTTCCGGTGGGGGCGATGTCAACCTTACGAACAATAGCGCCAGCGACGCAACGACGATTTTGCCCCCGCTAGCTGCGGCCGCTATCACGACGGTGGCGGGCAACGGAACTGGGGGTTACGGCGGGGACGACGGGCCGGCCACGAGCGCGGAACTGGACGATCCCGTCGGAGTGGCAATAGATGGACCCGGCAATTTGTACATTGCCGATATCGAAAACAGCCGCATCCGCAAGGTTGATGCCGAGACCAAGACGATAACCACCGTCGCGGGCAACGGTACCGCGGGATACAGCGGCGACGGCGGCCCAGCCACGAGCGCGGAACTGGACGATCCCGCCGGAGTGGCAGTAGATGGAGCCGGCAATCTGTACATTGCCGATACCGCAAACAACCGCATCCGCGAGGTTGATGCCGAAACCAAGACAATAACCACGGTGGCGGGGAATGGAATTAGCGGCGACAGTGGCGACGGCGGGCCGGCCACCAGCGCCGAGCTTTTTTCTCCCGAGGCAGTAGCGGTGGACGTAGCCGGCAATCTGTACATTGCTGATGCCGGGAACAACCTCGTCCGCAAGGTGGATGCCGGCACCGGAGCGATAACCACGGTGGCGGGCAATGGAATCGGCGGGTACAGCGGCGACGGCGCGCCGGCCACTACCGCCGAACTCAATAGCCCGAGCGGGGTGACGGTGGATTTGTCCGGGAACTTCTTTATCGCTGATTCCGGCAACAACCGTATTCGCCAGGTGGCCGCGAGCGATGGGTCGATCACAACCATCGCCGGCAACGGGACGGGGGGGTTCAGTGGAGACGGGGGCCCGGCGACCAGCGCCGAACTGAACAGCCCGAACGCGGTGACGGTGGATTTGTCCGGGAACCTCTTTATCGCTGATTCCGGCAACAACCGTATTCGCCAGATGAGTGTGAGCGTGGCCAATGGAGTGATCGCTACAGTGGCGGGGAATGGGACATCTGCACTTACATTCATCGGTGACGGCGGTCCGGCTACCCAGGCCAGCTTGGGCCAGCCCCATGGGGTGGCAATAGATTCGGCCGGCAACGTTTATATAGCCGATACGAACCACCAGCGCATCCGCGAGGTGGTGGTGACAAACGGCGCGCGAGCAAGCACCACTACCACCCTGAGTTTCAGTCCGAGTTCGCCGCCGCCGGCCTCTCCGGTGACTTTCGCGGCGACGGTGAGTGTTGTGGCACCGGGAACGGGCACGCCGACAGGGTTTGTGACCTTCTATGATGGCTCTATCGCCTTGGGCTCGGTGCCGCTGACTGCCGGAGCTGCGGCTTATACAAGCTCGAGTCTTGCGCTGGGGACACACTCGATCGCGGCGTCTTACTGGGGGGACTACAATAATCTGCCCAGCAACTCGACGCCGCAGAGCGTGACGGTTGCCGGTAGTGCCCCGGTTCCGGTAGTGACCTCGCTTTTGCCCTCCGACGCCGGCGCCGGCGGCCCTCCTTTCGCCCTGACGGTGATCGGATCGAATTTTGTCCCGCCCTCAGCCGGCTTGGCCGGCTCGACGGTCCTGTGGAACGGCAGCAGCCGGAGCACGACGTTCCTCAGCAGTACGCGTTTGCAGGCGGAGATCATGGCCGCCGATTTGGCCGCGGCGGAGAGCGCCACGGTTACGGTAAGCAATCCGGCGCCCGGGGGCGGCGTTTCCAACGGCCTGGTCTTCGCTATCGAAGCTGCTCCGTGTCCGCTCTTGACATCACTCGTACCCTCCACCGGCTATGTGGGGAGCGGCGGCTTGATTTTGACGGTGGAGGGGACAAATTTTGTCAGCGACTCGACGGTTCTGTGGAACGGGACCAGCCGCGCGACGACGGTCAATAGCAGTGCGCAGTTGCAGGCTACGATCACGGCCGCCGATGTCGCCACCGCGGGAACCGCCACGGTTACGGTTTACACGCCGGCGCCGGGCGGCGGCGTCTCCAACGGGCTGACGTTCGATATTGCACCGGTTGCCCTGATTACGACCGTAGCGGGCATGGACAGGTGGGGCCACGGCGGTGACGGCGGGCCGGCGACCAGCGCCAAGTTTGCCTATCCCGCAGGCGTGGCGGCAGATGGGGCTGGGAACCTCTATATCGCCGACAGCGATAACAACGTGATTCGCGAGGTCAGTGTGGTTACGGGGGAGATCACTAGGGTCGCGGGCGACGGGACAATGGGCTACAGCGGGGACGGCGGCGCCGCCACCCAAGCGCGGCTCCAGACCCCGGGCGGCGTGGCGGCGGATGCGGACGGGAATCTCTACATTGCCGACACGAATAACAGCGTGATTCGCGAGGTGAGTGCGGCAACGGGGATCATCACTACGTTGGCCGGGGACGGAAACTGCAATTACAGTGGCGACGGCGGTCCGGCGAGCAGCGCGGAACTGTGTTATCCCGCGGCCGTGGCCCTGGACGCCGTCGGCGATCTGTACATTGCCGACACTGGATACAACGTTATTCGCGAGATAAAAAGGGGGACCATCACGACGGTGGCTGGTAACAGGTGGTGCTACTACTGGGGCGACGGGGGGTTGGCCACCAATGCATCGATGTGTAATCCCCAAGGCGTAGCGGTGGACATGTCCGGAAACATCTATATCGCCGATACCTGGAACAACGTCATCCGGAAAGTGACTGTCAATACGGGAATCATCACCACGATCGCCGGCAATGTCATCACCTACTGGGACTGCGGTTACAGCGGCGACGGCGGGGCGGCCACGAGCGCGGAGCTGTGTAATCCCGAGAGCTTGGCCTTAGATGGGAACGGGAATATCTATATTGCCGACACCTCGAACAATGTGGTCCGGGCGGTGAATGGGGCAACGAGGATCATTAGCACCGTCGTGGGCAACGGGACGGGGGGCTATGCGGGTGACGGGGGCCCGGCCACCGGCGCGGAACTAAACGCCCCTGAGGGCGTAGCGCTGGATGCGGCGGGCAATCTGTACATCGCGGATACCTGGAACAACAGCGTTCGGGAAGTCGCGGAAATTACTGCTGCGAGCGCACGGCGGTCTACCGTGACTGCTTTAACTTCCAACGCGAATCCGGCACTGCCGGGCTGGCCGCTGAACTTGACCGCGAGCGTGACTACGACAGGCACTGGAGCGCCTTTAGGTTTCGTAATTTTCTATGACGGATCGACTCCGCTAGGCTCGGCAGCGCTGAGCGGTTCCCTAGCGGTCTATGCGGCTTCAGGGCTCGCGGCGGGAACACACTCCATCACGGCAGCCTATAGCGGCGACCTGTACAACCGGCCTAACGTCTCGGCGGCGCTGAGCCAGGTGATCGCAGCTTCGCTTCCGGCTCCGGTAGTGCTGTCCTTGTCGCCCGCCAGCGCGGGCGCCGGAGCCCGGGGTTTCACCTTGACCGTGGATGGATCGGGGTTTGTCCCGTCCGGGAGCGGGTGGACCGGCTCGGTCGTGCAGTGGAACGGCAACAGCCGGAGCACGACGTTCCTCAGCAGTACGCGTTTGCAGGCGGAGATCACGGCCGCTGACGTCGCTACGGTGGGGAGCGCCACGATTACCGTTTACACCCCGCCGCCGGGGGGCGGCGTCTCCAACTGGCTGACCTTCAGCGTTCAGGTGATTGCCTACATCCAAACCGTGGCAGGGGACGGAGCTGCCGGTTACGGCGGCGACGGGGGTCCGGCAACCGCCGCTGAACTGAGTTACCCCGGAGCGGCGGCCATGGATGCGGCCGGGAATCTGTACATTGCCGACGCCATTAACTGCCGTGTGTGGAAGGTGAGTGCAGCCGATGGGACGATCACCACGGTGGCGGGCAACGGGATCTGCGCTTACGCCGACGGCGGCGGACCGGCCACCGACGCCCAGCTTCGTTATCCCGAAGGCGTGGCGACGGATGGAAATGGCAATCTGTACATTGCCGATACCTGGAGCAACGTCGTCCGCGAGGTGAGCGTGGGGATCATTACTACGGTCGCAGGTAATGGGACGCCAGGCTACAGTGGCGACGGCGGCCAAGCCAACCAAGCCGAGCTATTCCATCCCGTAGCCGTGGCGGTGGATGGAAATGGCAATCTTTTCATTGCCGATAGCGGGAACTGTGTGGTCCGCAAGGTGAGCGCGGGGATCATTACCACGGTAGCCGGCAGTGGGGATGTGTGTGGCTTCGGCGGCGACGGCGGTCCGGCCACCGCCGCTTGGCTGTCTTGGCCCGGAGGAATTGCGGTGGATCTGGCCGGCAACTTGTACATCGCCGACGCCGGCAACAACCGCGTCCGCGAGGTGAGCGCGGGGCTGATTACTACGGTCGCAGGTAGTGGGACGCCAGGCTTCCGTGGCGACGGCGGCCCGGCTATCAGCGCCGCGTTGTGTTCGCCCGAGGGCGTGGCGGTGGATCTGGCCCGAAACCTGTACATCGCCGACGCGGGAAACAGCGTTATTCGCGAGGTGAAAGGGAGGACGATCACCACGGTGGCAGGCGATGCGACAGCGGGCTACAGCGGTGATGGCGGACCGGCCACAACTGCCGAGCTGAATTACCCAAAGGGCGTGGCCGTGGACACGGCGGGCAATCTGTACGTGGCAGACACAAACAACAGCCGGATCCGGGAAGTCGTGGATGCCGCCGCGAACAGCACGCGAGCAGCCACGGCCACCGTTCTAACATCCGATACGACTTCTGCCGCGCCGGATTTTCCGGTGACTTTCATGGCTACAGTAAACGCAGCACAGGGCAGCCCTGCGCCAGTGGGATTTGTGACTTTCTATGACGGATCCAGTCTGTTGGGCTCCGTCGTACTCACCGCTGGAGCTGCCAGCTACACGACTTCCGGCCTTGCCTTAGGGACAAACTCGATCACAGCGGCTTACAGCGGGGACCCCAACAACCTGCCCAGCACGTCGGCAGCGGTGACTGAGACGATCACGGGCGGCGCCCCGCTTCCGGAGTTGACCTCGCTCGTGCCCTCCACCGGCTATGTGGGGAGCGGCGGCTTGATTTTGACGGTGGAGGGGACAAATTTTGTCAGCGACTCGACGGTTCTGTGGAACGGGACCAGCCGC
>Ga0326728_10016465_pt1 | contig 15075 bp, 8 predicted proteins | sample MB3enrmetagenome_FD_207602 | JGI IMG/M metagenome (GOLD analysis project Ga0326728, IMG submission 207602) | Lab enriched peat soil microbial communities from McLean, Ithaca, NY, United States - MB31MN | ecosystem: Environmental > Terrestrial > Soil > Wetlands > Peat | place: USA: New York...
TGGACCCAATGAGCCATAAGGTGGGTTCCGCGAGGACTTCACGCACCACCGACCGAGGCGCGACGGTGGCGCCCGACCCAGCGGAAGCGGCCACGCCAGAGGCCGGGATTACGGGCTCCTCCTCCACTTCCGGCAGGCCCACATCAGAGGGGTTATCCCGCACGAAAAAGACATAGATCAGGGTAATGGCCAGCAGCAGAAGGGCAGGCATCCAGAATCCGCGCCGCCAACCCCAGCGCGGAACCAACCAGACGCTGGTGGCGACGAACGTGGCAAATACCGTGGCGAGGGACCCGCCCAGCACGTAATTGGTGCACCACCACGCCATCACCACACCACGTTCCTTAGGACGAAACCAGCAGGCCATGGTTTTTACCAGGCCCGACCAACCGGTGGATTGTCCGGCGCCGGCCAGGCAAGCCAGGAGGATCAGCCATCCGAGCGATGACCCAAAGCCCAGAAGCAAATTGGCGCCGACAACCATGAAGAGCCCTGTGCCGACTACGATCCGTGTCCCGAAACGGTCAGAAAGAAGGCCGCAAACAAACTGGCCGATGGTGTAAAAGAGACTGTAGCCGAAGACAAATTTCGCCAACTGGGCATTGGTGTACCCACGATCTTGCTGGAGCAGCGGCATCACCACGCTGATGTTCTTGCGGCAGAGGTAAAACCCCGCGTAAGTGATCCAGGTGATGATGAAAATACGCCAGCGCCAATACCGGGCCGCTCGATTTGAAGGGGCGGAGACGGGAAGTGCGGTGGGCATAACTTCAGCCAGGGAATGGTCCATAGGACCTCGCAAGTTGAGGAATTGCCTGAGTTGAACGCAGGAGCTTCGCCTAGGAGCGCGCTCCCAAGCAACACGAATGGTATCACTTCGGGCGAGTGAATCTTGATACTAAGTTGCGTTTGTTACGCAAATGTGAGCAACCGATGAAGCTTCAAGCTGGTGCGGAAATCACCGTTGCTCCCGGGTGTGTGCAGGCTGCGTGCGCCTGGCGGTTTTGTTACCTCGAAATCATGCCCGGTTCATATGGGCATAACCTGCCCCAACCATACTCAACCTGACGGGCAACTGTAGCCCGGATTCTCCACTAGGGTTTGACAAAATTAGAGCCCACGGAAGGGCGGCGCTCGAAGTCTGCCCCGATGCAGGAAGGTAGCGCCGGAATTTATTGTTGCAAGGCCGTCTTACCGCAACCGGCTTTTTCCTGCGAGGAGAAATCCACCAAATCATCCGGAGGTAAAACAATGAAGACGCCTTTCTCGATTGTGACACACACTTGGCAAGCGGCTGCTTTGGGGCTCGTTGCCGTGTTGTTTCTCGGCAACGCCCCGGCATTCGCCCAATCTACTTACGGCACTATCCTCGGCACCGTCACCGATGCCAGCGGAGCTGTGATACCGAACGTGCAGGTTACGGTGCAACACCAGGCGACCGGCGAGCAGCGGACCGCCCCGACCGACAACAGCGGCGATTATCTTTTTGTGAACATGGACCCCGGCACTTACACCATTACCGCTTCCGCCCCGAACTTCACGACCGTGAAGAACGAAGGAGTAATTCTGCCCGCCCGCGAAACCGTGCGGTCAGATTTCAAACTGCAAGTTCAGAGCGCGAGCCAGCAAATCGTGGTTACTTCCCAGCAGGATGTCGTCACGGGGGACCTGACGGAGTCCAGCTCGATGACGGGCAGGAATATCGATACCTTACCCTTGAATTTCCGCGCCACCAATTCTCCCAGCCCCATCAACATCGCGACGCTGACCGCCGGCGTCAACGAAGACCCCAGCGGCAACCTGACCTTTGCCGGACAATTGCCGACGGCAACCTCCTTCACACTCGATGGCACTTCGGTACAGTTGGTCCGTTATGGAGGTCCCACTCGCGACCTGTTTCCATCCGTCGAGGGTATTGCGGAATTCCGCGTAAACACCGCGGGCAACGACGCGGAATACGCGCAGCCTACGGACTTGACCGTGGTCACCAAAAGCGGCACCAACCAATTCCATGGCAGCGCCTTCTGGTTCCTCCAGCGCAAGAACTGGAACGCCCAGGACGGGATCGCCGACTACAACCCGTCGCTGAATGCAAACACCTTGGGCGGCTCCATCGGTGGTCCGATCATTAAAGATCACACCTTCTTCTACTTCGACTACGAAGGGGTGCGTTTGGACCAGAACACCCTTATCGCCACCCAGACTTACCCCACCGCGTGGGCCGCCGGAAACTTCACCGGGGTACCAGGCCTGACCCTGACGAACCCCGCGACCGGCTTGCCCTTCACGCAGAACAACGTGATCCCGAGCATCAACCCGACGGGTGCCTTGATCCTCAAGGACTTCTTCCCCACGCCTACCAAAAGCAGCTCAAACATTGACTCCACCGGCAACAATTTGATTACGACCATGCCGGGCAAGTACTCCGTGAATGGTTATGATGGCCGCATCGACCACATCTTCAGCGCCAACCACCGCATCTTTGGCCGCGTCACCCAAAAGAGCATCACCAGCAGCGGCACGGACGGCACCGCCTCGACCGGCGCGCTGGGAGCCACGGGCGACACCAGCTACAATCCCCTCATGGGGACGTTCACCACGACCACCGACGCCACCAACGTGGCGGTCGCCTACAATTGGGTCATCCGGGCTGACCTGATGAACGAACTGCGAGGCGGATGGACGCGCGCCAACTTCGAGTACTCCTACCCGCAGGCGGCGCAAGGCAACTCGATTATTTCGGCACTGGGCATCACCGGCCTGCCCGGCCCGCCCAAGAACGGATTGGGCGGCGTGCCCGTTTTCTACGTGGGGAACCTGATGGGCGGCGCCACGAACCAATATGGGCACCCGCGCATCGAAGGCAACGGCATCTGGGAGTTGGGCGATAGCCTGACTTGGGCACGCGGCCTCTTCACCTCGAAGTTCGGCTTCGATTTCCGCCGCCTCAACTACCGGGACAACATCACCTTCAACTTGGGAGACGAATACGGCGACTACTTCCTGAGCGGCCTGAACACCTGCACCGGCGCGGCGATTGACACTTACCCCGATGCCTGCGCCGCGGCGGAATTACTCGAAGGGAATTTGGATTACGCCTTGCAAGCGCAGAACGGACCCGACGGCAAACCTTATGGGTACCACTACGCCGGCTTCGGCCAGACGGAATGGAAGGTCCGGCGCGATTTGAGCTTGACCGCAGGCCTCCGCTACGAGATCAACACCCCTTTTCAGGACGCTACCAACCAGCTCGGCAACTTCAATTACAACGTGGCGGGCGGGCAGTTGGTCCTGAACCCGAATGAGAATATCAATCCTCTTTGGAAGGAGGCTGTCGGCAACACTCCTTTTGTGCTTGCCAGTTCGGTGGGCCTGGGTCCGGGGCTGCGTTACACTTATTGGGACAACATCCAGCCGCGTTTGGGCTTCGCTTGGATGCCGTCGTCCAAGACCGTGCTACGCGCTTCCACAGGAATATACTCGGTGCCGGTCTTGGGAGCGGTGCTCTACTCGTTGCTGGGAATCGATACCAGTTACTATGGGACCTATGAACCAACTGAATCCACTCCCATCCTGAATTTCAGCAACGTATTTTCCGGGACCCCCGGCGTTTCTTCATACCCCGGCTATCGCCGCGCCAATCAATGGAACCTAAAGGATCCGCGAGTCTACCAGTGGAATGCGGCGTTTGAACAAAACATCGGCTTCCAGACGTTGTTGCGCATCAGCTACACGGGCTCGCACGCCGTGGACCTGATCTATAGCCCCGACCTGAACCAGGTGACGCTGAACACGGCGTCTTACACCAATCCCGGCACCGGCAAGACCGTGTACGGATACCAGGCTCTGGTGGCCACCCCCGCGCTGCGTCAGCAGAATCTCAAGTTCCCCAACTTCTTCGAGGTTCTGACACGCAACAACGGACCGAGCGACAAGTATGACGCGCTCATGATCGAATTGAACCGGCGCTTTGGGCACGGGGTGAATTTCTTCAACAGCTACACCCTGTCGCGGAATATGACCAACGCGCTGGGTCCGGCTCCGAATTCTGCCATTGGTACCGGAGGGCAGGGCGACAACGGCGCCAATGTCAACAACATTTACAACATCACCTCCGACATGGGGAACGCCTACTACGATCCGCGCAACACCTTTATCAGTACGTTAGTCTACGAGCTGCCGTTCGGCCGCGGCAAGACCTACCTCTCCAACGCCAGCCGTGCTGAGGATCTCGCCATCGGCGGCTGGAATGTCAGGGGAATCACCTTTCTCCGTTCCGGCCTCTGGGAGACTCCTTACTACAAGAGCTCTACCTACGACTCTTCGGGTACAGACCCTGCCGAACGTTCGGTGAAGCAGCAGCGTCCGGACTGCGGCTCAACGAGCGGTTATCTCTCGAATCCCACTACCGCCGCATTCTTCAATGTTTCGGCTTACAATATCCCTGTCCATCCTGTAGACGCGTCTGGCACGGCGGAGCCCATCGGACGCTTCGGCAACTGCGGCGTCGGCATTCTGGAGGGGCCGGGGGCGGTGACCTTCTCGATGGCGACCGGCAAGTCGTTCCGTATTAGCGAGCGCTTCGCCCTTCGGTACGAGGCGCAGTTCTCCAATTTGTTTAACATTGTGAACTGGGGAGAGCCAAACACGAACATCACCAGCAGCTTCGGCCAAATCACCAGCGCCCAGGATGTTTCGCAGGCTGGGCCGCGGAATATCCAGATGTCACTGCGCTTCGATTTTTAGCGCGTAGGGGAAACGTCGGTGGCGCCGGCGGCATTAAGTCCTCCGGCGCTACTCCCCAAATCCTCGGAGATCCCAATCAGCATGGAAAAACAAAAACGCCTCTTCACACCCGGCCCCTTGAACACCAGTGAAACCGTCAAACGGGCCATGCTGCGGGACTTGGGCTCGCGGGACACGGAATTTCTTGAAGTCGTGCGGAACATCCGTCGCCGTTTGCTGGAGCTGGGTCGGGTTGCCGGCGGCGATTATACGGCGGTTTTGATGCAGGGCTCCGGCACTTTCGCGATCGAGTCTGTCATCTCTTCGGTGCTGCCGGGGGATGGGAAACTGCTGGTTTTGATCAACGGGGCCTACGGGCAGCGTATGGCCAAGATCGCCCGGACCTTGGGCATCGCCACTGAAACCCTCGTCTTCCCCGAATCGCGGCCGGTCGATCCCGCCGTAGTCCGGGACGTTCTCATGCATCATGGGGAGATTACCCACGTGGGACTCATCCATTGCGAGACCACCACGGGACTCCTGAACCCGCTGGCAGAGATTGGCGCGGCGATCAAAGAATGTGACCGCATCTTCCTGGTGGATGCCATGAGCAGCTTCGGGGGCATGCCCATTGACCTTGCCGCGAGCGGCATCGACTTTCTGGTTTCCTCGGCGAACAAGTGCATCCAGGGGGTTCCGGGCTTCGGGTTCGTGCTTGCGCGGCGCGATCTCTTGATCTCTGCCGAGGGTTGCGCCCGCAGCCTCAGCCTTGACCTCGTGGCCCAGTGGAAAGGTCTGGATTCGGATGGGCAGTTCCGTTTTACACCCCCGACGCACGTTCTCCTGGCTTTCTGGCAGGCCTTGGAGGAGCTCGAGAAGGAAGGTGGAATCGCCGCGCGGGCGGCCCGCTACGCTGCCAACCACCAGGCCCTCATGGCGGGTATGGACGCGCTGGGGTTTGATAGTTACCTCGCGCCGGAGTACCAGAGCAATATCATTTCATCCTTCCTCTATCCTGCCCACCCGAACTTCGACTTCCGGCAGTTTTATCAATGGCTGAGCGATCAGGGATTCGTGATTTATCCCGGCAAGGTCAGCGACGCAAATTGCTTCCGCATCGGGACCATCGGACAATTGTTTCCCGACGATATGCAATCCCTGGTGGCGGCCATCCGCCGGACACTTGACACCATGCAGATTGATTCCCCCCGCGCCGCGAGGGCAGGGGACCGAACGATCGGAGGAAAACTAAATGCCATCTGAAAATCAGCCGCGGTATCGAGGCCCAGTGCGCGCGGTCATCTTTGACTGGGCGGGAACAACGGTGGATTACGGCAGCAGGGCTCCGGTGGATGCGTTTATCGAGCTCTTTTGCCGGCACGAAGTGACGGTTACCGCTGAGCAGGCGCGGGGACCCATGGGCTCCCACAAGAGGGACCACATCCGCCTGATTCTGGCCATGGAACCCGTGGCGCAGCAGTGGCAGCAACGGAACGGTCGCACCGCCTCGACGGAAGATATCGATACGCTCTTTCGCGAATTCATCCCGCTCCAGACGGAGGTGGTCGCCTGCCATGCGGACGTCATCCTCGGCGTGCCTCAGGCTGTCGAGTGGCTGCGCGGGCAGGGCATCGTCATCGGCGCCACCACCGGCTATACCCGCGCCATGATGACTTCGCTGCTCGCCCAAGCCGCCGCGGCAGGATATTCGCCCGAATCCGACGTGTGTGCTGACGAGGTTCCCGCCGGCCGCCCGGCGCCCTGGATGGCGATCACGTCGGCGATGCAGCTCGGCGTTTACCCCATGCAAGCCTGCGTTAAGGTGGGGGATACGCTCGTGGACATTGCCGAGGGGCTGAACGCCGGCATGTGGACCGTGGGCATAACCAAGACCGGCAATGAGCTTGGACTCTCCCAGGCCGAGGTGGAGGCGCTGCCCGCCCCCGAGTTGGCATCCCGGCTTGACGCCGCTTCCGGCCGATTTTTCCAGGCCGGCGCGCACTTTGTTATTCCGGAAGTCGCCCAGGTTCCCGCCGTCATCACCGAAATCAATGAACACCTGGCGCGCGGTGAAAAGCCCTGAATGCTAGAACCCGCAATAGATCAAACATGGATATACAGGATGGACAGGATAAGGAGGCAGGGGAGAGGGGGACAGACATCACGTTTATCGGTTTTCCTGGATTCGATTATCGGAACGATTCGTCCGTCTTGAGTATGGATCGGCTCCTCACGCTTTAGTTCTCCTGTAAGACTTCCGTGATGGCCCTCTGAAGATCCTCAGGCTGGGTGTATCCGATCCAGTGGTTTCGGATGACCCCTTTTCGATCGATCAAAAAGAGGGTCGGGAAGATAGCGATGCCCCCGTAGGCCTGGTCGCCTTCCTTGGTCCAATTCACGACGGGGTAGGAGATGTCATGTTCCTGAACGTAACGTTGCCGCACGGAATCGTCGTAAGCGAGGCCCAGCGTGCGGTCGGCGTTCGCGCCGACAATCACCAGGCCCCGCGCGGAGAGCTCCCGGTCAAGGGACACGAGCGCGGGTGCTTCCTGCATGCAGGGCGGGCAACCGGTGAACCAGACTTCCAGGAGCAACACCTTGCCCACGAAGTCCGCGATGCGAAGATTCCCGCCACCGAGGCGCGTCAGGGTTACGTCCGGGGCAGGTTTACCTTCCCACCCGCCGATCTGGCGCGCTAAGGCCTGGCCGAATTTCGGATCGGCCTTGATTCTCTCCACGTCCACGTGAGTGATTTCGCCCGTCTTTGCATCGCGCGTGAGGAATCGCGGAACCCGAGGATCAGATTCCATGACCCGCAGCAGGACATCGGCGGCAGCCGGCGATGGCAGGTCAAATTGTTCGGCAATCACGGCGAGCGACGGAGGGGATTGGAACTTCTCCTGATAATTGGCGACAAAAAGCGGAATACGAAAAAAAGCATTATAAAGTTTGTTAAGCGCTTGGTGTTCATCTGGCTGGGTAAAGACCCGATTGTAAAGGTCCGTGAACACCAAGGGTTGGCCGGGTTGAAGGTGCGTGCGAATGTAATCGAGCACGCGCGCCTCCGCGTCGGAAGAAGCCAGCGCCGGCGCAGCGGCACCGGCGACAATGGCGAGCAGGAGAATGAAGTAGCGAAGACGGCTCATAGATTCAGTTTGGCTTTCTCTGCATTGCAATACGGTAATTTCTCATATTCTTAGCAATTAATATTGGGCCGGTGTTCGCAGTTGCGGCCTGATCCAAGGAACCCCTCATCGGCTTCGTACCTCAGCACCTTCTCCCCTGGGAGAAGGTAGGAAATTAAATCGCCCTCTCCGAGGGGTCATTTTTGCAGTCCACAACCACTAGGTTGCGGCTCCGCCGCGCTACGTCCTCCGTGTCACGAAAGATTTCTCACAGAGTTCACGGAGCCTCTGTGACCTCCGTGTTGAATCTTTTCCGGCTACAGAGTTCACGGAGAAAATCATTTTCCCGCTTGGGCGAAAAGCTGCCAGTGAAATTCCAGTGAAAAATGCATGTACTGGTCCAAGTAGTCCCAGCCATGGCCGCCCGGACGCAAAACGAACGTGTGAGGGAAACCTTTGGAAGTAAGGATCTGATCCAACTCCTTGGCGCCAACGTCAAAATTGTAGCGGTCCTGATCGCCACAGTCGAAATAGAGTTTCAAGTTGGCAAATCGCTCGGGATGCTCGGAGAGGGTCAGCGGGTTGTTGGCATCGAAATAAGCCTCGTTCAAAGGCGCGCCAAAAGGTTCCTGCAAAATCTGTGCATACCTTCCCCAGCGGCCCTCGGTGGGGAGGGGATCGGGGAACTTCGGAATCAGCGCGGCGCTGTGAGCACTGGCGGCGCCGAAAACATCCGGATGCATCATGCCGATGTGCAGCGACCCGTAGCCGCCCATGGAGACGCCGGTGATTCCGCGGGTCTCACGGCGGGCCAGCGTTCGATACTTGTGATCGATCGCCGGGATGAGCTCCTGGATGAAAAAATCTTCGTAGCGCTCCTTGCCGTCAAAGGAGTTTACATAAAAACTCCTGCCGCCTTCCGGCATCACCACGACGAACTTTCCGATTTTCCCCTGGCTCATCAGGCTTTCCCAGGTTTGCTGCCCGCTGCGTTCACTCCAGCTCCGGGCATGTTCGAAGAGGCCGTGGAGGTAGTAAAGGACAGGATATTTCTCGGAGCCCGCATCGTAGCCGGGGGGCAGCGCGATGCAATAATCCACCGGGCGGCCGAGGATGGAGCTCGTAATCGAGTCGCAATCGACGCGAGCGGCGCCGGTTTGTGCAAGGACCGGCGCCGCGCAAAGGATGCCCGCGAGTAGAATCAGCGACAAGCCTGCGAGCCGTCGGTGGCAGCCGGTGGTCAGGTGCGGTGGGTGCATAGACAATTGTGGGCGCGGAGTATACCCTGCCAAAAATGTCATTTTGAGGCTACCCGGCGCGGGAGTCAAGCGTGCAATGTTCTCGCCTTAGTGAGAATAGAAATTGTCCGAAAATTCCAACTGGCCAGATGAATCATTGAAAACACAGGGGAAGCATGTGAAGATAGCCGCCGGTTATTGCTCAAGGGCAGGGAAATTCGGGAATTCGTGGTTTATCCACAGTGGTTCTCGTCATAAGGGGGGGTAAATGTTTCAGCACAATTTTTCAGTTTTCTTGAAAGCCTCTTCCGTTCTTATTGCGTCGATTGTTCTTTCGATGTTGATTTGTCCTGTCCCCTGCCTCGCGCAGTCGGAGACCACAAACATCGTCGTATCACCGAACGCTGCGGCGCCCATTACCTTCGGGATTCAAGAGTTGCAACGGGCTCTTAAACTGAAGGGCGTAAGGGTAACCGTTTCAGGTAAGCCGTCCGCCCAGGGCGTCCAGGTCATCATGAGGACGGCCGCGGAAGGCGAGTTGCCGGGCTCCAAAGCGACTCACGCCCCCGCCGGGCCGGAGTCGTATGCTATTTCCGTGGTCGCACCTCAGACGATCATCGTCGAGGGAAGCGACGCGGCGGGCGCGATGTACGGTGCCATGGATTTGGCGGAGCAAGTGGATGGGGCAAGCACCTCTGCCTACTTTCGTGAGGTCCACGCCGTAATCAAGTCCCCCTTTCTGGCCCTGCGCGGCGTCAACATGTTCCTGACAACACAAGATATCGATAACCCCGGCGGCGCGTTCTGGTCCGATGAATACTGGGACGGCTATCTCGACATGATGGCCAGGAATCGCTACAACCTTCTCGATATCCACGGACCCTGCGACGCGGTCACGCTGACCTTCCCCAACGGGTTTGCCTATTTTGTGAGCCTTCCGGACTTTCCTCAGGTGGGGGTGGGGCCGGAAAAGGCCGCCAAGAATCTGGCGCGCTTCCGCCAGGTCATCCGCATGGCGGCCGACCGCGGCATCAAGGTCGCGTACATGAACTACGAGGCCGCCGCGCCCATCGGTCCATGGAAAACCCGCACCTGGGGTGTTGACGAGCGGTGGGTTGCGCGCCCGCAAGAGTACCTGGAGAGCTCCCGGCTGGAGGAATACACGCGGCAGGCGGTGGTCAACTTTTTGAAGCAGGTTCCAGAGCTGTGGATGTTCGGTTTCCGCGTGGGTGAATCCGGGCAACCCGAGGATTTTTACAAGAAGACGTACCTCGCGGCGCTGGCGGAATTGCCCGACAGCTTAAATGTATACGTCCGCACCTGGATAGCCGACCCTGCGAAGGTGCGGGAACTCGCAAATTCAACGCGGCACCATCTCTACATCGAACCTAAGTACAATGGTGAGCAATTGGGGTTGCCTTACCAGGCGGTATTAGGCGGACGGCATTATCCCCCCAGCGGCTCCTATGAGGATTACACCAATTATCCGAAGAATTATTCCATCCTCTGGCAGATTCGCGCGCACGGGACCACGCGGGTTTTCTTCTGGGGCGACCCGGACTTTGCCCGCCGCACCGTCCGCACTTGCAAGTTTGGCCAAGGAGTGGGGTTCTCCATGGAGCCGATGGAAGCATATTTGCCGGCCGCCGAATATCTTCACCACAATCCCCAGGTCGATCACAACATCTACAAGTGGATGTTTGAGCGTGAGTGGCTATGGCATCTCACTTGGGGACGCACGGCGTATGATCCGGATGTGCCCGAAAAGGTTTGGACCCGCGAATTCGATCGCCGGTTCGGGCCTCAGGCCGGTCCTCTGGTGTACAAGGCCGTGGTGGACAGCAGCAAGATCGTGCCTTTCATTTATTCCTATCACAGCGTGGGATTGGACCATCAGCATTTCGCACCCGAATTCGAAACCGGGGACCATGCGATCGACTCGCGCGGCCGGGTGTGGCAGGGGAGCCGGGAGGTGCCTTGGGGCGGTAACAACGATGACTTCCTGCGAGTGACTCCGCTGGACCGCACCGCAATGGTGGATCCTGCGCATTACGTCGAAGATTATTTGAACCACGTTGTTACCGGCCAGATGAATCCTTTTGTGGCCGCCAATTATCTCGGCGCTGCGGCCGACAGCAGCGAGAAGGCGATCGAGGCCGCCGCCAAACTGCATCCCGACTCACCCAAGGAATTCGACTGCATTGCGCGGGACGTCCAAGCCTTGGATTGGCTGGCACGTTATTACCGGGACCGCATTCGTTCTGTGACTCATCTGGAATTTTACCGGCGGACTTTCCAGCACTCCGAGCTGACGGCGGCTTATGACGACTTGCACTCGGCGCTGGCCGATTGGGACAGCCTCTCCGCGGTTACCGAACAGCATTTTGGTTACGTCCCGGAGCTCATCCGCATGGGGGTGAACCAATTCCGCTGGCGCGATGAAGGCAGAACTTCGGGGGTTGATTTGGACCAGATCAACAATCTGGAATTCGAATTTCACGCGCTGGCGGATCGCCGGCGTGATGTGCTGGGACACCTTCCTCTTTTCAAAGCCCGGCCCAGTAAACCCTTGCCGCTGACGATTACGTATGTAAGCGAGGACCGAAAAGGTCAGGTTCTAGTCTTTTACAAGAATGCGCAGGAGATTGGATACAAAAAGCTGGCCTTGCATCCTGAGAGTTCTGTGGAGCGTACATGGTCGGTAGTCATTCCTGCGGATGAGATGGTTCCCGGGCAATTCGAATATTACTTCGAAGAAAATCTCGGCGTGGGGGGCAGTTATGGAGGCACGTTGGATCATCATCCCCCTTACCGCGTGTTCGTCAGCGATAACGATGCGCCGCCGGTTATTACCCATCATCCTTGGGAGGGGGCAGTGCGTGGCGCCACGGTTACACTTACCGCGGGGGTTAAATCCCAAGGCAAGATTTCTTCCGTTCGCGTGTACTACAAACCTACGCCCGCTTACGACGATTGGGTGAGCATGGAGATGTCCTCTTCCGGGCAAGACCAGTTTCGTGCCACGGTTCCACTTACTCCGGAAGGAATTCTGTACTACTTTGAAGCCGTGGACGAAGACGGCAACGCGGCGAACTACCCGGATTTTCTCGTGCGGACGCCGTATTTCAGCATTGAAGGTTGGGAGGCCCATGGTGGCGGCGCAATCGGCGGCTCAAACTGAGGTGATGTAGTTGTAGCGCTGACCTTTAGGTCAGCACGTGCCGACCTAAAGGTCAGCGCTACATCGCCTGAGCAGGCGCCGGTCGGCGCTACCTTGTTTTTCGCGAACCTTGATCAATGGATTTTCGAGAGCCCGATCAGCGCGGCGCGGTGTCCTGTGCCAGATGCCGTCGGGCAGAGTTCAAGGAGGCTCTATGAAGTTATTTTTGCGCATTATCCTCTGGGTATGGCTGATTTTCCTGCCCACGTCGTTGGCTTTTTCTCGACAACCAACCACCAAGCCCGCGCCGCTTGCGGCGTCACAGGAGACCCAAACGTTCCCCCTTTGGGAGAATGGTGCTCCGGGGGCTCTGGGCCATGAAGATATTGACATCCCTACATTGACTTACTACCCCGCCGCGCATGCCGTTCCCATGGCGGTAATCGTCGCGCCGGGCGGCGGCTATCGCAACCTGTCCATGAATAATGAGGGCCGGCAGATAGCGAATTGGCTCAATGCGGTGGGAATATCGGCTTTCGTCCTGAAGTACCGGCTCGGACCTCGTTATCACCATCCCATCGAATTGGGTGACGCGCAACGCGCCGTCCGCCTGGTGCGGACGCGGGCGGCTGAGTACAAAGTAAAACCTGACCGCATCGGCATCATAGGCTTTTCGGCGGGTGGCCACCTGACTTCTACTGCTGAAACCCATTTTGACAGTGGGAGTCCCGACGCCGCTGATCCCATCGACCGCGCGAGCTCGCGGCCGGATTTCGCAATTCTATGCTATGCGGTGATTTCGTTCATCGCGCCTTATAGCCATCGCGGCTCCGGCCAAATGCTGCTGGGCGATTCCCCTGACCCCAAGGTGTTGGAAGACCTTTCCAATGACCTGCACGTCACCGCCCAGACACCTCCTACGTTTCTTTTCAGCACCAGTGAGGACACCACGGTTCCCTCGGAAAACAGCGTGGCATTCTATTTGGCCTTGCACAAGGCGCATGTGCCCGCGGAGTTGCACATCTTTCAAAAAGGGCCGCACGGAGTGGGGTTGGATCTGGGCGATCCCGCCCTCGGCGAATGGCCAAAACTGCTCGTCAATTGGCTTCGCGGCCTGGGAGTGCTCGAGAAATGAGACATGAGGCGCAGCCGGTCTTGCGTTGGGGCCAACGGATCGTTCGTTACTCGAAGTCATATTCTACTGTGGCGCTTGCGCCAATCTCTATTTCATCCCTATTCGTCGAGTACCAGTTAAAGGCCACACTCAGCAGGACAGCCCCAACGTGTTTTCCTCAACCTGTCACGACTCGCCGGGACAGGCGCTGCCCCTCTGCTTTCCGTTCGCGGATTTGCAATTGACAGTACCGATGCGGGTACCTATCCTGAAAAAGCGGGCAACTTTTTGATTTAGATTTACTGAATCCCCTCAAGCCTTTCGATGCTTCTGGGCATGACGCTGCATAGCGTCCAACCCGGGCTAAGGCTATTTTCGTTTTTTCCGAGGATTTATGAATTTCAAAACACTTGCCATTCATGCTGGGTACGATCCCCAGGAACATCTCGGCGCGGTGATGACACCCATTTACCAGACCTCGACGTTTGCTTTCCGCGGCGTGGGCGAACCGGGTCCTTATGACTACTCTCGCAGCGGCAATCCCACGCGAAAGGCGCTGGAATCCTGCCTGGCGCAGTTGGAGGGGGGGACGGCAGGGTTCGTTTTTGCCACGGGCATGGCCGCCGAAACAACCTTGCTCATGATGTTTTCATCCGGTGATAACATCGTCGTTCACGACGACCTCTACGGTGGCACCTATCGCCTGTTCGAGTCGGTTTTCGCCACCAAGCAGATTCGCGCGCAATACGTCGATCTGCGCAACACCCCCAAGCTCCGTGACGCGCTCGAGGCCAGGCCCAAGGCGGTTTGGATTGAGTCGCCCACCAATCCTCTGATGAATCTCGTGGATATCCGCGCGGTGTCAGACCTGGCGCACGAACATGGGGCGCTGGTTATCTGTGACAACACCTTCCTTTCGCCCTATTTCCAGCGGCCGCTCGAATTAGGCGCCGACATCGTGGTGCATTCAACAACCAAGTACATCAACGGCCATTCCGATGTGGTGGGGGGGGCGCTGGTGGTCAAAGACTCGGCCCTGGCGGAGAAGATCAGCTTTCTCCAGAATGCCATGGGTACCTGCGCGGGCCCTCAGGACTGCTTCCTGGTTCTGCGCGGCGTCAAAACCTTGGCCATCCGCATGGAGGAGCACGAGCGCAACGCACTCGCGGTCGCACACTGGCTTGAAAAGCATCCCCAGGTGTCGGCCGTGCTGCATCCGGGGCTCGAAAGTCATCCTCAGCATGAATTGGCCCTGCGTCAAACGGGGGGATCGGGCGGAACGTTTTCCTTCCGCCTGCGCGGCGGAGAAGCGGCGGTGAACCGCCTTCTGGCAAATTGCCGGATCTTCACTCTGGCGGAGTCGCTGGGCGGAGTGGAATCATTGATCGAGCACCCGACCACTATGACTCACGCCTCCGTGCCCCGGCAGGTTCAGTTGAAAATGGGTATCACGCCGGATCTGGTGCGTGTTTCCGTCGGCCTGGAGGATGTGAGCGACCTGATCGCCGATTTGGACCGCGCTCTCGCCGGATAGACTCCGCGACATAAGAGCCCCCCAATGGCTTGGGAAATCCACCGGCCACTTTGCTTTAATCCGAAGTTCCTCTGACAATCTGCCCTACATTCTCGGTCACGCCTTGATTAGACAGGAGTTGGGAGAAGTGTGAGGCGCAATATGTTCCCATGTAATATATCATATTTTCCTTGACAGTA
>Ga0326728_10016468_pt1 | contig 15074 bp, 17 predicted proteins | sample MB3enrmetagenome_FD_207602 | JGI IMG/M metagenome (GOLD analysis project Ga0326728, IMG submission 207602) | Lab enriched peat soil microbial communities from McLean, Ithaca, NY, United States - MB31MN | ecosystem: Environmental > Terrestrial > Soil > Wetlands > Peat | place: USA: New York...
AATTTGTTTCACAATCCGTATCAGGGGCCCTTGGCCCGCAAGCTTGCGGAATGGTCCGGGATGGACCGCGTCTTCTTCACAAATAGCGGCACCGAAGCCATCGAGGGGGCGCTCAAGCTGGCGCGTTTGGCCGCGCACCGGAAATTCGGCGGGACGAAAACGAAATTCCTGGCGCTCGAGAACTCCTTCCACGGGCGCACGTTCGGCGCGCTTTCGATCACGCACCCGGCGAAATACCGGGATCCCTTTGCGCCGCTGGTGCCCGGCGCGGAATTCGTGCGGTTCAATGATGTTGCCGACCTGGAAGCGAAGTTCGACGGGCCGGTGTGCGCCATCGTCATCGAGCCGATCCAGGGAGAAGGCGGAATCAACACCGTCAGTCCGGTTTTTTGGCAGAAAGCTCGCGAGCTTGCGACCCGCCAGGGCGCCGCGCTCATCGCCGATGAAATTCAGTGCGGCCTCGGACGGAGCGGCCGGGCGTTTGTCTACCAGCGCCTGTCGGGCTTGCCGGACATCGTCATTGTGGCGAAGCCGCTGGCGGGCGGATTGCCGCTCGGGGCCTTCCTTGCGCGCGAGGAGTTTGCCTCCGTGTTTTCTCCGGGGTTGCACGGCACGACGTTCGGCGGCGGGCCGCTGATTTGCGCGGTTGCGCTGGAGTTTCTCGCGACGGTCGAAGAGCAGGGGTTGCTTGAAAACGTGCGCGCGCGCGGCGCGCAGCTTCGCGACGGTCTGTTGCGGATGGCGGCCCGATTCGATTTCATTCGCGAGGTGCGCGGCGAAGGCCTCATTCTCGGAATGGAGCTCAGCGTCGAAGGGGGACCCTACGTTGCCGAGGCGATGCGCCGCGGACTGTTGATCAATTGCACTCATGAATCTGTGCTCCGGTTCTTGCCGCCGTTCATCCTAAGCGCGCGGCAGGTGGAGGACGGACTCAAAATTCTGGAGACCGTGCTGGCAAAGACCGCGCGCCCGCAAGAAGTTCCGGCATCGAGCCGGAGCGAAGCGCCGGCAATGGCCCTGGCAGCTGTGAGGTGAACCATGAATGCAGTGGCCCAAGCAGTGACGACGATGACGGACTTATTGACCGGCGCCGAGTGGAGCCCCGCGCAAGTGCGCGAGCTCTATCGCCTGGCCGCGGACGTCAAGGCGGCCCCGCAGCGATACGAGGAAGCGCTCCATGGCCGCTTCCTGGCGATGATTTTTGAGAAGCCGTCGCTGCGCACGCGAGTGACATTTGAGGTCGCGATCAAGAGCCTGGGCGGCGGCGCGGTGTTTCTCGATCACGCGGGCACGCGGCTCGGCCAGCGCGAATCCATTCCCGACGTCGGTCGCTGCCTTTCCGGCTGGGTGCACGGAATCGTCGCGCGTGTGTACGAACAGGACGCGCTCGAAGAGTTGGCCTTGCACGCTTCCATCCCCGTGATCAACGCGCTCTCCGATCGTTTCCACCCGTGCCAGACGCTGTCGGATTTCTTCACGCTCGAAGAACGCTTCGGCAATTTGCGCGGGCTGAAATTCGCTTACGTGGGAGACGGGAATAACGTCTGCCATTCTTTGCTGATTGCGGGCGCGCGCGTTGGCGCTCAGGTTCGCATCGCCACGCCCGCCGGCTACGAGCCGGATTCGCACATTGTCGCGGAAGCCCGGCGCGTCGCCCGCGAAACGCGCGGAAAGATCGAGTTGTTCCGCGCGCCCACGGACGCCGTCGCGGGAGCGCAAGCGGTCTATACCGACGTCTGGGCCAGCATGGGCCAGGAAGATCAGGCCGAAGCCCGCGCCGCTGTGTTTGCAGGGTATCAAGTGGACGCGGAATTGATGTCCCTGGCCGCGCCGGACGCAGTATTTCTACATTGTTTGCCTGCCCATCGAGGCTCCGAAGTTGCCGAGGACGTGATCGACGGGCCGCGCTCCATCGTATTCGGCCAGGCGGAGAACCGCCTTCACGTGCAGAAAGCCATCTTGCTCAAGCTGCTCGGCTGAAAGGAATTTCCGTGCCGAAGAAGACGGTGCTCGCGTATTCCGGCGGGCTGGATACGTCGATCATCATTCCGTGGCTGAAGGAGACTTACGGCTGCGAAGTCATCGCCATGATTGGCGACGTGGGCCAGCAAGAGGATCTCGAAGGGGCCCGGCGCAAGGCGCTGGCCACCGGCGCCTCGGCGGCCACGATCGAGGATCTCCGCGAAGAGTTCGTCACCAACTACATCTGGCCCACTTTGCGTGCCGGGGCCGTGTACGAGCACAAATACCTGCTCGGCACTTCGTTTGCCCGGCCGGTGCTGGCCAAGCGCCAGGTCGAAGTCGCCCTGCGCGTCGGCGCGGACGCTGTCGCGCACGGCTGTACGGGGAAAGGCAACGACCAGGTTCGCTTCGAGCTGGCCTACAAAGCACTCGCTCCGCAATTGACGATCGTCGCTCCCTGGCGCGAGTGGAAGATTTCCTCGCGCGAGGAGGCGATCGCCTACGCCGTCGCGCACGGCGTGCCGATCGAGCAGAGCAAGGCGAACATTTACAGCCGCGACCGCAATATCTGGCACCTTTCTCATGAAGGCGGCCGTCTGGAGAATCCGGCAAACGCCCCGGAAGAATCGATGTGGCAGTGGACCGTCTCGCCGGAGAACGCTCCCGAGACTCCGGTGGAGGTCGAAATCGGATTTGAGAGCGGCACGCCCGTTTCTGTAAACGGCCGGAAGCTGCCTGCGGTGGAATTGCTGACCGAACTGAACCGCATCGCCGCAGCGCACGGAATCGGCCGAATCGATTTGGTGGAAAACCGCCTTGTGGGAATGAAGTCTCGCGGTGCGTATGAGACCCCCGGCGGAACGCTCCTGGTCATGGCGCATCGCGAACTCGAAGCGCTTTGCCTGGATCGCGAAACCGCGCATTATTCCCAGATGCTCTCGCTGCGTTACGCCGAGTTGGTCTATTACGGACTCTGGTTCACCCAACTGCGCGAAGCTCTGGACGGGTACTTCACCGCCGCTCAGGAGCGTGTGACGGGCACAGTAGGCCTGCAACTCTATAAAGGCGGCGTTGTCGTCACGAGGCGCATTTCGCCGAATTCCCTCTATCAAACGGATCTCGCGAGCTTCAGCATGGATCATTACAATCCGAAAGACGCGGAGGGCTTCATCAATCTGTTCGCGCTTCCCGTGACCCGGCCCGTGCGGAGGGCCGCTCCTTGAGCCCCGCCGCAGGGGAGGCCGGCCCGGGCAAGCTCTGGGGCGGGCGATTCGACCGCGCACCGGACAAAGTCTTCTACGAATTCCAACGCTCCTTTTCTTTCGATCGCCGGTTGCTGCCTTATGAGCTGGCCGTGGACCGTGCTTGGGCGCACGCGCTCGAGCGCGTCGGCATTCTGAGCGCTCAGGAAATGAAACTCACGATGGAAGCGCTCAGCGCCATCGGCGACCGCGCGATTCGCGAACCGCAGTGGCTGGATGCATCGACTGCCGAAGACGTCCATTCCTTCGTCGAACAGGCGCTGGTCGAAAAACTTGGCCCGCTCGGCTACAAGTTGCACACCGGGCGCAGCCGGAATGAGTTGGTCGCCACCGATTTTCGGATGTTCGTGCGCGATGCCGCGACCCAAACCTGCCAGCGGCTCCACGCCTTGATCGGCGCGCTGGCGGGGCAAGCGGAGCGCAATCTTGGGGTGCCGATGCCCGGGATGACGCACCTGCAGCATGCGCAGCCGATTCTGCTCTCACACTTTCTGCTCGCTCATGCGGAGGCTTTCTTCCGCGATGCGGAACGCATCGCCGCGGCCCGCGCCTCCACCGGCGCTTGCCCGATGGGTTCGGGGGCGCTTGCCGGGTGCGCGTTCGCCGTTGACCGGGAAGCGATTGCGCGCGAACTCGGTTTTTCGCGGCCCACGGCGAACAGCCTGGATGCCGCGAGCGACCGGGATTTTGCGCTGGACTATTTGTCGGCGCTCGCGGTCCTGGCGATTCACATCTCGCGCCTGGCCGAAGATTTTGTGCTATTCGCGTCGCAGGAGTTCGGCTTTCTGGTTTTGCCGGACGAATATTCAACGGGCAGCAGCCTCATGCCGCAAAAGAAGAACCCGGACGCTTGGGAGTTGCTGCGCGGCAAGACGGGCCGCGTCACATCGGCGCTTTCCACCTTGCTGGTCACGCTGAAAGGCTTGCCGTCGAGTTATCAACGCGATCTGCAGGAGGACAAGGAACCCCTATTCGCAGCGCACGATCAGGCCGGAGGTTTGCTGGAGATTGCCGCGGGCGCCATCGAAGCCACACGCTTCCAAGAAGCGCGGCTTCGCCAGGCCGCGGCGGACCCGGCGCTTCTCTCTACGGAGGCTGCGGACTATCTGGTGCGCCGCGGAGTGGCGTTCCGCCAGGCGCACGAGATTGCCGGCAAAATTATTCGCGAGGCCGAACGCAGCGGCACCCCGTGGACGGATTTGCCTTTGGAGAAGCTGAAGATGTTCTCCCCGCTGTTCGAGAAGGATTTGCGCGCAGCCTTGACCCTCGACGCCGCGCTTGCCGCACGCGCAGTTGCGGGCGGCACCGCTCCGGATCGCGTGCGGGAAGCTCTCGACGCCGCGAAGAAACGGCTTGCAGCGCTTGAGGCGACACGATGAGCGAACTGGCTCCCCCCCAATCATTGCCGCGAGGTTTCAGGTTTGGCGGCACGCATTGCGGCATCAAGCGCAGCGGCCGTTTGGATCTCGGCTTGATCGTTGCGAAACAACCGTGCCCCGCGGCAGGAGTGTTCACCACCAACCGGGTAAAAGGGTCCGCCGTTCTACTGTGTCAAGCGCATCTCAAGCGTTCCGCATCGCGCATCCGCGCGGTTGTCGTCAATTCCGGAAACGCGAATTGCGCCACCGGCGCGGCGGGCCTGCGGGCCTCGCGCAAGACCGCTCGAGCCGCGGCTCGCCTGCTCGGCTGCCGACCGGAACAAGTTCTGGTCTGTTCAACCGGGATCATCGGAGTTCCCTTGCCGGTTCACCGGATCGTGAGCGCCTTGCCGGACCTCGAAACCCTGATTGGAAACCGGCCGCAAACCTATTCGGAATTCACGAAGGCGATTCTCACGACGGATACGCGTCCCAAGTGGGCGGTGTCCACGTGCCGCATCGGCGGCAGACTCGTGCGCTTCATCGGTTGCGTCAAGGGCTCGGGCATGATTCATCCGCAAATGGCCACGATGCTCGCCTTCGTTCTTACGGACGCGAAAGTCCCCGCAGTGTTGTTGCAGCGCGCGCTCCGCGATGTCGCGGCGCGCACGTTCAATCTGATCACCGTGGATGGCGACACTTCGACCAACGACACCCTGCTGGTCCTCGCCAGCGGTGCGTCCGGCGCGCCCGCCGTGCGCACCTCCGCGATGCGCGAGTACCGCGTTTTCGTCGCTGCGCTGGAGGAAGTTTGCCGCTCGCTCGCCTTGGAGACTGTGGCCGATGCGGAAGGCGCAACGCGAGTCGTCGAAATCGAAGTGAAAGGGGCGCGTTCCGCGAAGGACGCCGGACAAATTGCCACAACCATCGCCCACTCGCCCCTGATCAAGACCGCAGTCGCCGGAGCGGACCCCAACTGGGGCCGCATCCTGGCGGCCGCCGGGCGAGCGGGCGTTCCCCTGGACCCGGATCGGGTGGAAATCTGGTTCGGCGGGGTCAGAATGTTCGGCCGCAAGAATGGGGCCGGCGCCTCGCAACCCTTGCGGTTCGGCGAAAAAGCGGCGCACCAGCGGCTTTTGGCCAGAAACGTGAAAATTCTGGTGGACCTCAAGCTGGGTCGAGGCACGGCGCGCGCCTGGACCTGCGATTTGACCGCGGAATACGTGCACATCAACGCCAGTTATCGAACTTGATCCTGCCGGGCTGCCTGCTGGCGAAGCAGCCCATGTCGGGGCCGGCCTGTTGATGGTTTGTCAGCAAATTGGCTGCGCGGATTGCTTCGCCCGAGCCAACGAGCGTCACGCAGGCATCCCGGAGGCGCACTTTAGATTTTTGTTAATCTTCTAGTTGACGCCAGGCTCATTTCGGGGGAAGATGCCCGCCATTGCTGAGGCCTCAGCGGGGGCTAGGGCGCTCTGTTCTGGCATCCTTCCCACCAAGTTTTGCTGCGCCTTCGGTATGTGGCGGATATTCCCGCCCTAATTCAGGGGGGTGTGCAAGTGAAGAAGCTTTACGTGGGGAATCTCCCATTTCAGGCGTCGGAAGAAGAAATCGGAGAATGGTTCGCTCAGACTGGTGTAACTCCTTCTAATGTTACGCTCATTCGCGATCGTTTCACGGGACAACCGCGAGGCTTCGGTTTTGTCGAAATCCAGAATGACGAAGAGGCAGACCGTGCGGTTCAGGCGCTAAACGGCCAGCAGTTCAAAGGACGCAACGTCGTCGTGAACGAAGCTCGGCCGATGCGCGAAGGTGGTGGCGGCGGTGGCGGGCGAGGCGGCGGCGGCGGCCGCGGTGGATTCGGCGGCGGCGGTGGCCGTGGTGGCGGCGGCGGACGAGGCGGCGGTGGTGGCGGCCGTGGCGAGCGTCGCGACTGGTAGCCCCGAGCCGGCCTTAGAGTTACGACTATTTTGATCTCCGGGGCGCTGCCTGCGGTTCAGCGCCTCGGAACCACATCCAGTATTTCTTCCAGTGGTTTTCTACGCTCTCGCTGACTTAGCAGGTTCCACTCGCTCCGCGCGTCCGCTTGCGTATTGGTAGTGCTCCAACACGGCTGTTTCGACGCCGTGCTGCACGAGCGCGGGCACATCGAGCCCTGCTTCCGCTTGATTGAGATCTTCCGCGGATGCATGAAGCGCGGGCGAGCGTGGAAGAAATATCGGACAGCAATCGTGGAAAGGTTCCGCTGAGATTTCGTAGGTTCCGATCTTTTGCGCGATGGCAAGAATCTCGATCTTGTCATCCCCTGCGAGCGGCCGGAACACCGGCGTTCGCACCGCGTCTCCCACGGCAACCATGTTGTGCAACGTCTGGGAAGCGACTTGGCCCAGGCTGTCGCCCGCGATGATTCCCTGCGCGTGCTCCGATTGCGCCAGGCGTTCGGCGATGCGCAGCATCATCCGGCGATAGAGCAGCAGACGAAAATTCTCCGGCGCGTCTCGCACAATATCGCGCTGGATCGGCTCGAACGGCACCAGGTGCAGTTTCGCGGTGTACTGGTAAGGAACCAGTCTCCGCACCAACTCTCTCGCAACGTGGACGGAGGATTCGCCCGGCCGCGCGCCTCCGCCCCAAAAATGCACGAAGCTCAAATGCGCGCCGCGCTTCATCATCTTGTACGCCGCGACCGCGGAGTCAAAGCCGCCCGAGAGCAGGCACATCATCTTCCCCGCCGTGTTCGCGGGCAAACCGCCCGGCCCGGGAATCTTCCGCGCATAGACCAGCGCCGGCCCCGGCGGAATTTCGATGCGGCAGGTTAGCTCCGGGTCGTTCAGTTGAACACGAACGTCGCGGCCGTTCTCCCGCAGGCGGTCCAGCAGGTATCGCCCGACCGCGGACTCGATCTCGATGACGCGATGGGGAAACGTCTTGTCGCTTCTCTTCGCGCGCACCGCAAACGTCTTGAAATTTTCGCCGCGGACCTCTTCCCACGCTACCCGAGCGATGTCTTCGAGCGCGCTCTCTCCGGTTCGCTCGACCGTGCGCGCCAGGGCATAGTTAGCGATCCCAAAGACGCGCTCCAGCCGGCACAACACTTCTTCGAGCGACGCCCCGGGGCCGAGCTCGATGACGAGCCGGTTCTCGGGCTGGCCGATGCGTTCGATCAGCAGGCCGTCGAGGGCGGCGCGCATGGCTGTTATCAGCTTGGCTAGAAAGAAGTTGCGGTTTCCTCCCTTCAGCCACAGCTCGTGATAGTGGGCGACGATAACTTGTTTTGGCATACGGAAGAATCCGAAGGGCCGCCTGCGGCTAGAGTATAGCAGCGGGCGAGGCCGCGATGCAGTTGCATCGATCGCGGGCACTCCGAGATGGCGCCCGCGGCCGGGTCCATTTGAATCGTGACGGGTTGGATACAGAGCGGACGATTCTTTGGACGGGCCCGCTGAATCTGGCGTATACGGGAGTCTCAGCGCGGCCCGAGTTCGCGAAGCGACCTGCCGAGGCTCAGACGCATCTTATGCGGTAGCGCCTGAGTCGCTGAGGACGCGGGAGCAGCGTATGTGGGACAAGCGTGATTGGCACGCATATTTTGAGATCGCACGGCACCCGGGGCGGCGTCGCCGCCCTCCGCGTCCCGTGTACCCGAGCGGCCTGAACCGCGTGGCCCCGGCCATGGGTTTCAGCCTGTCCGAGTTGGACGACGCCGGAATTGACATCGAGATTGCCGAGAGACTCGGTCTGCCCGTAGACGCGGCCCGCGTCGGGGCCTACGGCCCCAATGTTTCCTCTCTGCGCGAATTCATCCGCACGAGCCGACAACCCTCCTAGTGCCGTTCCAACAGGTTGCAGCGAAATTCAGGGACGCGGCGAGGGATACGAACGACGCAAAGAAGCCTGCCGATGCTTGGCTACGAAAGTTGGAACGGGGCTAGTTGAGGCTGGGAACGGAAATTTCCATATTCCTTGACGCCGGAGATTGTTTAGGTAAACTGCCCTTTCCTCGACGCCGATGCTGACGGAAGCCATTTCGCACGAAGAGAACGACCTCGCATTTCCGCAGCGAGAGGCCGCGTTCTTTTATGGTTTGTTCCTGAGGGGACATTCCGCCGATGAGTTGCGCCGCGACATCGAGGTTCCTCCGGCCATTGTGGCGAAATGGCATCGCGATGCCGAGCGCCAGCCGAGCCTGCGTGAAATTCTCGATCGAATGATCGCCTATCGCCGGCACGTCCTGGCGATCTTCGAATCGCTGGTGGACAACGAATCCCAGCCGCAGCGCATTCAGTAGCGCGTGACGTTCCTCGCGGCCGCGCCTTTACTTCCCCAAGTCCGTCCGCTACACTTTGCGCGGTGGACCTCGGATTTTCCTCTGCGCGCCATGTTCCCCGGTAGCTCAACGGTAGAGCATTCGGCTGTTAACCGAAGGGTTGCTAGTTCGAATCTAGCCCGGGGAGCCAAACCTTTGTTTTCGATTATTTGAGATTTTTGAAACCGCGAATCTTGACCGATTCGCGCTCGCTTGCCCGCCGAAGGATCTGATCTAGCCGACTTGGAACAACACGCGCCATTCATCCTGTGCATGCCTCTATGCACTGACTTACGCTCAATCCCTTCCCCCATTGGGCAACTGGCGCTTGGGTGCAACCGCCGGCGGAGCGTCACGCCGGGAATGTCCTTTGCCTAAGATAGGCGCTCCGCGTCGGATACGCCTATAATTTTCCGCATAACAAGAGGAATAGGCAATAAATCGGAAGGATTGGGCTACCGCTTCCACGGCGTTTAATCCTAATCTCGGGACGAGAGAAACGGCTCGGTCGGAAGGAGAAACAATGCAAAAGCGCAAACTTGGAAAAAGCAACTTGGAAGTCTCTGCTCTTGGCCTCGGCTGCATGGGAATGAGCTTTTCCTATGGGCCGCCTAAAGACAAGAAGGAGATGACCGACCTTCTCCACGCCGCTGTCGAGCGTGGAGTCACGTTCTTTGACACCGCGGAAGTCTATGGTCCGTTCACGAACGAAGAACTGGTGGGTGAAGCGCTGGCTCCGTACCGCGGCAAAGTGGTGATCGCCACGAAGTTCGGGTTCGATCTGAGTGGCAGCGATCAACGGCCGGGAGCAGCAGGTGTGAATAGTAGGCCCGAGCACATCAAGGAGGCTGTCGAAGGCTCGCTCAGGCGGTTGAAGGTTGATTCCATCGATCTGTTGTATCAGCACCGGGTTGACCCGAACGTGCCGATCGAAGACGTCGCCGGGGCTGTGAAGGAACTCATTCAAGCAGGCAAGGTCAAGCACTTCGGGCTTTCCGAGGCGGGCGCAAAGACCATTCGCCGCGCACATGCAGTCCTACCGCTCACTGCTCTCCAAAGCGAATACTCGCTGTGGACAAGAACCCCCGAGAAGGAAGTGATGCCGACCCTGGAGGAACTCGGGATTGGCTTTGTGCCGTATAGCCCGCTCGGCAAGGGCTTCCTGACGGGAGCGATCAAAGAAGGTGCGACGTTCGCCAGCTCCGACTTCCGCAGCACTCTCCCTCGGTTTACGCCGGAGGCTCTCAAGGCGAACCAGGCACTGATTGACCTGCTCGGCAGCATCGGGCAGCGGAAGAACGCGACTCCTGCCCAGATCGCTCTCGCTTGGCTCCTGGCCCAGAAGCCGTGGATCGTCCCCATCCCAGGCACCACGAAACTCGCGCGCCTGGAAGAGAACCTCGGTGCAGCGGCGGTCGAACTGTCGTCCGACGACCTCCGCGACATCGATAGCGCCGCCTCAAAGATCAAGGTGCAAGGGGCTCGATACCCGGAACGCTTGGAGAAGATGACCGGTCTATAAGCAGCAAAATGAAAAGTAAAGCGAGATTGATCTGTAGGCGACACATGATGGGGTTGCCGTCAACTGAACTTACGGCGAGCGTTACGGTGCGACATTGGGTGCAGCTAGAAAGGCAAGAATGGCTCCGAATTTCGGGTAAGCGACACCGGATAGGGCACTCAGATTTTTGACCACCTCGCCTGTTAACCGAAGGGCTGCTAGTTCGAATCTAGCTCGGGGAGCCAAACCTTCCCGCTTCAATTGCTTGAATTTGTCTCGAGCACTGTGATCGTAACGGTGTGCTTATGCGCTTGAAACGAATCGGCGGCGCGAGGTGTCTAATGTGAGGATTGCCCGTCAGTCTGGGGGAACACATGGATTACAGAACATTGGGAAGTACAGGCCTGAAAGTGCCGTCTCTTTGCTTTGGCCTGGGCACATTCGGCGGGGCAACCGAGTTTTTTAGGGCGTGGGGTTCGACCGGCGTTGAAGAGGGAAAGAAGCTCGTCGGCCTTTGTCTTGACGCGGGCATCAATCTCTTCGACACCGCGGATGTGTACTCCGCCGGCTTGTCCGAGGAGATCTTCGGGCAAGTCATTCAAGGAAAGCGCAACGAGGTGCTGATTTCGACCAAGGCGACCTTCCGTATTGGCAAAGGTCCGAACGACGTTGGCTCATCCCGCCACCACTTGATCCAGGCGTGCGAGGGCAGCCTGAAGCGGCTGGGCACGGACCGCATCGACATTTACCACATGCACGGCTTCGACGCGCTGACGCCGGTGGATGAGGTGCTGTACACACTCGACACGCTGGTGCGTAGCGGCAAGGTCCGCTACATCGCCTGCTCGAACTTCTCCGGCTGGCATTTGATGAAATCGCTGACCACATCGGACAAGCACGGCTGGGCGAAATACATCTCGCATCAAGTTTACTACTCCCTAGTGGGCCGCGATTACGAATACGAGCTGATGCCGCTTGCGCTCGACCAGAAACTCGGGGCCATGGTCTGGAGCCCGCTGGGATGGGGGCGATTGACGGGCAAGATCCGACGTGGGCAGCCGTTGCCGAAGGAAAGCCGCCTGCCTCGCACTGCCAAGGATGGCCCCCCGGTTCCCGAGGAATACCTCTACAGGGTCATCGAGGCAATCGACGCGGTGGCCGCGGAAACAGGAAAGAGCGTTACGCAGATTGCGCTGAACTGGTTGCTGCGCAAGCCTACGGTTTCAACCATCATCGTTGGCGCGCGCAACGAAGAGCAATTGCGCCAGAACCTCGGCGCAGAGGGATGGCGATTGACGGCCGAGCAAGTGGCGAAACTGGATGAAGCCAGCGCATCGTCGGTTCCCTACCCTTACTGGCACCAGCGGCAATTCACGGATCGGAATCCGTTGCCGCCGGCCGTCAGCCAATAAATGCGCTCCATCGCACTCTTTTTCCGGAGCAAACTATCGTAGATACTCGCTTGTGAAGAGTGCTGGGGCGGCAGGGAGAGTCAGATGCGGGAGATACCGCTATCCCACAGGATCTTTCTGACGCGTCGCCTTCACACCTGCCAGGATACCGACTCCTAAGAGTACGACCGCGCCCACTGCGATCCAGTGCGCGGGCATGTGCACCAGGTGCGCCCCATAAATCAAGCCGATGATCACAATTGCGAACCCAATCGCATAAAGGCGGAACGACATAAGATCTCCTTCTCCTCTTGAGTCAGCCGCGGCACTTCCGTGTTCCGAAGGAAACGAGAACAAACAGTGCCTGCGCGTCCTATGCGTGCGCCGCGCGCGCCGCTTCCGGCTCGCTGACCAGCTCCTCAAAAAGCGTGCGGTAATGAATCATAGCCTGGCGCAAGTCTTCGGTGCTGGCCTGCCCCTGCGTCTGACGAACCGCGGTTTGGTGGGCTGCACGGTAATTTGCGAGAACCAATGGATGATCCACCGAGATATCGGCCGCGCGCTGTTCAAAATCGCTTACGGGATAGCCGCGTGTGGACATCACGTCGCCCAGCAGTAGATCGGCGTCCGTCACCGCGCCTCCGGGCCCGTCCACAAACCTCGCTTGGACCCGGCCCCAAGCTTCGACAAACCGCGCACGATCGGCTGGAGCAAGCGGCCGGATGTGCAAGCGCTCCACTCGGTCCGCGCGCTCGTCGAGCGCCGCTTCAGCTTTCCGCCGGCTCCCGCCTTCTTTCACCGCGCGGGTATATTCATCGCCGCCAAACTGAGCGCGTAGCCTGGCCGTTCGGCGCCTGCGAATTAGAGCCCAACTGGTGATGCCTACGACCACCACCATGGCGGCAACAAAGACGATGACTATTTCTGTTGTGGTTATGGATGATAGGTTCATGACCTGCCTCCAAGTTTGTCGGAAGAAACTAGATAACTCGTCGTGCTTCTTCTCTAGGGCAGCATCATAAGAGAGGCGGATCTGGATATCTGTTCACATCAGGACACACGCGGGTGGTCTGCTGCTTTGTCGGGGGAGGGATTCGCTCGTGCCGGTCAAGAGCGATAAGCCCGCCACTGCCGCATTGCGCCAGGCAAAATTAGTTTAGTCGTGCAGGACAACACTCAGAAGGGAATTGTTGATGTGGATCCCGCCATTATTGTATTCGAGGAAGCCCGGTCTCCTGAATTTGTTCATGAAAAGATTGACTCGCGACCTCGTCGTGCCGATCATCCCCGCCGGCCCGGTCGCAAACCTAACTCACGGTGCGGTAACGACGATTGCGCTGCATGGCTTCTGACTGACTCTTCTGTAGGAATGCGGCAGCGAGGAATCGAAATAGATTGAGTCTCCCGATTCGAGAATGTGGTCTTCCGTTCCGATGTGCAGTTCCAGCTTGCCGCGGAGGACCGACAAGAATTCCACTCCGGTGTGCTGGTGCAGGCGAGCCTTTCCCGGCGGGAGAGGTTGGAACTCGGCGTAATAGGCGTTCAACTTGCGCTCCACTGCGGCGAAGTCCAGCGATTCAAAATAGTAAGAAATATCTCGCCCATCGGGCCTCTCTGGAAAACGCTTGCGCTCACCACGCCGCACGATCCCGATCACGCGCCGCTTCTTGTCATCCGAAAAAAAGTACTCCAGGCCGACGCTGAACACCAAGGCGATGCGTAAGAGCGTCGGTAGCGTCGGAAAGAGCTTCCCGCGTTCGACCTTTGAAAGCATGGCCGCCGACAGGTCCGTGTGCCGGCCCAATTCCACGAGTCCCATCTTCTTTTTCAGGCGGAGCGCACGCAGCTTTTCTCCAATGGCATAGTGGCCTAATCCCTTGGCCAGCGTCTCTGACAGCACGGTTTCTCTCCACGTTTAACTGGGAAGCAAAAAGCACTCGAGGATTTAACTGCGAATCACTCGACTTTTAGTTTGGCGCTGATTTGCCTTGCTGTCAAATCATTTTTCTCTATAGTTAAAGGTGCAGTCAGCAACAAACAAAAAACATGGAGGAAACGATCATGAAAAAATTGGACGTTCTCGCAGCCATCCTCGTGGTGGTCGGCGCCCTCAACTGGGGATTGGTCGCCGTCGCTCATTTCGATCTGGTGGCGGCGATCTTCGGTATGAGGTTCGGGGAAGTCTCGGTGCTCAGCGGAATTGTGTACGGGCTTGTCGCTCTGGCAGGCATCTACCAAGCCGCGAGTTTCAAAGCCATTCAACGCCGGTGGCACGGTGAACCGGCTCTTCAGCGTTCGCGATAGCCGCATTGGATTTTTAGAAGAGTAGTGAAAGAAGCAGGGGTCAATAGCCAGATTCGAAAGGGAAATAAAATTCAAGGAGAAGAAAAATGAAAGGGAGTTTGAATAGAAGTGTTGGAGTTGCATCTCTTGCGGCGGCGGTGGCCCTCCTGCTGTGTCTTTCTGTGGGGACCTTCGCGCGTCCCAAGACCGTGTCCAAGGACATCGTTGAGACCGCAGTCTCAGCAGGCTCGTTCACGACTCTGACCACTGCACTTCAGGCCGCTGGTCTTGTGGATACTCTGAAGGGCAAGGGTCCTTTCACGGTCTTTGCTCCCACAGATGAGGCATTCGCAAAGTTGCCTCCAGGAACGGTGGAAGACCTGTTGAAGCCGGAGAACAAGGAAAAGCTTGTCGCCATCCTGACCTACCACGTGGTACCGGGAAAGGTGTTGGCGGCTCAAGTGATCAAAATGAATTCAGCCAAGACAGTAAATGGCCAATCTCTCACCATCAGCGTCAACGATGGCACGGTGATGGTCGACAACGCCAAAGTCATCAAGACGGACATCCTCTGCAGCAACGGAGTCATTCACGTGATTGACTCGGTTCTTCTGCCAAAGTAGGCCTCAAGAGATTTTCGCGGGGCCCTGTTCAACATCTGGACGGGGCCCTTGCTCTCTGGAGATTGTTGAGAGACGTTCGTTGCACGCGTGTGATGGGGAAACGCTGGGGAAAATCCTGGAAAGTGGAGCCGAGGTGAGAAATGAGCGTGGTAATGGAATCACAGATTCAGCAAAACCGGACTATGCCGTTGCTCCTCTTGGATGAAGCCAAGACGGAACGGTTGGAGAGGGTCATTCGTGAGTTGATGACAGAACTCGGCTTGGACCTTACCGACCAGCACTTCGAGGGCACCCCGGCTCGCGTAGCAAGGCTCTATCGAGAGCTGACGCGCGGTTCTCGGGTGGATCCAGCGAAGATCTTGAAGAGTTTTGATTCAAAGCACAGTGA
>Ga0326728_10016473_pt1 | contig 15070 bp, 13 predicted proteins | sample MB3enrmetagenome_FD_207602 | JGI IMG/M metagenome (GOLD analysis project Ga0326728, IMG submission 207602) | Lab enriched peat soil microbial communities from McLean, Ithaca, NY, United States - MB31MN | ecosystem: Environmental > Terrestrial > Soil > Wetlands > Peat | place: USA: New York...
TCATTGCCGGCGAACTCGTGTCCATGTTCCCACTCCTATTCTTTTATATGAGTCATAAGATCCTGACGGCTGATAACACCGGGTTCCAGTGAGACTGATGCGATACTTGACCCGATGGCTGCCAGTCTGACAATATCTGCATTCACGTGATTCTGACCTGAGGGAAGAGCAAGGGCGATGACACTTGCAATAGTATCCATTGTCATGGTCTCACCGGATGACGGTGTCTTTGGGGAAGAGAGATGGGTCACGTCGCCATTTTTATCAAAAAGTGACATACCCTCCTTTCCCCGCGTGAGGAGAATGCCATCACATTCAAGACGTGTCAGCAGCCATTGTCCCATATTCCGGATGCTGGTCTCGTTGATCTGTTTTATCCCGGTCATTTCAACCGCATTTTCAAGAGGGATAATGAAAACACTAACCCCCTGATAATCACAGGAGGGGCCGATTTTGGGGTATACAATCACCGGTGTATCGGATTTTTTTGCGCATGCGATAAGACCCTCAAGAAGAGACCGGGTGACGACCCCTTTGTTATAATCAGAGACGAGGATTACATCCACGGATCCGATGATTGCATGTACGGCTGCCAGGATCTTATTCTCAAAATCAGCGTTGATTGGTGTCCTTATTTCACGATCGAGCCGTAAGAGATGTTGTTTTCCTGCAATGACCCGGCTTTTGACGGTCGTTGAACGTTCATTGCATTCAAGTACTCCCGCTGTATCAATGCCATCCTGTTTTAATAACCCGGTGAGCTGGCGGCCGAACCAGTCGTTTCCCACAATCCCAGAAACTAGGACTTTTCCACCAAGGTTATGAATATTAGCGACCGCGTTTGCGGCACCGCCCAGCCGGTAGGTTTCATGGGTTTCCTCCACCAAAGGAACCGGTGCTTCGGGAGAGATTCGGGAGACCGTGCCATAGATGAACCGGTCAAGCATCAGATCGCCAATGACAAGAACCGTCGTTTCACTGAAACGATCCACGATTCTCATAAGAGCAGCATTTTCCGGATCAGCACTCATTTACTATAATTATTATACGGTTTCCTTAAAAATGAGACCGGTGTATTCAGAAAAAAGAGGAGCAAGTATCAGGGGTTATTTAATAATGATATTGTGAAGGAGGTTTTACCGTATTCCGATAATATCGTTCAATCTGTCGATAGGTAGGATCCCCTCATATTCTCTGGAAAACGGTTGGAGAAAACGTTCGGGCACGGGAAGAAAAGGAGGGCTTAAGGAATAGCCAAATTGAGTTATATTATTTTCACGTGATCAGATTTATTGATAATTAGAATTTACTTTTCAAATAAAAGGTTTGAATGCGTGACATCTGACTTTTAACAAGGCTTACGGCACAACAGGAGAAAAGCTGAATGTGAAAGCCGTATTTTTTTATCATACACTTCAAGGAGGAGATTAGATCTCTAGATTTTCCCTTTTGAAATAATAAAGGAGCCATTACATCAGCATAATACTTAAAAGAAACTCCTATTTTTTCGTGATATTTTTGGTGAGCAATACCAAAATTTTCATTCAGGATATCTTCGATACATTGACTAAGTGTGTTTGCAGAGCATTCGGTCATCTCGATAATTGAATCTGTGGAAAGTCCATGGTAGGTGTGATCGCACACAAAGGATGCATACATGCAGGTTTCTTTTTTCAGTAACTGTACCATGGGAAGGGGCTTTGCCCAGTCTGAAGTACAAAGCCAAGAGATACCACTGGAACAACCAACGAGTAATGTACAATACTTTGTAAGCTCAGCATTTTCTCGGAATGTCAGTACACTTCCATCAATAATCCGCCGATCAGTGGAGTCGACAGGTTCATTTGTAGAAATAATGATTGAAATATCGGGATTTTTTTCGATTAGATTTTTAGAGACTGCACGTGCAAAATCCAATGTTACAAAAGACTGACCGCTTTTCGGGGAGCATTCAAAAAGGATAATCTGTTTTCTTTCCTTCAAGTGATGAGATTCTGCAAAAAAACGGACATTTTCGATTTCATCCGGTGACAAACGAATAACCGGTGCAACCGGAACGGTAATCGGTTTGTTATATGCACGGAATATCGATGAACGCAGCGTCCCATCAAAGTTCTTTAGATTATTTGGGAAAACCTGAGTGAGAAAAATCTCATCAAAATCTCCCCTCTTTTTACGTTCATTTGCTTCATCCTCGAATTTCTGCCAGAGATCCAACAGATCGTTCCGGGAGGATAACGGAAATTCCCAAATTTCATCAATATATGGATTTCCCTCTAATATTGTACGATAGATTGAACCGATTGCCCATGTCAAATGGCAATCAGGATAATCATTTTTTATCTGGCGTGCCACAGCTGTTGCATAGAGGCAGTCACCAAAGGAACCAAGCTGGCCGATAAGGACTCGTTTCTTTTTTGAAGGACTTTGAAGATTATTCATTTTGTTCTGGATCATGAATTTTCCTGGGATCCTTGTGCTACCATCAACTCGGCAAGGTCCTTTATTCCAACCTTCGGACTCCATCCAAGAGATTTAATTGTCTTTGGATCTGATACAAGTCGTTTATATTCCGGCGAGAATCCTTTGCGAAGGCGGACATAATCGTGCCAGTCTTTACCAATTATACTAAAACAATGCTCAAGCCAATCTTCGATAGAATACGGAATCCCTGATCCGATCACAGCTTCGAAGATAGTATCCTGTTCAACCAGCGTAAATATTCCCTGTGCAATATCTCCCGCAAACGTCCATTCTTTTTCAACGGAAATATCTCCCAGTTCAATGATCTCGTCACTGCCGTTTACTATACGGTTAACTGCAAGAGCAATCATTTGGCTTACATGGTTTGGTTTCCGAAGCGGGCTTTCGTGATGAAATAAATAACCCACATACACCTTTAAACCAAGTGACTGAAAATACCGTTCCGCATATACCGACTGTATCCGGGCAATGGAGTATGGACTGTTTGCTTCAAATTCGTCTGTTTCTTTTATTGGCAGGCCACGGTTTTTAAATTGTACACCGCTTCCGGCAAGGAAAATCTTGCTCTCTGGACTGTGACGTTTGACAGATTCAAGAATATTTAAAGTGCCCGTTGAAATGGTTTCATGGTTTTCAAAAAGTGCGTCGTGTTTTGTAGATGAGTTTGCGGCTAAATGAAAGATATATGCGGGTTGTTCTTTTTTGATCAGATTTTCAACAAAATTAAAATCACTTACACTACCTTGCTCCCAATTGCCGTGCGACCTTGAAACACCAATGACATCTATTTTTTTTTCCACGCATAACTGGTTTAGGTAATATCCATCTTGGCCATTGATTCCAAATATTAGAACATTCATCTAACACTATCCATTAATTAATACAAGCTCATTTTCTAATGACAATTGATCAAGCTATGCCAAGAAAACATATTATCCATCAATATACTTCATATTTTTCAAATATGAATTTGGCGTCATTTTATCAATAAATATTCCATTATGTTCATTATTGAAAATCAAAGTGTACTTACAGAAATTCATATATTCAAAAATTTTATTGTATTGGTTATCAATCTCTACCATTATCAGTGTCGGTCTGAATCTTTTCCAATCATTGCTTTGTAACACATCAAGGTCAAAACCTTCAGTATCTACCGACATAAAATCCACTTGCTTGTCACTTAAATAGTGCTCAAATACATCCACAAGCCTCATGACTTCAATCTGAATTTCCGAAACAGGTAATTCAAACTTCGCCGCCATTCTGTAGGCGATTTCTTTTTCGAATGATGAAAGTGTGGGATCACCAATTACCTGATAAAAAGTTAACATGCCATTAGAATGGCCTACCCCAATATTCAGATTAATATCTCGGGATCTATTTAAACACAATTTATTAAATAATTCCTTCCCTGGCTCGATGTTGATTCCAGACCACCCTTTATCATAAAATCTTTTTGTATTGCTATTGAAAGAGGGATCGTTTGCTCCTATGTCAAGATAATAACCATTATCCTTTGAAGCAAAAACAAGATCGATGATTAAATCCTCATTGAACTGACTGTACGATCCAAGAAGAGGGCTAACAAACAATTTGACAGGCAAATCTGAATTATCAATTGAAGTATTATCTAAATGCGATTTCATTTTACGTAGAAATGACGCCAGTATTGGAGGAATAAAATCTCCTAATCCCATATCGTGGTTCAGGATTTTCACTTTAGTAACTCCAATAAACGCGATAATTTTTGTTCCGTTTTATTAACGATTTTACGCATCATACCAAGAGGCGATTTCGGCGGTTGTTTGCATTTCAATTCAATCATTTTTTCAGCGGCCTGTCTATTTTTCGAGGCTGAAAAAAGGTCGAAGTCTGCCAATACCTGTTCAAATCTTTTTGCAAAATTTACAGGTTCCCAATCCTTTTGAATTTGTAAAACCTCAGCTGAAGAAACGGCTATTGATTCCTTAAGGCTACGGTAAGGATACGGCTTGATGTATTGAGTAATATGCCGGAAGGTCTCATTATCAGATACAGCCAAAGGTCTGCCACTGGAGATTGCTTGATCCGTAGTTGCAGAAAGCCCCGGCATATTCCTGTTATACAGAAAACAATTCAGGGTATTCTGACTACACCATTCAATTAATTCGTCTTTTGTCATGTAATCGTGGGTTATAATAACATCCACTCCCTCTTTGGCAGTATTACGACATAAATCACCTAAATATTCGGAATATTTACAATTATCATCTGCATATGAACCTGATGGGATATTTATTTTTACAACAGCTTTTTCAAATTCTTTATTTACTGCCTCCACAACACGATCAAATCCTTTTCCCTGTGTAGCAAAACCAAAACTACCAATTATGGGAATGGGTGGTTCATGGTAGGGAGTTATTTTTTTTTGAATTTCTAGCGGCCGGGGGAAAGCATAGACTCTTTTATCGGAAACATTCATTGTTGGGTCGAGGGCACAATATACATCAAAATCTTCTGCTGGACAAAGAATAAAAGGATTGTTAGGGAGAACCTCCAGCACAAAAGTGAGTCTCAACCCAGACAAGCTCCGGACACTTCGCGTGTCAAGCCAACCCATTGTTAAATGGTGGTAATTAAACGCGTAAAAATCATAGTTATCGGGAATTTTTCGATTGTTTTCATCAACCTCTTGGTAATCAATGATATATTTTTTCGATAGCAGAAGACTCTCGTAGACCATTCGACCGGATTCATATATGCTACAGTTCGCCTTCGCTGGATTAATAAATAAACCCCGAAACTTTTTGTCATTTGTTGGCATCATTTGTCTCGTTGTTAGCTCTTAAAAATAATCACACAATTTCAATTTCTGGAAGGGGAAAAATAAATTTGCCACCCTGCTCAATAAATTCACGTTCACGTTCCAGAATAGAGTACTTAAAATGCCAGGGAAAAACCAGGAAATAATCCGGTTTCAAAGCACGTGCGTCTTCTTCTGATATAATCGGGATATGGGTACCAGGGGTGAAGCATCCGAATTTGTCTTTATTCACATCTGCAATGTACGGAATATGTTTACTGGTTAAACCACAGAACTGGAGAAGAACATTACCTTTTGTAGAAGCACCATACCCAAAAATTGTTTTTCCATCACTGATCAGTGCCTCGATCAGGTCCAGTAAATTTTTCCGGTGAAGGAACACCTTTTCTTCAAAATTCCGGTAAGGCTTTGGCGTATCAATTCGCATATCATCTTCCTGACGTAGTATCCATTCAATGACAGGATTATTAGAACGATACGTCGCATTTTTCTTGCATGTCGTTACAGCGAAGCTACCGCCATTAATAGCATTCATCTGAACATCTATTATCCGGAGCCCGCAACTTTCCAGCAGATATTTTATTACTTTAAATGAATAGAATTCAAGATGTTCGTGGCACACGGTATCATACGCATTTGAACGGAGCATAGAAGGCATATAACTCTGCTCAAAATGCCAGATACCAGTATCTGATAAGATACTTTCAATATCTTTTACAAATGCTGTAGGATCTTCCAAGTCGTAAAACATTGCAATAGACGTCACAATCTTTGCTTTTTCATCAGGATATTTTTTTGTAAAAATTTCTGCCGAAAAAAAATCTGGAATAAGATCGATATCATCAGTATAGTATTCTTTAAATTTAATTCCGGTAGGATCTATTCCCAATTTTTTGCACTTAACGGTATATGCTTTTAAAGAGGTGGCATCATTGCTTCCAATATCCACAACCAGATCACTTTCGGATAATTTGACTAAATTTTCTAAGGTTTTGATTTTATTAGTAAGATGTCGTACCATCGAGGCATTTAATCCGGAACGATACCCGTAATTATCACCATACATTTCACTGAAATTATAGGATTGTTTCAACTGAAGCAAGCCACATTGAGTGCACCACACCAAATCCAAGGGGCCTGAAGAAACCTTATCAGTCGGATGCTTCGGGAAAACACCGGTCAGGCATTGCTCTCCGAGAGATAATACCGTTATTAGATTAGGACTATGGCAGATTCGGCACTTGCATATTTCAGAATACATATTCAATACTCCCCTTCAGGAATTATTCATTTTTTTATCCGATGGTTGTTCATTATTATCTGCTGGAATTGTTTATCAATTGAATCAATACATTGATTCCGTTGAAGATTGAGCACCGCGAGCTGCTTCACTACGTGATTTTTTTCATCGGAGGGCACTTCTTCAAATTCATAGACCTTTTCCTGCTCATGCCATAAATCACAATTAATCTTTGCAAGTTCTGAAAAAACTGCACCAATATTACCTGTTATTGGTAAGATCTCATTTCCTTCTTTTTTGTAAACCTTATTGGAGGAAAAAGTCAGTTTTTCCTGAGGAATATGGCCCCTCACCGCATCAGTAATATAGGTGTCAATTTCTTCGCAAAGGTGTCTTTCTTGGGTAGCAAGGCTCTCTAGCCGCTGTGAATCATCAGCGTGGTACTGTTTCAGCTTTACTATGGTAAGTTTGTCACAGAGTGATCCTAATGTTTCTGCCATTCATCCTCCATTTATACAATTATTGATATCGATTCAATTGACCAATCACAATCAACAAAAACACACCCATAATCGAGTCCTTCACTCGCGGCGTATTTAGAACCACCATCAATGACGGTTATTGAGATTGCATCATCTATGCGATCGATTACCCGTTGATTGGGAATATATGTCGCCAGTGTCAGAAAATAAGTTTCTGGTCTTAAGAAATTTCCCGGGATAACTGCTCTTGCGATGATCATCTCTGGCACGCAATTATTGTTAACAACGATCTCAGCATCTGTTGTAAAAACATTTCTCCGAGAATCGTGTACCGCGATTCTAATTTCGGCACCACTGATCCACTTATTGATCCGACACGTAATCGCAACAGTAATCGGTTGCAGATGAGTAAATGAAGCCATGGGATTACCACATTCGTCCATTGTCACCGCTTTTATTATTGCAATATCCTTATTGCCCGATAAAGAGGCTTCAAATTGTATAGAACTACGATTCAGCTGATTCATGTAACCGGCAATAACATCCGGGACAGGGCCACTTTGAGAGATCTTACCGTTCTCTAAAAGAATTGCACTCGTACAAAGCTGGGCTATGGATCCCATCTGGTGGCTAACGAATAACACCGTCCGCCCTTCTTTTGCTACATCCCCCATCTTCCCCAGACATTTCTTCTGGAATGCCGCGTCTCCAACCGCGAGCACCTCATCAACGAGCAGTATTTCTGGTTCCAGATGTGCAGCCACGGCAAAAGCAAGGCGGACGTACATCCCACTCGAATACCGTTTCACCGGAGTATCAAGGAATTTCTCAATTTCAGAAAATTTCACAATTTGATCTAATTTTTCATCGATCTCCCTTCGCTTCATACCGAGGATCGAGCCGGATAAATAGATATTTTCACGGCCGGTCAATTCCGGATGAAATCCGGTACCCACTTCCAGCAGTGAACCAACCCGACCATGCAGCTCAACAATTCCCTCTGTTGGAGATGTAATCCGGGAAAGAATCTTTAAAAGAGTACTCTTTCCCGCCCCATTTCGACCAATTATTCCAACGATATCTCCTTGTTCCACATCAAAGGAGACATCCTTTAAAGCCCAGAACCCTTCCACGATTGGTTTTTTGCGGAAAATCTTCAGAGGCACTTTTAGAGAATTCACAATAGCGTCGCGGAAGGTATGGTATGGTTCCTGCGGTCCGCCAAGCTGGTATTTTTTACTTAAGTGGCTAACGCGGATGGCGATGTTATCGGAAGACATGGGATAGGTGATCCAGTGATTCTATAATGATTTGAATTGATAGTGAAATAAAGTTTCATCATCTTGGACATGATCATCTTTACGAAGGCTCCGGAATCTCATTGGAATATCTCTATCAGAAATACCGAGTATAGTATCCAACTCCTGTCATTGTACCGGAAGCTGAACTGACATCGATCCCAATTCTCATGATTCACCGGATACCGCTTGCTTTTTATCCCTCATTTGTTCCTGTATACCTTTTCATAGACCCCGAGCGTCTCCTGTGCAGCTTTTTCCCAGGAGAACAAGCGGGCACGCTCAATCCCTTTCCGGGAGAGCTGCGCCCGCAGGTTCTCATCGCCAAGTAACCTTTCAAGGGTCTCTTTTAGCTGGTTTGTATCATGCGGATCAAAATAGAGTGCAGCATCCCCGCCTACCTCAGGCAGCGACGATGAATTGGACGAAATCACCGGAGTTCCACAGGCCATGGCCTCTAAGACCGGCAGACCGAAGCCTTCATACAACGAGGGGAAGACCGAGACAATGGCTGCGGAATAAAGTGCCGGCAGGTCCTGTTCATCGACATAACCAATACGCAGGATCCCGGATGAACCGGAGGATTTCAACAGCGTATCAATTTCAGCGTTCAGCCAGCCTTTCCCCCCAGCAATTACCAAACGATGGCGCTTACGGACCGGTTCAGGCAGGCTGATGTATGCCCGGACAAGAGTCGCAACATTTTTTCTTGGTTCAAGGGAACCCACAAATAAAATAAAATCCTCAGGCACCCCGTATTTTTCCCGCACCCGTTTCTTTTCTTCCGGACTGCACGGGACAAAAATGTCTTTCGCAGCCGAATGTGTTACCGTAATTTTTTCCGGCTCCAACGTAAAATATCTGAGCAGTTCATTTTTGCTAAACTCGGAGACCGTAATAATATGATCGGCATAGGCAACAGCATTTTCCGTGCCGTGAGTACTGCGTTTTCGGGTCGCCTCTGTGTGATAGTGCGGTAACGTTAAAGAACTGATGTCATGAATGGTAACAACCAGTTTTCCGGGATAATCTTTTGGGGCATAAAATGCTGTTGAATGCAGGATGTCGACATCCCCAAGGATCCACCTCCCAGGGATAGGAGAATACCAGAGCCCGTTCATGAGACGCTGGGGCAATTTTTCAAAACGTACATGAAAATTACTTTGCCGGGGAACCGCTGCTTTGGTAAATTCACGGTGAAAAGACCGGTAAAAAGAAGGATATAGTATATACTGGTTAATTTTATCGATTCTCGCCAGCTGCGTGATAAGATTCGTTGTATTATTTCCAATGCCTGTTTTTTCACCAGCCACTGAACTGATATCGATCCCAATCCGCATACAAAACCATCACAGAGGAGAAATATACAATAAAATGCGTTGTCCCGCCTATAAATAACACAAGGTGATCAGCAGAGAACGCAGTGGTAAGGGCAGATCACGTTTTCTCTCACACAATATCAGCATAGTACTGCTCCATCCTCCGGAAGTAAAACATACCCGAGACCAGAAGCAGGATAACCATTCCTACCGAGACAAGTACCATCGCGCTTGGCGTCCCGGTACCAAGCAGCGCCCAGCGGAACCCTTCAATCACACCAGCCATAGGGTTAAGACCGTACCAGACACGTAGGGATGCTGGAACAAGACTAGACGAATAGACGACCGGCGATCCGAACATCCAAATCTGGATGAGGAAGGGAACTGTGTACTGGAAATCACGATATTTGACATTGAGCGCCGAAAGCCAAAGACCGACTCCCAGAGAAGAAGCGAGTGCAAGCAGGATAAAGAGCGGCAGGAACACGATGTTCAGAGTAGGTGCTACACCGTAGTATACCATCATCGCAAGCAGGATAATAAAGGAGACTGAAAAATCGACAAGTGGCGAGATGATACTCGCTAACGGCATAATCAGGCGAGGGAAATATACCTTGGTCATAATATTGGAATTGGTCACCATGCTTGTTGTTGAACGTGTAAGCCCGTCTGAAAAGAGTGTCCAGGGAAGCAGGGCTGCAAGCACAAACAGAGGATAGGGCACACCATCGGAAGGGATATGCGCCAGGCCCCCGAAAAAGATGGTAAAAATAACCATCGTTAAGAGGGGCTGGAGGACTGCCCATGCAATCCCAAGGCCCGTCTGCTTGTACCGGAGCTTCACGTCCCGCATAGTGAACGCCGCAAGCAGTTCACGATATGCCCAGAGCTCATGCAGATCCACCGGCACCCATTTCCGGGGCGGGCGGATAACAAGCGTCGGAACTGACGCTTCCGGGATTGATGCGGTTGTACCGGTCATGAGTTGTTGTGAGGAATTTTGTTTTTGCATTACTTAAAGTCTGGTAAAATTACCTTCGCAAAGAATAATTAAAAGGGGAGGTATCCTTCCAGAATACCGCATTAATCGGCAGTCCAGTAACGGTGGGGGAACTTTTTATGCAGAATCTCGTCACCTTCACCGATAGCTTCCAGACCGGCGGCACGCATATCTGCATCGACCATAATCTTCACCAGATCATTAAATTTGATCTTTGGTTTCCAGTTAAGTTTCTTTTCAGCTTTTTCCTTGTCCGCGATAAGAACTTCAACTTCAGTGGGCCGGAAATACGCAGGATCAATTTTTACAAATACATCAACCTTGAGATCGACATAGGCAAACGCTTGATCCAGGAACTCCTGAACAGAATGCGCCTCCCCGATGCCAATGACAAAATCATCTGCCGATGGCTGCTGAAGTATTTCCCACATTGCTTCGACATATTCTGGCGCATATCCCCAGTCCCGTTTCGATTCCAGGTTGCCAAGATAGAGATACCTATCCTTCTTGGTAAGCAACCGGGCAATACTATAGGTAATTTTCCGGGTAACGAATGTCTCACCCCGCCGTGGTGATTCATGATTGAATAAAATTCCATTGGCAGCAAAGAGCCCATACCCTTCACGGTAATTTTTCATCATCCAATAAGCATACAGTTTTGAACAGGCATACGGACTTCTTGGACAAAAGGGTGTGTTTTCTCCCTGAGGGGGCGAAGCCGAACCAAACATCTCACTTGAGGACGCCTGGTATATCCTTACCTTATGGTTTGATCTCCGGACGATTTCTAACAGCCGTGTTACCCCCAGAGCGGTGACATTTGTGGTATATTCAGGCATATCAAAACTGACCCGAACATGGCTCTGGGCGCCAAGGTTGTACACTTCATCCGGACGGATATTGTATACAATATGGGAAAGCGCTTCAGAATCTGAAAGGTCACCGTAGTGAAGGAATAGTTTTGCACCCGACTCTCTGGGATCAATATAAAGATGCTCAAGCCTCTGGCGGTTAAAAGAAGAGGATCGACGAATTATTCCATGAACCTCATACCCCTTGTCCAATAAAAAATCTGCCAGATAAGATCCATCCTGTCCTGTAATGCCGGTAATCAGCGCTTTTTTATCTGCCATAAAAATTTCACTACCGTATCAGCCGCGTTAAACTCTTTCTTATTTTAGTTACTTCTCCAGAAAATATAATGATTGGTAACATCTGAAATTAGAAAGAAAACCGTTGAGACCCTTACAGAGATTAAAAACAGGGAGAGTATATTTCAGTTCTTAATTCAGTAAAATTTCTAAGAGGCGCATACAACAGAGGGATGCAGGAAAGTTATATAGGCCAGAGTGCTTGTATTTTAAAGGTGCGCGATCACCGAAGTTGAACAAACGATCGTATTTCTATAACGGAGTATATTTCATCCCGCAGAGTTGTTCATATCTATCCGGATCGTTTTGAAAGAGTTGAATAATTTCCGGCGTCAGACACTGCTCCTTGGAACCTTCCTTTAACCATGTACCGTTATCGTTCCGAAGAACCGGTATGTCAGTTTTATGAAACAGACTATCGATTATTACTGAATCGCTTGCATCCCATGGATTATCAGCCGTCCACTGGTTGTACCAATTTTGCTCAGGGACAAAATGTTGGGGATAATAAAACACACCGATAAACTGGACAAAGACGGAGATTACGATAAGAATTGCAATTGCCGCTGTAATAAGTGTATTACAAGGGATTTTTGAGATGTGCACAAAAAAAATACACATTCCAACAACCAGAAAAGGCAACAGGCAGGTAAGATACCGGGGCCCGTACGGATTGCCACCTGACCAGTCATCGAACGTAGCATAGACCAGTACGGTAAGAGCCATCGCAATTACCGATCCCTGTAAGAACCTGCATGCAGGAGTATTTTTTTTACGGGTGATCCAGAATCCGAAGATCGAAACGATCAAAACCGGTGAAAAAATAAACAAACCCTTGTTGGGTGCAATAAGAAGGCCCAAATAATTAAAAAATGTTGTCCCATCTAACGCCAGACGCGAGGCACTCATGGAATATCCTCCGAATATCGTATGGAAAAACATCAGATTATACCCTAAGAATGGCAAGCCGGATATAACACCCGACAAAATATAATACTCAATTTTTTCACGATGATACCATAGAACAAATGCCAGGAAGGGAAGGATCAGCAGCGAATCCGAGGGGCGGTTAAAGAGAAACAATCCTGAGCAGAGACCAAGAAATATGATATTCCCGTTTGAAGGCTGTTTCTCATTTCTTAATACAAGAAAAATCATCACGGCCAATAATAATTCCGACGTCCCATGTGCATAGAGAGTCTGACTACTCAGGGCCCAGGTATCAGTAGCAAAGGCGAAAATAAATGCCGAAAGAAGTGCGATTTTCCGGTTTGAAAAATAACAACAGTCCAGATAAACAAACATTGCAGCGAGGGCTGAAATGAGTGCGGCGGAAATATGGGTCAATACCAGCTGAGTCAGGCTAGTAAAGGGGATATCGAGAAGATAAGGGATTGCATACAGGGGAGTGATAAGAACCGGGGTTACGATGGGGAAAAACGATACATAATGTCCGTTTCCCACGTTATAGAATCGGAACCCATAGAGTATATCGTTGGTGTAATCGGGATAATTGTCCAGATAAAATGTATGATTTTCAAGTATTGAATAGGGCAATAGCTGGGTTCCTATGGTATCATTGGGGAAAAATGGCGTTGCCCAGTTGCTAAAAACGAGAAATGCACCTAAAAGCAAAATAAGATAATCGTATTTTACCAACAGATTTTCTGCGTCAGGTTCCGGTTTTGAGAGGAAAAGACATATCCCAAAAATAAGCAATATAACCGATCCAACGGGGATGCATGCCCCCATCCCCCCATGCAAGGTAATCCCATACTGGTTAAAAGAAGACGCCAGTGAGATCATACCACTTGCAATGGTTAACAGTCCGGACAACCTTGTCCGGTTTGCCAAAACAAAGAGAAATGCAGCAAAAAAAACCAGTGCAGAAACGAGAGGGAGGATCTCAGAAAAAATGGATTTGCCGCTCATTACGCCGGACAAAACGTAAAAAAGACCCCGTCCAAGGGGCATGACACTATCGCCGAGGGAAGTAGCCTGGTACCGAAAGAATATCCACTGAATTCCATATCCGATCCCTGCTGACATTATAAAAAGATTCATCGGTATAAAAAAAAAGATTGGATAAAAATATTTCAGGAGCTTATTCGCGCTCCAATCAGAAGACATCGTCAATAACGTTATTCTCTTTTAATGGATAAAAATTTCCCGTTAAGGTTATGGAATTGTAGTACTAGTACCGGTTTTGATAGATTTGGATATACTCTCGCTAAAGAAAATGAATCACAAATGGAGAAAATCCATGAATTATCGTGAAAACAAAAAAAGATTAGATGGTGGTATCGACAAGAACCTGTTGTGATCCATCAGTGAAATAGGCGACACCAACCACAACGTTTTTACCTGGATTGTTTGCGAAGATGGTTGCAGTTTGGCCGACCGGTAGAACAGTTGCGGGCGATACGGGTTGTACTTGGTTATTTACTACAGTAGAACTGCCAACTCCGGTTGGGGTAACATTTGCACCATCCACCGTAAATCCAATTGCATTTAATGTGCCTGCATCCTGCCCACCCTGATAGGTAATCGTAACATAGGATGCATTAACACGCTGTTCAGTTGCAGCAACCACCTTGGTCTTCTGGATATTCCCAGCCATGCCGAACACGAATGCAGCGATAACCGCTGCAAGGATCACGGTGATAGCGACCATCAGGATGACGCCTATGACCGGTGATACTGCCTCCTCATTGTTTCTGGTATACATAATTTCAAACACTCCTTTACATATCCACATTGGATATGACACTGTATGTTTTGATTATTTCTCTTTTTTGTATATAAACATTACTATTGCAAGAGAGATGCGAAAATCAGTATTATCAGGAAATCATGCGAGCAATCTGTGAATAATCTGCTATATTGATCTCGATCGGAAACTGATAAGATAAAATTTTAGAGGGTTTGTGTAAGGATTATATTTAAAACGGCCGTATTTTTTGGACTCAATAGACCAAAGAACCCTGAATATTCATTTCACGGTCAAAAATAGCTGGTGAGGATCCAAGTAGACGTATACGGACTCCCATAAGAGAGCAGCCGGAAGAAAGAGCAAATCGATACTCACTAGGGAATCAATTCTTAGCTGATTAACAGAAAACCAGAAGAAGATCAGTTTTTGTAATTTTGAATAAACTCAGCCCACCGGCAAAAAAAGATTAGATGGTGGTATCGACAAGAACCTGTTGTGATCCATCAGTGAAATAGGCGACACCAACCACAACGTTTTTACCTGGATTGTTTGCGAAGATGGTTGCAGTTTGGCCGAC
>Ga0326728_10016474_pt1 | contig 15070 bp, 13 predicted proteins | sample MB3enrmetagenome_FD_207602 | JGI IMG/M metagenome (GOLD analysis project Ga0326728, IMG submission 207602) | Lab enriched peat soil microbial communities from McLean, Ithaca, NY, United States - MB31MN | ecosystem: Environmental > Terrestrial > Soil > Wetlands > Peat | place: USA: New York...
TCCCTTCAGACGAGCAGAGGCCGCATGGGGACGAGACTTCGTAGCTTGTAAAAAGACCGATGGGCATTTCGACCTCGATGAGGTCGTCGCGTACCTGCTTCTCTTCCTCGGCGAAGCGGATGACGATCTCCTCGAAGACGGTTCGGCAGATCTTCTGGTTCCCCTTTTTGGCCTTGACTATCTCGGATTGGATTAGTCCGGCGTTTTCGAGGATGGCCACGTTGGTCGCCACCGTGGACTGGGGAAGAGAAAGAGTCTCGGCGATCTCATTTATATTCGCCTGTCGAACATGGAGGAGAGTCATGATTGAGAGGCGTAATTCCGAGGAGAGGCCGAGAATTATCTTCTGATCTTCTCGGGGATCTACCACTAGGATCTTCGGGGTGCTCATCAAGGGAATGGTGTATCATTATTTTTGATACATTACAAGTAGAAGAAATAAAAATAGCTGCTAGACAGGGAAGATATTTTATTATTCTTTATTAGCTAAATATTTAAACAAATTTTGGTAGTTATATATTAAATATCAGTATTGGCGATAACAATCAAAAAAACAGTTGACATGTGAAAAAAGCTGACCTATTATCATGAACAAGCGACGAAACGCAATATTTTTGTACCGATACAGGGTTTCGTCCAATGTGAATCAGTTTTGGCAATACAAAAGCCAACGTCAAGGAGGAAGAATGAAGAAGTTACAGGCACTCGCATTGGCCCTCGCGATCATTCCTGGAGCATTCGTCTTTGCGCAGACGAAGACCGACATCTCGCTCTGGACCTTCCAACCCGTGCACGTCCAGTTCTACCAGAGCATGGCGGAGAAGTGGAACGCGGCCAATCCAGGCAAGCAGATCAACCTCAAGGCCGAAGTATTCCCCTACGACGATCTGCACAACAAGCTCCTAGTGTCCCTGCAGTCGGGCTCCGGCGCTCCGGACATCAGCGACATCGAGATCTCGAAGTTTGCCAACTATCTCCAAGGGGACATTCAGCTCGCACCTCTCAACGACCTCCTCGCCAAGGACATGACGCACTTCGTGAAGTCGCGGCTCGACCTCTACCAGAAGGACGGCAAGTACTACGGCCTCGATTTCCACGTCGGTGCCGAGATCATGTTCTACAACGTCGAGATGTGCAAAGCCGCCGGTGTCGACATCGACAAGATCAAGACCTGGTCGGACTACATCAAGGCCGGCCAGCAGGTCGTCGCCAAAACCGGCAAACCCATGTGTACTATCGAGTGCACCGAGCACTGGTCCTTCTACCCCCTGCTCAGCATGGCCGGCTCCGACGTCCTCGACAAAAACAACAAGGTCATCCTCGACAATGACACCAATATCAAGGTACTCAAGCTGCTCTACGACATGATCTACAAGTACAAGATCGCGGTCACCGCTCCCGGCGGCTTCCACCACAGCGACCAGTACTACGGCTTCATGAACGACGGCGGCGCCGCCTCTATCTGGATGCCCTACTGGTACCTCAACCGCTTCACCGACTACATGCCCGATCTCAAGGGCAAGATGGCGATCCGCCCGATGCCGATATTCGACGGCTCCTCCGAAGTCTACGGTATCAAGTCCAAGTACACCTCGACGGGCATGGGCGGCACCGGCACGGCGGTCATCAAGACGAGCAAGAACCTCGAGCTGGCCAAGGCCTTCCTCTACTACGCCAAGGGCTCCAAAGAAGGACAGATCGAGATATGGAAGCAGCTCGGCTTCGATCCCCTGCGCACCGACGTCTGGACCGACAAGGCTGTCAAGGAGCCGAATAAGTTCACCGAGTACTACCAGAACGGCACCAGTCTCTTCGACGTCCTGACCAAGGTTAAAGACGGCTTTAACAGCACGAACGTGTCGGGTAATTACCCCGAGATCATCGACACGATCAAGCACAAGGTCATGTTCCAGGTGCTCTCGGATAAGTCCAAGACCCCCGAGCAGGCCCTGAAGGACGCAGCCGACGAGCTGCGGAAGTAAGTCATCCGCGAAGCGGGCGCGAGCTCGCTTCGCGATTACTAGGAATGATCGCCCGGAGGACACTTTGGTAGGCCATCGAAAACCGCGGCCTGCCTGCCCTTCGGGCGATTGATTGAACAGTCCACCCGCGAATGGAGGGACCATGAGGACTGCATCGTATTTCAGGACGTATAGGCTGGTACCCTACGTCTTCGTGCTTCCCTTTATCATCTCTTTCTGCGCTTTCTACGCCTATCCTCTCGTGAGTACTGTCATTATGAGCTTCCAGAAGATCATCCCCGGCCAGACGCACTTCGTCGGTCTGGAGAACTACAGAAAAATGATCTCGGAGGACTTCTGGCAGGCCTTGAAGGTCAGCTTCGAGTATACGGTGATCACGATCCTCATCCTGATTCCCGGTCCGACCCTCCTGGCCGCGCTTTTGAACTCGGGCCTCAAGAAGCTCAACGCCATCTACCGGGCGGCTTTCTTTATCCCCTCGCTCGTCTCGGTCGTCGTCGCCGGAACCATCTTCAGGCTGATGTTCTCCTTAACCGGGCGCGCGGTCGTGAACGCCTCGCTCGGCTTCCTGTTCGGCGTGAAGCCTATTGACTGGGTGATGGGCGGGGCCTGGCAAGCCATGCTCCTCATGGTCATGCTCGCGACCTGGCGCTGGACCGGCGTGAACACCGTGTACTTCATGTCGGGGCTCCAGTCCATCTCGACGGACCTGTACGAAGCCGCGTCGATAGACGGAGCGGGCCCCGCGAGACAGTTCCTCTCGATCACCATGCCGCTGCTCAAGCCGACGATCATTTTCGTCACGACAATCAGCATCTTCGGCGGTTTCGCGATGTTCGAGGAAAGCTACATGCTCTGGCAGGGCGTATCGCCCAACAACGTGGGGCTCACCCTGGTCGGTCTCATCTACCAAAAGGGCTTCCAACTCGGCGACCTGGGCCTGGCCTCGGCGGTCGGACTCGTCGTCATGCTGGTCGTCTTCGTGCTCGCCATCATACAGCTGAACCTCTTCGGGTTCTTCAGGAAGGAGGACTGACATGGAGTCCATGACGACCCAGAGGATTCTTTCGGAAACCGTGAAGTATCTCCTTCTCGGCGTGCTCGTCATACTATTCCTCTTCCCGATATTTGCCCTCGTAATGGCGAGCTTCGAGACCGGCCAGAACCTGATGCGCTACGGCATCTCCTTCAAGTCCCTCGTGCCGAAGGCCTTCGATCCCAAGAACTTCGTGGCCCTAGCGACGACGAGGGACGGGGTCTACCTCACCTGGTATAAGAACAGCATCATCCTGACTGCTCTCCAGTCTGGCCTGGCCCTCGCCTTCTCCTCCTTCGTCGGCTACGGTCTAGGTGTCTACCATTTTAAGGGCCGCAACCTCATCTTCATCCTCGTCCTCGCGGTGATGCTCGTTCCGCTGCAGATCCTCATCCTACCGCTCTACAAGCTCATGACGGCCATGGGCATCATGAACAGCTATCTAGGCGTCGTCGCTCCTTTCATTGTCTCCCCTTTCGCGATCTTCTTCTTCCGTCAGTATTCCCTCGGCATCCCTAAGGACTACCTCGACGCTGGGAGGATCGACGGACTCGGCGAGTTCCGGATATTCGCAAAGCTTACCGCACCTCTCATGGGGCCGGCTTTCGGTGCGATGGCGATCATGATCTCCCAGCAGGCATGGAACGGATTCCTCTGGCCACTAATCGTCATGCGCACCGGGGACAAATTCCCTCTCACTATCGGACTCAACAGCCTGCTCACCCCCTATGGCAACAACTACGACATGCTGATCGCCGGCTCCTGCGCAGCTTCGATCCCAATCATCATCGTCTTCTTCTTCTTCCAGCGCTTCTTCATCTCCGGTCTCAACGCCGGAGGAATAAAGGGTTAGCCGCAGGGCGCCACAACTCGCAAGGAAAGGTCATGAAAGCAAGACTGAGCATAGACAAGGACTACACGATCGGCGCTGTCGATAAGCGTATCTACGGTTCCTTCATCGAGCATCTTGGCCGCGCCGTCTACGGTGGCATCTACGAACCGGGCCACCCGAAAGCCGACGCCAATGGATTCCGCAAGGATGTCCTCGAGCTCGTGCGCGAGCTCGACGTGCCGGTGGTGCGCTATCCGGGCGGAAATTTTGTTTCGTCCTTCAACTGGGAGGACTCGGTGGGGCCTGTCGAAAAGCGGCCCCGCCGCCTCGACCTTGCGTGGAAATCCGTCGAGCCCAATATCTTCGGCATGGGCGAGTTCCAGAAGTGGGCAAAAGCCGCCAACACCGAGACGATGATGGCGATCAACCTGGGCACGCGCGGTATAGACGCGGCGCGCAACCTCGTCGAGTACTGCAATCATCCGGGCGGCTCCTATTGGAGCGATCTGCGCCGCGAGCATGGTTCGCGCGACCCCTTCGGCATCAAGCTTTGGTGCCTCGGAAACGAGATGGACGGTCCTTGGCAGGTCGGGCAGAAGACTCCCGACGAGTACGGCCGCATCGCCTACGAGACGGCCAAGGCGCTAAAGCTCTTCGACCCAAAGCTCGAGCTCGTCGCCTGCGGCTCCTCGAACGGCCGCATGCCCACGTTCCCGCAGTGGGAGGCGACCGTCCTCGACCACTGCTACGAATCGGTCGACTATCTCTCCCTCCACCACTACTTCCAGAACCACGAGAACAATCTCGAAAACTTCCTCGCGTCCTCGGTTGGGATGGACAGGTTCATCGAAGAGGTAGTGGCGACCTGCGACTTTGTGAAGGCGAAGAAACGCTCCAAGAAACAGATGAACCTCTCCTTCGACGAGTGGAACGTCTGGTTCCACTCGGCCGACGCGGACAAAAAGAACGAGGCATGGCAGGTCGGGCCGCACCTCCTCGAGGATGTCTACACGATGGAGGACGCGCTCGTCGTGGGCTGCCTTATCAACGTTCTCCTGCGGCACGCCGACCGCGTAAAGGTCGCCTGCCTCGCACAGCTCGTAAACGTCATCGCACCGATTATGACCGACAATGGCGGGTCGGCATGGAGGCAGACGATCTATTGGCCCTTCCTCTTCGCTTCGAAATACGGCCGCGGCGTCTCGATGAACCTTAAGGTCGACTCGCCCTCCTACGAGAACAAAGATTTCGGCCAAGTGCCCTATCTCGACGCTTCAGCCGTTCTCTCCGAGGATGGACGCTCGCTCTCCCTCTTTTGCGTCAACCGCGGCAAGGAGAGCGTGGAGCTCGACTTCAAGACTGCCGGGATCGAGGGACTCGTCCTCGCAGAGCACGAAGAGCTCAAGCACTCGAACCCCAAGGCGACGAACACCGCTGCGGCGCCTGACAATGTGGCGCCCAAACGCCTAGCGGTCTCCAAGTCCGGTGTACAACTCGCACCATTGAGCTACAACTTCCTGCGCTACACGGTCGAGGGAAAAAAATGAAGAAAGCTTGCGCCCTAGCGATGTCCCTGCTCTTCAGCTGCGCAACCCTCGCTATCGCGCAAGCCCCGGCCGAGGCGCAGGATGCGCCTGAAGCCCTCCCCCAGAGAGGGATCACGGTTGCCCATGACCCGACCGTCGTCCAATGTGGGGGCAAGTACTACCGCTTCTGCTCAGGCCCCGGGATACCGGTTGCCAGCTCGGGTGACCTCGAGAGCTGGGCTCCGGCGGGCTCCGGCCGGGTGTTCGGAAAAAATCCCGAATGGACCGCGAGGGAGGTCCCCGGCTCGACCGACTACTGGGCCCCCGAGGTCGTCCGGCTCGGAGGCCGCTATCGAGTCTACTACTCGGTCTCGACTTTCGGCTCCAACCGGTCCGCCATCGGCGTCGCCTCCAACGCGACCCTCGACCCCGACAGCCCCGACTACGCGTGGGTCGACGAGGGATCTGTCATCGAGTCAAAGAGCGAGGACCTGTATAACTGCATCGATCCCTGCGTTGCGATCGACGGGGACGGTGTGCCATGGATGTCCTTCGGCTCGTTCTGGACTGGCATCAAGCTCGTGAAGCTCGACGTGGACTCAGGCAAGCTCGCCGATCCCAAAGCCGAGCCGATCGCTATCGCGCATAGGCTCGATTCGGTCGACGCGATCGAGGGCTCGTACATCCTACCTAAGGGAGGGAAGTACTACCTCTTCGTCTCCTTCGACTTCTGCTGCCGCGGCAACCAGAGTACCTATAACATCCGGATTGGACGCGCCGATTCCATTGTCGGCCCTTACTTCGACAAGGAGGGCGTGCCTATGCTCAAGGGAGGCGGAAGCCTCATCCGCGAGGGGGGCGACCGATACAAGGGGCCGGGCCACAATTCGATCCTCATCGATAAGGGCAGGTACTACCTGGTCTATCACGCCTATGATGCCCAAGCAGGCGGAATGGCGAGGTTCCGCATAGAGCCTCTTAAGTGGGACGCGGAAGGCTGGCCCTACGTGACGGGCACAGGCGCCGGCAAGCCATAAACAGCCATAGTGCCTTTCTCTTCACAAGAAACGTGCTCACTATTTAAGAGAAAGGCGCTTTGAATTCTCCCAAGAGTCTTTACCGCCTTTGAGAACAGCAGATACTTTTCTTTCAGCTTCTCGTTCTGCACAAAATCGACTGAGTCGAGAAACCACTCAATGGTGAAATTAATACAAAACAATGTAAATGATATATTAGTTTTAAGAATTGGCAAATGAATCGAAACAATGACAAGGTAGCACCAATATTTCACAAGGGTCACAACAGTCTTATTTTTCACCTAAATCACAAACATACTTACTGTTGCTAGGATTATAGCATCTGCATGAATAGCTAGCACCAGAGGTCTCATTATTAAATCAAAAATACGGATATATATCTATTTTTCATTGACGTATCTAATCCATGGATTTAATATCGGTAGTCGGTTCTTAAAATATCGATGACCGATTCATCACTTCAGGAGGCACCCGATGAAAAAGCGTCGGCAGAAGACTCTGGTATTGTCTGCGATCTTTACCTTCTTTTTCCTTTCAATTCCGATATTTGGCGAAGGTCCCGAAGGCTACCCGGCTTACTCTGGTCCCCCCGTAGAACTCACCATGTGGGCGTGGACCAGCAACGAGAACTATTCCATCGACTTGTTTCAGAAGGCTTATCCCAGTATCAAGGTCAAGTGGACCAACGTTGGCGGAGGCGGGGACGAGTACACAAAAATCCTGACTGCGACTTCCGCCGGCAGCGGCCTTCCGGACGTGATCATGAGCGAGTACACCTATGCGCCGGAGTTCATGCAGTTCGGAAGTTTCCAGGAAATTAATAAGTGGATCCCTAAGGCGACCTACCTGAAGTATTTCCCGGCAGTGACACTGAAGTGGACCGCCCAGGACGGCAAAATATTTGGCACACCGCAAGACAGTGGGGCCTGCACAATGGTCTACCGCAAGGACGTATTCGATAAATATGGCCTTTCTGTCCCCAAGACTTGGGCCGAGTTCGCCACTATGGCGGCTAAATTGCACAAGGCGGACCCCAAGATTCAGCCTATCTCCTTCCCCTCGAACTGGGTTCTTGGGCCTGTAGGGCTGGTCTGGGAGGCCGGCGGCAAGCTCTTTGACTATGCCGATGGCAAGTGGTACATCGACTTCACCAATCCGATTGCCTCCAAGGTTTTCAACTACTGGGGAAAAATGATCAAGGACGGAGTCGTCACTCCCGACTTGTGGTGGAATGCCGATTGGTACAAGGAGTTAAGCGATGGCGGGGCCGCCACTGTAGTTTCTGGCGGTTGGTTCCCTGAATGGCTGCAGCTCAACAGCCCCGACGCGGCCGGGAAGTGGCGTGTCGCTACCCTTCCCCAGTGGGATGCGTCGAAACCCATGAACGGAGAGATGGGTGGTTCTGGATTCTACGTTAGCAGCCAATCCAAGAATCCCGAGGCCGCGGCCTTGTTCGTTCTCTGGCTCAATTCCCACAAGGATTCGATCCTCCAACTCCATGACAAGTCCCAGTTGCCCGTCCTTTGGGCAAACAGCTTCATCACGGGTCTCGGGCCGTCGCTCGCTGGTCAGGAATCCCCCTACTTTGGCGGACAGAAGATCACGCCGGTCAGCCTCGAAGCGATGAATCAGGTTTCAAAGAACCCAAACAACGCCTTCACCGCGCTGCCGATCATGGATTTTATTTCTTCGAGCCAGCAGACTGAGCTCAAGAAATTCCTCGACGGCGAGGAAGACATGAATGCCTTCCTTAAGAACTGGCAGGATGCTGTAGTTGCCTTCATGGGCAAGCAGGGATTCAGCAACGTCGTAGTGGGACAACTTCCTAAGTAATCCGCTATCTTTTTTTGATCGATGGACCGCGCCCGCAAGACGGAAACGGTCCATCGTCATTCTATTGGGAGAGGTTGTCCATGCGTAAGAGACATTCCGTACGAGCCTATCTATTCCTTTCGCCGTTTCTTGTGTTCTTTATCATGGTCATCGTGTATCCGGTCATTTCTGGAGTCATTCTTTCTTTTTTCGGCCAACGCGGAGCCAAGATGTGGTTCGTGGGGATAAAGAATTATGCCTCAGTTCTGGCCGATCAAAAATTCTGGGGATCGTTTGGAATGCCGGTCTTTCTTCTGCTCGTCCAGATTCCGCTCATGATCATTTTAGGAATCTTCATCGCGTTTCTCTTCGAACGGGTGAAAGGGTCCTCGGTCTACCGTCTCATTTTCTACTTACCTTATGCCCTTCCCGGCGTCATCGCGGGCATTCTGTGGTCCTATATGTTCTCGAAATCCATGTCGCCGTTCGTACCTCTCTTCGAAGCTCTTGGATTCGGGAAGGTTGAACTCATCACGAACGGAAGCCTACCTTTCATTCTACTGGTCATCATTCTTTGGGAGTGGACCGGCTATACCGCATTGTTGTTATATTCGACACTGGTTTCCTTACCCCCGGAATACGCAGAAGCCGCTCAAATCGACGGGGCGACCCGGTTTCAAATCGCTATCCATATCAAGATTCCGCTTCTCAAGGACACGATCATTCTCCTCCTAATCTTCAACTCGATCGGCGCTATTCAAGTTTTTAACGAGCCGAAAATGTTAGGAGGTCTTATCACGCTTCCACCCAATTTCACTCCAGCTATGTACATTTACAATGAGGCCTTCTCTTACGGCGCCTTCACGTATGCCATCGCAATGGGTCTCGTCTTGGCAGCCGTCATATTCATAATTTCTTTCTTCTTCATGAAAAGTTCCGTAAAGGAGTTGGCCGTCAATGCGTAAATTCCTCCGGGCCGTACCTCCCAACCTATGGGCTATCCTCTTTTCAATGTTTTTTTTGCTTCCGATCTATTGGCTCATCCAGAGCACAACTAAGGACAACGGCCAATTGATCCAAGGGACTTTCGTTCCCGGGAATCCGAACCACTTCGCCGACAACATGTCCGATGTTTTTTCGTTCAATAATGGGATCATGGGCCAGTGGTTGTTAAACTCAACGGTTTATTCTGCCGTTGGATCTTTGCTTAGCACTTTATTCTGTGCAATGGCCGGTTTTGCGTTCCGCCGCTACCACTTCATCGGCCGAAAACTTCTTTTCATGATCATCCTAGGTTTTTCTCTAGTTCCGGCTTTTACCACAACACTACCAATGTTCATGGAGTTCAAGAACTTAAACATACTCAATTCGATCTGGGCCGTCATCATTCCATCATGCGTAAATGTATTCGGTGTGTATTTGATGGTGGTGTACTGGAATCAGGTGCCCGAAGAGATGTTCGATGCCGCAGTTATCGATGGTGCAGGCGAAGCCTCCATCTTTTTCCGAATAGGGTTGCCCGGGATACGGCCGGGCTTGATCACACTTGTCATCATCTCGTTCGTAGCGATCTGGAATAATTACTTCCTACCCTTGGTGATGCTGAGCGATAGTTCGAGGTTTCCGCTGATTTTGGGGATCACGACGATCAACTCGCTCCAAGGGTTTCCAATCTATAACCTGAGGATTATGGGCGCCTTCCTGACAGCCCTTCCACTGTTAGTCATCTTTTCGGTGTTGCAGAGGTTCCTGGCTCCTCAGTTGACCGGTGCAATAAAGTAAAGAGGAGGAGGGACATTAAAAGACTCCTTTCCGGCTTGGCCGTCATACTTTTCATGGTCGGAGAGATATGGGGATCGCCGAACAACGTGACCATCTCCACCAAGACGGAAGGAGCGCCAATCTCCAAGTACATCTACGGACAGTTCATCGAACACCTTGGCCGAGGTGTCTACGGCGGTCTTTGGGCCGAGATGCTCGAAGACAGGAAGTTCTACTTCGTGGTGAAGGATCGATATGCGCCATGGGGCACTACCGACGATCCGAACTGGGATTCAGGCCCGTTCGACTATTTACGTGCCTCGCCCTGGAGGGTCGTCGGACCTACCGGGACGGTCTCGATGGATACGGAGGGAGCTTTCGTCGGTATCCATTCCCCATCGATTCGAGTGACAGGCCAGACCAACCCAGTGGGCCTGGCCCAAGAAGGTCTGGCCTTGGAGTACGGTCGGGCTTATTCAGGGCACCTTTCGTTGAGGGGTGATCCCGGAGTCGCCGTTGTGGTTCGCCTGACGGATGGCCAAGGACAGATGGCGGATTTTTGGGTCGGGGCGCCTTCCCGATATTTCCAGACTATGTCTTTTACCTTCACTTCCCCAGTATCAAACAATAACGGAATGATCGAGATACTGGGAACCGGCACAGGGACATTCGAAATCGGCGACGTCTCGCTCATGCCTCAGGATGCCGTTCGAGGCTGGAGAGCGGACGTCCTGGCCCTGCTCAAGGAACTCGACGCACCAATTTATCGCTGGCCCGGAGGCAACTTCGTCAGTGGGTACAATTGGCGGGACGGTATCGGCGACAGAGACAAGAGACCCCCTCGGCAGAATCCAGCGTGGCGGGGAGTTGAATCCAATGATGTCGGATTACAGGAGTTCATGGACTTGATGGATCTCATCGGTTCGGAACCCTACGTGACGCTCAACACTGGGTTAGGAAGCGTCGAAGAGGCCACTCAAGAGGTCGAGTACTGTATCGGTTCGATCGATACACCCCTTGGTCGACTTCGGGCCGACCAAGGCCATCCTGCCCCCTTCCCTGTGCACTGGTGGGCATTGGGGAACGAGATGTTCGGCTCTTGGCAGCTAGGCCACATGCCTGTTGAGACTTATTCGACCAAACACAACCAGTTGGCACAGGCCATCAGAAAAATCGACCCTCATGCTGGCCTTGTCGGGGTGGGCGCCGTCGGCCCCTGGGACCTAGCGATGCTGAGTGGAAGCGCCGATTTCATAGACCTGATCAGCGAGCACATCTACCGGAAACAACTGGCTGACGTTGATCTGCATTCCCAGCAACTGGCTGCCGATATCGATCGAATCGCACAGACTCATCGGAGTTACAGAGATTCTCTCCCTGCGCTAGGCGGGGAAAATATCCGAATAGCCATGGACGAGTGGAATTATTGGTACGGGCCCTACCGGTATGGCGAACTAGGGGTGCAATATCATCTCAGGGATGCCCTAGGCGTCGCCCGTGGGTTGCACGCCTTCTTTCGGAACAGTGACCTTTACTACATGGCAAACTATGCACAGACCGTTAATGTGCTTGGGGCCATTAAAGCTTCGAAAACGAGGGCAACCCTCGACACGACCGGACTCGTCCTTTCCCTTTATCGACATCGCTTCGGATCGTTGCCCCTTCCCTGTACCGTTACGGAGGGGAACCTAGACGTTTCGGCGGCTTTGACGGACGATCACAGGGCGCTGACCGTTGCTATTGTCAATCCAGGCCCGGTGTCGGAGGATCTTGTAGTCCAGGTCGATTCAGAAAATTTTACCAAAAAAGCAGTGGCCTGGGTCCTGACGGGAGTAAACCCGGAGTGCATTAACGAGCCGGGAAGAGAACCTGAAGTGACAGTCCGGGAGAATCGAATGGTTGTACCTGTGAGAAGCATCACTATCCCGCCATACTCAATAACTATCGTCAGGATGGAATGAACCCCGGAGCATAGGAGCTGCTGGGTATGCGACCCTCTTCCGAATCACCACTTAGGAATCAGCGCCGGGCAAGCGTACTCGGCTAGCCGCGCGCGAACCTCGACGAGGCAGCCGCAGTGCCGACAGGTGGAGCCGTACTGGAGATCGGGGCATGCTCCGCAGAGCGCGAGCCTCCGCTCGGCCTCTTCGTCCAAGGCGAGTGAAGGACGATGGTCGCGGAAGTATTCGCGGATCACGCGCTCGAGCTCGCCCTTCCCCATTCGGACGGAAATCCCGCAACCAGGGCAGCCAGTCGGCTGCCCATAGCTGTCGGAAGAGACTGAACTCACTGAAGCTCGACGACGACGACGGACATCGGAGGCAACTTCGCGAGGAGCTTGCCGCCTTCGGCCTTGACGGAGTACGGTGCGGGCTCGACCGCGTTCGGATGAGCGAAGTCGTTGTGACTGTCCATCTTCGGAGCGGTGAGGATGCGGCCGGACGCGCCCTTGAAGCCCGCGCCACCGCTGGTAGCGATGCCGCGCAGTTCGATCTCGGCCTCGGCAGCCTTCTCGTCGTTGACGTTGCATAGACTGATATGGACCTTTCCAGCCGCGTCTTTCGAGGCGGAGACGCTGATCGCGGGGACCTTGAAGCCCTCTTCTTCGAGGCTCTCGCCGTCGAGGAATAGAGGCAATAGCATCGCGTCCTGGTGGACCTTGTACATGTCGAAGATATGGTAGGTCGGGGTGAGGACCATCTTCGGGCCCTCGGTCAGGATCATCGCCTGTAGGACGTTGATCGTCTGCGCGATGTTGGCCATGTGCACGCGGTCGGCGTGCACGTTGAAGATATTGAGCTCGAGGCCTGCGATCACGGCGTCGCGGATCGTGTTCTGCTGGTAGAGGAAGCCGGGGTTGGTGCCGCTCTCGACATCCCACCAGGTGCCCCACTCGTCGACGATCATGCCGACGCGTTTCTCGGGGTCGTAACGATCCATGATAGTCGCGGTCCGGCGGACGAAGTCGTCCATGGCGAAGGCGTTCTTCATCGAGCTGTACCAATCGCTTCGGGGGAAGCCCGCGGCCGCGCCCTTGCGCTCCCATTTTTCGGCGAAGGTGTAGTTGTGCACGGACAGGCCGTCCATGAAGCGGCCGGCCTCGCGCATGAGGACCTCGTTCCACTCGTCGTTCTGGCCGCAGGCGATCTTGTAGAGCTGTTTGCCGCCGAAGTGCCTGCAGTAGGTTTGGTAGCGGCGGAACTCATAGGCGTATTGGAGCGGCGCCATGTTGCCGCCGCAGCCCCAGCTCTCGTTGCCGACTGCCCAATACTTGATGTCCCAGGGCTCCTCGCGACCGTTCTGGCGCCGAAGAGTGGCCATGGGGCTGGCGCCGGGCATAGTGATATACTCGAGCCACTCGGCCATCTCGCGTACGGTGCCTGATCCGACATTGCCGCAGATGTACGGCTCGGTCCCGAGCATCTCGCAGAGGTCGAAGAACTCGTGCGTGCCGAAGTGGTTGTTCTCGGTGACCCCACCCCAATGAGTGTTGACCATATCCGGTCGCACATTGCGAGGGCCGATGCCGTCCTTCCAATGGTAGGTATCGGCGAAGCAGCCGCCCGGCCAGCGGATGTTCGGCATCTTGAGCTTCTTGAGCGCGGCAACGACGTCGTCGCGAATACCCCTTGTGTTGGGTATCGTCGAGTCCTCCCCTACCCACAGGCCTTCATAGATACAGCGGCCGAGATGCTCCGCGAAGTGACCGTAGATGTGCTTGGATATCTTCTGCTTTCCTCGATCTGTCTCGATGATGATATGATTCATGCGATCCTCTTGAGCCTATTATTATCATTGTATTTAATATAAATCAAATACTTCAATTCATAAAACACTCAAGAGATCAGAGATTTTCATTAAACTGAGGCTTTTTCAAAACTCGGACGAGTTTTGAAAAAGCTACCTTAATTTTATGCAGATTTCGTAGCGGCTCATACAAACATCAAGAGCCGCGAGAAACTGTAAAGCCAATTTCATAAGTAACCGACTTATGAAATTGGCTCAACTAATAGAAACAAACCGTTCCTTACTCCATATCTCTGACAAGAGGAAGGAACAGTAAGTTATATATCAAAAATACAGATTTAAATAAGATTGTAGCATCCACCCTGTATTACCCCTTGCAGCCGAGCTCCGTCGCTACAGCCTCGTCGATCACTGAATCGGCCTCCCCGAGCTTTGCCCCCTCCGCGCGCGGCTCGGGCAAGGCCGAAGCTGCCGCGACGATCCACGAAGCCGCGAGCGCCGGCCCGATCTTGCTCGTATCGATGACGAGGTCGAACTTTTCCATTGAATCCCACCGTATGCCGTAGACCGAGGAGAGGAAGGAGGAGCGTACTTTATCCCCCTCGCGCACCGCGCTTTCCGCCAGACTGCGGTCCGAGAACCCGCGCTCCTCCATGATCCTGGAGACTCGCCATTCGCAGGGAGCCCGGATGCGCACGTTGAGCACGCCCTCCATGCCTCCGAGGGTCGCATAGGCGCCGCGGCCGAGGAGGACAGAATGGCCATGCCTCGCGACGGCGTAGGACAGGCGTTCGAGCATGGAGACGATTGTCCGGAGCTTCGAGTCGAAAGCCGACCAGATGCCCGCCTCCACCTCGTAGGTACTATCGAAATCGATGAGGCCGTAGCCAGCGAGGATCCTGCCGATGGTCGACTTGTCGATCAGATGATACCCGAGAAGCTCGGCGACATTTCGCGCTACTTCGCTTCCCACACTACCGTATTCACGAGAAATAGTAACGACTGCCATTGCGTTACCCCCTGGCATCAAGTATAGATCAGGGGCCTACACTTGTCGAAATTCCCTCGGTGGCGATGGGGACGCATGTTGCCGGGCGAGAAGGCCTGAGATGGCATGCCTCGGGAGGGAAGCAAAGCTTGACCTCCTTCCCCAGCTCGGGAAGAGATCGGCGAGGATCGTTGAAAGAATCGACGAAGACGGCCTGGCCGCAGGAACGCACGACTAGCCGCACGATGGAGCCCAGGAACTTCACCGCCTCGACCTCGCCGACTAGGATGTTGTCCTCGGCGCTCGAGGGGCTCAGGGTTATGGACTCGGGCCTCAGCGACAGGGAATA
>Ga0326728_10016475_pt1 | contig 15069 bp, 14 predicted proteins | sample MB3enrmetagenome_FD_207602 | JGI IMG/M metagenome (GOLD analysis project Ga0326728, IMG submission 207602) | Lab enriched peat soil microbial communities from McLean, Ithaca, NY, United States - MB31MN | ecosystem: Environmental > Terrestrial > Soil > Wetlands > Peat | place: USA: New York...
CCGAAAACTCGCCCTCAACGTCCTCAAGCGCGCAAGGCCCGAAATTTCCATCCGGCGCAAACGAAAGCGCTCCGGATGGTCCGACACCTTCGCTCGATCCGTCCTCGGCCAAATGCGATAGCCCTGGTTGAAGGTCCGCTCCCCTTGATCGTTTCCATCAAACTCGTTCAATACGCTCAGATACCCGGAGAGACAGCTCTCGGTGATGCGGTGTCCCCGGGGCAGATTCCGGCCAATTGCCGAATTTTGTTTTTGATTGAAAATAAAGGACGCACACCGCTGAGACTGCTCGAACTCTGCATAGAAAAATTCATCGGACCGACGCTCCCGGCGCATCCCGTTTACATCCACAAAGAATCTTGGGGATTGGTTCTCGAAAAAGGGCCGCTCTGGATCAAGGCTACCGACGCACTGGTGAATGTAACCCCCGCCGACGTAGGGGCTGCGGCTGCCGTTTATCCCAACGGGGCTTTTTGGGTATTCGGATATTTTGCATATCTCGATCTGCTAGACAAAAGGATAGAGCGCAAGTTTCTGGCTCGGTGGGATTTGGTAGAGGGCTTCGTTGCCGACAACAGGCCCGGTTACACATAAGAACAGCAGTACTAGCGCGGTAACCGACCCCCACTTTGGGGCTTTTTTCGTCGGCCTGTCGCGGTCGGGGTAGGATGATTTGCCGGACAAGTCAGGTACGGGATAATCGCCCAAAAGGGAATAAAATATATAACTCCCAAAAAAAGGGCGGCCTGCGCCGCCCTTTCCGTATAACCCCGAGGCAAGGCCCCCTCCTCACCGCTTGGAGAACTGGAAGCTCGCGCGCGCTTTTCTGTGGCCGTATTTCTTGCGCTCGACGACGCGCGAGTCGCGGGTAAGGAAGCCCTCTTTCTTCAGCGTGCCGCGTAAGTCCGGCTCGTAATAGGTCAGCGCCTTGGCGAGGCCGTGGCGCACCGCGCCCGCCTGGCCGGAGAGGCCGCCGCCCGACACCGTCGCCGTCAGGTCGTATTGGGTCAGGCGGCCCGCCACCACCAGCGGCTGGTTGAGGATCATGCGCAGCACGGGGCGGGCGAAATAGACGTCGAGCGGCTTGCCGTTGATGGTCGCCGCGCCCTTGCCGGGCTTGATCCAGACGCGCGCCACGGCGTTCTTGCGCTTGCCGGTCGCATAAGCGCGGCCCAGCTTGTCGAGCTTCTGCACGTGGACGGGCGCCTCGGCCGGAGGCGGCGCGAGCGCCGAATCCTTGAGATCGGCGAGGGAAGAGAGGGTCTCGGCCATGGATCAGAAGCTCCGGCTGTTTTTCGGATTGAGCTTGGCGACGTCGAACGGGATCGGCGACTGCGCGGCGTGGGGATGGTCGGGGCCCTTGTAGACCTTGAGGTTGCCGAGCTGCTTGCGGCCGAGCGGCCCGCGCGGCAGCATGCGCTCGACCGCCTTCTCGATGACCCGCTCGGGAAAGCGCCCCTCGAGGATCGACTTGGCCGAGCGCTCCTTGATGCCGCCGATATAGCCGGAGTAGTGGTGATAGACCTTCTGGTCGCGCTTGTGGCCGGTGAACGCCACCTTTTCCGCGTTGACCACGATGACGTTGTCGCCGTCGTCGATGTGGGGGGTGAAGGAGGGTTTGTGCTTGCCGCGCAGTCGCATCGCGACGATTGTCGCCAGGCGTCCGACGACCAGGCCCTTGGCGTCGATGAGAAGCCATTTCTTCTCGACGTCGGCCGTCTTGGTCGAATGGGTCTTGCCGAACATGAAATCCGATTCCGTTTTTCGAGCGCGCGCCGCGACGGCGAGCCGGCCAGGGCCGCACTTATAGAGGCCGCGGCGGGGACCCGTCAACTGCAAGCAAGCGGAATCGGCTGAAAAAGGGGACTTTTTTCGATGCGGTATTATGATACCGCAAGCTTGTCGAATTCGTAGCGTGCGCGTGCGCAACGCGCTATCGTCGGCGGCGGGGCAATTCACTATCGCCGCAACTCAGCCGTCTTGGAGCGCGACAACCCATGTTCCCACTCGACGACGCATCGCGACGCCCGACGCGCTTTCCTATCGTCACCGCGTCCATCATCGCGCTGAACGCGCTGGCGTTCGTTTTCGAACTGATGGGCGGCGACGCGTTCGTCGTCCAATGGTCGGTCATCCCCGCCGACATCGTCGCCGGGCGCCACCTGATCACGATTCTGACGGCGCTGTTCATGCACGCGAGCTGGTCGCACATTGTGGGCAACATGATCTTTCTCTGGGCGTTCGGCCCCGAGATCGAAGACGCGATGAATCCCGGGCGCTACGCGGCGTTCTATCTGATCGGCGGCGTCGTCTCGATGCTGGCGCAAGTCGCCGTCGATCCCGGCTCGACGATTCCCAATCTGGGCGCGAGCGGAGCGATCGCCGCCGTGATGGGCGCCTTTCTCATCACCTTCCCCCGCGACAGGATTCGCACGCTGCTGGTCATCGGCTGGTTCGTCCGCGTCACCTTCGTGCCGGCCGCGCTGCTGATCGGGTTCTGGTTTGTCCTCCAGCTTCTCAGCTTCGGCGCGGTCGCGAACGTGCAATCGGGCGGCGTCGCCTACGTGGCGCATATCGCTGGCGTCGTCTTCGGCGTCGCCACCGCACGTCTGTTCGAGCATCCGCGCCGACTCGCCGACGAGCGGAACGCGGATCCCGACTTGTAGTGATCGGATGAACCGCTTTCCTGAGAGGCGATGATGAATTTTGTCGCGATAGACTTCGAGACCGCGAATTATCAGCCCGACAGCGCCTGCGCGGTCGGGCTGGTGAAAGTGGTCGGCGGCGAAATCGTCGACATGGCGGTCCACCGGATCAGGCCGCCGACGCGAGAGTTCGTGTTCACCTATGTCCACGGATTGGCCTGGAAAGACGTGGCGAACGCGGACGATTTCGGCACGCTGTGGCCGAAGCTCGCGCCGTTGCTCGCCGGCGCAACGTTTTTCGCCGCGCACAACGCCTCTTTCGACAGAAGCGTTCTGCGCGCGTGCTGCGCCAGCCATGGACTCCGCGCGCCGTCGCTGCCCTTTCGCTGCACCGTGCAGATTTCTCGCCGCGCCTGGAACATCCGTCCCACGAAACTGTCCGACGTGTGCAAGAAGCTCGAAATTCCGCTCAACCACCACGAAGCGCTGTCCGACGCCATGGCGTGCGCGAAGATCGTTCTCGCTGCTGAGAAGACTTAAGGCTTATGGCGCGCCCGAACGCGGCGCCCGCGTCCCGTCATGGCTCGCCGGCCTTTTGCATTCCCTCCTCGCCGGCGATAAGTACCGCAAGGCGCGGGCGACTTGACCGGACGACGACGCCCGCCCATGCGCCAAAGCCCTGACGGAGGAGCGCCGCCATGAATCCCTCGCCGCGAAGCGAAAGCCCGCGCGCGCTCGTCCGCCGCGAGGATAAGGGCCGCGTCGCGACGCTGACGCTGCAAGCGCCCGCTTCGCGCAATGCGCTGAGCCTGGCGATGATCGAGGCGCTGATCGCGGCGTTCGAGGCCATCGGCACCGACGCAAAAATTCGCGTCGTCGTCGTCGCCGGCGACGGCCCGGCGCTTTCGGCCGGGCACGATCTCAAAGAGCTCTTGGCGCATCGCAACGACGCCGACCGCGGCGAGGCCTTTCACCAGCGCGTCATGACGCGTTCCGCCGAGCTGATGCAGAGAATCGTCGATCTGCCCAAGCCGGCGATCGCGGCTGTCGAAGGCGTCGCGACGGCGGCGGGCTGCCAGCTCGTCGCCGCCTGCGATCTGGCGATCGCCGGCGATAAAGCCAGCTTCGCCCTGCCCGGCATCGGCATCGGTCTGTTCTGCTCGACGCCGTTGGTCGCGGTCGGGCGCGCGATTTCGCGCAAGCACGCGATGGAAATGGCGCTGACCGGCGCGCCCTACGGCGCGGACGAAGCAGAACGGTTCGGCCTCGTCAATCGCGTCGTTCCCGCCGGCGAGGCGCTCGCCGAGGCGCAGAGACTCGCGGCCGGCGTTGCGGCGCGTTCGGCGGCGACTTTGGCGATCGGCAAGCGCGCGTTCTATCGGCAGATCGAAATGCCGCTCGCCGAGGCCTACGCGCTCGCCTCCAAGGCCATGGTCGACAATCTCGCCCACCCGGACGCCGGCGAAGGCATCGGCGCCTTTCTCGACAAGCGCGCGCCGCGCTGGGAGGGCGCATGAACCACGATTCCTATTCCGACGACACCATCCGCGGCATTCTTCTCGGCGTGAAGCGAATCGCGATGGTCGGCGCGTCCGCCAACCCGGCGCGGCCCTCCTTTTTCGTGCTGAAATACCTTTCCGAGCGCGGCTTCACGATGCTGCCGATCAATCCTGCGCTGGCCGGCGGCGCCATTCTCGGCCTTCCCGTCTACGCAAGCCTCGCCGACGCGCCCGGACCGATCGATATGGTCGACGTGTTCCGCAATTCCGAGGCGGCGAGCGCGATCGTCGACGAGGCGCTGGCGCTCGATCCCCTGCCCCGGGTCGTCTGGATGCAGCTCGGCGTGCGCAACGACGCCGCGGCGGCGCGCGCCGAGGCCAAGGGCGTTGAGGTGGTGACGAACCGCTGCCCGAAAATCGAATACGGCCGCCTCTCCGGCGAGATCGGCTGGAGCGGCGTCAACTCGCGCATCATTTCGGCGCGCAAGCCGGCGGCCGGGGCGGGGTTTCAGCGGCTAACGATTCTTCCGCGATAAGGCGCAGGCGAGCCGTCAGCCGTTGGCGACCGCGCTCCGCGGGGCGGCCGGCGCGGATTTGCGCGCCGGCGCCGCGGCTGGCGGCGCGCTCTTTTGCAATTCGCGGCGCATAAAGTCGACGCCCTCGCCGCGAGCGACATGGAACTCGTCGATCAGGACCGCCAGGCGCTCGGCCTCCTCGGACAGGGAGCGACTGGCCGCGGTCGACTGCTCGGCCATCGCCGCGTTCTGCTGCGTCATCTGGTCCATCTGGTTGATCGTCGTGTTGACTTCCTCGATCGCGGTCGACTGCTCTTTCGCGCCGGCGGCGATTTCGGCGACGACGTTGTTGATCTCGACCACTTGCGCCATGATCCGCTCCAGCGCCTTGCCGGTTTCGCCGACCAGCACGACCCCCTGGCTCACCTGCGCGGTCGACGTCGAAATGAGCCCCTTGATCTCCTTGGCGGCCTCCGCCGAACGCTGGGCGAGCGCGCGCACTTCCGAGGCGACGACCGCGAAGCCTCGGCCCGCGTCGCCCGCGCGCGCGGCCTCGACCCCGGCGTTGAGCGCGAGCAGATTGGTCTGGAACGCGATTTCGTCGATGACGCCGATGATCTGGGTGATCTGCTGCGAGGATTTTTCGATCGCCCCCATGGCGGCCACGGCTCTGCGGATGACCTCTCCACCCTTCTCGGCGTCGCTCTTCGCGGCGCCGGCGACCTCATGGGCATGGACCGTGCTTTGCGCCGTCTTGCGGACCATGGCGGTGACCTCGTCGAGGGTCCCGGCCGCTTCCTCGAGGCCCGCCGCCTGCTGCTCGGTGCGGCGCGACAGATCGTCGGTGGCCGAGGAGATTTCCTTCGACCCCGCGCGGATCGAGCTGCCGCTCGCCGCGACGCCCGCCATCGCCGCCTCGAGCTGCCCGATCGCCGCGTTGAAGTCCGCTTGCAGCTTGCGATAAGCCTCCGGGATCGCCGACGACATCCGGTAGCTCAAGTCCTTGGCCGCCAGTTTCGATAGGCCCGAACCGATCGAATCGGCGACGATCGACCGCTCGTGGGCGATCGCGTCGCGCTGCGCCTGTTCGTTGCGCCCCCGTTCGTCCTCCGCCTGCTGGCGCTGTCGGCTGGCCTCCTCCTCGAGGCGTCCCTTCTCGATCGCCGCGTCGCGCAACACCAGCACCGCCCTGGCCATTTCGCCGATTTCATCGCGATCCGCGACGTTGTCGGGCGACACGGTCAAATCGCCCTTCGCCAGCGTCTTCATGATCCGCGTCAGCTTGACGATCGGCTGGCCGATGCTCCTGGCGAACAAGAACGAAACCAACGCCCCGAAGACGATCCCGGCGACCCCGGCCGCGACGAACAGCGTCTGGATCACGTTCGCCGATTCCCTGGCCTGCGAGACCGTCGCTTCCGCGGCTTGGCGATAGTCGGCCGAGAGCTCGTCCGCCTGTTTCGTCATCGCCTCTTCGATCTTGATCACTTCGAGGATCGGCTTGATGGCGTCGTTGATTTCCGCGACCGTCATTTCGTCTTGGCTCTTGGCGCCTTGCTGCTGCGCGGACTGCATGGTGTTGACGATTCGGCTACAGCGTTCGACCAATTCGGTCAGACTCCGCATCTTGGCGGCGCGCTCCGGTTCGCCCGTCTTCGCCAACAGGTCTTGCGTCGCTTCGTCGGCGACCTTGAAGCTTTCGCTGGTCAGGTTCCAATCCTTGGGATCCTTGGTATTGACGGCGATCCAAAAATGCATTCGGGATTCGTAGATGCGCTTCTCGACGCGCTGCTCGAGCGCCTCGTCGCCCTTCAGCTTGGTGACGTTTTCGATGGCGTCCTTGGAACGCTGGCTGCTGGTTATCGCCAGAGCGCTGATGCCCGCCATGAGCAACAGAATGACGCCGAATCCGATCAGCAATTTCGAGGCGATCTTCAGTTGACTGAACATAGGGACTCCAAAGCGTTCGCATTCCCACGGGACTGGGATCGCTGGAATGGCGCGATAAATGGCGGATTCTGACATTCCGGATTGAGGCCGGTATGAACGTTCGGCGTCATGCCATCGATCGGCCGCTTGCGCATGAGCGCGATCGACACGTCATCGCCGTGTAGATTAGAAGGTCAAGGTTAATCAATCGTCACTGCGAAGGCCGGGTTCGAGGCCCGCCGCGTGATTTCACGCGCAGGCGACAGATCGCCCTCTTTCATTGACTTTGGCTGGATTTCTTCTATACCAGGGAGCGGTCGAGGGCTTGCTCATCGACCCGGCTTTGCGCGGCGCGACAAGGACTCGCGCCGGCGCGATCCCAGCAGCCGCGCCGACCCCGACGAGGCGCCGCATGCGCCCGCCAAGACTTTTATCTCTGTGAGACCCAATGAGATTTGATGAACTCGGCCTGAGCGAGAAAGTGCTCAACGCCGTCCAAGCGTCCGGCTACGACACGCCGACCCCCATCCAAGAGCAAGCCATTCCCTATGCGCTGCAAGGGCGCGACATCTTGGGCATCGCCCAGACCGGCACTGGCAAGACCGCGGCGTTCACGCTGCCGATGTTGTGCCGGTTGGAAAAGGGGCGCGCCCGCGCGCGCATGCCGCGCACGCTGATCCTCGAGCCGACGCGGGAACTGGCCGCGCAGGTCGAGGAAGCCTTCGGCAGGTACGGCGTCAACCATAAGCTCAATCTCGCGCTGTTGATCGGCGGCGTTTCCTTCGCCGACCAGGAGGCCAAGATCGCCAGGGGCGCCGACGTGCTGATCGCGACGCCCGGCCGCCTGCTCGATTTCGCCGATCGCGGCAAGATCCTGCTGACGGGCATCGAGATTCTGGTCATCGACGAAGCCGACCGCATGCTCGACATGGGTTTCATTCCCGATATCGAGCGCATCTGCAAACTGGTGCCGTTCACCCGCCAGACGCTGTTCTTCTCGGCCACCATGCCGCCGGAGATCACCCGGCTCTCCGAGGCCTTCCTGCATAATCCGGTGCGCGTCGAAGTCACGCGCGCCGCCTCGACCGTGGAGGGCACTACGCAGATGTTGGTGCGCTCCGGCGCCTCGCCGGAGGAGAAGCGGACGACGTTGCGCCGCATTATCCGCAACGCCAAGAATTTCAAGAACGCGCTGATTTTCTGCAACCGCAAGCGCGACGTGCAGGTGGTCTGCCGCTCGCTGGAGAAGCATGGGTTCTCGGTCGGCGCGCTGCACGGCGACCTCGACCAGCGCTCGCGAATGGCGGCGCTCGACTCGTTCCGCAACGATTCCGTGCAATTGCTCGTCTGCTCGGACGTGGCGGCGCGCGGGCTCGACATTCCCGACGTCAGCCACGTCATCAATTACGACACGCCGCATCACGCCGAGGACTATGTCCACCGCATCGGCCGCACCGGCCGCGCCGGAAAGCCCGGCGTCGCCCTGACGATCGTCACCCGCGCCGACGCGCACGCGATCGAGGACATCGAGAAACTGATCAACCGCAAGATCGATTGGCAGGCCGGCGAGGAGACCCCCCTCGAAGAGGAAGCCGAAGCCGCCCATGTCGGCCGCGGGCGTCGCGGCGCGCGAGAACGCGAACGCGGCGGCGAGGCCAAATCGTCCGCCCGTCACAGGCGCGGCGACGCCCACGCGGCGTCGCCCACGCAGGAGGCCGCGCGCGAACCGCGCTCGCCCCTGCGTCATTCCGGCGAACCGCGCGCCGCGGAGCGCGCCGAGCGGGAATCTGCGGCGCCGCGGCCCGCGGCCCAGACCCGCCCTGCCGCCTCGCGCCGGCCGCGTCGCGACGACGAGGGGGACGCGCCGGTCATCGGGCTCGGCGATCACGTTCCGAGCTTCCTGTTGCGGTCGGTGCGGTTGCCGCCCGCCAAGACGGTCCCCGCCGAGGCGGAAGACTAGTCGCCGACCGTAGTAAGGCGGCATCAAACATTGCCCCCGATAGTGCGCCGATGCGGCGCCCAGATGGACGTCGCCGACGCGTGAATCGCCGCAGTCGCGGCCCCGGGGCGTTTCCGGCATGAGCAACGAGCGTGACGTGAGCCTCGACGCGATGCGCGGGATCGCCGCGCTCGCGGTGTTGGGCTGGCATTCCATGCTCGCCTTCTATCCTCTTTCGTCCGGCTATCTCGACGCGACGCCGATCGCCGAGTCGGCCCGCTCGCAGTTCTGGTTCGTCGCCGTTCACGGCGCCGGTGCCGTCGCGTTTTTCTTCGTGCTCTCCGGCTTCGTGCTGACGCGCCTCAGCCTCACGAGCGGCCGCACCGACATCCTCGTCCGCGGACTGATCAAGCGCTGGCCGCGCCTCGCCGGCCCAGCGCTCATCGCGGTGCTTGGCTCGTGGCTGCTGTTCGCCGTCGGCGGCTACTTTTACGCGCCTGCGGCGGCCCTCAGCGGCTCGTCATGGTTTGCCCGCTTCGGCGGCGCGCTGACCGACGCGTCGTTCCAACCGAGCTTTGTCGGCGCCTTCATGCAGGGCGCGGTTCTCACTTTCCTGCGCGGCGATTCGACCTATGACAGCAGCCTGTGGACCATGGCTTATGAGTTCTATGGCAGCCTGATGGTCTACGCGCTCGCCTTCCTGCTGGCGACACGCCCGGCGTTGCGCTCGCGCCTGATCGTGATCGGCGGCGCGGCCGTTGCCTGCGGCGCGGCCAATCCGGCGCTGATCCCGTTCGTCGCCGGCTTCGCGTTGGCGGCGCTGCTGCCGCGAGAAGGACTGCGCGTGCCCGCGCCGGTTGGCACCCCCGCGACGGCGCTGGCGCTGCTCGCCTGCGGCTACACCCAGGGCGCGCTCGGCTTCTACGCGCCGCTCACCGCGATCTGGCCGACCTGGTTGCCGATCTCGTATCTCTATGCGGCGGCCGCGGCGTTGCTGATCGCCACTGCAGAAGGCTGGACCGGCATGCGCCGCCTGTTGTCGCGACCGTGGGGCCGGGCCTGCGGCGAGCTTTCGTTCCCCTTCTATCTCGTCCACGTGCCAATTCTGTGCTCGGTCGGCGCCTACGCCTTCCTCGTCACGCAATCGGCGCCGGCGGCGATCGTCGCGACGCTGGTCGTCTCGCTCGTCGTCGCGACGGCGCTCGCCGGCTTCAGCCGCTGGTGGCTCGCCAAGCTCAATGTCGCGGTCGGCGCCCTGATGGCGAGCCTCCAGCGCGGCCGCCTGAGCCGGGCCGGGCCGATCGCTTCGTCGCCGTGATCGGCCGACTGCGGGCTTTCCGTCGTTTCGCCATCCGTTCCGCCGCGCCGCGCCGCGCTGCGGCGAAGGCCAGCGGCGCCCACCGCCGCAACTCGTCCTCGTCGTCAAAAGCGGCCGGCGGCAGCAGCCAATAGCCGACCTGCACTTCGCGGCCACGCGCAGTGTAAACGAAAGGTCGCGAATCGACGGCGGTGAAAGCCGCTTGCGTCTCGGCGTCGACCTTCAGGTAGACGCCGCCTCCAATCGAGAGGGCGAAGCACAGGCCGTCGAAATAGACGCCATGGCCGCTAAACATGCGGCGCACCGAGACGACGGCGAAGGGCGCGAACAGCTCTTCGAGCCCTTCGCGGTCCACCGCTGGCTCACCCCTCGGCGGCGGCGAGCGCTTCGGGCGAGGCCGGCGTGATCGCCACGCTTTCGCCGCAGCCGCAGGCCGACGTTTCGTTGGGATTGTTGAAGACGAAGCTCGACGACAGCTTATCGACCTTGAAATCCATCTGCGCGCCGAGCAGGAACAGCAGCGCCTTGGGATCGATCAGCAGCCTAACGCCCTTGTCCTCGACCACTTCGTCGAGCGGCGAGGCGCTTTCGGCGAATTCCATCGTGTAGGACATGCCGGCGCAGCCGCCGTTCTTGACGCCGACGCGCAGGCCGACGATCGGCTTTTGCGCGTCGGCGATGATCGCGTGGACGCGGGCCGCCGCCGCGTCGGTCAGACTCATCGCCTTGAATCGAGAATTTTTCATCGAGCGCCTCTTTTTCAACCGGGTTCAAGGCCCGGCGCGCCTGGGTTCATATAGCACCGATCGCGGTGATTTCACAGGCTGCCCGAGGGCCGAAAACGGACGCGGCTTCGCGCCCGCAAATCGGCGGCGGCGCGACTGTGGCCTTCAGGTTCTTGCGCCTAGAGCTTCGCGTTTCGAAGCCGCAACGCGTTGCCAATCACGCTGACCGAAGACAGCGCCATCGCCGCCGCGGCGACGACGGGCGAAACAAGAATGCCGAAGGAGGGATAAAGGACGCCGGCGGCGATCGGCACGCCGGCGGCGTTGTAGACGAACGCAAAGAGCAAATTCTGGCGAATGTTGCTCATCGTCGCCGCCGAAAGGCGGCGGGCGCGGACGAGGCCCTGAAGGTCGCCGCTCAGCAGGGTGACGCCGGCGCTTTCCATCGCCACGTCGGTCCCTGTCGCCATCGCCACCCCGACGTCGGCCGCCGCCAAGGCCGGCGCATCGTTGACGCCGTCGCCCGCCACAGCGACCACGTGGCCTTCTCTGCGCAGGCGCGCGACCGTCTCGGCCTTTTGATCGGGCGAGATTTCCGCCTCGACGTCCGTGATGCCCAATTTCGCGGCGACCGACTCGGCGGTCGTGCGGTTGTCGCCGGTCAGCATGACGATGCGCACGCCCTGCGCTCGCAACGCGCGCACGGCGTCAGGCGTCGTCGCCTTGATCGGATCGGCAATCGCGATGACGCCGGCGGCCTGCCCATCGACCGCGACGAACACCGCGGCGACGCCGTCGCAGCGCAACGTCTCGGCCTCAGCGGCCAGCGGACTCGCGTCGACGCCCATCTCGTCGAGAAAGCGCTGATTGCCGATCGCGAGCGCGCGCCCCTCGATCTTGCCGACGACGCCCTTGCCGGATAGCGATTCAAAGTCGCGCGCCTCGGCGAGATCGAGCCGCTTTTCCTTCGCCGCCGCAACGATCGCCGCGGCCAGCGGATGTTCGCTGGACCGCTCGAGGCTTGCGGCGAGCCGTAATAGGTCGTCCTGCGCAAAGCCCGGCGCGGGCGCGACGGAGGTGACCCGCGGCCTGCCTTCGGTGAGGGTGCCGGTCTTGTCGACGACGAGCGTGTCGACCTTTTCGAACCTTTCGAGCGCTTCGGCGTTCTTGATCAGCACGCCCGACCGCGCGCCGCGCCCGACGCCGACCATGATCGACATCGGCGTCGCGAGCCCCAATGCGCATGGGCAGGCGATGATCAGCACCGACACGGCGGCAATAAGCCCGAAGGCGAAGCGCGGCTCGGGACCGCACAGCGACCAAACGACGAAAGCCAGCGCGGCGACGAGGATCACCAGCGGCACGAACCAGCCGGAAACCTGATCGGCGAGGCGCTGGATCGGCGCGCGGCTGCGCTGGGCCTTGGCGACCATTTCGACGATCTGCGCGAGCGTCGTGTCGCGACCGACCCGTTCGGCCCGCATGACGAAACCGCCGGTCCCGTTGATCGTTCCGCCGATCAGCTTGGCGCCGACCTGCTTGGCGACCGGCATCGACTCGCCCGTCACCATCGATTCGTCGACTGCGCCCGCGCCCTCGACGAGCAAACCGTCGACGGGGATTTTCTCGCCCGGTCGGACCCGCAGGCGGTCGCCGACCGCGACCTCGGCGAGGCCGACGTCGCGCTCGCTTCCGTCGCCAGATATCCTTCGCGCGGTCTTCGGCGCGAGATCGAGCAGCGCGCGGATCGCTCCGCCCGTCTGCTCGCGCGCCCTCAGTTCCAGCGCCTGCCCGAGCAGCGCGAGCACGGTGATGGCCGCCGCGGCTTCGAAATAGACCGGCACGGCGCCATCGTGGCCGCGGAACGCCGGCGGGAAGATCTGAGGCGCGATCGTCGCGACGACGCTATAGGTCCAGGCGACGCCCGTCCCTATCGCGATCAGCGTGAACATGTTGAGGTTTCGGTTCTTGATCGACGCCCAGGCGCGCTCGAAGAACGGCCAGCCCGCCCATAGAACGACCGGCGTGGCCAGCGCCAGTTGCGCCCAATTGGACGCCTGCGGAGCAAGCCAGCCTGTCTCCAACAGATGGCCGCCCATCTCGAGCGCGACGACCGGCGCGGCGAGGACGAGGCCGAACCAGAAACGGCGCGTCATGTCGATCAGTTCCGTATTCGGTCCCGTCTCGGCGGTCGGCGCCTCCGGCTCGAGCGCCATGCCGCAGATCGGACAGGCACCCGGTTCGACCTGCCGGATCTGCGGATGCATCGGGCAGACGTAGATCGTCCCGGCCGGCACGGATTGCGGCGGCGCGGCGGGCGCCTCATCGACATAGCGCTTTGGATCGGCGACGAATTTTTCGCGGCAGCCGGCGGAGCAGAAATAATAGGTCCGGCCCGCATGGTCCGACTTGTGCTTCGCGGTCGCCGGGTCGACGGTCATTCCGCAAACAGGATCCTTGACCAGTCCCCTCGTCCTGCCGTCGTCGCGGCCGTGGCGAGGATCGGCCTTGCCGCCTGGCTCGCGGTCGTCAGGAGTGTGGCTCATCGTCGATCCCTTGTTGAACCCGATCGTCGTTATCGCTACACCTTCCCATCATTGGAACGTCAAGAGGTTTCGGATCGTGAACATCGGAGCCGCCGCCGCCGCGACCGGCGTCAGCGCCAGAATGATCCGCCACTATAAGGCGATAGGCCTGTTGCGCGCAGCTGCGCGTCGGCGGAACGACTATCGCGACTATGGCGAGCATGAAATCCATGAGCTTCGGTTCGTTCGCCGGGCTCGCAGGCTCGGCTTTTCGATCGACGAAATCGCGACGTTGCCTGCGCTCTGGCGCGACAAGAAGCGGCCCAGCCGCGAAGTGAGAAAAATCGCCCGGACCCGTCTTGAGGACGTCGAAGCGCGCATCGTCGAGATGCAGGCGATGGCGGCCACATTGCGCAAGTTGGTGAGCGACTGCCACGGAGACGACCGGCCGGAGCGCCCAATGCTCCATGACCTGGAGACAGGAGAAGCGGAAGACTGCGCCGCGTCGACCGCCACTCCATGATTCCTCGCGCGCCCGGCGAAAGGGCGCCGCGACAATGCGGAGAGGCCGCCCTGCGCGCGGCGATTGGCGCTCGACGGCCAATGTCAAGGCCGCGCCCGATCGACCTTTCCCTGGAGCTTCGCGCTCGATTGTGCCAAACGGGCCGCGAACTCGCTGCACAGGATTCTTGCATGTCCGTTTCCCCTCCAGCCTCCGGCGACGCCGCGGCGCTGCTCCAGCGGATCGCCGACGCGCTCGAGCGCCTGGCTCCGCCGGCCCGGCCTCGCCCGGATTTTGCCGCCGCCGACGCCTTCGCGTGGCACGCGGACCGGGGCGCTCTCGTCCCCGTCGGAAAAGTCAATCGCGTCGAAATCGCGCTGCTGCGCGGCGTCGACCGCGTGCGCGACCTGCTGCTCGAAAACACCAGACGCTTCGCCAAGGGACTGCCGGCCAATAACGCGCTGCTGTGGGGCGCGCGCGGCATGGGCAAATCCTCGCTGGTCAAGGCGGCGCACGCCGAGATCAACCGCGCCGCGAAATCGCGCGCGCTGAAGCTGGTCGAAATCCATCGCGAGGACATCGAAAGCCTGCCGACGCTGATGGCGCTGCTGCGCGATGCGCCGCATCGTTTCATCGTGTTTTGCGATGACCTTTCCTTCGACGGCGGCGACACCTCCTATAAGTCGCTGAAGGCGGCGCTCGAGGGCGGCATCGAAGGGCGGCCCGCCAACGTGCTGTTCTACGCGACCTCGAACCGGCGCCATATGCTGCCGCGCGAAATGACGGAGAACGAGCGCTCGAGCGCGATCAATCCGGGCGACGCGGTCGAGGAGAAAGTTTCCCTGTCCGACCGCTTCGGCCTATGGCTGGGCTTCCATCATTGCAGCCAGGACGACTATCTCGCGATGGTCCGCGGCTACGCCGAGTATTTTGGGCTTGAAGCGCCGGCGGACGAAATCGAACGCGAAGCGCTGGAGTGGGCGACGACCCGGGGCTCGCGCTCGGGTCGCACGGCCTGGCAGTTCACCCAGGATCTGGCGGGGCGGCTCGGGCGGCGGTTGGACGGCGAGGCCGATTGACGCCCGGCGAAGGCGCAAAAGTCGCGCCGGCGGCGCCGCGGTGCCCCTCGAACGACGAAGGCGGCGGGCCTTTCCTCGGACCCGCCGCCTCGCTTTCCAACTCACAGTGCAATCGTGTCTCGCGGTCATCCTGTGAGCGACGCAATGTCCAGACTGGAGACTGGACCTCTAGCGATCTCGCCGACCGCTCTAGAGGCCGGCGAGATAAGAGGTGGGATCGACGGGCGTGGTGCCCTTGCGCAATTCGAAGTGCAGTTGCGGCGAATTGACGTTGCCGCTCTGGCCGGATTTGGCGATGATCTGGCCGCGCTTGACCGTGTCGCCGGCCTTGACGTCCAGTTCGCCGTTGTTGGCGTAGGCGGTGACGAAGCCGTTGGGGTGGCGGATCAGCAC
>Ga0326728_10016476_pt1 | contig 15069 bp, 15 predicted proteins | sample MB3enrmetagenome_FD_207602 | JGI IMG/M metagenome (GOLD analysis project Ga0326728, IMG submission 207602) | Lab enriched peat soil microbial communities from McLean, Ithaca, NY, United States - MB31MN | ecosystem: Environmental > Terrestrial > Soil > Wetlands > Peat | place: USA: New York...
CTTGTTGTAGGGGGTGCCGTCGCAGCAGCCCTGGGTGTCGGTCTCGGTGCACACCGGCAGCTGGGGCTGATGGGGTGCCCTAGGTGGCACAACCGTGGGGCGCGGGGTGGCCGGACAGTTCCCTACCGCACCGTCGGTGCAACAGCGCGTGAGCGCGTTGTAGATGGTACCGTCGCAGCAGCCCTGGGTCAGCAAGTTGTACGTCGAACCGTCGCAGCAACCGAGGTTGAGCTTGTTGTAGGGCGTGCCGTCGCAGCAGCCCTGCGTATCGGTTTCGGTGCATGCCAACTCAGGTGGGGGCTGCACGACGGTGCCGTTCTCACACGTGCGCACCAGAGAGTTGTAGATGACGCCGGCGCAGCAGCCCTGCGTCCGCAAGTTGTAGGTCGTCCCGTCGCAGCAACCCTGGTTGCCCTTGTTGTAGGACGTATCGCCACAGCACCCATGCGTGGACGTTTCGGTGCATTCGGGATGGGGTGAAGCTGCGAGCGCTGGACGGGCCACTTGGACGGCGAAGCACAGCAGAGCGAAAGAACAAAAGACCGCAAGAACCTCGGTCAGTCGGTAGGATGCGACGAACCTCACCCCCACGCGTGATGCCCAACCGCTTCTCCCCTTGAACATGGCTCCCCTCCCCAAATGGTTTGAGAGTGCTCTTCCGTGATCTTATTACGTTTTTACCCTGGCGGGCCGGTATTTGTCAAGCATAAGATGGCATCTGGTAGTGTCCTTAAATAAGAACACTACCTGGCATCTTGGCGACTTAAAAAATCTGCCCTTATGCACCGGCCGAGGAAAGCTCGTCTTCTACCCACACGAAATGCGCCCCGCAGTGCAGGCACAGAGCATCCAGATGCATGATGCCGTGTACGCTGCCCAGCGGCAGGCGCTGCTGGTGGCGGTGCTTGAGGCCATCCTCGCACCGGTGCGAGAGGAGCCGGCCCTCGCCCCTGACGCGGGTTCGCGTCGGCGGCTGGAGCGGGGTGAAGGTGACGATGGTCGCCACGGGATCACTTGCGCAGGCGTTCGAGGACCACCCGCATCGCGGGGGACTGGTTCAGAGTGTAGAAACGAATGCCGGGGGCACCCTGGTCGAGCAGCTCGTGGCATTGCGTGGTGGCATGGTCGATGCCGATGCTGCGCAGCGTGTCCGCGTCCCCATGCACCGCTCCAAGCTTCGCCTGCGGCGGGTGAGGGATCTTGGCGTCCCACATCGAGGTGGAGCGCTCGATCTGCGCCAGGTTGGTGATCGGTATGATGCCTGGGATGATGGGCACACGGATGCCGTGGGCGCGCACCCGCTCCACGCAGGAAAAGCAATCGGCGTTGTCAAAGAACAGCTGTGTGATCACGACGTCCAATCCGGCCTCGACCTTGAGTTTCAAATGATCGGGGTCGCGGCACTCGATGTGACCCTCGGGATAGCAGGTGCTGCCCAGCGAAAACAAGTACCCGTGCTCGGATACCGTACAAGAAATCAGGGCGGCGGAGCAACGGGAGCTGGCCGCACCCGCTTGCGTCGTGCCAACCCCTCGGCGCATATTCCAGGCGGAGGAGTTGATGCGGCTGCTACGCTACGGTGTGTGGATGCTGGTCGCCCTGGCGAGTGCAAGCGCGCTGGCCATCGTCGCTCTGGTGCGAGGCGAGCAGATCAGCGTCGTGTGGTTGCTCGTCGCTGCCGTGGCGACCTACGCTGTTGCGTACCGCTTCTACAGCAAATTCCTCGCGGCCCGTGTCCTCATGCTGGACGACCTAAGGCAAACGCCCGCCGAGCGCATCAATGACGGGCGCGACTTCGTCCCGACCAACCGCTGGGTGGTGTTCGGGCAACATTTCGCGGCGATCGCCGGACCGGGGCCCCTGATCGGCCCCACTCTGTGTGCCCAGTTCGGCTATCTGCCGGGAACGCTGTGGATCATTCTGGGCGTAGTCGTCGGTGGCGCCGTGCAGGACTTCCTCATTCTCGTGGGGTCTCTTCGCCGTGATGCTAGATCGCTGGGAGAGATGGCGCGAGAGGAAATCGGGGTACTGGGCGGCTTCGCGGCGCTGGGCGGCGTGCTGCTTATCATGATCATTTTGATGGCCGTCCTCGGCTTGGTCATCGTCAATGCGCTGAAGGGCAGCCCATGGGGTACCTTTACGGTCGCCGCCACCATCCCCATCGCCCTAGCAATGGGCTGGTACATGCGCTTCGTCCGCCCCGGCAAGGTGGTTGAGGCGACGATCGGGGGCCTGACGCTGGTGCTGCTGGCGGTGGCCGGTGGCCGCTGGGTCGGCGAGAGCAGCTCTTGGGCGCCGCTGTTCACCTTTGCCCCTGCCGTCCTCGCGCTGATGATCATGGCCTACGGCTTCTCCGCTTCCGTCCTTCCAGTCTGGCTGCTGCTGGCGCCGCGCGGTTATCTGAGCGCGTTCATCAAGATCGGCACTATCGTGGCCCTGGCGCTGGGAATCATGGTCTACACGCCGCCGGTGCAGTTGCCGGCGCTGACCCGCTTCACCGACGGCAACGGGCCGATCTTTGCCGGCAAAATCTTTCCCTTTGCCTTCATCACCATTGCCTGCGGTGCCATCTCCGGCTTCCACGCGCTGGTTGCTTCCGGTATCACCCCGAAGCTGCTGGGAAGGGAGTCGGATGCCCGCATGGTCGGCTACGGGGCAATGCTGATGGAGTCGTTCGTAGCGGTCATGGCGATGATCGCTGCCGCCGTTCTGCAACCGGGCGTGTACTTCGCGGTGAACAGCCCCGCCGGCATTGTCGGCGCTGCGCCCGAGCAAGCCGCCCAGACCATCTCCGGCTGGGGCTTTCCTGTGACAGCGGCGCAGATGAAAACCCTGGCGGCTGACGTGGGCGAGCGCAGCCTGTTTGCGCGCACCGGGGGCGCGCCGTCGCTGGCGGTGGGGATGGCCCACATTTTCGCGAGCACGCTTGGCGGTAAAACCGTCATGGCGATTTGGTACCATTTCGCTATCATGTTTGAAGCGCTCTTCATCCTTACCATGATGGATGCCGGGACGCGCGTCGGACGATTCATGTTACAGGATTTCCTCGGGCATCTGTGGAAGCCGCTCGGCCGCACTAGCTGGTATCCCAGTGTGCTCCTCACCAGTGCCGGCATGGTTGGAGCCTGGGGATACCTTCTGTATCAAGGAGTGATGGATCCACTGGGCGGCATCAACAGCTTGTGGCCGCTGTTCGGCATCTCCAATCAATTGCTGGCGGCGATTGCGCTCTCGGTGGCGACGACGCTGATCGTGAAATCCGACCGCGCCCGATACGCGTGGGTGACGCTGGGGCCACTGTGCTGGCTCTTGTCGGTCACCCTGAGCGCCGGGTACACCAAGCTCTTCAGCCCCGAGGCGCGGATAGGTTTCCTTGCCCACGCGACCGAGCTGCAAAGCCGCATCGCCGCCGGACAGGTTGCGGCCGCGAACATTTCGGAAACGCGGGCGTTGATATTCAACGACCGCTTGGATGCGGCCGTGACCGCTTTGTTCATGGGGCTCGTGCTGGTGACCCTGGCGGACGCGTTGCGTGAGTGGTACCGGGTGCTGAGCGCGCGTCAGGTGCCGCACCGGCGCCTGGCCGCCACTGTTTGAGGAAAGCCATGTTACGTCGATATGTCGTAATGTTCTACAATGAGCTGCGTGCCGCGGTACGCGAGTGGACGGGTGATGCGGAGTACGAGCGCTACGTGCGCCACTGCGCCCGGTGCGGCCAGGCGCCGCTAGATCGCGGGCGCTTCTTCGCCGAGCGCCTCGAGGAGCACTACGGGACGCGGGCACGCTGCTGCTGATGCGTGTGCCGCCTGCACGTCCCCCCAGCATCGAAGGGAACGCTATGGACTTCACTGCCATCAAGCTCGAACGGCACGATCGGGTGCTGCACATCGTCCTCAACCGCCCCGAGCGGCTCAACGCCATCAACCGTGACATGCCGCGCGAGCTGGAGCAGGCGGTGGCGGAGGCCAACGCCGACGATGGCGTCCGCGTGCTCACCCTGCGCGGCAGCGGGCGGGCCTTTTGCGCCGGCTACGATCTGGATTGGGGCACCCGAATCGAACACCAAACGCAGGCGGACAGCGGCTGGGACCCGGTGCGCGATTTCGCTGCTATGTCGGAGAACGTGCGCTGCTTCATGAGCCTGTGGCACAGCCACAAACCGGTGCTCGCTCAGGTGCACGGTTGGTGCGTGGGCGGCGGCACCGACCTGGCGCTGTGCGCCGATCTGATCCTGGCGGCGGAAGATGCCCAGATCGGTTACCCGCCGGCGCGGGTCTGGGGCTCGCCGACATCGGCCCTCTGGGCGTATCGTATCGGGATGGAACAGGCGAAGCGGTTGTTGCTGACCGGGGACCCGGTGGATGGCCGCAGCGCGGAACGGATCGGGTTGATCTACCGCGCCGTGCCACCGGAACAGCTCGAGGCCGAAGTGGCGGCCTTGGCCGCACGCATGGCCTTGCTGCCGCTCAATCAACTGGTGATGATGAAGTTGTTGGTGAATCAAGCGTACGAAAACATGGGGCTGCGGACCAGCCAGATGATCGGCACCCTGTTTGACGGCATCGCGCGCCACACGCCCGAGGGCGTTGCCTGGCGCGAGTTGGCGCTGCAGCAGGGAGTCAAAGCCGCACTGGCCGAGCGCGACGGGCACTTCGGCGATTACGGCGCTCGGAAGAAGTGAGCGGAGCAAGCCCCACGACGAGGAAGGGTGGAAGAGATTTCAATGTCAAAGACGATGCTCATCAACATGACGCATGCGGAGGAGAGCCGGGTCGGCATCGTGACCGACGGCGTGCTCAGCTCGTTCGAGATCGAGTCTTCGAGTCGTGAGCACCTGAAAGGCAACATTTACAAAGGCGTGGTGCACCGCACCCATCCGGCCCTGGAAGCTGCATTCGTCGACATAGGCGCGGGGCGCGATGCGTTTTTGCCTTTAGATGAGATTTGCTTCCGCAATCTCCCGGACGTCGCCCGCGAGGGCAACGGCGACGGACGGCGCCGCTTGCGCATCAAAGATATCCTCAAGCCGGGCCAGGAAGTCCTCGTGCAAATCGTCAAAGAGGAATTCGGCAACAAGCCGCCGACGCTGAGCACGTTCTACTCGCTCCCGGGTCGCTATCTGGTGTTGCTTCCGGGGTCGGACGACGCCGGCATCTCGCGCAAGATCGAGGGCGCGGAACGCAGCCACATGCGTGAGCTGATCGAAAAGCTGCAGCCGCCGGAAGGCTTCGGCATCATCGTGCGCACCGCCGCCGGGTTGGAGCAAAGCTCGCGTGAGCTGCACCGCGACCTGAGCTACTTGCTGCGCTTGTGGGAAACAATTCGACAGGCCGCCACGACGAAGACGGCACCCGCGCTCGTGTATCGCGAACACGACGTGGTGCTGCGCAACATCCGCGACTACTTCACGCCCGACATTGACCAGATTTACGTCGACAACGACGAGGTCTTTCAGCGCGCCCGCGAGTTCCTGCACGATGTGATGCCCGGAAAAGAGGACGTGCTGCACCTCTACGATGGCGACCAGCCAATCTTCTCGCATTTCAACGTCGAGTCGCAGATTGAATCCATCTACAAACGCCGCGTGCCGCTGAAGTCAGGAGGCAGCATCGTCATCGACGGCACCGAGGCACTGACGGCCATCGATGTGAACTCCGGACGCTCGGTGCGCGGCAGCAATCAGGAAGACACCGCGTTCCGCACCAACGTCGAAGCGGCGACGGAAATCGCGCGCCAGTTGCGCTTGCGTGACCTCGGCGGTCTGATCGTCATCGACTTCATCGACATGCGCAACCCGCAGCACATCTCGGAGGTCGAGAGGACCTTCCGCGAAGCCATGCGCCAGGACAAGGCGCGCCACGAAGCTGGGCGCATCTCGCATTTCGGCTTGCTCGAGGTGTCGCGGCAGCGCTTGCGGCCCGCCGCGGCGGCCACTTCGTACACCGCCTGCCCCATGTGTGAGGGACACGGGCTCGTCCGCACGACCGAATCGGCGGCCCTGGTGGCGTTGCGCAAGGTCCACAACCGCATCTCTCAGGGTGACGCCGCCACATTAAAAGTGTCGCTACCGCCCGACGTTGCCGTATACCTGTTGAATCAGAAGCGCGATGACCTGGCGCAGTTGGAACGCCGGTACGCCGCCCGCGTCCAGATCGTGCTCAACGAAGAGCTGATGCCGCACCAGTCGGAAATGGAGGTGCGGTCGCGCCTGGAAGCCGGGCAGGCAAAGCTCCCGACAGTACGCCTTGGGGGTGTTGCGGTGGAACCGGCGGCGCCCGCAGCAGCCGACAATGGTGCAGTTGGCGGCCCGGCTGAACCTGCGGCCGGTGCCGCCGAGGGCGAGGCGCCGCATACGGCCAAACGACGCCGCCGGCGGCGCGGGCGCCACCGTGGCCGCGGGCGGCAGGCAGCGGCCGCTATCGGCGAGGCGTTGGCGGCCCTCGGCCAGTCGGCGGCGCGGGGCCAGGAAGGCGAAGTGCAAGCCGCCGCTGAAATCAGCGAGCCGAGCGCGCTATCGACTGTGTCGGGGCCAGAGCCGACGGCGGTGGAAGCGGACACGGCTCTCCCTGCGCAGATGACGCAACCCCCTGAGGCCGCTGCATCTGAGGAGGGTGCTGCGGAGCAGACAGCGGCGGTGGAGGCGGGCGCTCACCCGGCACCGGCAAAACCTGCAAGGCGTCGGACCCGGACAGGCGCCGCACGCCGTGGCGCACGCGCAAGAGGCGGGCGCAAGAAAACCACTCAGACCCGCCTTGCTGCCGCAGCTGAAGTGCAGCCCGCGGGCGCGCCCGCGGTTCAACCCCCTCATGGTGACGAGCCGCGGGCAGCCGAGATGCCGGCGGAGCGGCAACCCGAGGCCGAAACGCGGGCGCGGAAGACTAGCCGCCGGCGCAGCTCCTCACGGCGGCCGCAGGCGAGGAAGAAAACAGGGTCCACCGCCAAGCAGCCAGAAAGCTGATGCGATGCGGGGCGCCAGGGTCGCGCGCCGAACCCAACCAAAGAGGTGGAACCCTAGGACTTCGGTGGCGGCGTCGGACAGGTCGCGTCGCAGACGCTGAGCGCGTTTGCGATGGCGGTGCCGCCTCGCGACTGGCACTGCGCGACGGAGAGAAGCTGGGCGTGGCCTCTACGAGTGCAGCACACGACTCGGTTTTGCGGCCGGCCACAGGTGGACATCTGGGCACAGCGCATGGCTGCGCCCACGGCGCAGCCGCTCGCCCGCAGTTTGTTGAGCTGCGCCCTGACGCACTTCATGTACTGGCCGTGGTTGCGAGCCGAAGCGCACGGACACGCCTGGTCGACTGCGGCACGCACGTCAGTGGCCGCACACTGCTGCGCGTGGACCGCTCCCGCCGCTGTACACATCGCGATTCCAACCACGAGAGAAAGTACGTACCGCTGCATGGTCGGTCTCCTTTTACCCACGAGCATACCCTGGCTTCGGGACAGTGATCAAGTCAAAGGCGGCCTGTCATCGCAGCGCCTTCCTGAGCCGCTCCATGGCCTCGCGCAGCCGCTCGTCAGGGACCGTCAATGAGAAGCGCACAAAGCCCTCGCCGTATTCGCCGTACGCCGTCCCGGCGGCGACCACGACGTGCGCTCGCTCGAACAGCATGGTGGCAAACTCGATGCTCGACAAACCCCGCGGCGTCGGCACCCAGAGGTAGAACGTCCCCCGCGCTGGCTCGAAGCCCATGCCGAGGTCGGCCAACGCTTGTAGCACCAACGCCCGGCGCCGCGCGTAGATGCCGAGCATGTGGTTGATATTGTCGCCGCAGCGGGTAAGTGCGGTGATGCCGGCGAACTGAATCGCATTGAAGACGCCGGAATCGGTGTTCTCTTTGACCTGTGAGATGGCGGCTATCAAGTCCTTATTCCCGACCGCCATCCCGAGGCGCCAGCCGGTCATGTTGAACGGCTTCGACAGCGAGTTCAGCTCGATGCCGACGTCCTTGGCGCCGGGAACGGACAAAAAGCTCAACGGCTTCTCGCCATCGAACACCACCTCGATGTACGGATTGTCGTAGCAGATGGCGATACTGTAGTGCCGAGCGAACTCCACCACCTTGCGCAGGAACGCTGGTGTGGCGGTGGCGCCAGTGGGATTGTTCGGGTAGTTCAGGAACATGGCGCTTGCTCGCCGCGCGATGTCGCTCGGAATGTCAGCCAACTGCGGCAGGTATCCGTGTTCGGCACGGATCGGCACGTTCACCGGCTCGCCGCCGGCGATGAGAATGCTGGCGCGATAGGCAGGATACCCGGGGTCGGCCATCAGCACCGCCTCGCCGGGGTTCACACGCCCGAGGACGAAATGGTGGCAGCCCTCTTTCGAGCCGATCAGCGCGAGGATTTCAGTGGCCGCATCAAGCGTGACGTGATACCGGCCCGTGTACCAGTCCGCGACTGCTCGGCGGAACGCCAGCATTCCCTTTTCTTCATCCGTCGGATAGCGATGGTTGGCGGGATCACGTCCCGTGCGCGCCAACTCGTCCACCACCGGCTCCGGTGTGGGCTCGACCGGGTCACCGATGGCGAGACTGATGACATCAATCCCGGCGGCGCGAGCTTGCGCGATCTTGTTGCGCAGCTCCATGAACAGGTAGGGAGAGATCTTCTTCAGTCGTTCGGCGGTCTCCATCTTTCCTCGCGTGAATTGCCGACGCCGATACCACCGGGTCAACTAATGGGCAAGCACCCACCGCTGAAGTTGTAAAATCCTCACAGACACGATAAGGAAAAGACCAGGGACGTTGGCCGCGCGATGCCAAGGCAGGCGGAGCGTGTAAGGGCCGGCGCGCGCCGGCAATGGCGTGGGGAAGGTTCGAGGAGGGCATGCCCCATCGGGCATTCATTGGAATCGGTTCCAACCTGGGTGATCGGAAAGCCAATTTCCTTGAGGCGATGGATCGGATTCAGCAGGTTCCCGGCACGCGGATCGTCAAGCAATCGTCGCTCTACGAGAGTGAACCCCTGGGCGATGCAAAAACCTGGTTCGTCAATGCCGTGGTGGAGCTCGAAACCGAGTGTAGCGCTGATGAGCTGCTGAAACGGCTCAAGCAGATCGAGACCGCCATGGGGCGCAAGCGCGTACGCGGAAAGCGGTGGGGCTCTCGCATCATCGACCTCGACGTCCTGTTCTTCGACAACGAAATCATCAACAAGCGCACGTTGAAGGTCCCCCATCCCGAATTGCACAACCGTCGTTTTGTTCTCGCGCCGTTGAGCGAGCTGGCGCCGCAGCTCATCCACCCCAAGCTGTCGGTCTCGGTCTCGGAACTGCTGGCGGGGGTCAAAGACACAAAGAAGATTCACCTCTTGCGCGCGAGCTAACTGCCGAGCGCGCGGTCCGGCATCAGTGTCCGCACGGCGTCGCGCCGTCCAGGGATTGGCGGCATTCAGCGCTGGACGCTCGCGCTCGATTGCTCAGGCACCTGTGAGGCAGCCAGACATCCGCTGGCACGTGTGCTGCTCACTACGCGGTGGATGGAAGCACGCCCGTTTTCCCCACCGATCATAGTCCTTCTCCTGGTGCTGGTGAGCTTACTCGTTTCTGTGCCTGCCTTCCCGGCCACTTACGTGGTTGACCCGGCCGGCGACGATGCCAATGCGGGTGACGTGGCCGCTCCTTGGCGCACCGTTCAGCATGCCGCATCCAACGTGAGTCCAGGTGACACGGTCACCATCCACGCCGGCACCTATCAGGAATCGGTAAACGTATCCCACAGCGGCAGCAGCGGCAGCCCAATCACCTTTGTTGCAGATCCCGGTGCGGTGTTGGTGAGCCCTGACCCGACTGCCAGCTGGGAAGCTTTCAACGTACTCGATGGCGTGAGCTTCATCACGCTGCAGGGCATCGAGGCAACCGGCGGCTTCGATGAGACCATCTTCCTGCGGCCCGGGTCCCATGACATCTCGATCCAGGGCTGTAACCTGCATCAGAACCACGCCGGCATCATCGTGGGCGACGCCTACAACGTCAGCGTGCAAGGGTGCGCGCTGCACGACAACTCCGGGCCGGGCATGCGCATCGCCGGCACCTCTCATGACGTGACGGTGAGCGATACCGACAGCTTCAGAAGTGGCGTCCCCAGCGTCTGCAGCGGCAAGGTGGACGGATTCGCGGCTGCACAGACAGCATACAATATCACCTTCCTGAGGACGCGTGCGTACGAAAACGGCGGTGATGGGTACGACTTCAAGGGTGATCAGGTCGTCCTGGATAGCATCCAGAGCTTCGAGAACGCCTGCACCGGCGTGAAGCTCTGGCAGAACGCGTCGGTCAAGAACTGCCTTGTGTACAGCAACGCTCGTGGCCTCGCCACGCTGTCGATTGGGGGGACGGCGGTCAGCGTCTTGAATTGTACTATCGCCGACAACAACGGCGTCGGGATCGATCTTACCAACGCTCGCGCACCGTACGTCGTCGATCTGGTGAACAACATCGTCGCGGGCGCCTTCAAGGCCGTCCAGTACGGCTGTTTAGTGACCTTGTCCGAAAGCCACAACATCTTCTTCCGCAGCACGCTGTACGATCCGGTGCTCGCGCCCGTCTGCGGCCGTAGGTTCTCTGACCACGACGTCAATCTTGGGGTGTGGGCGGCGCGATCTGGGCAAGGGCAGGGGACGCTGGCGGTGGATCCGCTGTTCGTCGACCCTGGCAGTGGAGACTTCCACGTGGAGCCAACAAGCGCCGCGGTAGGCCGTGGTGCGGATGTAGGTGGCGGGCCACTGACCAATATTGGTGCTTTTCAGTTGCCATCGGGGCCGACGAACTGGACGCCGTTTGCGGATCTAGGTCGAAACCGCAATGGCCGCACCCATCGGCTCCTTCAGTTTTCCGGTCTGGGCAGCGTCGATCCCGATGGCGATCCCCTGACCTATTCGTGGGACTTCGGTGACGGCTCCGCCCCGGTAGCAGGACAATCAGTTTCGCACGCCTACGCTGCGCGCGGAACCTACACCGTCACGCTGACGGTCTCCGACGGTTCTCTCTCCGGCAGTAGAACCATCCGGGTCACCATTCGCTGACGCGCCGCAGTGGCAGGCCCGGCTGTCGGACACCCCGATTTTGCGGTAATCTGCAACTGTCGCTGGGCGATCGGGTGCGTCAGGACACCCGAGCCGGCAGGGGAGAGGAGGTAACTATGCCGACGCTGTTTACCCGCATCATCAATGGCGAACTCTCCGGGCGCTTCGTGTGGCGCGACGACCAGTGCGTAGCGTTCTTATCGATCAACCCACTTAAACCGGGGCACACGCTCGTGGTTCCGCGGAAAGAAGTAGACCACTGGATCAATCTCGACCCGGACTTGGCTCGGCAGGTGATGAGTGTGTCCCAGGCGATAGGGAAGGCGCTGCAGCAAGGCTTCAAGCCCGCCAAGGTGGGGCTGATGATCGCCGGCCTCGAGGTCGCGCATTGTCACATTCATCTGGTGCCCATTGACGGATTGTCCGACCTCGACTTCGCCAATCAGGACCCGAACCCCGAGCCGGCTGCGCTCGACCGCGCGGCTGCAACCATCCGCGATGCCCTGCGCAGTCTGGGATTCCGCCAGGTGGCGGACCGCTAAGGGACTATTTCGGCCGAGCCGGTGCGGGCCCGGTCAGGCGATACATGATCTCGCCCTTCCTGACCAAGCCGAGGCGCTCACGCGCCAGCTCCTCAATATAGTGATCGTCCGACTGCAGCCGCCGAATGCGCTGGCGCAAGCGTTCATTTTGCTGCTGCAAGGCGAACGCCGTGTGCTCCAGTTCGCTCTGTTCGGTGCGCATGCGCAGCAAGTGGATGAGGCCATGATCGCCGTAGACCGCTGCGATCACGAACAGGACGAGCATCACCACGCACGTGACCAAGGTCCCTTTGTGTTTGCGTGGCAGTGACGGTAGAAAGGCCATCATTTCGCGTTCGGTGCATCTTAGTGGAGCGGCATGGCATTGGCAAATTGGTGAGGTGAGACGATGAAGATCCGCAAAGTATCCGCCCGTGAAATCCTCGATTCGCGCGGCAATCCGACGGTGGAAGTGGATGTGGTGCTCGATAAGGACATCCTCGGCCGTGCCGCAGTCCCGTCTGGCGCCTCGACCGGCACCCACGAAGCACTGGAACTGCGGGACGGCAAGAAGCGTTACGGCGGCAAGGGGGTGCTCAAGGCGGTCGACCACGTCAATCGGCTGATCGCCCCGAAGCTGCGCGGCCGCGATGCGAGCCGGCAGGAAGACATCGACCGGCTGATGCTCGACTTGGACGGCACGCCGAACAAGAGCCACCTCGGTGCCAACGCCATCCTCGGTGTCTCCCTTGCCGTTGCCAAGGCGGCGGCGGCTGCCGCCAAGCTGCCGCTGTTCCGCTACCTCGGCGGGACGCGGGCGACCACCCTGCCGGTGCCGATGATGAACATCCTCAACGGCGGCGTGCACGCAGACAGCTCGGTGGATCTGCAGGAATTTATGGTGGTCCCGATCGGCGCCCGGACATTCTCGGACGGGCTACGGATGGGAGTGGAAACGTTTCACACGCTCAAAGCAGTGTTGAAAGAGAAAGGCTATTCGACCGCAGTCGGCGATGAAGGCGGCTTTGCACCGCGCCTGCAGTCGAACCAGGAAGCGCTCGAGGTCATCCTGATAGCCATCGAGCGCGCCGGCTACCAGCCCGGACGCCAGATCGCCGTGGCACTGGATCCGGCCGCCAGCGAGTTCTTCGAGGATGGCCAGTACGTGTTCCGCAAGTCCGACGGCAGCCGCCGCTCCAGCACCGACATGGTGCAGTTCTACCGCGATTGGATTGAACGCTATCCGATCATCTCCCTCGAAGACGGACTGGCCGAGGACGATTGGGAGGGGTGGGCAGCGTTGACCGCGGAGTTGGGCAAGAAAGTGCAATTGATTGGTGACGACATCTTTGTCACCAACCCCGAACGGTTGCAGCGCGGCATCGAGTCCGGCGTAGCCAATTCGATCCTCATCAAGGTCAACCAGATCGGCACCTTGACGGAAACGCTGGAGACCATCGATCGTGCGAAGCGCGCGGGCTACACCACCGTCATCTCGCACCGTTCCGGTGAGACCGAAGACGCCACCATTGCCGATCTGGCGGTGGCCGTGAATGCCGGGCAGATCAAGACCGGCAGCGCTTGTCGCGGGGAACGCACGGCGAAGTACAACCAGTTGCTTCGCATCGAAGAGATGCTTGGCCGGCGTGCCGTGTACCCGGGCCGCTCGGCCTTCGCGCGGAAGTAGGGGCGCACGGAAGCGCTGAAGAGAGGGCGTCGATGGGCATTGCGTTGATCATCATCGTAATCGTCGTGGTCGGAGCGATCCTGATCTACAACAACCTCGTCAATCTGCGGAACCGGGTGCAGAACGCCTGGAAGCAGATCGACGTGCAGCTCAAACGCCGGCACGATTTGATTCCCAATCTCGTGGAGAGTGTGAAAGGTGCCATGCAGTTCGAGCGCGACACGCTGGAGCGGGTGGTGGCGGCGCGTGCCCGCGCCGTGTCGGCCACCGGCGTGCGTGAGACCGCCGCCGCTGAGAACGAGCTGTCGCAGTCGCTCGGCCGCTTGCTGGCGGTGATGGAGAACTACCCCAACCTGAAATCGAACGAGAACGTGCTCAAGCTGCAGGAAGAGCTGACGACGACTGAAAACCAGCTCGCCTTCGCACGCCAGTTCTACAACGATATGGTGATGCAGCTGAACACGCGAGAGCAGGTGTTTCCCGCCAGCATCATCGCGAACTCTTTCGGCTTCAAACCGGCGGAGTACTTCACGGCCGCTGAAGAAGACCTCGGCACGCCGCGGGTGGATCTGTCGCTGCAGAAATAATGAGTGTGCCTGACACTCCACCAGCGCCGGCGCACGCCGCTCCGCAGCAGCCGAGCCCACCTCCGATCGTCCCGGTCGATTTCTACACACGCGAGGAGATCAACCGTCGCCGCACCTTTCTGCTCGTCCTGAGTTTCCTGGCGTTTTTTCTCGTGCTGGGGTTGGGCCTCGACACGGTGTGGGCGGGTTTCTTGAATCCCGGAGGAGAGCCGCTGCCGTTCGTTACTTTGGTCGCGGTCGCGGTGGCGTGCGCCATGAGCCTCAGCGGCTACTTCGGCGGCGGACGATTGGTCATGGCGTCGCTGCACGCCCGGCCCTTGGATCAGCAAAACCCGGAACACCGCGAATTGTTCAACCTCGTCACCGAGATGGCCCTTGCTTCCGGACTGCCGCAGCCGGAAATCTACGTCATCCCGGATTCTGCGCCGAACGCACTGGCCACCGGTCGCGACCCGCAGCACGCGATGCTGGCAGTTACCGAGGGTCTGCTGAACCTGCTCGATCGCGAGGAGATGCAGGGCGTGGTCGCGCACGAGATGTCCCACATCGGCAACCGCGATACCCTGACCATGACGTTGGTTGCCCTACTGTTCGGCGGCGCGGTCATGCTGGCGGACTGGGCGCGCCGGGCGCTGTATTTCGGCAGCGACCGCCGGCGCGGGAACGCCGTGGTTTATATCCTGGTGGTGCTGCTGATCGCTGTGACCCCGCTGCTGTCGCGGCTTTTGGCCATGGCCGTCTCGCGACAGCGCGAGTACCTGGCTGACACAACCGCGGCGCAGTTCACGCGCAATCCCTTGGGTCTGGCCAGCGCCTTGGAGAAGATCGGCGCCGCGACCTCGCCGCTGCGCGCCGCCACCCAAGGCACGGCGCACCTGTTCATCAGCAATCCCTTACGCCGGCGTGTGGATGATCGACACGGCGCGCTGGCCGATCTGCTCAGCACCCATCCGCCGCTGGCCCAGCGCATCGCCATTCTGCGCGCCATGGCTCACGCGAGTTAGTGTAGTGTTTTATGATTGGCTTTCTAGATGACAACTACTGAGATCGTTGCATTTCTCCCAGCGGGCACCGTTCGACACGGCCGCGGAGAAGATGCGGCCGGCTCAGGGTGAGCGGTAATTGTATCATCAGATCGGAAACATAACCGCTCGCCCTTCTATGAGCGCTGCTGTCAAGTGGCGACGAACAGGTCGGATAATTCCTTCGTGTGCGCATGGCAGAATCCCGCACGGGTTGTCCACAG
>Ga0326728_10016477_pt1 | contig 15068 bp, 15 predicted proteins | sample MB3enrmetagenome_FD_207602 | JGI IMG/M metagenome (GOLD analysis project Ga0326728, IMG submission 207602) | Lab enriched peat soil microbial communities from McLean, Ithaca, NY, United States - MB31MN | ecosystem: Environmental > Terrestrial > Soil > Wetlands > Peat | place: USA: New York...
ACAATACTCTCCGCACCAGCCTGGCCTGCGCTTTTCTCTCCATGCAGCTCGCGGCTACCTCTCTCGGGTTGGCCTCGCAATGGTATTCCGCCGTCTCGGGCGAGGGGGTGCAAAAAGTCCTCAAGTCCCTCATCGGCATTCCGGAAGAGTTGCGCATATTCGATATGATGGTCCTCGGCTACGGGGCCGAGGAACCCATACCCAAGGATGTAAGAGGGCTGAACGAAATGATTCATTACAATGCCTGCGGGATGGAGGATTTCCGTACCGATGAGGAGGTCGTCGCCTACGCCAAGAAAACCAAGGCGTGGTGTCTGGCCGCGCATTAGGTCCCTTTTCCATCTTGCCGGAAAACCCTGGCTTAGCCGCTCGCTAAGCTTGACCTTGAATTCTTCGCACAGTTCGGGATGTCGTTTAACCTCCCGTCAGTACGCCGAATACTGTTCATACGGTCACAGGTTCTTGGCGAGAATAGCCGGAAAAGACTGCCTAATGCGGAAGAGATTTCCCATTCAAGAGGCCTCGATTCAGTGGCTCCCCTTCTGACCATTCGCGCAATACGATGAATTAGGGCGCGTGTTTGGAGTCGCGGCTCAATTCGGCATGACAGATGCATTAACACGGACTTCAGGCTGTCGGTGGGTTTGCTTAAAAGGGGTGACCATGAAACCGGAGACGCTTACAAAGCACCAGCCGTCCGCTGAGCCTTCAGCACTTACGGATATCAGCTCAATATTCCCGGCTCTCACGAGAATATTTTACCGGGCGTTCTCTATTCTCCTTGTCTTTGGCGGAATCGCTGTGGCGGCTTCTTTTTACCGGATGCTCACGCAACCCGGCTGGCACGCCATCTTCGTTGTGTACGTGGGGCTTTACATAGTAGCCGGCGTTCTTTTCGCCCTCCGCAAGCGTTTGTCCTTATCCTTCGTCTTTTCTGCGCTCCTCGTCATGGGTTACATAATAGGAGCCATCGCTCTCTGGACCGGCGGACTTGCCGCCACGGGTATCATGCACCTGGCCCTTCTTTGCGCCTTCGCAGGTGTCTTTCTCGGAATGAGGGCGGGGATCATCGCCTTGTTGGCGGGAGCCGGGATTGCAACCCTGGCCGGCATAGGAGTCTCCACCGGCCTGATCCAAACCCTCCCGGACGTGGGAGCTTATCTCAGCTCACCAGTCACTTGGGTTATTCATATCTCCAGCTATCTCATGTACCTGATACCGCTTATCGTATCCGTGAGCGGCCTCCGGAATAGGATGATGACGAGCTTAAGAGAGCTCCAAGCGAATATCGGCCGGCTGGAAGAAGAAGTGTCGCTCAGGAGGGAGGCTGAGGAGGAGTCAAGAGAAAACGCCGAGAGGTACAGGGAACTCGCTGACCTCTTGCCCCAAGCGGTGGCCGAGTTTGATCTGGAGGGCAACTTCGTTTACGGGAACCTCGGCGGCCTGAAAATGTTCGGTTGCACCAAGGAGGATTTGCACGGATATAATGTGCTTCGAATGATCAAACCGGATGAGCACAAAAGGGTGACCGGAAACATCAAGAAGGTGCTCGACGGACAGGACCCGCAGGGCAACCATGAATACACGGCCGTGAGAAAGGACGGCAGCACATTCCCCGCCCTTCTGTATGGCGCCCGCATTCTCCGGGAAGGCAAGGTCGCGGGGATGAGGGCGATCCTTGTGGACATCACGGAGCGTAAACAGTCGGAAGAGAAGCTGGCATCGACGCTGGGCACCCTCCGGAAGGCCATAGGGGGCACCATACAGGCAATAGTCCAAGTCGTCGAGATGCGGGATCCTTATACGGCCGGGCATCAAAGACGGGTAGCGGACCTTGCCCGCTCCATAGCGACCGAAATGAGCCTTCCCCCTGACATGATCGAGGGAATCAGGGTGGCAGCGGTGATTCACGACATCGGAAAGGTGTCGGTGCCCGCGGAGATCTTGAGCAAGCCGGGAAAGCTCACTCAGAACGAGTTCGAGCTCATCAAAGACCACGCGGAGACGGGGTACGACATCCTCAAGGATGTGGAGTTCCCCTGGCCCATCGCCGAGATGATACGCCAGCATCACGAGAGACTCGACGGTTCCGGGTATCCCCGTGGCCTTAAAGGGAATGACATGCTTATCGAGGCGAGGGTCATCGCCCTCGCGGATGTCGTCGAGGCGATAGCTTCCCACCGGCCGTTCAGGCCCGCCCACGGGATCGAAGTAGCCCTGGATGAGATCAAGAAGAACAGGGGATTCCTCTACGATCCGGAAGTTGTCGACGCCTGCCTGAGGCTGTTCGCGGAAAGGGAATACACCTTTGACTGACAAAGATGCTAAAAGGCGGGTGAATTGACCGCTACCTCCTGAAGTATTCGTGACATGATCGGCCTTCCTAGTATAGAATGACCTTATGTGCTTTGTTGGCGCCGGCCCTTGAAGAAGCCCCAGGAGAGTCGATGAAAGAGCTGTACCCGCCAAAGGTGAGAAAAGCGGTCGATGCATTGCTGACGAAACCCGGAGTCTGCTCCCCGGCCCTTCGTGCGTCCGTTGAGGCATACGCGGCAGGCCTCTGGGGAGGTGTTCGGCAGAAACAGGAGCTGGCCGCGGACCTGATTGACTACGTGACGAAAGTTGCTCTATACGCGTACAAGACAACCGACGAGGACGTCACACGACTCAAGGATGCGGGTTACTCCGAGGACGCCGTCTTCGAGATCACTCTCTGCGCCAGCATCGGTGCAGGCCTCGCCCGCATGGAGAAAGGACTTATCCTTCTGAAAAGGGAGGCACCCTGTGCGTCTGACAATTCTTGAGAAGGGTCTTCGGCCCGTGCAGAAGCTGGTCCTCGCCATTTTCAAGACCATGACAGGGGGATTGGTGCCCGGCCCTCTCCTTGCACTCTCCTACCGACGCGAGTTGTGCGGCAAGTACCTCGCAAGATGTTTCCAGGAGGGGATGCGCGAGGCGACCGAGTGGTCTGTCTCAGAGGTCGAGCTCTTCGCAGCCTTTGTGTCGAAACTCAACTCGTGTCAATACTGAACGAGCGCCCACACCGCAGTTGCGGTGGCAGGCACCTGCGATGAGAGGGTCGTCGCAGCGGTCCTAGAGGACTGGCGTACGGCTCCGGTGAATGCGAGGGTGCGGGCCGTCCTTGGCTTTCTGGAGAAGCTAACCACCGCGCCTGCCGACCTCAGCCTTGCGGATATCGAAGCGATGAGAGCTGCCGGTATCAATGACAAGGCCGTCGAAGAGGCTGTCTACGTCTGTTTTCTCTTCAGCGTGATGGACCGTCTTGCCGATGCCTTCGGTTTCGACATGCACTCTCCGGAGGAGTTCACACGGGGAGGGCGGGCCCTTTACGCCAAGGGCTACGGGAGGCTCAGTCTTCCCGGATAGCGGGTGCAGGGGCAACTTCGGAGGCGATTGGCTCGCGATCTCTCAACAACGCCTGGCACATTCCACTTCAAAGGGAAAATCACGAAAGGGCTGTGGGGTCTTCCCAAACGCTCATTCTCCTTGCCTTCCTGCTTTCCCCATGATAGAAGAGCATTGTCCTCGAGCCGATGGGCTCAACGCTTAAGTTCCCCTGCGTAGGCAGCCAACGTCTCGGTTCACGACTCAATTTGTGGTCCTTTGGAGGTCGCGGTGAAGAGTCCCTCGTCCCGCTGGTCGGTCCTCGTTCAGATGTGGCTTTGTATGCTCGCCAGTGTCGCCGCCTTTCAAGGGATTCCCCCGGTATTGAGCCTCATCCTGAGGGAGTTTCACCTTTCTTATCATCAGGGAGGCATGCTCATGAGCATATTCGCCCTCCCAGCGATCATCCTTTCCTTACCTGCGGGTCTTCTCGCCGACCGATACGGAACCAAATCGGTGGCCGCCGCCGCTCTTCTGCTCATGACCGCCGGATCGGTCGCGGTGGCTATTGCCAATAGTTACCTCGCCCTCATCATTGGGAGAATGATCACGGGTGTGGGGGCGGTACTGCTCCTCGTTGTCACGCCTCAAGGAATCGGTGCGGCCTTCATGTCCAAAGAAATCGGGTTGGCGATGGGTATCTTCAGCGCGGCCGGGCCTATGGGAATACTGGTTTCGTTCATTGGCCTGCCGGCTCTGGCCGCCCCGTTCGGGTGGCGCTCGTCGGTGTGGGCGGCTACCGCCTACTACGCCGCGGTCTTGGTCCTCGTACTTCTTTTCTATCGTGTGCCGTTTACACGCACACGATCGGCCGAGAGCAAAAGAGGGCTGCAGAGGATGTGGCTGGCGCGGGGCAGTCTCACATTGTGGCTCGTCGGTTTGTCCTGGGCGTTCTTCAACGGGTCCGTTGTCTCTCTGTTCAGCTTTTGCCCCGATTTCCTGGTAAACCGTGGCTTTACGCTTGAATCGGCGGGCTTCTACACGAGCATCGTTGTCATAGCATCTTTGATCTTTGCGCCCATATCGGGGTTTTTCACCGACCGAATACGGCGCAAGGCATTACTCATTATCGTGGGAGGGATTTGCACGGCCCTTTCCCAGATTTTCATCCCGGCATACACGGCAATGCTTGTCGTCTTTATGGTGATCATCGGTGCCGCCTCGGTCACTATCGCCACTCCGATCTACGCACTGGCAACTGAAGCGGAGGGCAAAGAGAGGCTCGGATTCGCCTTTGGTGTGCTGGCGATGCTCAACAGCCTCGGCGTCTTCGTCGTTCCCCAGATGGTCGGCTACAGCAGGGACGTGACCGGGTCGTACGGACAAGGCTTCGTCCTCATGGCGCTATTTGCCTTACTCGTGGCCATGGCCTCCGCGCCGATCCTTCTCTACCGGCACCGAGGTTGTGAGGAACAGTGCGCCCCACTCCTCTCTGCCGGAAACGAGGGTCCCTAAAAGAGACTCACCGCCTCAGCTCCTGCGCGAAGCAAAGCGAGCCTGAGGGGGAGGCTTAAGGCGGCTGATGCTGCCGGAGGGGGCGCCTAAGCCGGGCGACCCACGTGGCCTTGTGGGGAGCACGTCCGAGAGGTGGTATGACGTGGGCACCCCGCCAAGACGGGTTGCTGAGGGAGGAGGCTCCGCAGGCTTTGCCTGTGGAGGGGGCGCTGAGCTCCATTAATTGCAAGGATGCAAGGATTGATTGCGCCTTTCGGCAATCGTGACTTCTTCGCGCAAAAGGGGGGTCCATGTATTGTTTCGCAAGAAGATCCGTATGCGCCATGGATAGACACTATTATCAATGTGTGATAAGCTCGAAAAAGCGCTATATCGCGGCAGAAGCATACTGAGACGGATCTACAGCCGCTTCCGACCTCAAGCGAGATAACAAACCCAAGGGGGGCCCTGCCAATGGAAGTCAGGATCGACAACCACGGACCGAATAAGCTATCCACCAAGGTCTTTTTCAGCGATGAAAAGGGCTTCGAAGTTGCTTCCGTCATCGTGATGGGAAAGAAGAACGCCGTACTCATCGATGCCCAGTGGACCCTCTCGAATGCCCATAGGGTCATCGCGGAAATAGCGGAAACCGGCAAGCACCTCGAGACGATCTATGTGAGCCATGCCCATCCCGACCACTACTTCGGCTTAGGCATAATCGCCGAGGCTTTCCCGTCCGCCAGGATCCTCGCCCTCGCCTCCGTCGCCACTACGATCAACCACCAGTTCTTCGGGAAGCTGGAGCACTGGGAGACAGTCATCGGGCCCGCCAACGTGTGCCGGAAAACGGTTCCCATCGAGCCCCTGAGCCGGAACTACCTCGAGCTGGAAGGAGAGCGCATAGAGATCCTTCCGGAAGTCGTCGGGGACCTGAAATTCAACTCCGTGGTCTGGATACCCTCCATAAAGACCCTCTACGGCAGCGATGTCCTGTTTAACCAGGCCCACCCCTTTACGTGCGAGGTTACACCGGAAGAGCGTGCGCAATGGATACGGGATATCGAGACGTTGGAGAAGCTCGGCGCCCACGTCGTCATTCCCGGCCATCAGAAGCCGGGCATGCCTTTCGATTACTCCTCCTACGACTTCACGAAAGAGTATCTCGTTGCCACGGAAGAGGAGATAGCCAGGACCGACAGCGAGGGCTCTTTCTTCTACGCCATGGTCCAGCGCTTCCCTGAGGCCAACCTTTTCATCAGCAACGAAATGAATGCAGGCGTCTACAAAGGCGGCAGGAACTGGAACTGGAAGGACGAGTAGGATAGAGAGGGCCCGGCCGCGAAAAGAGAAGATAGGCCCGGGCTTTTCGTTCAACAGCCCCAGGGCAAGCGCCCCGGAAAGACCTTGACAATGACGCCGGCCTCTGATACTCTCTTGTGAGCCACGAAGGCTAAAGAAGGCTGTCAGAAGACCGCCGGGATGCCTTGTGGTTTTCTTTTTGCCCTTGAGACACCCCCGGGAAGAATCCCATTCCACCATCATATGCCGACGCGAAAAGGAGACCCCGTGCGGGACCCGTCGATCCTGTTCTTCCCTTTCTTCACTCCCGTCTTTGGCCCCTCTGATGTGGCTGTTCATGGCCTCTCGCCTTCTTCATAGAGGAGATCTCCAGTGCACATACCGGACGGCTACCTGAGCCCCCAGACCTACGTTCCCCTCTATGCAGTCTCTGTCTCCGTCTTCGCAGTGGGCTTGAGGAAGATGAGAAAGGCCCTTGCGTCGAAGCACGTGCCGTATGTCGCGATGGCGGCGGCCTTTTCATTCCTCATCATGATGTTCAACATCCCTGTGCCGGGAGGGACTACCGGCCACGCCGTGGGCGCGGCCATCGTCGCGCTCCTTCTCGGCCCGTGGACCGCTGTGGTCGCCGTTTCCGTTGTTCTCGTCATCCAGGCCCTGGTCTTCGGAGACGGAGGCGTGACGGCTCTGGGCGCCAATTGTTTCAACATGGCCATTGTGATGCCCTTCATCTCGTACTGGACCTTCAGAATGGCGAAGGGTAGGGGGGGCGGCAAGAGGCGCGCCATCGCCGCATCCTTTCTCGCGGGCTACGTGGGGCTCTCAGTTGCCTCGCTCTGTGCCGCCCTGGAAATAGGCATTCAGCCGCTCATCGCGCACGGCCCGGATGGAAGGCCGCTTTACGCGCCTTACCCTCTGTGGGTGGCCGTTCCTGCCATAACCGTAGCGCACCTTTTGGCCTTCAGCATTTTTGAGGGCCTTGTGACCGCGCTCCTCGTCTCCTATTTTCTTCGGCACGAAAGCACTCCCTTCTACGCGATGAAAGGCGGCCCCCTATGAGATCCGTCACTGGAAAACTCATGATAGGCCTCGCCATTCTCGTGGTTCTTGTGCCGCTGGGCGTTATTGTGCCTCGCTTTTTCAATGCGGGAGAGGCTTGGGGCGAGTGGGGAACGGAGACCCTCGAGAAGCTCGTGGGCTACCTGCCTGCCGGCTTCAAATGGACGGCCGACCTCTGGCGGGCGCCCGTGCCCGACTACGGCCTCGGGCCTGAAACCGCTTCCACGGCCGCGAAGTCGGCCCACTACGTTCTCTCGTCGCTCATCGGCGTAGCCCTGGCGGTCTGCATCATGTATGTCCTATCGAAAGTCCTCGTGAAGAAGAAGTAGGCTCCCTCGATCCCGCCCAAGCCTCTGGCTTCCCTCGGCCTGTCGGGGGGAAAATCGTTTTTCATGTTGAAAACAAGGATTCATCTGGAATATAATGAGACGCTTTTTGAGGGAAAACAAATATCTTCCGCTAGAGAAAGAGGGTCGAAGATGAAGGGAACCGTTCGCAGCTCTCACGATGGAGGTTTCGGTACGGGGAGACAGGCTGGTCGGACGGGACAACCGGACCGGCGGCCGGATCGCCGGTCAGCATGCGAGGTGGGCCGTGCGTGAGTTCATCCTCCAGTTCCTCGCCTCGTCGCTCACGGAAGGCAGCATCTACGGGCTGATGGCCCTGGGGTTGGTCATCACCCTGCGCTCGACCGAAGTGTTGTTCTTCGGCCAGGGAACGATGGCCATGGTGGGCGGGGTCATGATGTACGCCCTCTTCGCTCAGGCCCACATGCCCCTCATCATCTCGATACCCTGCACCCTGATGATCTGCATCATCATATCCCTCTTGTCGCTCCGCGTCATCGTTCTGCCCCTCCTCGCCCGGGGCGCCCCTTCCCTGAACGTCTCCATGGTCACCATCGGGGTAAGCATGATCTTCGAGATGCTTGCCATGATCATCTTCGGCAAGGACCCCCTCGCAGTGCCTTCTTTCTCGGGAGACAACCCGGTCACTGTGTTCGGGGCGAGCTTCGTCCCCCAGCACTTCTGGATTCTGGGCTTCACCGCCTTTTTTCTCCTCGTCACCCTCGTCTTCTTCAAGGGGACCTGGATGGGTAAGGCGATGACCGGCCTCGGCGACAATCCTCTTCTCGCCAAAGCCTCGGGTTTTCCCGTATCCCGGCTCTTCATGTACTCTTTCGTCTTCGCCGCTCTCGTGGGAGGGATTGCGGGCATCGTCTCAGCCCCCACCTCCTACACGGGCTACAGTGTGGGGCTTCCCATCACCCTGAAAGGGTTTATCGCCGCCTCTGTCGGAGGGATCACGAACCCCCTGGGGGCATTGCTCGGGGGGCTCATCATCGGTTTCTTCGAGTCCTTCACCGCAGGGTTCGTCTCGTCTCGCCTGAAGGACCTCATCACCTTCGTGCTTCTCCTCCTCGTCCTGCGCCTCCGTCCCCAGGGCCTTCTGGGCAGTGGAAGCTGATATGGGACCCGAGGTGCATATGAGTATGGATATTGTGCCTGCCACTCAGACCAAGGTTCCCTATTCCTTCGTGAGGGACCGGTGGCCGGTTCTGTTGCTCACCGTCGTCGTCATCTTTTTTCCGCTCGTCTCCCAGTCGTATTTCGTGACCCGTCTCGCCGTCGTCCTGGCCATCAACGCCATCATCGTCGTGGGCATGACCCTGCTCATCAGGTACGCAGGCGTTTTTTCCATGGGCCAGGCAGCTTTCTTCGCTATCGGCGCGTATTTATCGGGCGTCCTCACCGTCCATCTCCACATGAATCCCTGGCTTGCCATGGGAATCGCGGCGCTCGCATCGGTCTTTGCCGCCTACCTTTTCTGTGCGCCTTTCCTGCGACTCCGCGCGATCATGCTGGCGATAGCGACGCTCGGCCTGGCCACGGTGATATTTATCGTGGCGAAGAACTTGGACGACATCACCGGCGGCGTCGCCGGGATGCCCGACATCCCCTACCTGAGCATCGGCGGCTACACCCTCGGCAAGGACTGGCAGATCTTCTATCTCTGCGGGGCCTTCCTCATCTTCTTCTCGTTCCTCTCCGACAATGTGGGTAGGACCAGGCTGGGACGGGCGTATCACGCAATCCGGAGCAATGAGACCGCGGCCATGGCCTCAGGCATCGACGTGCAGCGCAACATGCGCGACATCTTCTGCTTCGCGGCCCTCCTCGCTTCAATTGCAGGCTCCCTCCTCGCCCATTTCATCACGTTCATCAGCCCGGAATCGTTCAGGCCGGATGTGGGCCTCACGCTCCTCATCGTGGTGATAGTCGGGGGAGCGAACATCTGGGCCGGCCTCCTCACCACCATAATACTCATGGGTTTTTCCGAGGCCTCCCGCGGGTTCCAGGACTTGAGCGAGGGACTCTATGCACTCCTCCTCATGGTGATATTCTTCGTCTTTCCCGACGGCCTCTCTTCAGTGCTCTTCAGTGTGAGGGCCGCGGCCAAGAGGGCCGGCAGCATGCATCTCACTCCCCAGAGCCTCTCCTCCGTCCCTGATGACCCGAGGCCGAGGAAGGACGGGAAGATCATGCAGGTAGAGGGCGTCTCCATGTACTACGGGGGCACCGCGGCCTTGTCCGATGTCTCCTTCTCCGTGAACTACGGTACGATCTGCGGCGTCATAGGCCCCAACGGCGCGGGCAAGACTACCCTTCTCAACGTGATCAACGGCTACCTGACGCCTGCGGGGGGAAAGGTGGCCTTGCGGGGAGACGACGTGACGTACAAGCCCCCCCACGAGATGGCGAAGCTTGGGATAGGACGAACGTTCCAGCTTATCAACCTCTTCAAGGGCATGACCGTGATCGAGAACGTCATGGTCGGATGCCACCTCAAGGGGAAAGCAGGGATCTTCGAGAGCGGCCTGCGCTTCGCGCGGGCTCGCCGCGAGGAATCGGAGATATGGAACACCGCGGCCAAGAGCCTTGCGGCCTTGGGCCTCATGGACAGGGCCTACGATATCGTCGATAACCTCTCTTTCGGGGAGCAGCGCCTCGTGGAGCTCGCGAGGGCCCTCGCCATGGACCCCGATCTTCTCTTCCTGGATGAGCCGGCGGCAGGGTTGAACAGCGCGGAAGCTCAGAGGCTGGGCGCGACGCTCAGGGACATCCGCGACCGGGGCATCACCATCATGCTCGTCGAGCACAACATGTCACTCGTCATGTCCGTATCCGACATGGTCTGCGTCCTTGATTTCGGAAGACTCATCGCGTGCGGCACCCCGGAGCACGTCTGCCAGGACGAGGGGGTTATCAAGGCCTACTTGGGGCCGCAGGAGGCGAAAAGTGCTTCTTAACGTACAGGGACTCAACGCGGGATACGGAAGCCTCATGGTGCTCAGGGACATATCCTTCTCCATGGAGCAGGGGGAGACCCTCGCGGTGATCGGCCCGAATGGGGCAGGGAAAACGACGCTCCTATGGTCCCTGTCCGGCCTTGTGAAGCCGAAGTCCGGGGAGGTGACCTTCGAGGGAAAGGACGTCACCGGCATCGATGCCATGAAGGTCGTGAGACTCGGCATCGGCCATGTCCTCGAAGGCATGCGCGTCTTCAGCTCGCTGTCCGTTGAGGATAACCTCATGCTCGGCGCCTATGGCCGCCGCATGACGGCAGGGAACCACATCCAGGAAGTGTTCAAGTACTTCCCCGTCCTCGAAAGGAAGAGGAAACAGCTCGCCGGCTCCCTCTCAGGGGGTGAGAAGCAGATGCTCGCCATCGCCCGCACCCTCATGGTCGAGCTGAAGCTCCTCCTCCTCGACGAGCCTTCGGCTGGGCTCGCCCCCCTTCTCGTGAAGCGCCTCTTCGATATCCTCAAGGACCTGCGGCAGGAATACGGTCTCACCATCCTCCTCGTCGAGCAAAACGCAGAGATCGCCCTCGAGTTCGCCGATAGGGGCATGGTCCTCGCTCACGGCGAGATCATGCTGGAGGGTGACGCCCACGCCCTCATGACGGACAAGGAAGTGAAGAGGATCTACCTGGGAGAGGGAGCGTGCTAGCGCGATCTATCCCAGACTCTCACCCTTTGTGGCCGCTATTTATGAAATGCCTCTGATGTGCCGATAAAAAGAAAACAGACCGGGAACCGAAGGAGGAGATGCTGGAAGAACGATACGCAAATCCATTCATCATAGGCACGAGGCACGTATTCAAGACCATGCTCGACATCGAGCTCGCCGCCCGGGCCCCTTTCCTGAAGGACGATAGAAGAACGACGGCAGACGTCACGGGCGTGATGGGGTTCACGGGGGACAGGAGGGGCACCATGTCTTTCAGCATGTCGATCTCCGGCGCCCTCAAGATCTACGAGCGGCTCATGTGCGAGAATTTCGATCAGATTTCGCCCGAGATCATAGACGCAGTGGGAGAGCTGACGAACATCATCTCCGGTCAGGCGCGAAAAGAGCTCGAGAAAGAGAGCCTCCGCCTGACCGCACACGTGCCCATGGTCTTCGTGGGAAAGAACATCGAGATAAGTTTCATCACCAGAGGGACGCTGACCACCATCCCCTTCTCTTTCACCCTGGAAGGAAAAACGGAAGAGATGAGCCTCGATTACATCTTCGAGTAATCCCGCTCGAATGAAATTCGAGCGATACGGCTCGATTACGTAATCGAGCGGATTGCCCGTCATTGTCTCGTCTGCCGTGCGCCTCGGCGGCCTTTTCGCATTCGGCATCCGCCCTTAGCAAGCTTCGTCTCCTTCCGGGAACCGTAGAACCTATCAATACCACACTTTTGTTCTGGCAAAATCATGGTAAGGTCGAATAGAATAATGGGCCGGTACCGGTTGCCTCCAGCATTCGTCGATTCGTATCGATCGCACACTAGCCGATGGAGAGGCTCATCATGAAGAAACATGCTTTTCCCCTTTGCCTTGCCTTCATCGTGGTCGCGCAACTCGTTCTCTTTTTGTGGCGCGACGCTTCTTGCGCTCCGGAACTTCAGCGGAATCCGGAGGAGATTCTCATAGAGGGTCAGGATCAGGCGATCCTGCTGGCCAACTTCTCCCAAATGGAGCAGGGTAAGGCAACGAGACCGCTCAACGGGGAGATTGCCCAGGCGCTCTTTCGTGCCCTCCCGGACTCATGCAAGAACGCCTGTGAAGAGCAGGTGAGCAGGCTGGGAGAGAGAGCCGCAGGAACAGCCGGCATGACGATCGATGTCATCTACGTCGAGGCGAGGAAAGAAGAAGGACCGATCCGGGCCCTTGTCACAATCGCTTGCTCCTCAAAGGATGAAGCGTTTGCCGGCGCGTTCCGTGAGGAGCGTCTGGCCACCCTGGTGATAAACCGCGGCTCTTCCCGCCTTGCCCTCATGGCAGAGGACACGGCGGGCGAGAAAGGTCAGGGATTGGTCACGATAGCGGTCGAGAAAGAGATTCGCATCAACGGGCGCGTCGTCGTCGGCCTCCATTTCGTCAGATCGAGGAGCGACGCTTCCGAGGGCGAGGCCGTCGGTATCCTCAAGGATGAACGGATCCAATTCTACGTGTTCGGGGAAGAGGGCATAAAGCCCGCCGGGTCGGTCCTGAAGGACCGGGAGGAGCGGCTCAGTTCCGGGGACGGAAGGCAGACGAGGAGCGTCTACAACGCGGCTGTGGTCTTTAAGAAAGACATGAAGGGAAACATTATCGGCATCCTGTCGCCTTTTACCCTCAAGAAAGATGATAAGCGTGCGGCCAAGGGGATGGTACGCTATGGCTGGGACGACGAGAAGCAAGCTTTTGTGAAGGAATAGGCGCCGTGCGGACGCCTTGGAGGAAAGGGCCGCAACGCATGCGTCGATACCGGGAAGGAGGAGCAATAGCATGGCTGGCCATACTTTTTCGAGGAATCTCAGGAGCCCGATTCGGCGCCTGTGCGTTGTGGCAACGGCGCTCTCAATGGCAATCCTGTTCAATACTACCCTCCATGCTGAAGGGACGGGAAAGAAAAGGGTGCCTGTCGATCTGGCCACGGCAATCGTCCAGGTGGCAAAACAGAACATACCAGCGGTCGTGCACATAGACGTGATAGAGAGGCAGGACGTCTCGAACCCCTTTTTCCCCTTCGAGGACGACCCTTTCTTCCGCTATTTCTTCGGCAACAATCAGAGAGGCCCAAAGAAATTCCAGCGTGAACTGAGGGGGCTGGGCACGGGCATGGTCATCGACTCGAACGGCTACATCCTTACGAACCACCATGTCGCAGGAGGGGCCACAAAGATCGAGGTCTCCCTGTCGGACGGAAGGAAGTTCCCGGCCAAGCTCGTGGGAAGCGACCCGCGCACGGACCTCGCCGTGGTGCGCATCTTCACGAAGGACAGCCTTCCCCACATTACTTTCGGTGACTCGGACAAGATGGAGGTAGGGGACTGGGTGATCGCCATCGGCCACCCGAGGGCCTCGACCAGACGGTCACTCAGGGCATCATCAGCGCGAAGCACAGAAGGGGAATCACCGACCCGACGAGCTATCAGGATTTCCTGCAGACGGACGCAGCCATAAACCCGGGAAATAGCGGCGGCCCCTTGCTCAATCTCTATGGGGAAGTGATAGGGGTAAATACGGCAATCTCTTCGCAGTCGGGCGGGTCGGAGGGGATCGGGTTCGCCATTCCCAGCAAAATGGCCATGGAGGTCTCACGCACGATCATCGCCAAAGGAAAGGTAGAGCGCGGTTGGCTCGGCTTGGGCGTGCAGGATCTCACGCCCGACCTCGCCAAGTCCCTCGGCGCCCTGGTGAACAGAGGGGCAGTGGTGGAGAGCGTGGTGAAGGGAGGGCCTGCTGAGAGGGCGGGCTTGAAGAAAGGTGATATCATCGTCTCCTTTCAGGGCAGCGAGATCAGCGACGGGGCCGGATTGCGCAGCATGGCGGGCTTGACGCCCATAGGCCAGGAGGTGAAGCTCGGGGTCCTCCGTCAAGGCAAGAGGCTCGATCTTGTCGCGAAGATCGGTAATCTGGAGGAGGCTGCGAGGCACACGGCCGAGACGACAAAAGAGCGCCTCGGGGTCGAGGTAAGGGCTGCCACGGCGCACGAGGCGGAGAGGTTCGGCCTCGATGCGAAGCAGGGCGTGACCATCACCTGGGTGGACCCTAAGGGGCCCCTTGGCGCCATGGGGTTCGAGGTGGGAGACATGATCCTCGCGATCAACGATCAGGCCATCACAGGGATCGAGACATTCATCGAGCTCGTGGGGGGCTTGCGTCCCAAGCAGCAGGTGACGCTTCTCGCCCTGGACCGGCGCACCGGGAACAGCGGAACGGTTCAGGTGGTCGCCCGTTAGCATAGAACGAGGCTTTTCCCTTGATTACTACGCCGTTTTGTGACAAAACTTATCTGCCGCGCTTTTGTCCTCGCGCTTGCGCTTTCGTCGTTCTATCCCGCGGCAGCAGGTTTCGTTTTCTTCCGGAGGTTTTATGCGCGTGGTCCCAGCGGTGTTCCTCATCCTGTGTGCTTTAGCGTTCTCCTCCTTTGCAGCGGCCCCTCCCACCTCTGACACGGCAGGTGAAAAGATGGCCTCTTCCGCCGTGAGCAAGGATACGGTCTGGAATCCCGACAAACAGACGATGCAGGCAGTGCGCATGAAGTGCGTCGAGTTTGGCGGCAGACAGCTCGACGAGTGTTTCGCGGAAGGCATGGAGAATGCGGGGGCCACGGCTGAGGCCGCCTCCTTCACGAAGTTTTTCGGCGACGGCACTTTCGTGCGGAAGTACAAAGAATGCGGGCATCTCGGCGTCGCGTACGTCTTCCACCCCTTCAGGGCAAATGAGAACCACGGGATTCTCCTGGTGAACGGGGATCCTCCCCTGGTAGATGTCGACGACATTGCCCTCCTTCCCAGAGAAGGCATTGAACAGGACAAGACGAACC
>Ga0326728_10016478_pt1 | contig 15067 bp, 10 predicted proteins | sample MB3enrmetagenome_FD_207602 | JGI IMG/M metagenome (GOLD analysis project Ga0326728, IMG submission 207602) | Lab enriched peat soil microbial communities from McLean, Ithaca, NY, United States - MB31MN | ecosystem: Environmental > Terrestrial > Soil > Wetlands > Peat | place: USA: New York...
GGACTGGAAACCCCTATTGAGGAATGTGAGAAAGAGCCCGGCTGGTGAACGATTGGAATCTTGTTTACACAAGGCAAGCGCAGAAGGACGCGAAACGGCTTGCGGCGTCGGGGTTGCGGGAGAGAGCGCAAAAGCTCCTCGACTTGCTGGCCAAAGATCCCTTTTCAAAACCCCCACCATTTGAAAAACTAGTCGGCGATTTGGCCGGCGCCTACTCAAGACGTATCAATATTCAGCACAGGCTCGTGTACCAGGTCATTCCAGAGCGCCGGACAGTCAAAGTGCTGCGAATGTGGACGCACTATGAGTGACAGGAGAAACGGTGAAGCTGGTAGCGCAGACGTAGCCGCTGTTTGGCTTCGTCTGCGGCCTTTCCCTGGGCATTAGCCGATATATGAATGCCCGAGTACGTTGTTGCCATCTTAAGAATGGTGGAGGAAGCTGAACTACGCTGCCTCCGCGCTACCCCACACCGTGGGGCCTGCGATTTCCCGATGGGGAATGCGAATGATGGCTATGGCGAGCGGGTAGCCGGGAGATGGCGGTAGCGCGGAGGCACGCGTAGTTTGCGTTCCTCCGGGGTTCTTCCCCAATACGTGTGGTATTTAGATGTTTGTTAACGCCGACACGAGACGAAAAGCCGCACAGGGACGCAAAATACGCGTACCTGTGCGCTACCCGCTTTCTGGACGCGAAGATAGGTCAATAACGTCTAGAACGTGGGTTCTTACCCTTGCTGAAGAATAGCCGGTGCCAATTTGCCGCGCCGATTTGTTCCTGGGATAGCCAAGAAAAGTCCGCGCTCACCGGGTTGTCCTGAAGTGACGCCATGCCGTCTTCATGGTCAAGGAAGTTCAGCCCCTCGTCTTGCTTTCATCATCTTCACAATGTCGGCCTTGGAAATGCGTTTCCACCGCTGCTGCACCAACTCGTGCGTATTGGACGGTCGAAAGGCAGCCTGCGGGGCACTGCTGACGAAATTTGCGTCCTGAATTAAGTAGAGCATGCCTGGCACGTTGCCTTCGGGCACGGCCAAGGTCAATACGGCAAGGCCGGAGGTTCCCCAGCGGACAAGCTGAAGGGGGCTACCCCACAGATTCTCAATGGTGATCGAAGACACCAGGGTGTACGCCTTCTCGTCAAATGATTCGATGGTGAAGTTGTTCGTATTGGCTTGCGCTGCCGTTTGCCCGAGGATGAAAACGCGATCTAAGGAGGAATCAGGAGCGAGCAGGCCCGAGGCGTTGTAAGTTCCAACGGTCGCCAGGGTCGTTGGGTCCGCGACGTTGCCGCAGTCGCTATAAATCAGCCCCGTCCCAAAGTCGGAATGGATTTCGCCGCCGCAGGCATTGAATGAGTTATCGCTCCCTTGCGCGTTGAATACCACTCCTGACGGACTGACTTGAAGTCCAAAGATCGGCCCACCGGCGCCTGCGGCAGTGAGAATCTGATCCGAGTCTCCCCAGGCGAGCGTCATGTAGGATTCGGGACCGGGCAGCCCACTGGCCCATCCGCCCAGAAAATCGGGTCTTTCCACATTATCGTCGTAGATCACCACCCCGCCCGTATCCGGTGGCATGAGATACCAGTCGAACAGGGTTACGGCAGTGGTGTGGGGGTTCACCGGCGCAGCTTGCAGGTCGCCGGCCAAGTACACGTCCGACGAGGCGGGATTGGTCAACGCCCACGTGATCGGCGATGCCAGCCCCGGAAGCGGAAGTTGGGTCATAGTGCTGGCGGAATAATATCCCACATAAAGGTACTGTCCGTTAGCGCTGATGCTTACCGCCCAGGGATCAGTACCGACGGGCTGGGTCTTCACAATGGATCCGCTTTCTCCGCTAATGGCCACAATGGAGTTGGGATAGGCACTATCGAAATCCGCAGTTCCCACATAAAGCTGGCTGTTGGGGTTCCCGGCCATGGCGAACCCGGCCATGTTGAGGGCATCGACTTGAGTCGTGCTGCCGGAGGCGAAAGCAGAAGTAACTGTGAACGTGAGAGAGTCGGTGGAAAAGAGGTTAGAGCCAGAATCAAAGACGCTGATGGGAACCACTTCGGGATTAGCTAGCAGGCTGGCCGGAATCGTGGCGGTGAGTTGGTGCGAGCTCACGTAGGATGTCGGCAGGTACTGAAACTGAAGAGAGTTGCAATGCCAGCAGGCGGTGCTGTCAGGCGTAAAATTGTTCCCGTTAATCGTCACTGTCACGTCCCCACTACCCGCCGGCGCCTGTTGCGGATTCAAAGACGCCATCCAGGGATAGGACCAAGTCGAGGCGCCGGAGGAAACATCAGGAGCAGCATTCGGATTGACGGCCGCGCCGTCAATCAGGAAGAAGCCACCGTTGCCAAGACCACCGTAGGTCTCGGTGGTCAGGGCCAGACCGGCATTGCCCCAACGAACGAGATGGTGTGGAGACCCCGTGATCGGCGATATCTGTGAGCCAGCGGGCGCCCCAACGTTGACGTGGTCAAGAAGAGCATAGCTGTTTAAGTCGAAGACAAACAACTCATAGTCGGTGGAACCGCCCTCCTCGACACAATAATAGCGGCCGAGCGAGAAGTCGGCGGTGCAAGCCTGCGGACCGAAAGCAGTGTTAAACGGCGCAGGCGAGGTATTAAACGATCCGACCTGACTGCCATCTACCGGATTGAAAGCAAAGGTGTAACAGTAGAGCAGTCCGTTAAGACTGTCGTACTGAGTGATTTCTGTCCCCACGTCCTGCGAAAGCTGTCCCCCCTTTTCGCTTGCGAGTGAAACTCCGGAAGACGTTACCTTAAGCGTATCGACAACATCGCCGGCAGTATTGTTGTCCGCGACTCCGTAGATTGTCGAATCATCGGCGCCCCATTCTACCCATTGAAGCATCGACCCGCCAGGGACAGAAACGGGGCGTGGGGTGGCATCATCGTAAACATACACGGCGTTGCTGGTTGGCCCCTCGTTCCATTGCCCGGCAATCAGCGCAAGAGCATGCGGACTGACCGGCGCCGCATTCAAACTCACCGGCGACTGTAGGTTGCCGGAGGAATCCGGGGGTACGGGAAAGGAAATATCCTTGGTCAGCCCAGGCAGAAGGAAGCGCTGCACCGCATGGTCCCCGTCCAGACCCACCCACAAGTAGGAAGAATCCGAAGAAATCGAAAGCAGATCGGGGTTATTTCCGGCCGCGACGTTCTTGGTGACGGCACCCGTGATCGGATCAATGACGGCAATCGTGTTGGATGGAGCGGTGGCCGTATATGCGTTCGCGATGTAGAGCTTTCCATGAGCGGCGTCCCAGACGACATTTCCTGCGATGTCTGGATAGGTATTTGTCGCTGCGACCAATCCCGGCACGTTTCTCACCCAAGTCGTAGGGGCGGGGGCAGCGGAAATTGTGAACGTTTGGGCTGCCGAGGTACCCCCATTGGGGTTCGGGTTGGTCAGCGTCACCTTCGCGCTGCCGGCAGAGACAAGATCGCTGGCAGGGATGGTGGCCGTCATGTTGGTTGCGCTCACCCATGCGGACGACAGCGTGGTAGCGTTCCATTGCACGGTCGCACCATTTTCAAAGTTCGAGCCATACAGGGCCAAGGTGACGGCGGCGGCGCCGGCAACCGCGTTGGAAGGCGCAATAGCGGTCAGCACAGGAGTGTCTAGGGTGGTTCCGCCGCCCCCACCCCCGGAATTGGGGCTCGCTCCGCCTCCGCCGCCACAGCCGGTCAATACGGAACTTAGAAGTAAGCCGAAAAGCATGAATGAAAACAATTTTGTTCGGTCCACGGCTGCCTCCCGGGCAGGAGCCCATGGTTGGAAAGTGGCGAGACGTCCGTTTTTGCCGTAGCAATTTCGTTGCCTGAAAACGGATTCTCTGGGCCGCGTTTACTGACACAGCCGGTACAAACTGAATCAAGAGAGAATTCTGGATGAGCGCTCCTCTATTGACAATACGGTCGGGAGTGGAATGATTCTGTGGATGGGGATATTGCGGCGAGGCAGACATATCGTCACTTGTGGCGATGCGTGTTGCCCGCCTCGCCAGAATTCGAACTCACCCTGAACTTCCCAGCCCCGGGGTATTTGCGAATCCGGCAATATTGGCTATGCGGAATTCAGCATGTATGGATGTCTGACAGCGAAATTCTCCTCATGTACAATTGGGCGTTAGCCTATGCCCGGCAATTCGGCACTTACAACGTCGCCGAGTGTTAGGCATCACCCAACTCGACACTTGAAGAATATTCACTCGCCCAACGATCTAGATGTAGGAAGTCACTTGGACATAGAGGAGGGCCGAGTGCAGAAGCCCCCTGTGACCGACCACCCTCCATCAAGGGCCTAAGGTTTACCGATTCCCCGTCACTTGGACGTTCAAGCCGCCAAACCGTAGTTGTGGTGCCCGCGTTCGCCTGCTGATTCTCACTGGATAAGGCACTCGGAAACCAGGATCAATGGGTACGTCCCGGGGGTAAAGGCCGGCGGTTCATGCCGGTGCCGCCTGGAAGCCGGGGTTACGCTGGAGGGCGCGACCGCGAGGGTGGCATAACCGGGCGCCCCGGCGGCCTCGTTCGAGCGGGTAGCCAGGAGGTAGCGGTAGCGCGTAGTTTGCGTTCCTCCGCGCTTCTTCTCAAATACGTGTGATATTTATATGTTTGTTAACGCGAACGTAAGACGAAAAGCCGCACAGGAACGGAAAATAAGCGTACCTGTATGCTACCTGCTGGGGAGCACGAAAGGGACGCTGGCGGAGAAGGCAGGGAAGTGACACCTCACCCCCACGACAGGCAGAACGTGGGGCCCCCTTCTTGCCCGACTGGTGAAAGCGCCGGCGGCGAGCCACCCTCTTCCCGCGGAGAGGGAAATGGTTCTTTGGGCGCGTGGGCGCCCCGCGATATTTCCAACCTTCTCCGAGGGGAGAAGGTGGACCGCGACGGGCGTCCTCATCAGCCGTCGCGGGCCGGATGAGGGGTTACTTCCGCGCCTTCCATGGCCAGTTGCCTGCCACGCACAGCCGCGGGTTGGCCGTTTCACGATCATGTGGATGGCCCAGGCAAGGAAAGCCGGGGAGCACGATCGGGACGCCGGCGGAGAAGGTCAGGAAGTGACCCCTCACCGGCCTCGTACCTCGGCCACCCTCTCCCCCGGGAGAGGGAAATTGTATTGCGCGGGCAAGACGCCCGCGCTACTTGCTATGCTATACTGCCCGCGTGGCGCCCATGATTGAAGCTAACAAGGCTCTGTTTCGTCGCTGGATGGAAGAAGTGTGGAACAACGGATGCGAAGCCACCATTGACGAACTCTGCTCGCCGCGCGCGGTGGCCTATTCGGCGGAATCATGGAGGTTCGCTTCGAGAATGGACAGATCATCGAGGCGTGGAATAGCTGGGACCAACTTGGCTTGCTTCGTCAAATTGGCGCGCTGGAAACTCCCCGGGCCGATTACTTGGTAAAGCCGACCGCTTAGCACGCTCCCTGGCGCCCACTCCCGCCTGCGAACGCGTTGCGCACATCGCGGGTGGCGCGTACAAACGTTGGCCACGGAAGCCTTGGGCAGACCGGTGAGAGGCGCGGACAGATGGACATTCCCCGGGGCCAAGGCACCCCGGATAGCCGCTGGAATAACAATGACCTCCCTCGGCTCGAGCAAATCACCGCGGCCATCTCGTCCACGACCACCTACACGCTCTATTCAACCATCCGGCACGGACGGACCACGGCGACCGTCAAACTGACCGTCAATTAGTCCGAGTGTGGCTGGCGCGGACCCCCAAGGTCGAGGGTCTGTGCCAACCCGCCAAGACGCCACGGAAGCTTTTCTGTTTTTTGCCGCTGCCGCTACCGAAGCCAGGGAGTTGGTGCTGGTACGGACAATTTGTCCTCTGCCCGGTCCGCCCCGGACAGTGAAACCGCCGCTCCCGGTCCATCCCAATCCCTGCGAGAGGGCTAGATCATCGTAAACATAGGGCTTCGCGCATCTGAGGCCGCTATACGCTTATATGTTCGGGTTGCCGTGGATTTCCACTTCCTCCGGCTCGACGGCCAGGGGCGCGGGCGCAGGGAGTTTCCCGGTCCAATTCGCCCAACCCCAGAAGATCGCTGTGACCGAACTGAGGATGCCTGCCACAAGCCCAATCGTGCGAGGGCTGTGGTACTGGGAGGTGATTCCCGCCGCGGTCATGGAGACAATCATCGTTGACCAAACCAGCGACTCCGCGGTGGAAAATACTCTTCCCCGGAATTCATCGGGGACGTGGTGGAGCATTTGTGAGGCGTTCAGCACCGAACTGACGGCCGCGCCGGCGCGGGAAAGCGCGATGAAGAATAGCGCCGCCCCGAAGCTCATCATTTGGCTGAATAACACATAAGCCCCGCCGTGAATGACGTAGCAGATGGAGATGGCACGTTTGTAATTCTCAAAGCTGATGCGCTTGCCGAGGTAATGTCCCAACCCGCCCCCCACCAGCAGGCCGACTCCCGCGAAACTCCAGATGATGCCAATTCCCGCCGGGCCCCGGTTGAAGATCTGTTCCCCGAAAAGCGTGAAGAGGATCTGGGCAGCGCCTCCGCCCGTGGCCCAACCCACGCCCACCAGCGCGATGCCCAGAATCAGAGGTGACGACCGCATGTAGCGCAGGCCCTCCTTGTACTCGTGCCAGGGCCGCACCACTTGCTCTTCCGTCAACGCTTGGCGCTTGGCCCGAAAGCTGCCTGCCACATGCAATTGCCCAATACAGATTGCCGATGCCAGGAACGAAAGGGAGTTCAAGACGAAGGCCCACTGATATCCCAGGCTCGCCGCGCTCAAACCCGCCACCATGGTTCCTATCGTCAGCGTGGTCCACTGCGTGGTCTGGGTGAGGGAATTCGCGGTGTGCAGTTCCTCCCGGCTGGTGATGGTCGGCAGGATGGACGTGCGGCCGCTGGTGAAAAACGGCGAAGCGAACATCAGGATGGCGCTGAGCCCATAAAGCAGCGACGGTTGGTGGTGATGGACGGTGCGCACGAACGCCAAAGCCACCACCGCGCGGATCAAATCGCTTGCGATCATTATGCGCTTGCGGTCGAAGCGGTCGAGGATGACACCCGCCAGGGGCCCCGCCATCACCGCCGGAAAGGCGCGCGACAACATGACGCCGCTCACCACCAGGCCGGAATGGCTGGTCTCCATCGCCAGACTGAAAACGGCGATGTTGTTGAAGTGATCGCCGATCTCGCTTACCACCTGCCCGATCCAGGTGTAGCGGTAGTTGCGGTTCTGGCGCAAAAGTTGGCGAAAATCGTTCAGCATCAGGGCTCTGTTCTAATCAACCTGTTCCCAAGGCCTTTTCTTACCATCCCAGCCAGGAACATGCAGCCGGGTGTATCGCCAAGTATCCCTGACTCACCGTGTCGATCCGCCTTGGGTTACCGAAGAAGAGGGTGGGCTCATTGCGTCGGGCGGACCCTCACGGGTTCGCGGCCATCGACCATTTTTGCCGGTCGGGTTATTGTTACCTCCAGGAGGCCGAGCCTTGACTCTTCCTACCTTAAGCGCATGGATCACCTTTTCAAAAGGCAGGTCAAGCTTCTCTCCAATCTCGCGGCTAGTCATCCCAGTAAGGTACATCTGCCCAATCTGGAAATAGCGTGCGCAATGCGCGGGCTTATGGCGAGTGGTCATTCCGTGCCAGCCGCATACTTGACAAGTTCCCACTTTCGGTTTCATGTGTCTCTCTCCGCGACCGCGTTATCTCCTTGGCAACCCGCCCCAAGCCATGCACGCATCACATCGAGGTTAGTCGGCGGAAGGACAGGCGGCGAGGAATGCTGCTTACGGCTATTGTAGCTGGAAATCTTGTTCAGGGTCGACTTCGGTTTCCATCCGATGGAGTTTACTATGCTTCATGCTCAAACAGCTTCTGCTCGTGTGATTGCCATAACGCCAGAGTCGAAGGACTGAGAGCGGAATAGGGCTTACAAACCCTTACAAAACACTCCACACCCGGTCCTGAGCGGAAGAAGAGAGGGCTGGTGCAGAGGAATCAAGGTCAGGCGCAGCCCTGTTTACCTTGGCGTGCCTCGGACAACGTAACACTGCCCTTTTGTCCGAGATGACGCCCTGCGGCGCGGGGATTGCGGCCCGTTTTCTCAAAATACTGATCCTTCGGGCTTTTGGTACATCGGTTGCTCTTCCGGCAAGCGTGACACCAGCTTTCGCGCAGCGACACGGTGTCCGACTTTCTTGGAGGATGGCCATGACGACGCTAATTGCTATGAGTGCGGTCTGGGCAGTGATTACGATCTGCTTTGTTACTATGCTCCTTTACCGCCGGAGCCTTACCAAGCATGAATCAGATTGGATTCCGCTGACAGACGACGCAAAGGAAGACAAGGCCATTGAAGCCCAAACGGTTATCGAGATGAAGACCAACAAATTGACCATCCCGATTCGCACCCTAGGGACGCTTTCAGTGGTTATGCTCCTGGTAATCATGGGTTTCTGGCTCTACATCAGCATCAACACTCCGCCACCGATACCGCAATAAGGTTCACCCGGTAAGCAATCCGGCGAGAGCGGGGCGCTAAATCCAGCGCCCTGCTTGTGTCTTCTCACTCCCTGCCAGAGCAGCTTTACCCGCAAACCACTGACCCACGAAGTTTTTGAGCCCCGCCAGGGCGGAAAACGGTGGCCTATGGCGAAAGCGAGATTCCACCACAACTGAGGGGAATTGCCAACTTAGGGGAGGCGCTCGGTCTGAACGACGCGCACACGTGCGTCGACGGCACGGAAGTCTCCGGCTTCAGGAAAGACCAGCAAGGGGTTTATTTCAATTTCGGCAAGTTCCGGCAACTCCTCCACAAGCTGTGAAAACCGTTGGAGGATTTCGGCGAGCATCTCCAGGTCGACCCCGTTTTCTCCACGCACACCCTCCAGCAGGCGATAGCCGCGAATTTGCCGGATCATTTCCCGCGCCTCGAGATCCGTGAGCGGCGGCACACGGAAAACCACGTCTTTGACGGTTTCCACATAAATGCCTCCCAGCCCAAACATCACCAGCGGACCGTACTTTGGATCGAGCGTCATGCCCACGATGACTTCGCGCCCGCCCCGCACGTATTCTTGAATCAGGAATCCCAGGCTCACGGCCGCCACTGCACTTTCTCCCTGGTATCGGCCGACGGACTCCGTCATCCTTTCCGCGGCAGCCAGCAGTTCATCCGGGCCTCGCAGATCTATAGCCACGCCTCCCGCCTCCATCTTATGCACCAGCTCCGGCAGGACGGCTTTCAGCACGGCCGGGTAGCGCAGGTCACGCGCCACGCGTGTAAGTTCATCCAGGTTCGCGACGGTCACAGACTCTGGCACGGGAATCCCGTAGCAGGAGATCAGGCGCAGGCTTTCTTCCGACGTCAGTTGGGCGCGCCCCTGGTCACGGACCTCTTGTATTAGTTCTTCCGCGGCACTGCGTTGAACCTCGAAATGCTTCACTTCGCCCACCGGCCGCTCGCGCCACAATCGATAGCGGTCGAGCGCCGCCAAGGCGTTCACGGCCGATTCCGGGAAGATGTAAAGGGCCAGGTGGTTGGGATGATCCCGGTTCAGCTCCGTGAAGAATTCCTCGGGAGCCATCATCACCGAGACGATAGGCTTCGGATACTTACCGCGCAACTCTTCCAGCCCCAGGATGATATCCATGCCGCTGATCATCATAGGAGGAACAAAAACCACCAGCAGCATGTCGATGCCCTCGTCTTCCAGAAGAATACGCGCGCAAGCCTCGTACTTCCGGCGGTCCGATTGGGAAGTCATATCGGTGGGATTGTGGACGCTCGCCTCGGGAGGAAGCAATCGACGCAGCTCGCGGCAGGTCCGCTCGGAAAAATCCGCCAAAACGAGCCCATTGGCAATGGCGGCATCGGTGGCCATGATGGCGGGGCCGCCGGCATTGGTGAGAATGCCCAGGCGGTTTCCGCGCGGCAGGGGATTCTTCGAGAAGGTGAGGGCGAGATCAAACAATTCCTCCACGGTGGTCACGCGAATGACCCCACATTGCTCGAGGAGGGCATCGGTGGCGATGTCCAGTCCCTGGCGCGCGGCGAGCGCTCCGGTGTGGGAAGTGGCGGCGCGCACGCCCGCCTCCGTGCGGCCCGACTTCACCACCACCAGGGGCTTGCGCCTGGAAACGCGCCGGCAGATTTGCATGAAGCGCTGGGCGTCTCCGAACGACTCGAGATACATCAGGATCAAGTCTGTCTGTGGATCGTCTTCCCAGTACAGCAGCAAGTCACTGGCGGAAACGTCCGTGTTGTTCCCCAGGCCCACGAAGTAGGAAAAGCCGATGTCCAGTTGCCGGGCGATGTTGAGGATGGCCACGCCCAGAGCGCCGCTCTGCGACATGAAGGCGATTCGTCCTGCGAGCGGCAGCGTCGGCGCGAAGGTGGCATCCATGCGCACGGCGGCCTCCGTGTTGATCACCCCCATGCAATTCGGTCCGATCATCCGCATGCCGTAGCGCCGCACGCGCTCTCCCAGTTCGGCTTCCAGCCGTTTCCCTTCCTCCCCCGTTTCGGAAAAGCCTGCCGTGATGACCACCAGGCCTTTCACTCGCTTCTTCCCGCAATCGTCGATCACACCTAGCACCTCGCCGCGCGGCACCACGATGATCGCCAAATCCACCGGGTCGGGAATCGACGATATCGTGGGGAAAGCCTTGATGGAGTGAATAAAATCTGCCTGGGGATTGACGGGAAAGAGCTTGCCGTGAAAGTTGAACTCGATGAGCTGATGCAGGATTTCCCGGCCAATCGATTTCTCCCGGCGGGAGGCGCCAACGACGGCGATGGATTTCGGTTTGAGGATGGCGTCCAGAGGAATCACCAGAATTCCTTTCGCGTGCGTGAGTCCAGCGCGTAGCCACGGACAGTGCTTTTCTGTCCGTGGGCTCTTCGTTGCAAGACGAACCCACGGTCAATCAATGGCAGATTGACCGCGGCTACCACTGGGGTTCCAGGAACCGAGGCGGATAAGACACCCGGCCGGCCTCAATTGAAAGCCCATTCCACCGGCAAGTCAACAACTGCGTTAACGTCAGTCATTTCGCCATATCGACGACCGGCGCCGAGAAGGTCTCAGGGCGTAGCGCGGACCTCCGCTTTTGGTCCGCGGCTCTTCATGCGAAAAATCTCAGACCTCAACAAGGGATGCTGTCTGTACTCGGATTCCGTAGCGTGAATCTAAAGAAGAACGGCAGACCTCAAAGGCGGAGGTCTGCGCTACACTCGCTTTGTTTACTTGACACAACCGCGCTTGCGACATCGGTGCCTGTCACCACGCCCGCGAAGCGCGGCCCCGATGGAACCCCCGGGCGCAGGCCTCTGGGCCGGCGATTCGACGCTGCGAGAGCGCCGTTACAGCAAACTGGCCCACGACCTGGAAGAAGCTGCATCACCATTCTGGTGTATAATGGTGCCATGCGTGCTTCTAACAAAGTTGTTCGCCAGACCGTGGGCCTTCCGGTCGATACGGCGCGGCAAGTCCGCAGCCTGGCGAAGCAGCGGCGCCTCAGCGCCAACCGGATTATCGTTGAGCTCGTGGAAGAGGGGATCGAGGCCCAGAAGCGCAAACAAAAAGAGTTCTTTGACCTCGCCGAGCGTTTCCGCGCGGCCACCGATCCTAAAGAGGTTGCTCGCCTCGGAGACGATCTGGGCCGCATGGTTTTTGGCCACTGATGCCCTACCTTGAAACCTGGGACAAGCTCCCGCCCGCCGTGGAGTGCGGTAGCAGCAGCTACCGCCTTCCGCCTTTGCTTCATACCGCGATCACGCAAGAGGTAGAGCGAGAAAGGCGGTAGCTGCTGCTACCGCACTCCACGGCGCTTCACGCTGGCTCCAACCTTGACTGGTCTAAAATGGGCAGGACAGGTCGCCCCACTACCCGCTCTTTCCGCCATCTACTACATGCACCCTACCACCTACCCGTGACGCCGCCAGGATTCCAGCACGTCGGTGCGCAACATACGAGCCGATGAGCCCCTCGCTCACCGGAGCACCCATAAAAGACAAAGTGCGCACCACGAACGGATAAGCGATTTCCCGATATTAAAGAAAAACATTTACGTGCTGGAGTAAGACGGTCTAGAGAACGATGGACGCCACGGGCACGGTGCTGCGTTCTCCCCCGATGACCACAATGCCGGAATCGGTAACGTGCCATCCGCGCGCGCGGTCGGCTTCCAGGTCGTAGCCGGCCGTGGCGTTCTCGGGAATCCGGACGTTCTTCTCGAGGATGGCGCGGCGCACCCGGGCGTAGCGGCCGATGTCGCAGTTGTCCATGATGACGCAGCCCTCCACCAAGGCGCCGGTGTGCACGCGGACGCCGGGTCCCAACACCGAGTTGCGCACCACGCCGCCGGCAAGGATGCATCCCCCCGAGACAACGCTGTCAATGGCCTCGCCGCGGCGATTGTCCTCATCGAAGGTGAACTTGGCGGGCGGATCAGGGTAGCTAGTACTGCGCAGCGGCCACTGGCGATTGTAGAGGTTTAGCTCAGGCTTGACGGAGCGCAGGTCCATGTTGGCTTCATAATAGGCGTCGATGGTGCCGACATCACGCCAGTAAGGGACGGAGTCTTCCGCCTCGCCGGGAATGTGATTCGTCTCAAAGTTGTACGCATAAATGGGGGCGTTGCCGGCGAGCTTGGGCAGAATATCCCTGCCGAAATCGTGATGACTCGCGGGGTCCTTGGCGTCCGTCTCGAGCAAATCCATCAGCGTGCGGCGGGAGAAGATGTAGTTCCCCATGGAGCCGTAAACCTGACTGGGATCGCCGGGCAGGGTGGGCGCATCGGGATTCTTTTCATGGAAGGCGAGGATGAGCCCGTCGGGAGCGGCTTCGATCACGCCGAATTCGGCGGCGTGCTTTTGGGGCACGGGGATGGCGGCGACGGTCACTTCCGCGCGCCGGGCGATATGAAAGCCGACCATGCTGGCGATGTCCATGCGGTAAATGTGATCGGCTCCAAACACGGCCACCACGTCGGGGTCGGATTGCTGGATGAGGTTAATGTTCTGCGAAATGGCGTCGGCGGTCCCCTGGTACCACGTTTCGCCCTCGGAACGCATCTGTGCCGGCACGGGGATGATGAAGTGATCCTTCAACACTCCGCTGAACTGCCATCCCTCACTGAGGTGCTGAAGCAGCGACTGGCTACGGAACTGGGTGAGCACGTAAATGGAATTGATTCCGGAGTTGATGAAATTGCTGAGGACGAAATCGATAATCCGGTATTTGCCCCCGAAAGGAACGGCCGGCTTGGCGCGTTCCCGCGTGAGGGGATAGAGCCGCGTTCCTTTTCCGCCGGCAAGGACGATGCCCAGCACGCGGATATGCAAGGGGGCTTCCATGGCGATGCCCGCTGCTGGTTCGGGAGTCTTCTTCGGCATGGAGTGCTCCTCCGACCGATATGATGCCGGATTCTATCAGAGCCGAACTTTACCGGAGTGATCAAATTAAGACCAGATTGAGGTTTTGCTCGGTTGTCGATATGGGTGACTTCGGCTTTAGCGGGTAGCCACGGACAGTGCTTTCCTGTCCGTGGGCTTTTCGTTGCCCGGGGTGAACCTGGAATCGTCGGAATACCTCGGGATCGCCCAATGGTTCGAAGACCGGGCCGCGAAGGGCCGGCGCCAAGTTGATCTCGCCGCTCGTTCCGTCGCGAAAGCGGAGCCACACGACGTGGCCGGCTACATAGCGTGCCTCAACAATGTGATAGTCCATGATCCTCACTCCAATGGGGCAATGCGCTTGAGGGGTTGCCCTTGCCTCACAAGTTGCCAGTAATTCTTGCTTGTTAAGGTTTGCCCATTCAAGCACAAGCCGCAAGGCTCTGAACGGAAATTCTCCGTGCATGGCACCTGATTCCACAAAAAGCAGTGGCGAGTGACGAGCAAGATTACCGGTTTCGGATCGTCTCAATGGAAAATCCAAAATGGCCAGATGACCCGATGAACCGATCGTCCGATGTTTCCCAACATTGACCCCCCGATATTCGCGTGCTACCCTACGTGACGATATGTCGCAGTCTATGTACGTCTCAGGGCTCGACGTCCCGGGACTTAGCGTTCAAGAGTCGAAAACTGTCGATTCGCCCCGGCACTCTGCGGTGGTCCGAGTCACTCACTGGATCACGGCGCTGACCTTTATCGGCTTGCTGGTTAGCGGCACCGCCATTCTCCTGGTTCAACCTACTCTCTACTGGGGGGAAACGGGTTCCTTCGTCACCCCGTCGCTGATCGATTTGCCGATTCCCTACGTGTCCAGGGGCCAGTCTGGCTGGGGCCGGCATCTCCATTTCATGTGTGCCTGGATTTGTATTTTGACCGGCCTGGTTTATGTCATCTACGGCTTCGCCACGCAGCACTTCCGCAAGAATCTGCTGCCCGACCGGGGGGACTTCGCCTGGTCCTCCATCGTGCAAAGAGCCAAGATTCGCTTGTGGCCGGAGCGCCCTACCCCGGAAGAATCCCTGACGTATAACGCGGTGCAGAGAATCATCTACCTGGGAGTTATCTTCGTCCTCTTTCCTCTGATGATCTGGACAGGTTTCGCCATGTCTCTCGGTATCACCTCGGTATTCCCCTGGCTGGTCACAGTTCTCGGCGGCCACCAATCGGCGCGAACCATTCACTTCTGTGGGGCGGTGTTACTGGTTTCATTCCTGATCATCCACGTTTCCATGGTTTGTCTCGCTGGTTTTATGAACCGCGTGGGGGGCATGATTACGGGCCGCGTTGCCGCCGGAAAGGAGCCCTCATGAGCGGCCATAAGGTCTCGCGGCGAAAGTTGATCACCACGGGCCTCGCGGCTGCTGCCGGCGTGGCTGGCCTGGGGGTGGCTGACCGCCTCGCCCATCGCTACGGTCTGATTCCGCCCGATGCCGAGGGCTTTTATGGGCCCAGCAACACCCTCACCTATGCTGCTCAGCGGATCTTGCAGCTTCATCATCCCCTCGCTCGCGAATTCGACCGCAGCCAAATCTCCAAAGGTGTCATTCCGGTAAAGGGCCAGGTTCCCGCGAGCGAATCCTATCGACAGATGTTGCGTGA